>Ga0182024_10006798_pt1 | contig 24925 bp, 15 predicted proteins | sample P32metaG_FD_120480 | JGI IMG/M metagenome (GOLD analysis project Ga0182024, IMG submission 120480) | Permafrost microbial communities from Stordalen Mire, Sweden - P3-2 metaG (Illumina Assembly) | ecosystem: Environmental > Terrestrial > Soil > Wetlands > Permafrost | place: Sweden: Stordalen...
CATCCTGCAGATCATCTCGGCGGACAAGGTGTATGTGGCCGACATGATGAAGCGCTTGCAGGAAACGGACTTCGCAACGCAAGAAGGCACGCTGTATCCCCTGCTGAGCAAAATGCGCCGCGAGGAGTTCGTCGACTATGAGTGGCAGGAGTCGGATTCCGGCCCGCCGCGCAAGTACTACAAGCTAACCGCCAAGGGAAAATCGCAATTGGCGGAGTTCAAGGACTATTGGGCTTATCTCAACACAACAATCAACCAATTAGGTCGCTGAAGCCATGAACACGGTCATCATCATCAATCTCAACGGTAACGCCTTCCATCTCGAAGAGCCGGGTTTTCAGAGCCTGCGTGCTTATTTGGAACGGGCTCAGGTGCAGCTTCAGGATAATCCTGACAAGACAGAGATCATGGCCGACCTGGAGCAGGCGATCGCGGACAAGTGCGCCCACTTTCTGCGGCCGCACAAGAACGTGCTGACCGCTGCAGAAATCGACGATGTCTTGAAAGAAATGGGGCCGGTGCAAACCGATGGTGCGACACCCGCCGGCGCGACCGCCGGTGCGCAACCGCACGTGGGGACAAATAGCACCGCCGGACCTGCGCCCAAGAGGCTCTATCAAATCCGGGAAGGCGCCATGCTCAGCGGCGTTTGCACAGGTATCGCTGCGTACTTCAACATCGACGTGACCATCGTGCGAATCCTGTTTGTGGTGTTGACGGTGCTCACGGGCGGCCTCTGGATACTGGTCTACATAGGCATGATGTTAGTGGTTCCGTTTGCGAACACCGGTGAAGAACACGCCGCGGCAGCGGGTGCGCCCTTCAACGCCCAGGAAGTGATCGATCAGGCGAAGAAACACTACGCCGAATTCAAAAACAGCAAGGAGTGGCGCCGCCACTGGCGCCAGCAGCGTCGCGAATGGCGGCGCAGGTGGCACGAGGGCGCGTATTGGTGGGGGCACAACCTGCAGCGCAATGTGCACCAGTTCAGCACCGGCGCCGGCTACGGCCACTTGGGGGCGACCCTGCTGATCCCTTTTCTCGCCATCTTCAATGCCGTGCTATTTTGTCTGTGGATCGCCGCGATCGTCTCGCTCGCCACCACGGGAGCGATCTTCGGCTGGGAAATCGGCGGCTCCATCCCCCTGTGGGTCTCCATCCTGATCCTGATGTTTATCTATAGCGTCATCGCGCGGCCGCTGCGCCATGCGCGCCGCGCCATTTATTTCAATACCAATGGATATAACTATCTGTGGTTCTCCGCCTGGTATGAAATTCTGTCGGCCGGCGTTCTGATTCTGGTTTGTTGGTTCGCCTACACCCACGTGCCGCAGGTGCACGACTTCTTTCAACACTTTGCTCAAAACTGGTCGACGATGTGGAACAACCTCATCGATTCATTCCGGCACACCGTTTCCCACAAGCCGACGGACTCCTGGCCGGACGCGAAGGTTTCAGGCGCCGCCGCCGCCGCATCGACCAGCGCTTTCCTTGCGTTACGGAGGTAGTGATATTCTGCTCCCTCGTCAAACAGAGGGGAGCGCGAATGCCGGGCAGACTGGAAGGGAAAGTTGCCGTCATCACGGGTGGCACCAGCGGCATCGGCGAAGCCACCGTCCGTCGCTTTGTCGCCGAGGGTGCGCGCGTCGTCATCGCGGGCCGCTCAGATCAGCGCGGCAACGCACTGGCGCATGAACTCGGAGAGCAAGCGTTTTTTTACCGTGCCGACGTGATGCATGAGGCTGAGATCGCCGCCGTCATCGACGCCGCGTTGCGCCGATTCGGACAGCTCGATTGCCTCTTCAACAACGCCGGCGCGGCGACGCCCGGCGAAATCGACACCATCACCGAGGAGCAATTCGACTACGGCATGAAGCTGCTCGTCGGCAGCGTCATGTTCGGCATCAAGCACGCCGCTCGCGTAATGCAATCGCGCGGCGGTGCCATCATCAACAATTCAAGCATCGCCGCGCATCGCCTGGGCCAAGGTGGAGCCCTGTATTCTGCGGCGAAAGCGGCCGTCAGCCACATCACGCGCATCGCCGGCGCGAAACTCGGGCCAAACCGAATTCGCGTCAACTCGATTTCACCCGGAGCAATTGCAACCCCCATATTCTGGGGCGGCTCTGCGAAGGCCCAGACCATGAGTGATGAGGATAACGCGCGAAAACTTGCGAAGCTGGAAGGCAACTTGGCGCGGGCCACACCCCTGCCGCGTTCAGGCATCGCGAACGATATTGCATATGCTGCGGTGTTCCTGGCGAGCGATGAGGGCAGCTTCATCAATTCGCATGACCTAGTCGTCGACGGAGGCCGTATAGCGCAGTTCCACGAGCGTCCAGCACCGGGCACTTAAGACCCGGCGCAAGGGGCGAACCATGTTCAAACGGCTGCTCATCGCCAATCGCGGCGAAATCGCAATCCGGATCGCGCGCACCGCTGCCGAGCTGGAAATCCGCTGCGTCATGGTCTATTCGCAGGACGACGCTGCCTCATTGCACCTCAAGGCGGCCGAAGAAGCCGTGGCCCTGACGGGTTTTGGACCCGCTGCCTATTTGGATGGCCCCCAAATACTGCGGCTTGCCCTGGAGGCAGGCTGCGACGCCATCCACCCGGGCTATGGTTTCTTGAGCGAGAATTCTGCGTTCTCCCGCCTTTGCAACAATGCCGGCGTGATTTTCGTGGGGCCTGCGCCCGAGACCCTGGTTCTGTTCGGCGATAAGGTGCAAGCACGTGCTTTGGCGCAACGGATTGGTGCACCCGTATCGCCCGGATCGGCCGGCGCCGTAACGCTGGAGCAAGCGGAAAGTTTTCTGACCGGGTTGGGTACGGGCGGCGCCGTAATGTTGAAGGCACGGGCCGGGGGCGGCGGCCGCGGCATGCGCGAGGTGCGCAAACTTGGAGACCTGGCATCCGCATTTGAGCGCTGCCGTTCCGAGGCGCTGCAGGCGTTTGGCGATGGCGACCTCTATGTAGAGCGATTCTTCCCGCGCGCCCGCCACGTCGAAGTGCAAATCATCGGCGATGGCACAGAAGTGGCGCATGTGTGGGACCGCGAATGCAGCGTGCAACGCCAGCGTCAGAAACTCATCGAGACTGCCCCGGCGTTTGGTCTGACGAGCGACTTGCGCACTGAATTGTTGGAACTAGCGGTGGCGCTGGGAAAGGCGGTGAACTACCGCGGTCTGGGCACGATCGAGTTTCTGATCGATCAAGACTCAAGCAGCACCATGCCGTTCGCCTTTATCGAAGCGAATCCGCGCTTGCAGGTCGAACATACGGTGACTGAAGCCATCACCGGCCTTGATCTGGTCAGTGTCCAACTTAAAATCGCCGCCGGCGGCTCCTTATCCAAGATGGGACTGCGCCAGTCCGCCATTCCGGCGCCGCGCGGCGTCGCGATTGAGTCACGCGTGAATCTGGAATCGATGAATGCCGACGGTACCGCGCGGCCGACGGGGGGAACACTGTCGGTGTATGAACCGGCCTCGGGCCCCGGAATTCGCGTCGATGGCTTTGGCTATTCAGGCTATCGCACCGGTGTCAAATTTGATTCGCTCCTGGCCAAGGTGATCGTGCATGTCGGCGAGGGAGATCTGGCCAGAGCCGCCCGCAAAGCCGAACGCGCCTTGTCGGAATTTCGCATTGCCGGCGTGCCGACCAACATTCCATTCCTGCGCGCGCTGCTTAAAAGTCCCGCCTTTGCGAATGGAGAAGTTCATACGCGATACATCGAGGAACATGCGCAGGCGCTGTGCGCGGAGGCAGCCGCGCTGACACCCAAGGCGGACTCGAAACAAACGCGAAGACCCGGAGTCAAGCTCGATACCCAGGATCCACTGGCGGTACTGCATCACGGCAAGGGCGCGGGCGATGCCGCGGAGCCGATCGCCGCATCCGCAGGCGACTCTTCCGACATCGCCGTTCCCGACGGCATGACTGCACTGCCCTCGCCCCTGCAAGGAACCATCCTGGAGATCGCGGTCGCCCTGGGAAAAGCGGTGCGCGCGGGAGATCCGGTGCTGGTCATGGAGTCCATGAAAATGGAGCATGTGATCACCTCGCCGATCAATGGCTTGGTTCGCGCTTTGAACGTCGCGCAAGGCGATACGGTGTTCGAAGGTCATCCCCTGGCGTTCATCGAACACGCAGACATTGCGCTAGCCGCCAAGGCCGGCGAGGAAGAGGTCGATCTGGATTTCATACGGCCCGATCTGGCAGCAGTCATCGAACGGCATCGAGCGACGTTGGATGCCGGCCGGCCGAACGCGGTGGCACGGCGACGCAAGAGCGGGCAGCGCACCACGCGAGAGAATGTCGATGACTTGCTCGATCCAGGTTCCTTTATCGAGTACGGAGGCTTGGCGGTCGCGGCGCGGCGCAAGCGCCATTCGCTGGAGGAACTCATCGAGCAGACGCCGGCTGACGGCATGGTCATGGGCTTGGGTCGCGTGAACGGCAGGTACTTCAGCGATGAGGCGTCTCGTTGCGCGGTGATGGCCTATGACTACACGGTGTTGGCCGGCACCCAAGGCGCATACAATCATCGCAAGATGGATCGGCTGATCGGGGCCGCTGAACGGTGGCGCCTGCCGACGGTTTTTTTCTGCGAGGGCGGCGGCGGCCGCCCGGGTGATACCGAAGGCGGCGGCTATGTCCGCGGCTTTGAGCTTTGGGCTCGTATGTCGGCCGTCGCACCCCTGGTCGGGATTACGTCGGGACGTTGTTTCGCCGGAAATGCCTCGGCGCTCGGGTGCTGTGATGTGATCATCGCCACGCAGGGCTCGAACATCGGCATGGGTGGACCGGCGATGATCGAGGGAGGCGGCTTGGGGATCTTTCGGCCCGAAGAAATCGGGCCGGTGGAGGTGCAGGAACCCAATGGAGTCATCGACGTCCTCGCGGACGATGAAGCCGACGCCGTGCGGATCGCCAAGAAGTATTTGGCGTATTTTCAAGGCACGTTAAGCGATTGGGGCTGTGCCGATCAGCGCCTGCTGCGACGGGCGATCCCAGAGAACCGCGTCCGCGTCTATGATATTCGGCAACTGATCGAGACGCTGGCAGATACGGGTTCTGTGCTCGAGCTGCGGCCCAAATTCGGCACTACCATGATTGCGGCGTTGCTGCGCATCGAGGGTCGGCCGATGGGCGTCATCGCCAACAACCCCAAAGTGCTGGGGGGCGCCATCGACTCGGATGGATCGGATAAGGCCGCGCGCTTCCTGCAAGTCTGCGAGGCATTTGACATCCCCGTGCTGTCTCTTTCCGATACGCCGGGCATGATGGTGGGACCCGAGGTTGAAAAGACCGCGCTGGTGCGGCATTGCTCGCGCCTTTTCATCATCGGCGCGAATTTGACCGTGCCCATGTTCAGCGTCGTACTTCGCAAGAGCTACGGCCTGGGCGCGCTCGCCATGACCGGCGGCAGCTATCCCGCCTCGGTGTTCGCCGTCGCGTGGCCGACGGGGGAATTTGGCGGCATGGGCCTCGAAGGTTCGGTCAAGCTGGGCTACCGCAACGAACTGGCGGCCATCACCGATCCCGCCGCGCGCAAAGCCAAGTTCGACGAGATGGTCGCTGCGGCTTACGAACATGGTAAAGCGTTGAACCAGGCATCGACTTATCACATCGACGAAGTCATCGATCCGGCCGACACGCGCCGCTGGATCATCGCGGGGCTGCGCTCGGTGCCGCCGGCGCCAAAGCGCACCGAGAAGAAGCTTCGCTGGATCGACGCCTGGTAGCGCAGCGCTTTTAGTGGGAGACTCTGCCGACGCCACCGGCCATTAAAGGAAGCACAATGCCGTACGTCGAAAACCGCGTCGTGCACGACGCCGACTCGCACTTGATGGAACTACCGGATTCCCTGGACGAGTTTCTCGAAGCGAAATTTCGCGCCCGTTACGATGCGCTGCCAAAACTTAAGAAGCAGCCGCGCAGCGCCGAGTATGCGCAGCGAGCTCGCACTCAGCTCGGCGATCCTAAGTTTCGCGAAGGCGCCGATGAAAACATCCTACTGCGCAAGAACTACGACGCGCTGGGAGCCTTCACTCGTGAAGATCGGCCGCGCGCACTCGATCAACTGGGATTCGCCAGTCAGTTGGTATTCACCACCTGGTGTCTCGGCAATTTCGACTTGGACGAGTCCTCGGATGTGGATCTGTGCTACGCCGTCGCTCGAGCGCACAATCGCATGATGAGCGGTTTCTGCTCGGTCGATCGGCGTTTCCTCGGCACCGGGTACGTGCCGCTCGTCAATTTCGAACGCGCACTCGCGACCGCGCAGGAAGCGATCAAATTGGGCTGCAAGGCGTTATTGATTCCATCGCGTTGCCCGCAGGGTCATTCGCCGAGCCACATCGCGTTTGAGCCGCTGTGGGCTCTTGCGCAGGAGGCGCGATTGCCGATTCTGTTTCACGTCGGAGGCGAGGAAAAACTGTCGCCTGGCTATTTCAACAACGGCCTGCCCAGGGTGAAGGACTTTCACGGCGGCGAGGAGAATTTCACTTCGTTGAGCTTCATGCCGATTCCGCATTCCGTGCAGATCACATTGGCGGCGCTCATCATAGATGGAGTGTTCGATCGCTATCCGCGTTTGAAGTTTGGCGCCATCGAACTGGGCGCGTCCTGGCTGCCAAGCTGGATGCGGTTCATGGATTCGGCGGCGAGCGCTTTCATCAAGAATGAACCGCGTCTTCAGAAGCTATCGTTGAAGCCAAGCGAGTTTGTGCGGCGCCAATTGCGGGTGACGCCGTATCCGCACGAGGACGCTGGCTGGATCATCGCCAATTCAGGCGACGAGGTGTGCCTGTTCTCATCCGACTATCCGCATGTCGAAGGGGGGCGCAATCCATTGAAGCGCTTCGATGACTCCCTTGCGCGCACGCCGCCCGAAGCGGTGATTCGATTCTATCGCGATAACTTTGTCGATCTCATGGGCGAGGGCCTGCCCAAAGATCTGAGGGACGGAATTGCGGTTCCAGCCGCAAGGAGCAGCGCTAAAAAGGCGTGTCGCGTCTAGCCGAAAGGTCCTCGCGGGGGCGGCGGGGGCGGCGGCGGCGTCCATGAACCCGTCGCAATCTTGCCGCCCTTGGCAGACACCGCCAATTCGATGATCTTGTCGGTGACGTTGGGTTCGTAGCCTTCCGTGTGGCCCTTCTGCATTTTTACGACGTCCGCCACGACGCGGCCGTCCTTGCAGTTGGGAAACACGTAAACCAGCGCGCGCCCCGACTTAGGGTAGTGGCCCCAGCCGTCGGAACCGGGATCTTGGCGAGTCGAATCCCACACGTAGCCCGGCTTCGGATCGGTCACTTCCGTCAGCTCCTCGCGCTTGCCGCAGCCGAATTTGTCGGCGAGCGGCGAGGTATCGGCCGGTATCGACTCATACTCACCGTTGGAGAATATGAAGGAATAGTCGCAGGCGCCTCCCGGCGGGCCGGCCGGAGGCGGCGGCAGGCGCAGCGGCGGGGGAGGAACCACGGTCCCACCGCTTTTATAAACCGGCGTGCCGCCGACAAAACCGCGATTCGCCGCGGTCACGGGCCCTACTCGTCCGCCCGACAGGCTGATGCGTACGTCGACCTTGTCCTTGAAGTAGTCGGTACAAACCAGGCGGCTGCTCGTGAATCCGCCTTGGCTATGGCCTGCGAGAATAAAGTGCTGCACGTTCTCCTTGCCTACGGTGGCGACGACCAGGTCGACGATGTTGTGCAGGTACTCATCATCGGCATCGCTCCAGTATCGAACGGGCGAGCCTGGCGTAATGACGATGAGCTTGTATTTGTCCTTCACATCCATCGCCGGAAAGTAATTTCGCTGCCAGTTGGCGTAAGAACCGTATCCATGCAGGCTCAATACGATATTCACCTTGTCTCCGGGTTTATAATCGGCCGGACAATCAAGGAAAAAAGAGCGGCGCGTTTTCAGCTCGACGGTATCGCCGGGCTGAGTCACGGTGGGGCCCGAGCAGTCCGTGTCGGGGCAGTGGTAGGCCGCCGGTGCGGCGCAATTTACGCCGAGGAGTGTGTGCGCCTGCTGTGCCATGACCGAACCTGCGGTAAAGACACTCAAGGTGATCAGGGCACGGGCCATTCTTAGCATTGCTCGCCGCAAGGTTCTCATCGGTCGCTCCCGTTTGGCCAATTCCGTCTGAGTATAGTTAATATAATACAATTGTACTATTGCCACGTCGCCGCTTCGATCTGCTTCTGCCGATAAATGGGCCGGACGATCAGCAACAGCGAGATGGCGGCCAATGCGGCACAGAACACCACGATAAACAGGCTGAAGCGAATTTTTACGGGATCGTGAAAGAAATGATCATTCACGAACGGCACCAAGGTCGGTCCAACACCCAGCCCTAATGCATTGACGACGAACAGGTAAACGGCCGACACCTGCGCGCGATATTGATTCGGCGTGACCTGATTGATCGCCATTGGGCCGACGCCGTTATACGCATTGAACGTAAGTCCAGCCACGAATAGGGCGACCCAAATCAGCGGCACAGAAGGCATGAAAGCCGGCAGGCCGCCGAAGACCGCGATTCCGCACGCCGAGATCAGGGCCACGATAATCGGTGCGTCCCGCTTGCCCTGCCGCGTCAGGCGGTCGCACAAAATCCCGGCCAAGAGCATCCCGGTCGAATTCATCAAAATCGTGGAAACACCCAGTACTTTGCCGACCTGTCCTGCCGTAACACCGTAGGCGCGGATCAAGGCGGTGGGCAGCCAAGCCGCAACGCAGTAGCCGCACATGGACAGCAAGGCCAGCGCGACAAAATACAGCCCATAGAATTTTCTATTCAGCCATACGTAGCGAAGCACTTCGCTCAGCGGCGGCCTGAGAGCTGCGGCTGCGGGCTCAGCAGCCGATTGCTTTCGCAGAAGTCCGCGGCGCGCCGGTTCACGAAACGACAGGAGCAAGAGCGGCAGGAGGATGCCGGGCGCGCCGGTAACGATAAACACCATCTGCCAGGCGCGTACTTCGCCCAATAGCGGCAGCGTGTAGGTTGCGCCTGCATGGGAAACGGCAGCAACGACGATGCCTCCTACCAAAAATGCCGTACCGGCTCCGATCGTAATACCGATGTTGTACACGCCAAATGCTCGGCCCAGCTTGGAGAGCGGAAAGCTGTCAGTAATGATGGAATATGCGGCAGGCGACAGGGCCGCCTCGCCGACGCCGACGCCGACACGCGCCACGAATAGCTGGGTGGCGCTACGCGCCAAACCGCATAAAGTCGCCATGATGGACCAGATGAACACGCCGCCTGCAATGATGGCCCGCCGGCTGTACCGGTCCGACAATCGCGCAATCGGCAGACCCAGAAAGGTATACAGCAATGCGAACGCCAGTCCCTGCAACATGCCGATTTGCGTATCGCTGATATGCAGGTCACGCTTCATCGGCTCGACCAGCAATGAGATCGTCGTTCGGTCGATGAAAGAGAATATGTACATCAGCATCAGCACGGCAACGCTGTACCACGCGGCGAATGATGACGGATAAGGCGAATCGCTGTTGCCGGCCGTGGTGGTATTGAATTGCGCTGCCATTTGCCCCCCTGGCCTAATCCCTTCAGAGCCTACGCGGTTGCCGGCTCGCGTTGCGCATCAGCCATGGCCACGCCGCGGCGTTCGGGACCCCATAGCACCAACAGGATGATGACGACCGCCACCGTGCCGATGACACTGGCCATGGCAAGTCCGTAGTTGTTGCCGTACGCTTCCGCGATGGCGACTTGGATGGGCAGGTTCCTCGATGCGACGAGATTGCCGAGCTGATAGACAAAACCCGGGAATGTCGCGCGAATCTCGGGCGGGGACAGTTCATTCAAATGCACCGGGATGATGCCCCAGGCACCCTGCACCGAGACCTGCATAAGAAACGCGCCTATCCCTAGGATCAAAGGCGTCGAACCGAAGGCCCAAAATGGAATCACGGGCAATGCCAGCACGGCCGCGATCATGATGCCGCGGCGGCGTCCAATGCGCTCGGACAACCAGCCGAAGCCGATGCCGCCGAGGATTGCGCCGATATTCATAATGGCTGTCATGGTCGCCGCCTCGTGCGTGTCGAAACCATGCTGCACCTTGAGGAATAGGTTTGCATAGGCGTCCTGCGAGCCGTGGCTGAAAAAGTTGAAAGCCGTCATGAGAATGACCGCGTATAGAGCGATCTTCCAGTTGCGGCCGACCACCTCGAACAGATTGGTTTGTTCTTTCCTGATGCGCTTTTCAAGGAAGGCGGGAGACTCGTCGACGCCCATGCGGACAAAAAACACCAGAATCGCGGGCGCGACTCCGAGCAGGAACATGTAGCGCCAGCCGAGACTGTCGTAGAAGAAGTACGTCGCGATCGCGGCAACAAAATAGCCGCTGGGATAGCCCGCCTGCAAAAGACCGGAGACTACGCCGCGTGCGCGCGTCGGGATGGTCTCGAATGTCAGGGCCGAACCGATGCCCCACTCTCCTCCCATGGCTATGCCGAATAAGAAACGCAATGCCAAAAAGCTCGTGAGCGACGGAGCAAATCCGGAAGCGCCTTCCAGAACCGAAAAAGCCAGAATGTTCCACATGAGCGTGGGCTTGCGGCCAAACCGGTCCGCGAGCCTGCCGAAGACAAAAGCCCCGATAGGACGGGCCGCCAGGGTTAAAAACGTCGCTTCCACCACGCTTTTGACATCGACGTGGAACGTTGTCGCGATGTCCTTGAACATGAACACCATCAGAAAGAAATCGAAGGCGTCCAGCGTCCAGCCGAGATAAGCGGCTACCACGACATTCTTTTGGCTACGGGTCCACTTCATGCGTCTTCCCCCCACTCTTCGTTTGATCGTAGCGGTCGCCGCCGCAATTGTCGATATTTGGAGGGTGGCACTGCTTCCATTCCGAGGCTGTTCGGCCGAAACTAAACGTTGCAGAAGAACTCTCAAAAGAATGAGCTGGCCTTAGTTTCGGGGGCAAAGATGCTGAACAGACCCTTGCACGAATATCCGATGCGCGAGCTCGATCGCCCCAAGCCCAGCGTCGATGTGCGATCTGCTGCTGACGGTGTCGTGTATGTAAGCTGCGGCCTGAAGTACGAGCCGGGCCTGCCCTCGCTCATCGACTATCTTGCTCGCGCCGCAGAGCTACGCCCGAATACTACCTTCTTGGCCGAGCGGGATGCCTCCAAACAGTGGCGCAGATTGACCTACGCACAGGCCTCGCGCGATACCGCCGCGGTTGCAACCTGGCTCATTCGCCAAGGATTGGGCCCGCAAAGCGCGCCGGTCATGATCCTGTCGGAGAACACCATCGAGCACGCACTACTGACGCTCGGTGCGATGCGAGCGGGCGTCGCGGTGGTTCCGGTGTCCCCCACCTATTCATTCGGCCACGACCTCGGCCGGCTGGGCTACGCATTGGAACTCACTCAACCATCATTGGTGTACGCGGGTGATGTCGCGCGTTACGCGACTGCGCTTGAATATGTAAAGCTAAAAGCTCCGGGCACTCCGACAATTGCCGGTTCGGAATTCTCCGCGCTGCTGCAAATCGTCGATGAGGAGGCTGTCGCAGCGAGGCGGCTGACAATCAATGACGACACGATCGCAAAGATATTGCTGACCTCAGGATCCACCGGCCATCCCAAAGGTGTCATCAATACTCACGGCAATATCGCCGGCGCTGTTCAAATGGCTCGCATGGTGAGCGAGCCCTTCGACCCAGATCGAACCGTCACCGTTGTTGATTGGCTGCCCTGGCATCATGCCTTCGGCGGCAATGCCCAATTCAACGGCGTCCTCTCGCTGGCGGGAACGCTGTACATCGACAACGGCCGGCCGGTTCCCGGCTTGTTTGAAGCTACCATCGAAAACTTGCGAGAGATCTCGCCCACCAGTTTTGGCTGCGTCCCCGCGGCCTTTGGCGCGCTCGCCGCCGCGCTGGAGCGCGACGTGGATTTGCGCCAGAAGTTTTTCAAGAACATGCGTGGGCTGGGTTATGGGGGTGCATTGCTGCCCCAGCCCATTTGGGAGCGCATGCAAAAAGTCGCCGTTCAGGAGATCGGCGAGCAGCTGCCGTTCGGCACAGGGTGGGGCATGACGGAGACGACCGCGACCGGTGTCGCGGTGTACTGGAACACCACGCGCACCGGCCTGCTCGGCCTTCCGCAGCCGGGCGCGACGCTCAAGTTGGTGCCCAGCGGGGATCGGATGGAACTGCGCATCAAGGGCATCCATATCATGCCGGGCTATTACAACGCGGATGCGCTCAATGCCGCGGCATTCGATGAAGAAGGTTACTTTCGAACAGGCGACGCAGTTCGGTGGGTCGACGCGTCGCGGCCCATTGAGGGGCTCGAATTCGCGGGACGCATTGCCGAGGACTTCAAGCTGCTGTCCGGCACCTGGGTTCAAGCCAGCATCGTGCGCCGCGACCTGGTCGAAGCACTGCAGCCTTACGTGAGCGACGCTGTGATCTGCGCGCCCGATCATCCCTGGCTGGGAGCGCTGGTTTGGCTGACAGCACCAGATGAAGCAAAACTACGCGCCGGCCTGGCCGAAAAGCTCGCGGCCTTCAATCACGCCCGTCAAGGCAGCGCCGATACAATCGCGCGGCTGCTGATTTTGATGGATCCGCCATCGCCCGAAGCCGGCGAGATCACCGACAAGCGCTCCATCAATCAGCGGCTGGTGATGCAGCGGCGTGCGACTGAAGTGGAACTGCTGTACGCGCATCGCATCGACGCCCGCATCATCGAACCAGCCAGCACAGTCAGCATCGCCATCAAGGCGCAGGCTTAAGCACCGGCAGAATCATCGCCGAGGGATGGCGCTTGTCGAAATAGATGGTGTTCGTCGCCACCCGCGGCGCGGTGCTGGTCGCGACGCCGAACGGTTCGCCGGTATTCGGATTGATTTCGAACTTGGTGGCGTTCGACGACGTGACCGTCACTTGAATCTTGTGACCCTTTTCGAACGTGAACGCCGTGTTCCATAGGTCGATGTGCAGCTCTTCAGGCTTACCCGGGGTCATCAGTGCCACATCGTCGGGATCTCGACCATGGCGGTAGCGCGTGCGAATGGGATTGTCGAGGATGATTTGTTCGTATCCGTCAGGATAGACGTCGACGAGCTTCACCATGAAATCAGTGTCGAGCCCATCGGTCGCAGCCCACAGCGTCATGTCGACGTGGCCGGCGATCGCGACATCTTGGTTGAGAACCGGCGTCTCGAAGCGCAGATAGTCCTGACGCTGACCAATCGGCCGCTGATCAAGCGGCCCCGCGGTCTGCAGCAGATTCGAGCCTCCGTAGGTCTTGACCGGATTCGCCGGGTCGAACTTGTAGCTGATCTTCGCATCCGCTGCAGTGGGCAATTTGGTCGACAGATGCATATCGCCGCTCAAATAGTATGCGGTCGGATGATTGGCCGGCGGCCAATTGGGCGACTTGAATACATGACTCGCGGCGGAAGGGTGACCCTTGCGTCCCGACGCCATCATGAACAGCGTGACCGGCGGCTCTTTCATGATGCCGTTGTCGGTGCCCTTCAGCCAATATTCCCACCACCGCATCTCTTCGGTCGCAGGCACCGTCGCACCCGGCTGGTTGTATTCGACATCGCTCTTCTCGGCGCCTAATCCGCCGTGGCCTGCCGGCACCATGTAAAGTTTCTGATTGCCCCTCGCGCCCTTGGAGCCGAAGTTCTGCAGCCAGCGAAAGTTCTCGACATTGCCGTCATTGAAAATGTCGTACCAGGCGCCTTGGTTATACATGGGGATGCGGATGAACTTGCGCTGCGTCGTCATCGCATGCTCGTTCCAGAATGCAGAATTCGTCGCCCCGCCGCTGACTGCATCCAGCTGCGCCTGCGTCTCGCCCTGGCCTTTCAACCAGCCGAGCGTGTCCTCGTTCTTCAGAACGCCGCCCGGAAAGGTGTTGAGCAGCTGATCATAGGGCGCAACGATCACATAAGCCGCCACCAGATGGGGAGGCGCAGCCATTGCGGCCAAATTGCTGGTAATTCCCAGTGCCGAGGCGCCGACCATGCCCACCTTGCCGTTCGACCAAGGTTGTTTGGCGACCCACTCAACGGTGTCATAGCCGTCTTCCAGATCCGGAATAAAGGCCTCATAGAAGCCTTCCGAGTGGCCTTTACCGCGCACATCCTGCATGACAAAGGCCAAGCCTACGTCGGTATATTTCTTGGCCGAATAGCCGGCTAAATCGCCCAGCGCATCCTTCAGGTAGGGCGTTCGCGACAGCACGACCGGAAAGGGCCCCGCGCCTGTGGGCAGGAAGACGTTCGCCGCCAGCTTCACGCCATCGCGCGTAGTCATGGTCATTTCCGTCCACTTAGGCAATGCCGCGATCTGCTCGGGCGTCAACTGCGGCATGAACCGCGGTCTGGCCTGTACCGGTTTTGGCGCCGCCGCGGCCGGGGCGGATTGCGCCTGCGCAGGTGCCGGGGTTGAAATTGCCAGCGGCGCGATGGCAGCGATTGCCAAGAGTACTGAACGAATCGACGACTTCATACCTTCTCCCTGCAGCGGTGACCAACGATGCGTGGCCACGCGCTAAGACTTAAGTGTGCGACGCGAGGCTTGGTTCAGTCAAACAAGTTCCGTATACCCAGACGAGTTCCGTGTGCCGTACACGAGAGCATGCCACTATTGGTATGCCGGGCGGGCGGCCGGCGCCTTAAGATTCTCGAGGATTCATATGACGAAAAAAGTATGCGTAATAACAGGTTCATCGTCCGGCATCGGCGCCGCGAGCGCGATTTTATTTGCCCAGCGCGGCTGGGATGTGTGCGTGAATTATTCAAAAGATCCAAAGCCCGCCGAAAAAGTCGCAGCGATTTGCAAAAGTCACGGTGCCGATGTGCTCATCGAGCGGGCAGACGTATCCGATGATGCGCAATGCGTGCAAATGGCGAAGCGCGTCAAGGAACATTTTGGACGCTGCGATACGCTGGTGAACAATGCCGGCACCACGAAATTCGTCGACTTGAAGGATCTGGATGGACTCGATGCTGCCGACTTTCAAAAGATCTATGCGGTCAATGTGATTGGACCTTTTCAAGTGACGCGCGCGTTCGCGCAGCTGTTGCGGGACAACTCAGGCAGCGCAGTCGTCAATGTATCGTCCATTGCCCCGTTGCTGGGTGGCGGTTCGAGCATTGCCTATATCGCATCCAAAGGCGCTCTGAACGCGCTGACATTGGTCTTGGCGAGGGTATTGGGACCGCAAATCAGGGTAAACGTGGTCGCGCCCGGAATGGTCGATTCACCCTGGCTCAGGAACGGTTTGGGACCCGAGCGCTTCGAGGCCATGCTGCGCAACTACGAGTCCACATCGGCACTCAGCACGCTGGTGACTCCCGAGGACGTGGCCGAAACCGTTTACTACTTGGGCGCCATTGCCTCAAAGACGACCGGTGAAGTGCATCTGGTCGATGGTGGGCGACGAGTCGGCCGGTAGCACACGCCAGGGTGCACCCGGCGTGGCCGCTTTGGTAAGCTTCGCCCCTTCCTTTGGAGGAACACATGCAAGGCAGATTCGAAAAGCGTGGCGATGTCGGAATCATCTGGATCAATAATCCGCCGGTGAATGCCATCAGCGTTGGCGTTCGCACAGCGATCATGGACGGCGTAACGAAGCTCGCGCAGGACCCTGAGATTAAAATCGGTGTACTCGCTTGCGAGGGTCGAACTTTCATGGCGGGTGCCGACATCACCGAGTTCGGCAAGCCTCCGTTATCGCCCGGCCTGCACGATGCGATCAAGGCGGTGGAGAATTCCGCCAAGCCCATTGTCGCTGCCATTCATGGCACGGCGTTCGGAGGCGGCCTCGAGGTCGCCCTCGCCTGCCACTATCGTGTGGCCATTGCGAGCGCCAAAATCGGACTCCCGGAAGTCAAACTTGGGTTACTGCCCGGTGCGGGCGGCACGCAGCGTTTGCCGCGGCTGATTGGTGTTGAGGCTGCGCTTGGCATGATTGTATCCGGCGATCCGATTCCGGCCGCGCAGGCCGCCAAAGGGGGCGTGATCGATAAGATCATCGAGGGAGATTTGCTCGAGGGCAGTATTGCCTATGCGAAAGACCTTGCCGCCCAGCAGGCGCCTTTGCGCAAGGTCCGCGATATCAATGTCGAGGCGGCCGCACTTCAGGCGGGATTTTTCGACGAAGCCCGCAAGCGCATCGCCAAGGAAAGGAAAAACCTATTCGCGCCGCAACGCATCGTCGATGCCTTGGAAGCGGCGGCGACGCTGCCCTTCGAGAAAGGCATGGCCCGTGAGCGGGAATTGTTTCTGCTATGTGCCCAAAATAGCCAGGCGAAGGCCCTGCAGCATGTTTTTTTCGCAGAGCGCAAGGCGGCCAACGTGCCGAATCTCGACAAGAGCGTCACGAAGCGCGACGTCAAGTCAGTGGCAATCATCGGCGCCGGCACCATGGGCGGCGGCATCGCCATGAATTTCTTAAATGTCGGCATTCCCGTGACATTGCTCGAAATGACTCAGGAAGCACTCGATCGCGGTATCGGCGTGATTCGCAAGAATTACGAAAACACGGCATCGAAGGGCAAGCTCACGGTGGAACAAGTTCAGCAGCGCATGGGTCTTTTGAAGCCCACACTGTCCTACGCGGATCTGACCCAGGCGGATCTGATCATCGAAGCCGTGTTCGAAACCATGGCGATCAAGAAAGACGTATTCGGCAAGCTCGACAAAGTCGCCAAGAAGGGTGCGATTCTGGCGTCCAACACGTCATACCTTTCCATCGACGAAATCGCCGACTCGACCTCGCGACCAAGCGACGTCGTGGGCATGCACTTCTTCTCCCCTGCCAATGTGATGCGATTGTTGGAAATCGTTCGCGGCGCGAAAACGGCGCAGGACGTTCTGCTGACGGTCGTCGATATCGCCAAGCGCATCAATAAAGTCGGCGTGGTGGCCGGCAATCGCGACGGCTTCATCGGCAATCGCATGCTGGGCGGCTACGGGTATCAGGCATCGTTGATGGTGCTCGAAGGCGCCATGCCGGAACAGGTTGACGCTGCCTTGCGCAATTTCGGCATGCCGATGGGCGTATTGCAGATGGGCGATCTGGCGGGGCTTGATGTCGGTTACAAGTCGCGAAAGGATCGCGATCCTAAAACCTTTGATGGACGGGTGTCGCGCTCGGCAGACCTTCTGGTGGAAATGGGCCGAATGGGCCAAAAGACCCAGGCGGGGTACTACGACTATGCGCCTGGCGATCGAACGCCCCGGCCTTCCGCCGTGGTAGCCGACATCATCGAGAAGGTTTCGAGGGAATATGGGATTGCACGCCGGAAATTCACGGACGAGGAAATCGTGGAGCGCTGCTTTCTGGCGCTGATGAATGTGGGCTGCGAGGTATTGAGTGAAGGGGTGGCGTATCGCTCCAGCGACATTGACATCGTGTATCTCTATGGGTACGGCTTCCCGGCCTATCGGGGTGGCCCGATGTTTTGGGCCGAAAACGAAGTAGGCCTGAAAACGGCTTTGGAAAGACTCAAAAAATACAGCGCCGAGACGGGCGGCAAGTGGCTCAAGGTGTCGCCGCTGCTCGAGAAATTGGTGGCGCAAGGCAAGGGATTCGCAAGCGTCGGGCAATGAGGGTGCCCCTGTCGCATCGCGCTACTGGGTTGCGGTCAGGCCTCGATACTTCATCATGGCATCGATACTCGGGGCCTTGCCGCGCCATGCAATGTACATCGCCGAGAGATCTTGAGTATTGCCCCGCGATAGGATCATTCGGCGGAATCGATCGCCGTTCGCGCGCGTCAAGCCGCCATGATCGTCGAACCACTGGTAGGCATCATCATCCAGCATCTGCGTCCACAAATAGGCGTAATAGCCGGCCGAATACCCGCTATCCCAGATGTGACTGAAATAGCTGGACCGGTAGCGCGGCGGCACCGCATGCAGGGCTAAATGCGTTTTTGCCAGCGCCTGAGTTTCGAATTCATCCGGGTTCTGCAGGGGAGCGTCAGCGTTGAGCACATGCCATTGCATATCAAGCTCCGCCGCCGCCAGTAGCTCTGTCAGCCCATACCCTTCAGCGAAATTCTTCGCCCTCTTGATCTTCTCCACCAGCGCGGATGGCATCGGCGCGCCGGTCTTGTAATGCCTGGCGTAGTGATTGAACACGGCAGGATAAATCGCCCAATGCTCATTGAACTGGGATGGAAACTCGACAAAATCGCGCGCCGTCGAGGTGCCCGAGAGAGTTGGATACTGCGCGTCTGAAAACATGCCGTGCAGCGCGTGACCGAACTCGTGAAACATCGTCGTGACGTCGTCGAAGCTGATGAGCGCGGGTTCGCCCGGCGCGGGTTTCGGCAGATTTGCGACATTGTAAACGACCGGCAAGGTGCCGAGCAGCTTGGACTGGCCGGCAAATTCGGACATCCAAGCACCGCCGTTCTTGTTGTCTCGCTTGAAGTAATCGCAATAAAAGAGCGCCAGCGGCTTGCCGTTGACGTCGGTGACTTCAAAAACGCGCACATCGGGCTCATATACCGGAATATCCTTTCTTTCTTTGAAAGTAATTCCATACAGCTGATTTGCCGCAAAGAAAACACCATTTTCAAGTACCTGGCCAAGCTCAAAGAACGGCTTGATCTCCGCATCGTTTAGATCATATTTCGCTTTGCGTACTTGTTCGCCATAGAACTCCCAATCCCACGGTTCGAGCGCAAATGCTCCCTGCTGCGCGTCGATCACTTCCTGAATATCCTTGCCCTCGCCGGCCGCCTTGGCGGTCGCTACCGGCACCAGCGCGTCCATGAATTGAAGCGCTGCCTCAGGAGTCTTGGCCATCTGGTCTTCGAGCTTCCACGCAGCGTGGCTTGGGAATCCGAGCAACCGGGCGCGCTGGGCTCTGAGCTGAGCCAGGCGCGAAATGATCTGCCGCGTATCGCTGGCGTCACCGTGCTCAGCGCGGTTCCAGGAATTGCTGAATATGGTTTCGCGGGTGGCGCGGTTACTCAAGGATGCGAGCACCGGTTGTTGCGTGGTGTTCTGCAGCGGAACCAGGTAGCCCTTGGCGTTTCGGCTCATTGCCGCTTGAGCGGCTGCGGCCAGTTGCGCATCGCTAAGCCCTGCAAGAACGGTTTTATCCGCCGTCGCGTACGCGCCCGCCTTGGTCGCGTCGAGCAGTTTTTTGGAGAATGCATCCGATAGCGACGATGCCTCTTGGTTGAGTTTTTTGAGCTGCCCTTTATTCTGATCAGAAAGGTTCGCGCCTGAGTGAACGAACTGGTCATACTCTCGCTCGACCAGCCGCAGTGACTCGGGATCGAGCTTGAGCGAGGTGCGCCGCCTGTAAATCGCCGCGACCCGCTCAAACAGCTTCTTGTTCAAATGGATCGCGTCCTCATGCGCGGCAAACTGCGGTGCCAGGGCGGTCTTCGCCTTCTGCAATACAGGATTGGTGTTCGCTTCGCTGACACCGTTGAATGCAGCCGAGGCCCTCGCCAGCAGCCGCCCGCTGCGCTCCAGCGCCGCGAAAGTGTTTTCGAATGTCGGGGCCGCCGGGTTATTTGCGATCGCGTTGATCTCGGCGAGCTGCTGCACCATCCCGGCCTCTATTGCCGGTTGATAGTCCCCATCCTGGATCCTGTCGAACGGCGGCGCGCCGAACGGCAGGGTGCTCGGCGCGTAGAATGGACTGGACGGACCGAATTCGGCCGCTGCGGCGTTCAAGCATCCGCTCATCGTCAGCACACACGCGCCCGCAAGCAATCGGTTTCTGTATATCAAGTGGGTCATCCGTATTGGCAGTGTGCGGCCATTATAATCCTTGCACTGACTGGCGTAGAATATCTGCACAAGAAAAACAGCTCACCGCGGAGACTCAAAGGCCATGCCTGCAAAAAAGCGCGCTCAGCGCATGTCACCCGATAAGCGGCGCGAGCAGATCATGGACAGCGCGGTAGCGCTCATTATCAGCCGCGGGCTGTCCAGCTGCACGCTCGAGGTTGTCGCCGTTGAGGCGCGCATCAGCAAGCCGCTCATCTATAAATACTTCCCCAAACTCGCGGATTTGTTCAAGGCGCTGGTCGAACGCGAGTATCGCTTTTTGCGCCGCCGCGGCCTGGATGATTTGCCGAAGAATGCCGCTTATGAAGAGGTCATCCACCGCTCCAATCTACGCTCCTTGGAATATTTGTATGAGCGCGGTCCGATCATGCGATTGCTGGCGAGCGATCGCTCGATTGCCGGCCTCGCAAAACGCCAGGACCGCGACGAGCGCGGCGTCATGATCGACTACTTCACGAGGCGATGCATGGAGGTTTACGATTTCCCTCGCGACGTGGCGCAGATATGCTCGATCATGACGGTCAACGCACCGATCTTGTCGGCGCGTGCGCTGCGCAACAGCGGCATTGCCGCACACAGGGCAGCGGAAATCTGGAGCGATTTCATCATCGGCGGCAATAATGCCTTGCAATTGAAGTACGGCGGCGCAAGGCGGCCAAAATCCGCAGGAAGAAAAAAGCGCCTTTCTTGACTTGATGGGCACTTAATTATAGCTTAAGTCTAATAACGTCCTTTGCCGGAGCGCCCCATGACCTACGCCACCAATCGCTTCTACTGCGATGCCGACAGCCACATCATGGAAACGAGGGATTGGATCGCCAACTTTACCGATGCAGATATTCGTGCAAGGTTGCCGGAAATGAGCTTGCTGAAATCGGGCACCAAAAGCTTCGAGATCATCCAGCAGGCCGTTGTAAAGCAGAAGGAACGCGCGTCTCTTGGCACCGCGGCCATCGATGTCGTGAAGGGCCAGAAGGGATGGAACGCGCCCGGTGCGTTCGATGCCGCCGAAAGAAAAGCCGCCCTCGATGATCTTGGCTTCAACAGGCAATTGGTATTCTCGACTTTCTCCGCCTCACAGTACTTGCATCACGATGACATGGACGTGCGTTATGGCGGGATTCGCGCCCATAATCGCGCGATGGCGGCATTCTGCGGTAAGGACTCGCGCCTTATCGCCGCCGGCCAGCTATCTTTGGCGGATCCAAGGCGATGCGTGGCGGAAATGTCGGAAGGAGTGCGATTAGGTTGCGGCGCGTTCTGGATTCCCGGCATGCCCGTGGGGGACAAGTCGCCGGGGCACCCTGAATTTGACATGGTGTGGCAGGCGTTCTGCGATCTGAACCTGCCGTTTCTGCTGCATGTCGGCCCCAATAGTCCAACCAAAATCGCGTCCTACGAAAATAACGGCAACCCGCGCCCGAAAGACATCACCGGCGCCGAAGGCGGCGAAAACCTCCGCGTTCGGGATTTCATGCTGCTGTCCATAGGCCCACAGCAGTTTCTGACCGCATTGGTTTTCGATGGGGTATTTGAGCGCTTTCCGCGCTTGCGCGGTGGCGTGATCGAACTCGGCGCCGGCTGGGTGCCGGAGTATTTACGCACTCTTGATCTTAGCCAAAAGATCTTCAAGCGCACCGACCCATCGGTCGAAGCGCTGCCGCTGAAAGCGTCGGAATACATTCGCCGCGCGGTGAAGTTCACGCCGTTCCCCGGGGAAGATGTCGGCCGGCTGATCCGCGATGCAGGCGCGGAGCTGTTCATGTTCTCCAGCGACTACCCGCACCCCGAAGGCACTGACGATCCCATCGGCCGTTTCGAACGCACCCTCAATGGGCTTTCAGAAGAAGCCAAGAGCAAGTTCTACAGCGGAAATTTCCAGGAAATGATTCCCTAAGGCCGCGGCGCCCAAGTGAAAGTGACTTCTATACATGCGCGTCGGCGGGTATTGCGTCCTTAGGCGGAATTTTGGGTCTCTCACGCATCGGCAGTTCCGGGATCATCAGTGTGGCAGTCAGCGCTATGATCACGACGATGATGCTCAAGAGGATCACGTGCGTCACCGAATCCGCAATCAGGACGCGGATCGCTTCAGGAAGATCCATCACGCCGGAATGAATTTGCGCATCGACCGATAGACTGCGCAGCTTGGACAGATTCATGGACGGTAGACCCGCGGCAGCGGCCCAAGCCGTGAGTTTGGTATTGAGATTGTTGGTCAGTAGTGTCCCGAATATCGCCACGCCCACCGTGGAGCCGATCTGGCGAAAAAACTGATTGGCGCTGGTTACCACGCCGATTCGATTCATCGGCACGGCGTTCTGAATTGCAACGCCATACAAGCTCTGCAGGGGTCCTAGTCCGATACCGAGAAGCGCCATGCGCCAGCCGAGATCAAGCCGCGTCGTGTGGTGGGTCATTTGGCTCATCAAGAATGTCGCAATGAGCAGCACCGCCATACCAAACAGCATGAAAGGCTTGTAGCGGCCGGTGCGGGTGACCAGCCGCCCGCTTATCGTCGCAGCGACGATCAATCCCAACATCAGAGGCAGTGTCGACAGCCCGCTTGTGGTGGCCTGGACGCCCTGCCCTAGCTGCATGAACAACGGCAAGAACGCCACCACGCTCAGGAAGGACATCGATGAAAAGAAACCCGCAGTGTTCGCCCAGGCGAACACTTTGTTGCTGAACAGCTCCATGTGAATGATCGGGTCCTTCACCCTCTTTTCCACAATCACGAACATAATCGTGCAAATGACAAACATGGCCAGCAATCCAAGAACGGCCGGGGAGTCCCAAGCATATTTTTGGCCGCCGAAAGTCAGCGCGAGCAGCAGCGGTACGCAAGCGGCCGCGATCAGCACGGCACCTAAGTAATCGATGCTTCCCTTGGCGGCATGGGATAGCTTGGGCATTTTGGCGATGACCATGAACAGCGCTATCAAACCCATCGGCAGATTCAGATAAAACACCCATCGCCAGCCTTCGACTACGTGGCCGGCGATGGATACGGTTCCGTGATCGGTAAAATAGCCGCCTAGTAGCGGACCGACCGCGCTGGCGAGGCCAAATACGCCGCCGAATAGTCCGGCGAATTTTCCGCGCTCTCGCGGGGGAAACAGATCAGCGATGATGGCGAACGCCGTCGTGAATAAAGCGCCGCCGCCCAACCCTTGAATCGCGCGGAACACAACCAGCTGGACCATACCGCCGCCGAGTAGTGGCAGCGTGCCGAATTCGCCCGCGAGTCCCGACAGCCATGAACCGAACAGGAATAGCCCGATGCCCGCCAGCAGCACAGGCTTTCGGCCATATAGGTCGCCCAACTTGCCCCACACGGGCACCATGACCGTTGAGGACAAGAGGTATGCGGTGGTCACCCACGAATAGAGTTCAAGACCATGCAATTGGCTGATGATCACGGGCATCGCCGTGGACACGATGGTCTGGTCCAAGGCCGAGAGCAGAAACACGATCATGACGCCGATAATCGTTATCCTTCGTTCGGCGTCGGTGAAATGCGCTGTCGTCAAGATTCAAACTCTGTCATTGCTGCATTATCGCAGCGCGCCTGCCCCGCAGCACGAATTTTTGAATCTTTCCGGTCGCCGTCTTCGGCAATTCATTCACGAAGTGAAACGCGCTGGGAACCTTGAAATGCGCCAGCGCAGCGCGGGCAAAATCATGCAGCTCAGTCTGCGTCGCGGACTTACCGGCGCGCAGAATGACGAATGCATGGGGCGATTCACCCCATTTTTCATGCGGCATGCCGACCACCGCAACCTCGAGTACGGCCGGGTGGCGCAATAACGCGCCCTCGACTTCGATCGAGGAGATGTTCTCGCCACCGCTGATGATGACGTCCTTGAAGCGATCCCTGATCTCGATGTAGCCATCGGGATGCACGACCGCACCATCGCCGGAATGAAACCAGCCGCCGGCGAACGCCGCCGCGGTCGCCTGAGGATCATTGTAGTAGCCGCGCATCACGACATTTCCTCGGGCGACGATTTCGCCCATTGTCGCGCCGTCTTGCGCTACGTCCCGCATGTCGCCGTCCACAACACGCAGCTCGCCGGAGGTAATCAATTCAACGCCCTGGCGCGCCTTCACGGTCGCGCGGTCGGCGCTGGAAAGCGCGGCGTGCTCAGGCAGCGGCTCACAAATGCTGATGAAAGGCGCCGTCTCGGTGAGGCCATATACGTGGCACACGTCCCATCCGAGTTCGGTTTCCAGACGTTCGATGGTTGCGGCGGCGGGAGGCGCCCCGGCGGTAATCACGCGTACACCTCGGGGCAACTGCTTGCGGCTCTCTTCAGGGCCATTCGCGATGCCAATGAGGACGGTGGGCGCGGCGCAAAGATGAGTCACGCGTTCGCGCCGCACTTGCTCGTAGACGGCCGACGCGTCAACCGCACGCAGGCACACATGCGTTGCCCCGGCCGCGGTCACAGTCCACACGAAGGTCCAGCCGTTGGCATGGAACATCGGCAGCGTCCACAAGTACCGATCGGCGGGTGTCATCGTCCAATGCGACAGCGTGCCCACCGAATTCATCCACGCATTGCGATGCGTAATCATGACGCCTTTGGGGCGTGAGGTGGTACCGCTGGTATAATTGATCGAGAGCAGATCCGTCTCAATGATATCCGGAAACTCAAAGGAATCATTACTGCTTTCAATCAATGATTCGTAACAAAGCCATCCGGCCTTATTGCCCTCGAGTGCGACGAAATGCTGTACGTCGGGCATCCGCGCTCGAACACTGTCGACCATATTCAAGTAGTCGGCGTGCACGCACAGTATTTTTGCGCCGCTGTGTGTCGCCACGTAGACGAAGTCATCGGCCGATAGCCGGTAGTTGATCGGCACGATGACCGCTCCAAGTTGCGGTATCGCGTAGAATTGCTCGAGATGCTGATGCGTATTGGGTGCGATTGTCGCAACCCGGTCGCCTTTACCGACGCCCAGCTTCGCGAGCGCGGCGCTCCAACGGTCACACCGCTTGCCGAATTGGGCATAGGTGAGGCGAACATTGCCGTCGACCACGGCCTCGCGCCGGCCATGCAGTTTTCTTGCGC
>Ga0182024_10006799_pt1 | contig 24925 bp, 25 predicted proteins | sample P32metaG_FD_120480 | JGI IMG/M metagenome (GOLD analysis project Ga0182024, IMG submission 120480) | Permafrost microbial communities from Stordalen Mire, Sweden - P3-2 metaG (Illumina Assembly) | ecosystem: Environmental > Terrestrial > Soil > Wetlands > Permafrost | place: Sweden: Stordalen...
CTGACGCCGGCCCCATCCTGATCGCCTGCTGGCGCACGACCGCACTAACCACCAAGGCAAATGTACCGCCGCCAGGTCACGCCCGGGAGAAGGCGGCACGGACCGCAGCCGCATACGAGACCGGCGTGTCAACGGCCACCACCTCGATCGCCGCTGATCGCCATGCACCTACGCAGGACGGCCTTGCCAGGCGCGTGCTACCGCAGCGTTTTCGGAGTTCGGGCGGCGGGCGAGTCGGCCTTTAGGCCGGGGTTCTATGCACCCGCTCACGCGGGCCGGCGGCCATCCGGTTCTATGCACCCGCTCGCGCGGGCCGACGGCCATCCATCTGGGACTGCCGTTACCGGCAGCCTCGTGCGGCCTACCCGCGAGCATCGGGCGGGCCGCCCTCAAGCGCTCGCGCAGGCACCCGCACCCCGAAAGGCGCGGAAACCCTCTTGACCTTGCTCCGGGCTATGCGTTGGCGGCTGAGTCACACGGTCTGAGGAGTAACTGTGGTGGTCAGTCCGGTGAGGAGGATGTCAAGGCCGCGTTCGAGTTCGGCGGCGCCGTCGTAGGCGGCGAGGGCGGAAGCAAGGCTGCGGAGCAGGGGGAATTCGCCGATAGGCAGCCGGTGCAGTCCCAGTCGCAGCAGGTCATCGGTCTCCTCGGGTTTCTCGACGAGTTCCTGGAGCTCGTTGAGGACGTGGCCATGCAGGAACCCGAACAGTGCCCGGTAGATGTGCAGGGCGTCGGGTCCGCTGTATCCGGCTCGGGTGAGTAGCGCGAGGACATCTTCGAGGGGCCGCAGGGTGCCCGGAGGGCGGAGTCCGAGCGGGGTGGCCAGGGGGCGGGTGACGAGCAGCGGGACCACGTGCGGGTGGGCCAGCGCGAGCGCACGGTAATCGCGGGCGACGGTGCGCAGCTGGGCGGCCCAGTCGGGGTCGGCGGAGTCGACCTTGAGCTGCGCGAGGACGGTCTCGGCGACGCCGTCGAGCAGGGCGGCCTTGTTCGGCGCGTGCCGGTAGAGGATCATCGGGTCGCGGTCCAGGGCGCGGGCGAGGCGGCGCATGGACAGCCCGTCGGCGCCATCGCGGTCGATGATCTCCAGCGCGGCCGCCAGTATGACGTCCCGGGTGACCTTGCCGCTGCCGTTGGCGGCATCGTCACCGGTAACAGGGCCGGCAGGCGTTCGGGTCATCACAGGGGCACCTTTCTGTCCTGCCGCCGGGCCGGCGATCACCTGTTCTGTCATGTAGGTCTACGATGTTGACACTATCCTGCCTGGCGTGTTTCACTGTAGGTCTACAGCATAAACCGTTCGGAGCGCGTCATGATCATTATCCTCGGGCTTGTCATCCTGGTCGCTGCGGTCGTCGTCGGCGTGGGCGGGATTCTCGGCAATGGCGGCACGCACGGGCTCGCCCAAGGGTTCTCGGTGCTCGGCTACCACGTGCATGGCTCCGGCACGGTGTTCCTTTATGGTATGGCGGTCGGGGTCATCGCCTTGTTCGGGCTGTGGCTGCTGCAGTACGGCGCGCGGCGTACGGCCCGCCGCGGCAGCGCCGCGCGGCGCGGGCTCCGTCAGTCCCGCCGCGAGACCACCGTGTCCCGCCAGGAGACCGCCGACGTCGCCAAGGCCCGCGACGAGCTGATCGGCCAGCGCGACACCGCCCGCGCCTACACCGCCAGCGCAATGGCTAGCCCCCCGCCCGGTGCCTCCCCCGGCCTCAGCCCGGACGACGGCCGCCAGCCCAGCCGGGACGGCGGCCGTCGGAGCAGGCAGCGCCTGTTCGGCCGCCGGCCCGCTGCCGGCCCTCGGGCTGCCCCCACCGCAGACCCGGAACCGCTGACCGCCCAGGCCGCGCCCGGTGTCCCGGTCAGCGTGCCCGGCCCCACAGAAGACTCACGAAAGGTTAGCCAGCCATGAGTATCTCTAAGAAGCTCGCGCACAAGGCCGAAGCAGTCAAAGGCAGCTTCAAGAAGACGGTCGGCCGGCTCACCGGCAGCAGGCGCTTGCGCGCCGAGGGCCGCGGCGACCAGGTCAAGGGCAACATGAAGCAGGCCGGGGCGAAGGTCAAGGACGCCGTCAAGCACTGACTGACCCCGCCGCAGGCCCGGCCCCGCTACGGCGGAGCCGGGCCGTTCAGATGCCGATTCGCGCAGCAATGAACAGGGACACTGCTGCCGCGGCCATGAGAATGGCGGTGAGCCAGCCGAGGATCTTTGCGGCATCCTCATGGACGTAGCCGCCCATGAGGCGCCGGCTGCCCGCGCATGACTACGACGAGGAACTGGTAGAAGGCAACGCCAGATTGCCGCCACACCGTCCGCAGCGAGCCGCCTGGTCGGTCAGGACAATACCGGCCGCGGCCATATCGAGCAGCTCAACGCAACGGACCGCCTGTGACGCGACTGGTATGACTGGTATGACTGGTATCTTGATTCTCCCTCAGTCGTCTGAGCCTTGTGCCTGATCTTCTTTAGAATGCTCATAACGCATACCTTTTCCAAGGTTCGCATGCTAGCGACCAGGACCGCTCGGCACTGACAAGTATTCGTCAGTGTCTCCTCAGGAACATTACGACAAGCACGATGATCATGGAGGCCTCAAACCCGGCGGCCAATTCTTGCCGACATGAAGGCAGCCGGCCAGGACGCCACCAAAGCTGATGTCGCTGAACTCACCGACCGCCTGCGCCGGATCGAGAACCTGCTCAGCGCGCCCCATGCAGGCACTCAGTTCACCTGCACGCGTAGCCGCTCAGCGGATGACCAGCCCGTTATCACCTCCATGATCACGTGCCCGGTGAGTCCCGAGACGCCACATCCGCGGAATGGCCTATGCAGCAAAGCAAAAGCCTATGCAGCAGAGCAAAATAAGAGTAATATGTGGTCTGTTGCTCCGGACCCAGGCGGCTTATCCCTAAAATACCAGCGGATGAGCGGAAGGGCCCGGAGTTTATTTTTTGTACACGGAAAACGGTGCAGGCAAGACGCCGCAGAGCCAAAAGGGCGGTGAGACCCCGGGAGATGCCGTCTCCCACCGCGATCTATCCAGCATGACCGACTACCGCGTACCTCACCTGTTAGCTAAAGGAGTCGGTTATGGGCATCATCGCGTGGATCGTTCTCGGCCTGGCCGCAGGCCTGATCGCCAACATGCTGATCCCCGGCAGGAGATCGCAGGGGCTCGTCCTCACCTGCGTGATCGGCATTGCCGGGGCACTGCTGGGCGGCTGGGCGGCCACCAGGATCTTCCACCTGCACCACCACGCCCTGCAGGGGTTCTTCAACGCCTCGACCTGGATCACCGCCATCGCCGGGGCAGCCGTCCTGCTGCTCGCCTACCACCTCGTCACCGGGCAGTCCGGGCGGTCAAGGTCCAGGCGGTCCGGCTGGTTCGCGCACCGCTGACAACGCCTGCTGCGATTAGCGGCGTCGCGGGCGGGCGGCACGCTCTAGTCGGCCCGCCCACGGAGCCACGTCTCGTCCGAACGGACCCGCCACCTAGCCGAAATGGCCTCGGCGGACCGGACCGCGGCATGCGAAACCCTGGAAAGAGAGCGCCAGTGAGCACCGGGAAGCACGGCGGGCACCAGGGCCATGCGGCCAGGGAAACCCAACAGGGTCGCCCGCCTGCACGTGCGGGAGGGTCTCGCAGATGAGCGAACCACCTCGGCCAGGCTGATCGCCGATGATCAGCGTATCTCCGCAGCTGGGGTCCGGTTCCCCCATGTCCGGGCACCTGGAACTTCCCCGGCCGCTGCGGCTGCTGCGCACCATCGCGTGGAGCCTGACCGAGTCTGCCGGGCTCCCGGTCGCCGCATACGCAGTCGCCGCCTGGCTGGGCGGACGCGATGCCGGGCTGATCGCAGGGCTCGCGGTGATCTGGGCCACCGCGGCTATCCGCAAGGCCGTTACAGGATGCGTCCCCAGCCTCATGACAATCTCCGCGGTCGTGCTGACACTCCAGACCGCCGTGCTCCTCGCGACCGGCGAACTGTGGATCTTCCTGCTGCAGTTCCCGCTCGGGAACCTCTGCCTGTCGGTCCTGTTCGCCCGGACGGCGCAAGGCCCGGACCCGCTCGTCGCCCGGCTGGCCGCCGAAATGGTCGCGCTGCGGCAGCCGGCCACCCACCATCGCGGCCTGCACCGCTTCTTCCAGGGCGCGACCTGGCTCTGGGCGGGCATTTTCCTGCTGCTCACGGCCGCCCTCGCGGTCATGATGATGACCGAGCCGATCGGCATGTTCCTGATGCTCTCGACCGTCGTTACCATCGCGCTCGTCGTCGCCGGAACCGGCGCGTCCACCCTGTGGTTCCTGTATGCACTGCGCAAGCTCGGGCTCAGGCTCCGCTTCGCCCCAGCCTGAGCCAGGAAAGCCGAAGAAACGCGGAAACCCGGACGTGCGCGACCGCAACGTCCGGCGTGGGAGCAAGGACCCGCACGATCTCGTAGCGCGACGAAGGTCCGCCCCTTCCTTGCTGCTTCAGCCGGACGTGGATGGCGTGCAGCTGGTCGTAGCCGTCCACCGTCGCACCGAAGGGGCTCCCCCACGTGACGTCATCGGCGAAGTGCCGGCTGGACACATCGGCGTCATGTTCGTCCCAGCCTGCCTGCAGTTCTTCGACGAGGCGGGCCACCGCGCCGATGGCCTCCTGCGTGGTGGCATCATCTGACCCGAGTGCAGGGCGGCCGGCTCGTGCTCGTCTGACTGTGCGGCGAGGTCGCGAGTCTGCAGGCCTGGATGGCCTGGGTCGATGTTCCAGCTGACCAGGCGGCGGGGATGGATCCGGATGATGTGCGGCTGAGGCCCGTCGGTGGCGGCTCGACTGTTACCTGCTCGGCTGGCATGCGCGGGGTGCCGCTGCAGCGCGCGCCGCGGGCGCTGGCTGAAGTGGATGCGCTGCTGACGAACCGGATCGCGCGATTGCCAGGATCCGCCTCAAATTTGCGGACAATTGTACTTCAGTTCTTCATTTGGCATAAATCAATGTTATTATAAATTATTCGCGTGGTCCGGAAGGAAACGGACAGAGGTGATCCCCCAATGTGGATCTACGTGATCGTCGTGGCACTACTGATTTTCGGGATCTACGCGTTCCTTGCGATCACCGGCGTCCAGAGTCGATGGCTGAGCCGCAGAAGCAATAAAACCGCCGAAAGTATCTACCGCAATTACGGCGATTCGGACCGCAAGCAGCACCTGTATGCCAGGCAGCACGGCGAGACGTGGACAGACGCAGAGGGCAGCGCGCCTCGCCGTCCGGAACATATCGAGCGGTGACAGCGTACAAACGATCCCTCACGTGGCCCGTTGCGGAAAGCTCCATCCCCGGCAGGCAAAGAGAAGGGCGCGCCCGTTGCGCCCACGCTACGAATCCGGGGCAGGAGGCATGGCATGACCGAGCATGATCTGCATCAGTACGTCAAGATCAACGACGGTGACCGCACAGGCGTCACAGCCGAGGTGACCACCTCCGGAGAACCTGGCGGAACTGCCCGGGCGTCTCTGCGCGCCGAGTCCGGACACATCACGCCCGGCACCCGTGCGAGCCTGGTCGATGCTGTCCTGGACCTTCCCGAAGTGCAAGAAAGCGCACGCTTGGAGGCGGCCATTCCTCTCGGCGATGGCGAGTCACTGAACCGACTTCAGGAGCGATGTGAGGACGTGAGCACCCACCCAGCCGGGTGGAGTGCGCTCCTGGAAGCAACCCCGCCGTCTGACAGTGCTCACTGCACGGCACAGGAGCCAGCTGGCATAGCACCTTCTCAGCAATGATCACTGCCGTACGCAGACGGTAAGGCGCAGCATCTGAGTTGACGGAAGCCCCGTCAACACAGAGATGTTGGTGCCCGGCGACCGCGACCCGAAGCCGGTGGAGCTGTGGTGGTCGCGCACCGGCGCCCGGCCCGGCAGACGTGGACCGGTGCTGGCGGCGTTCTTGCGCCGCCCTGCTGGCTTGGACCCAGACGCTCGGCCTCACCGGACCGCCCGCCGCTGGGAACCAAAGAAGCTGCGGCTGCGCATCTTCTCCTGCGCCGGGCGGCTGGTACGAGGCGGACGCCGGCTACGGCTCCGCCTCACCGGCCAATGGCCCTGGGCAGCAGACATCACCGCCGATCTCACCCGCATCCCCATGCCCTGGCGCCCGGCTGACCAGCCGCAACAATCCCTACGACAGAAAGACACCGGCAGGCACGTGGAACTCCCGCCCGCCGGCGCCACAGCCGGTCAGCCAGGCTGACCGCATGCCAGGAAAGGTACCCAGCTGCAGCATCAGGTCACCAAGCCAAGATCACGAGAGTTCGAGGCTAAGTGACATTGCGGCATGACGCCTCGGCCAAAAGACGGCGAGAAACCCCGGGGAATACTTCTCCCCTCGCGATCTACTCAGCATTGTAGAGCGATTCGCGCACATGGCATGAGAAGACTCATCGACCGGCTGCTGGTCTCCGGATCGGCCCCATTAGAAGGGTGCCTGACCGTCTATGCACTGTCCTACAACAAGTCGTCGCCTGGCGACTGTAACTCTAGCGTCCGGAGCCTTAGCCGACCTAGGTCGAGTGGGCTAGACAAAATCAGCCGCCGTGACCTGGTCGGTATTCTTGCTCTTGTAAACATGTGGCCTGACGCGCTTGGTGCACCTCGCCACGGGGCTTGTGGCAGGAGGCGGCCCTCTGCATGGGCTCGGCATAGGGAGTGAACCGTGCGGGCGCGGTAGCCGTGTACCGATCGAGGGTCGTCCCGCCTTGCGAAAGAAGCAGATCGGAACCGGCGTCCGCTGCTTCGTGGCGTAGAGCCAGCAATGAGTCGGATCCGGAGGCCGGGAGCAATGAATACCACGACGACGCACGATCCACGTGGCGGCGGGCACGCCCGCTTGATCTTCGCGCTCGGCGGTGACGCGCAGGCGAACGCCGAGCAGCGTGAGTTCGAGCTGCTCCCCGGCGTGACCGTCATCGGTAGCGGCGCGGATGCTGACCTGCGCCTGGCTGGACTCGACGAGCATCACGCTGAGGTCAGGCGCGACGCCGCCGACGAGTACATCTACGTCGACCTCGGAACGTCCGCCGGCAGCCGCGGGGATGGGCAGCCGACAGGCGAACAGACGCTGCACACCGGCGACCGGATCGAGCTGGGGCACTGAACGCTGTCATTCTTCCGGGAGGAGTTCGCCGACCATGGCAGGCCCTACGGCGGACGGCAGGGCGGCGAATGGGCCATCCAGCAGACGCAAGAGGAGCCGCGTGCTCGGGGGACCTCCGCCGACGGCGGCAGTGACCGGAAAGGCGCCGACCCCGGCGAGTACTTCTAGCCGCGGAGCTGGCCGCTGACAATGACGCTCAAGGCGTCGTGAAGATGGTCGCGACCCGCCCTGCGCTATTCGCGATCCGCGCCGAAATCTTTCTCGACACGCCCGCGCCCCGGCCGCCGCCCAGGTCTAACTGCCGCGGCCCAACGCCGCGTCGGCCGGATCCGCAGCCTTAGCGCGGCCGGGCTTGCGGCGCGTGCTGGTGCAGACGGGTGGGCCCGGCCTTTGCTGCCCTGGCGACTCTCTGGTCCGATCGTGCGTGCAGCGATACAGGCGCAGTCCTGAGCCGGTGCAGGACTTGATGCAGGTGGGGTGGGCTCATCTGAACGGCGGCCTGACTGGCCTGTCGAGGGGCTTCCCGCTGGCGCTGTACATGTTCATCGGCTGGGAGAAGGGGCCGGCGCTCGCCGAGGAGTGCCGCGACCCGAAGCGGGCCGTTCCTCAAGCCCTGTACATCTCGATCGCGATCGGCGCCGCGCTGTTCGTTTTCTTCGCGTATGCCGCAGCCGGGCCACTCCGACCGACGACCTGGCCGGGTTCACGCTCCACTGCAGCAACCAGGAAGCCAGTCACCGCCATGACCCAGCCTGGGACAAAGGGCTGGGCACTCGCGGCGAGCCCGGAGAAACCGCGACCCGCTGGCTGCCGGACGACATTCAAGATTGACCAAGCCGGGGCGCCGGAACGGCTCCTGACCTGCCCGTCCGGGCCGAAGCGCCGCTTCGGTGTAACGCCTTGAATGGCCGCGGCGCTCCCCTGATGTGACGCCGGGGCTTCCCCCGCCCCGGCGGCCCGGCCGCGAGCCGGCGAGCCACTGCGGGACATGTCCCTGTCCCGGGCATCCACACCCCCGGGATGCCCCGGACCAGCGGCATGAGGCAGGGAACGCTCGTCTGCCCGGGCCGGGCGAGCTGACCGGACAGGCGGCAGCGGGACGGCGTTCGCCACGCTGCCGCCCCCGGTCAGCAGCACGCCCGGCTGGCCGCGCAGTACGCCTAGCTTGGCTCCGGCAGGCGGCTGTCGCTGCGCCTGTCAGCCTGGGCCGGGGCTCTCTTCCGCCGGGGTATACCGGCAGCGCCAGGACGTGGGACGAGATCCGGCGTGGCAGGTTATCTGGCGGGCTTGTCGTGCTATCGCTTGCCAGGATTGGCGGGAGCGCCGGGCCTGGCGTTGCCGGGTTTACCGTGCCTGGGATTACCGCGCCTCGCATTGCGGTGTTCGGCGTTGTGGCGTATCGCGTTGCCGTGGCTCCCGGCGAGCTCGCCGGGGGCGGCAGGGCCGGCCAGGCTGGCGAGCATGCCAGCCACCGCAGGCAGCTGTTCCGGGGGCGTCAGGGGGGCGGCTGCCCGTGCAAGACGATGTCGGGCAGCGGCTCGCCTGGCTCGGGGCGAGCCGGCCGGGGAACGGAAACCCCGGCATCTCATCATCCGAAGCGCCCGGCCCGCTGATGGCGTTACCCGCGCCCGGTCAGCAGTCGCGCCGAGCCGTCGAAGACCGCGCTGCGCGGCCACCCGGGACCGTTCCGGGGCTCTGGCCGGCGATGCGCGCCACCACGTCATGCGTGCCCAGGCCCGCCACCACCCGCAGCACGATGATCTCAGCCTGATCCGCCGGCAGCGCCGAGATGAGCGCCAGGGCAGCCCGCGCGGAGATCCGCGCCAGCGCGAGATCGGCGGTGTCCGGGGCCGCCGGCTGCTCCGCCGCGTCGCTGTGCGCAAGCGGGACCGCGGGGCGGCGTGCCCGCGAGCGGCCCCCGTCGATGGCCCGGTGCCGGGCGATGGTGAACAGCCACCCCCGGAACGCCTCCTCGCCGCCGCTGAAGCCGGCCAGGCCGGTCACCACGTCCGGCCACCTCTCGCCCGCCACGTCACCGGCGGCGCCGGGCGCGATCAGCCGCAGATGGCGCAGCAGCGCCGGCGGCACCTCCCGGAACAGGCCGGCGAAAGCCGCCTCGTCACCGCCCCGGGGCCGGCCGCCAGCAGGCCCGCGAACGCAGCGCCGGTCATCCGCCCGGTACCGGCCCGCCGGGCCGGCCGCCGCAGCCCGAATCATGACTGGCCGGCCCATCCGGTGATGGCCCGTGACATCTATGCCTGTAACGCCTGCACAGTTCCCCGCGCTCCGACTCCATGACCTATCCAGCCGGGCCGGGCACTACACGGAAGGAACCCCTGTGCATTTACCGAACCATCCGGATCCTCACCTCGCGAGGGCCTACGTTGCCGCGTGGCGCCGCATCCACGACGTGATCGGCACGCGCCTGGTGACCTGGGCCTGGTTGGTCAACCGCGCCTGGAAGAGCGCCCGGTGTCACCTTCGCGCCCGCCGGCCGGGCATTGGTTACGTCAGCTGGGTCGGCATCGACGGCTACCTGCGGGGCCGCGCGCCGCCCGCAGCCGAAAATGACCGGCGCCATGGTGATGAACTAGCCCGGCCGGGCGCAGCCAATGGAGATCACCACAGTCCTGCCGATCCGCCAGCTGGTCATCATGAGCCAGCAAGCCGCCGCGGCGGTCAGCAAGCCAGGCCGCGGCAGGCACGCACACCGGATCGTGCTCGAGCGGGTAGAACACGGCACGCTGCACTACCAGGCACGCGCCGGCAGGCAAACCCAGGCTGTCACCATCAAGCTCACGGCGGCCACCAAGATCACCCGGGTCAGCGTACAAGGCGCCCTGGACGGCCCGGTGGCAGTTTCGCCGCAGCGCTTCACAAGCTGATACAAGCCGCCGATCCGAGCGCTACCTGCACCCGGACACGAGATGGGCCGCAACCTCGATAACACGTCCAGCAAGCCTGATCGTTCCCGTCCAGCTCCACCGACGGCGCTGGGGCTCTCACGACGGGTGCGTGTTCGATGTCGCAGCGGCTGGTTCGTCCTCCTGACCGCCGGAGACGACCCTGCCCTGGCTGCACGATCCGGAGCTGTCCGGCTTCCAGCCGGCGCTGAGCGCCCGCGACCCCGCTCCGCATCTGGTAATCAGCACGTGCCGGACGACTGCCGGTACATACCCTTCCCTGGCCGCCGCGCTGCGCACAACCGCCCTGGCACAGATATCGGCTCTCGGACCGATACTGTGCCAGCAGGGCGCGGAGGCGGCGGCGGTTCGCGCGTCGCCGCCCGCCTACGCCGCATCGCTGCAGGATGGCGGGTTGCCAGTGCGGGTGAGCGGGACGCTCAGCGTGGCCCCCCGGCTCGAGACCGACGTACTCGGCGGCGGGTATCTTAGCCATCTGCTGGTCGGCGGCGAGAAGTCGCCGTGGCCGTCGTGGATGACCGCTTTGCCGCTGGCGCCAACGCCATGCCGCACGACTCGCCGGGACGGCGTGCAGGGTGGCGCCGGCTGCATGCCGTGCTGGCCGGCCAGGCGTACCGAACCGACCGCGACTTGCCCGATCTGGCGTCTGACCTGAGGATGCTCGACCAGCTTCGGCGGCTGCTCTCCTACTGAGCGCGGTCGGCCCGACCGAGCAGTGCCGAGGCGGCCTGGTCCGACCACCCCCGTGACTCACAAGGACCGGCTGACTCGGCATTTGGACCTCGGCGCGCCTGTGGTGGCGGCCCGGCGAACTGTGCCGTGCGGCCCTCGAACAGCTCGGCCACCGCCGCTTCGACCGGCGTCGTCGAAAATCGCGTTCGCTGCCTTCCGGCCGAACTCGAGGGCTGGCTCCTCGGATGGCTCGTAGATGCCGAGGTGAGGCGCCTGAGCGGGTCGGGGCTGCCGCGATTGTGCCATGTTCGGCTGTTCGCGCAAGCTAGATTGCGGCTAATCGTTGCGAAATGCCGGGGAGGCGGATCGTGCTCGCTGCGCTCGTGCTGGCCGGGATCCTGGCTGCGCCACTGGGCACTGCTGCGCTGCTGGTCCGCTCCAGGCCCCGCACCCGGACGGCCGGCGCGTGGCCCTCCACCCGGCGGTTCGTGTTCGCGGTGGCGGGCACCGCGGTGCTGGCCGCGATCGTGGCGGCGGCGCTGCGGCTGCTGGGAGTAACCGAGCACAACACGATCGCCGGCGTGGCCGGCCTGGTTGCCGGGAGCCTGATCTGGCTCCCGGTGACCCGCCGCTGGAACGCCCGCGCCCACCTGTGCTGGGCGTCGAGCATCTTCCTGTTCGTCGTCTACCTGGCGTACGTCCTGGACTGGACCTTCGCCAGCCACCTTGGGGCAGCGAGCACCGCCGGCGGGCTGTTGCTGTGGTTCTTCGAGGTTTTCGCCGCGCTCCTCGCCTGCGCCTATCTGTGGGAGATCTGCGACGCCCTCGGCTCGGAGCAGTGGCGCAGGCGGGTCAGTCCCGCCACGCCGGCCCTGGCCGCCAGCAAGCTTCCGTTCGTCAGCCTGCACGTCCCTGCGCACAATGAGCCGCCCGACATGGTCATCGACACGCTCCGCTCGCTGCTGCGCCTCGACTACGCCCCCTACGAGATCATCCTGATCGACGACAACACCGACGACGAGCAGCTGTGGCGGCCGGTCGAACGGTGGTGCGCACGGCACAGGGTCAAGTTCGCGCACCTGCAGGACTGGCCGGGCTACAAGTCGGGGGCGCTGAACTACGCGCTGCGCGAGCTCACCGACGAGCGGGCCGAGGTGATCGGGGTCGTCGACTCCGACTACCAGCTCGAGCCGGGGTTCCTGCGCCGCTGCGCGCCGATGTTCGCCGAGAGCTGGGTCGGCTTCACCCAGGCCCCGCAGGATTACCGCGGCTGGTCGCACGCGCCGTACTACCGGCGGCTGTATTTCTCCTATCAGTACTTCTTCGCCGTCTCCCAGCCGTCGCGCAACGAGCGGGACGGGGCGATTTTCGCCGGCACGATGGGGCTGATCCGGAGGGTGGTCCTGGAGCAGCTCGGCGGCTGGGACGAGTGGTGCATCACCGAGGACGCCGAGCTGTCCCTGCGGCTGCTGCGGGCCGGCTGGACTGGGCTGCACGTCGGCGAGTCCTGGGGCAAGGGCATCATGCCGCTGACCTTCGAGGCGCTCAAGGGCCAGCGCTACCGGTGGTGCTTCGGCGGCATCCAGATCCTGCGAATGCACTGGCGCTCCTTGATGCCCGGCCGCGTCTCGAAGCAGAACCGGCTCACCGTCGGCCAGCGGTGGTCGTACCTGTCCGGCGCCGTCCAGTGGTACGGCGACCTGCTCGGCCTGGCGTTCATGGTCTTCCTGCTGGCCGGGGCCGCCAACCTGGCCACCGGGGGCGGCGCGCTGTTCACTAAGCTCAGCATCTTCATGGTGGGCACGGTCCCGGTGCTGGTGGCGCTCGGGCTGGTGCGGGCGGTCGCGCTGCTGCGCCGCGGGACCGGCGCGTCGTGGCGGGACGCGATCGGCGCGTTCTTCATCTGGCAGTCCACCTCCCTGGTGGTGGCGCGGGCGTCGGTGCTTGGCCTGTTCGCCCGCAAGGCCGCGTTCCTGCGTACGCCGAAGACCAGCGAGAAGGCGAAATGGTGGGAGGCACTGCGGGCGAACTGGGCCGAATCGTCGCTGGCGCTGCTCGGCGCCGCGGGCATCGCCGGAGCGCTGACCCGGACCACCGAGCTGGCCGGGCCGCTGCTGGCCGGGCTGCTGGTCTTCCCGACACTCGGCATGGCGGCGGCGCCGTTCAACAGCTGGGCCGCGCAGCGGGCGGCGCTGCCGCCGGATCTGCTGGAGCGGCGCACGACCGAGTGGAAGCGAACGCGGGACCGCCGGGCATTCGTGCGCGGCGCCGCGGCCGGCGGGCTGGTCACCGTGCTGGGCGTGATCGTCGCTGCCGTGGCCCTGTTGCTGACGCCTGGCCGGCACCCGGTGCAGACGCCGCAGCTGATCGTGCCGGCTCAGGGCGGGCACACGGCGTCCCCGGCCTCATCGCGGAGCCCCGCGCCGGCCACCCCGTCCGTCTCGCCGAGCAGTACGTCACCGTCGGCCACGCCGACGCCCACCCCCACGCCCTCACCAACGCCGACGCCCTCACCAACGCCGACGCCGACCCCCAGTTCGCCCCCGTCCCCGACAGCGTCGCCGTAGCTCAGGCCGGTGTCACCGATCTCAGTGAGCATTACTAGCGCGGTGAACTGCCCGACGCCGGGCAGTGCGGTCAGCACCCTGGCCCGCGGGTCTGCCTTCGCGTGCTGACGCAGCTCAGCATCGAGCCGGTCGATCGCCGGCGCGAGGGCGGCCAGGAACGCCAGGCAGTCGGCGACGATCTCCCGCGAAACCGCGGACCAGGGCCAGCTCGGCCAGCCAGCCGTGCCCTGGTCCGGCCCACTAGCTGCCGGCCCGGTCGTAGCCGTGACCGCGTCCTTTCCGGGGCCAGCCGTAGAGCGATGGTCAGGGCCAGACGCCATCGGACACCGATGGCCGCATCCAAAGCGAAACCGTAGCCTCTAAACCACTGCCCGGCCGCGCGAGATCGTTGGCACAGATATGTCCATCCCGCTCTCCTGGATGAACTCGGCAGAGCCCTTCCCCAGATACTGCGGGCGCGTGGCAGGTGCCCGCCGGTCCCAGCGGGAGTCGTCGCGGACGGCTGCGGCAAGGCCAGGGAACAGGCACGTCTTGCCTGTTCAGGCGGCCGGCGAGCCGGCCTGTAGGCCGGGTTCTGTGGACCCGCTCGCGCGGGCCGGCAGCTATCCATCTGGGACTGCCGTTGCCGGCAGCCTGGTGCGGTCTACCCGCGAGCATCGGGCGGGCCGCCCTCAAGCACTCGCGCAGGCACCCGCACCCCGAAAGGCGCGGAAACCCCGAGTTCGGCACGAAGGTCATCGAGTAAGCCACGCCGATCCGGTGGATGCGCAGCGCTCGCGGCCACGACACTGTCCCCAGTGAGCGCCAGCGTCCAGCGCGGGACGCAGAAGCCCATGCACCGACTCCACGAACAGCTTGCGGTGCTCATCCGGCAGACGGCGCAGATCGGGGGCGAAGCGGCCGGTCAGCGAGGCTGGATCTCGCCCATCGGACCGAAGCCGTCATGCGGCGTGTCGATGTAGATGATCTGCGGCTGCGCGGACACAAAGTCGGGCGCGGTGTCGAAGAACCTCTTCACGTACGGCTGCTTGACGTGGGCGGCGCCCGCCTCGGCATCCTTGAAGCCCTCGATGCAGACGAACTCGTTCTCATCGGCAAGGCTACGGGCGAACTGCAAGAACAGGCAGCCGTCCTCGGAGTTGACGTCCTTGGCGTAGGAATCGGCTAGTGCCAGCCACTCGTCCATCTTGTCGGGCCGGATCGGCATCGTGATGTTGATCAGGATCATGCGACCGCTCCTTTGAGGTGACTGTCGTCATAATCGTGGTGCGATCGTTGGCGACCGTCAACCGCAGCGATGCCCTCTCTGCCAACCTGATGTAAGGCACCTGTCCATCAGTAACTACTGACTCCCGAGGGCTGGGCGGAGGCCATGACCCAGATGACTATGACCGAAGTCGACCGCGTGCCGGGGACGGCCGGAGTTGAGAACTGGACCGGAGTCAGGCGAGCGGAACGACGGCGCGCGTCTGTTGATCCCGCTGGTGCTGTTGTCGTTGGAGCTGCCGGGCGTCTTCTGCTTGGCGTGACCGTTGGCCTGGGCGTGACCGTTGGCCTGGGCGGGTCCGTTGCCGTGGCCCAGGGAGCCGCCGGCGCCGTGGCCTCTGACGTTGCGGTGCCGCTTGCCGTGGCCCCTGGCCTTGGCGCCCCCTGGGTGGCCCGCGGGATGTGCCGGGGCCGGGCGGCCGTCCGGGTTGGCCGCGGGGCAGTACGCGTCGATCTTGGCCGCGCCCCCAGGTGTCTTCGCCAGCTGCGCGGAGCCCTTGGCTGGTGCCCGGGCGCTGCCGTGTGCATTGGCGTGCTCGTACGCGGCGCACTGCCGGGCCGGCGGATGACGCTTGGTCAGCGCAGGCGGGGCCGCGGGCCGTCTGGCCGGCGCTCCGATCATGTGGTGGGCGAAGTTCTGGATCGGGCCGGGCAGCGCGCCAGCATAGGCTGCAGCGGCGCCGCCCAGCCCGGTCGCTACCGCAAGCAGGGCTGCGGCCAGCCTGCCAGTGGCGGCGGCGGGCAACCAGGCCAGCCGCCGCCGGCTCGGCCAACCGGCGGCGGGCGAGGTGCCGGCCGGGGAGGCGCTGCGGGCAAACGCGGATAGTGCTGCTGCCTCCCCGGCCAGCTCGCATGGACCTGCCGGGCCGGCCAGGCTGGCGAGCATTTCTGCCACCGCGCACGCCTGCTCGGGTGCGTCCGGGGGGAGGGACTGCCCGTTCAGCAGCGCGTCGAGCAGCGACTCGTTCAGCTCGTGGCCGGCCCGGCCGGGGAAGGGGAATCCATGCATCTCGTCGGAGGAAGCGCCCGGCCCAGTCATGGCGTTACACCTGCCCGTTCTAGCACGCCAGCGAGTCGCCGCAGACCGCGATGCGCGGCCACACGCACGGCGCCCGGGCTCTTGCCAACGATGCGCGCTACTTCATGGGTGCCCAGGCCCGCCACTACCCGGAGCATGATTATCTCGGCCTGGTCCGGCGGCAGGGTCGACAGCTGCGCCAGCACAGCCTGCGTGGAGATCCGCTCCAGCGCGAGGTCGGCAGCGTCCGGGGTCGTCAGGCGTTCTACCGATTCGCTGTGCGCGAGCGGGACCGTGCGGCGGCGGGCGCGTGAGCGGCCCGCATCGATCGCCCGGTGCCGGGCAATGGTGAACAGCCACCCCCGGAATGCCTCCTCGCCTCCGCTGAACGCGGGCAGGGCGGCCACCACCTGCAGCCACGTCTCGCCGGCCACATCGTCCGCGGCGGCCGGCGCGACCACCTGCAGATACCGCAGCAGGGCCGGCTGCACATCGCGGAACAGGCAGGCAAAGGCCGCCTCGTCACCGCGCTGGGCCTGGGCCAGCCTGCCCCCGAACGCAGCGCCAATCATCCGGCCAGTATCGGCTCGCAGGCCACCGGCCGCTGCAGGAACCGGTATTTCCTGCGCTTTGCGCTAAGGGCCTGACAACTGCGCCTGTAACGCTCGATCCCTCCCCGGCGCTCCCGTCAAGACATCAGCCGCACGCGCAGCCCGGCCCTGGTTCAGGGCAGGACTGCGCCGCCCGGCGAGTACACCGGGTCGGAGGCGTTGCGGTAGCGCATGCGGCCAGCCGTGCTGTAGTTGTGCACGGGCGACTTGGGCGCGTTCACCGGCAGCTGGTTGTAGTTCACCCCGATGCGGGCGCGGTGGGCGTCCGGGTAGGAGAACAGTCGGCCCAGCAGCATCTTGTCTGGGCTCGGCCCGATGCCCGGCACGAGGTTGCTCGGCTCGACGGCCAGTAGTCGGCATCCACCACGGCCACGTTGGCCGTGGAGTCGGCTGCGCTGAAGTTCCAGCCTGACCCGATAGTCCCAGAGCTCAGCGGGCACAGGGAGCCAGTGTCCAGGTCTACCCCAGTCACGCTGAAGCTGCTGTTCTTGATCGATGACCTCCCCCCGAGGCTCTGGAGCCGCCTGGCTGGCCTGTCGCGAGTTATCCCCAGGGCTAGTTATCGCGTGCAGGTCATACGCGATCCGTGGTGGTCAGTCGGCGAGTGCCTGGAGGAACTCTGAACTGGATATGACATTACGGGGGGCGCCACGCCGCGCCGGCTGCTCTGGTGATGCTCGCTGACCTTGCTGTTTTTGACCCTGAGGCCGGCCCGGTGCCTGCCGCGATGGTCAGCGAACCTTCAGGAAGCGCAGAACGGGCGCAGAACGTCTCTACAGATTGCCCCTATGTAAGCGACCGATGATCGAGGAGTAAGCCAATCAGGGTGATGACGCACTGAGGAGCGGATCCCAGATGAGCACGATCTTCGGGCAGACTTTCGACAGCAATCCGCACCCGGATGAGCGCGACGGGCCACCGGCGGGCACACCGGGTTCGGTTGGCCCGGGCGGGCCGGCCGGACCAAGCAGCAACGAGCCGGGGCCTCCAGCCGGCAACGAATCGGGTGCCCCGGGCGGGTACGGGCCGGGCGGGTATGGCGCTGGCGGGCCTGGCGGGTACGGCGAGCCTGGCGGTGCCGGCAGTCAGGGCACAGACGGGCGCGGCCGTAGGCGGCGGCGTGTCCTGCTCGGCGGCGCGTCGCTGGGGGTGGCCGCCGCGCTGGCGTTCGGGGGGCTGGGCGCCGCGAACGCGTTCGGCGCGACCACGCTGACCACCTCGCAGATCGAGGCGAAGGTGGACCCGGGCGTGGTCGATGTGGTGTCCACGCTCGGATACCAGGGCGGCACGGCGGCCGGCACCGGGATGGTGCTCACCTCCACCGGCGAGGTGCTGACGAACAACCATGTGATCGAGGGCGCGACCGCCATCAAGGTCACTGATGTCGGGAACGGGCGCACCTACACCGCTAAGGTCGTCGGCTACGACAAGACCCAGGACGTCGCGGTCCTGCAGCTCACCGGCGCCTCGGGACTGCAAACGGTCAGCCTCAGTTCCGCCAGCGCGCAGACCGGGCAGAAGGTGGTCGCCCTGGGCAACGCGGGCGGCACAGGGGGCACCCCGTCGGTGGCGACCGGAAAGGTCACCGCGGTCAACCAGGCGATCACCGCCTCCGACCAGTCGGCGGGCACCTCTGAGCAGCTGACCGGGCTGACCCGCACCAGCGCCGCCATCCAGCCGGGTGATTCCGGCGGGCCGCTGGTCAACAGCTACGGGCAGATCATCGGCATGGACACCGCCGCTTCCGCATCCATCTCGACAACCGGATTCCAGACGCAGCCCGGGCAGGCGCAGACCCAAGCGTTCGCCATCCCGATCAGCGAGGCGTCCTCGATTGCCAGCCAGATCGAGGCGGGCACATCGTCCTCCGCCGTGCACATCGGCAACACCCCATTCGTCGGCGTCGAGCTCTCATCCTCCGGCGCCGGGATCTTCGGCGGTGGCAACTCCGCAGACAGCGGTGCGACCCTAGCCGGGGTTGTCCCGGGCTCGGCGGCGGCGCAGGCGGGCCTGACCCAGGGAGACCAGATCACCTCCCTGGCTGGGCGGGCCATCACATCCTCCTCGGACGTGTCCTCGGTGCTCGCGAACTACCACCCCGGTAACAAGGTCAGCATCAGCTGGACAGACCCCTCCGGCCAGTCACACACGGCCACCGTGGTCCTCACCACAGGCCCCGCCGGCTGAGGCCGGCAGCGGGCACGCAAATAACGGCCGGCCCCCGGCAGTGGCGACACTGCCAGGGGCCGCTTCCGTTCTGCCGGCACCCGGACCAGACACCCACCTGCCGTAACCGTCGCACGTGCGCGATCGCTACTTGGCGGGCGAGGCCGGCGAGAGCTGGCAACGGCATGGGATGAACGGCTAGCAGCAACGAGACCGAACACTGCGGCCGGGCCCCGTCAGCTAAGCCGGGCGAGGATCCCGGTGAGCTGGGTGAGCTGGCGGAAGCCGAGCGCCCTCAACTCGGCGGGGGGCGCGCCACCGCCCGTCCCACGATGAAGGCACTGGTCAGATTCGTGTCCAGCCGCCGCCAGTCCGGGACCGGCACCTGCAGCATCGGCTCCCGGTGCTGTGCGCAGGTCTGCGCACTGGCCGCGGTCCATTGCATGTGGCTAAACGCGGCCCGAAGCTGCGCTGGCACGCTCGTCCAGGTGCTTGCGTGCATCCCCGGCCATCGAGGCCAGCTTGGCCGCGAGTTCGCTGAGCGTGCCAAGACCGGGCTCTTGCGCGAGGGCGGCGCAGGCCTCAGCCAGGACATCAAGACGCTCGTTGATGATCTTCCAGGCGGGTTCGCGGTGCGGCAGCACGAAATAAGCGGGCCGGACGATCTCAAGGGCCGGACCGGCCGTGCGACCCGGGCGCGACGGGCCGATCGGCAGGGTGGTGAGAACCGGGTAGAGCTTACGCATCACCCAGTTCATCAGGTGCTTCGCCGTCCGGGCCAGGGTCTCCAGCTCGGCGGGCGTCTCGCCGTGATGAACGTAGTACCGGGTCAGGACCTGGAGCATCAGCTCGTACAGGCCGTTGCAGAGGTCGGCCACCCGGGCCGTGAGCAGGTCCTCGATCAGGGTTCCCGACGCCACGTCGGGTGGCAGCCGGACGTACGCGGGCTCGACCGGCCGTGCCGCCTCGAAGCCCGGGTCGGCCGCCTGCACGGCGAGGAAGTCCTCCAGGATCCCTGTGAACTTGCCGAAGTGCGACTTGACCCAGTCGCCCCGCGCCCCTTCGCCCTGCTCCACGATCAGCTCGATCGCCCGGCTCGCCGACGCCAGGCCGGTGACGGCGGTCAGCTCCTTCCACTCGAAGGTCGCGGTGACGGCCTGCGCGGTCGGCGGCCCGATGAAAACGGCGTCCTCGCCGTAGCGGCCGCACAGTCGGGTGAGCCCGGCCTCTATTTCCCGGTAAAGGTGGCCCACCGTCTGCCACGGCTCGGGCACCGCGGCCACCGGCCGGTCGATGCTGGCCGCAGGCTGGATGTCCGGCAGCGCGGCGAAACCCTCGGCGTCCTCCAGCGTCATTCCCTCGGGCCGCTCCAGATACATGAAGTGGCGCAGTGCCCGCTCACCGAACGGCAGCAACGCGATCTGGACTCCGGGCGGATACCAGCGCGACAAGATAGGCAGGTTGGGCCGCTCGAAATGGGGCGCCGCGCCGATAGCGATCAAGATGTTGGTGGCCAACGCCAGGTGCAGCATCTCCTGCTTGATGACGTCGATGAGCGTGGCCTCCCAGGCCTGGACCCGGACGAGTTGCCCGGGCGTGAGGCCCTCATCAGCGGTGCGCTTGAGCGAGAACTGCGCGTACAGGTACTCGCACATCAGGCCATGCTCGATCTCGCAGGCCTCGCCGAGGAGGTAGACAAGCTCTTCCCGGCTCTCGACCTGCAACGGCGGCTCGGCGGTCAACGCGGCCTCCATTCACAGCCTTCTCAGGCCTTCCAGCAGGATGCCGGCCGCAACGCACCGGACTTGATCCTTACAGCATGCCCGAAATGCAGGCCCCGTCCCGCGGACCGGCTGGATGCCCTCTGTCACTGGCCGGGCGAGTCCCGAGTCCTGGAGAATACACTCCACCGCCCGAGTGCGTGCCGAGGCTCCTTCGTGTTCGGCGGGGCTGCCTGTCGTCGGCATTGCCCTGCCTCCTGACGGTTGCGACGTTGGCCTTGTCAGCACCCTGCGCCCGGGCCGGGCGTGTTCGCGTCCGTGAGGTCCCTAGCCGGCCCTCGGGTTTCCGGCACTGCTACTGCGGACCGCCTTCGGCAGGCAGCGGGCCGCGGAGCACGACGACCGAGCGGGGGTCTACGGTCCGCTGATCGCCAGCGCGGAGCGCGGCTGCGGCGGCGGAGCTCGCGGGATCGTAGGTGTCGATGGTCGGCTGCCAGGTCAGTCCGGCGCGGGTGACAGGGATGGTGAAGCTGAGCGGCTCCCACCACGCGTTGACCAGGACCAGGAAGTCATCGTCCAGCATCGGCGTGCCGTCCGCCGCGCGGTCGGGATCGTCGGATCCGTCGAGGTAGATGGCCAGGGCGAGAGCGCCGCTGTCGGCCCAGTCGGCTGCCGTCATCGTGCTGCCCGCTGGAGTGAACCAGCCGAGCCCGGACGCCTCGGGCCCGGTGAGGAAGCGGCGGCGGCGGAATACCGGATGGGACCGGCGGAACGCCACCAGGTGCTTGGTGAAGTCGAGCAGCTCGGTGTCCGCCCCGGCCCAGTCGAACCAGGTGATCTCGTTGTCCTGGCAGTAGGCGTTGTTGTTGCCATGCTGGGTGCGGCCGATCTCGTCACCGCCGAGCAGCATCGGGATGCCGAACGACAGCAGCAGGGTGGTGAGCATCGCGCGGGACTGGCGCGCCCGCAGGGCCAGCACGCGGGGGTCGCCGGCCGGGCCCTCCGCGCCGCAGTTCCATGACCGGTTGTCGGTTGTCCCGTCGCGGTTGGACTCCCCGTTGGAACGGGCTGCCGGGAAGCGCAGCCACGCGCGCCGTGGTTGCGGGTGTCATGGCCGGGCCTGCTCGCCCAGCAGCCTGATGATCTCCCCGACCGAGCGGACCTCGCCGTGGCGGCGGCGGATCACGTCGGCGATCAGACCGGTCCAGCCGGTCTGGTGGGCGGCGCCGAGCGCGGCGCCATTGTCACCGTGGAAGTACTCGCTGAAGATGAGGTTGTCCCGCCACGCCGGGTCGTTCTGCAGCAGTTCGGTCCCGCCGAAACAGGGCCGGCGCCCGTCCGGCCCGCGGGTGAAGATCGAGATGAGCCGGTCGGACAGGTCGCGTCCCACCTGGCCCAGCGTCACCTGCTGCCCGGACCCGGTCGGGTACTCAATCGTCAGCTCGTCGCCGAAGAAGTGGTGGTACTGCTCCAGGGTGCTGATCACCAGGTAGTTCAGCGGGAACCACACCGGGCCGCGCCAGTTGGAGTTCCCGCCGAACATGGCCGTGGTCGATTCGGCCGGCTCGTAGTCGACGCTGGCCTGGATCCCTTCGACCTCGAACTCGTAGGGGTGGTCGCGATGCCACGCCGACAGGGCCCGCAGGCCATGCGCTGAGAGGAACTCGCCCTCGTCGAACAGCCAGCCGAGCAGCCGCTCCAGCCGGGCCGGCTCGGCCAGGCTGAGCAGCAGCCGCTGGTCGCCTGGCTCGCCGCGCAGCAGCCCGAGCTCGCGGAGCTTGGCCGTGTCGGTCAGGCCTTCGGCATCCAGGAAGTCGGCGAACTGCTTGCCCACAGTGAGCGCTCGCCGGAGTTCTTGCTCGTCCACGACCGCGGCCGCGAGAGCCGGGATGATGCCCACCATCGACCGGGCCCGCACCGGGACCGCCTCCCCCGACGGCGGCACGAGCCTGTCGTAGTACAGCCCGTCCGCCTCGTCCCACAGGCCCTGGGTGTCCAGCGCTCCGCGGATGGCCGCGAAATGCTCGAGAAACTTCAGCACGAGATCGTTGGTCGGACGTTGCCCGGACCGGCTCAGGACGGCGGCGATGCCCGCCAGGGCGATCGCGTAAAAGCCCATCCAGCCGGTGGCGTCGGACTGCTCCAGGGTGCCGCCGACCGGCAGGTGCGAGCGGTCGATCGGGCCGATGTTGTCCAGCCCGAGGAAGCCGCCCTCGAACACGTTGTCGCCGCCCTTGTCCTCCAGGTTGACCCACCAGGTGAAGTTGACCAGCAGCTTGTCGAAGACCCGGCTGAGGAACTCGATGTCGCGGCCGCCGTCGACCGAGAACAGCTCCAGCGCGGCCCACGCGTGCACCGGCGGGTTCACATCGGAGAAGTCCCACTCGTACGCGGGCAGCGCCCCGTCCGGGTGCTGGAACCATTCGCGGCACAGCAAGATCAGCTGGTATTTCGCGAACGCGGGATCCACATGCGCCAGCGCCACGGTGTGGAAGGCCAGATCCCAGGCGGCGAACCACGGGTACTCCCACTTGTCCGGCATCGACATGATGTCGAACGAGTTGAAGTTCCGCCACCGGGAGTTGCGCCCGGTCAGCCGCTGCGCCGGCGGGGCCGGCTGGGCCGGGTCGCCGTCCAGCCAGCGGGCCACGTCGTAGTAGTACAGCTGCTTGCTCCACAGCAGCCCGGCGAACGCCTGGCGCATCACCATCGCTTCATCGGCGCTCGCAGCCGCCGGCGTCAGCTCTGCGTAGAACTCGTCGGCCTCGGCCCGCCGCGCCGCCATGACCCGGCTGAACTGAGCACCGAGCGCCGCGCCCGCCTTCCCCGCCTTCGCCTTCGCCGGGCGCAGCCGCAGCCGCAGCTCGGCGCTGCCGCCGCCATCCAGAGTGAGCTGGTACGAGCACGCGCACTTGGTGCCGGCGCGTTCGGGATTCACGGTCGGCGCACCGCTGACCACGTGGTCGTTGATGCCGTCCTTCGGGTACGGCGTGACCGGCTCGGCGCCGAACAGCCGCTGGACGTTGGTCTCGTTCTCGCAGAACAGCAGCTCCGGAGGGACCCCGTCCGGGCCGGGCCCCGCGATCAGTTCCAGCGGCCCGGCGAACGGATGGCCGATGGCCACCGACGAGACGCCCGTGGCCGCCATCGACGGCCGGGGCACGTCGTCATCCCAGGACCAGGTGTTGCGGAACCAGGCAGTCGGCAGCACGTGCAGCGTGGCCGGCTCCGGGCCCGCATTGGTCACCGAGACCGCTATCAGCAGGTCGTCCGGACCGGCCTTCGCGTAGTGCACCTCGACGATCCAGTAACGGCCGCTGTCGAACACCCCCGTATCGATCAGCTCGTACTCGGGCTGCAGCCGGTCGCGTGCACCGTTCTGGTCTATAAGATCTTGATAGGGAAACGCGGCCTGCGGATAGTGATAGCGCCACCGGTTCCACGCGTGGCTCGGGATCGCGTCCAGGTACCACCAGTAATCCTTGACGTCCTCGCCATGATTGCCCTCCGCGCCGGTCAGGCCGAACGGGCGCTCCTTCAGGATCGGGTCCTTCCCGTTCCACAGCGCCAGCCCCAGGCACAGCCGCTGCTCGATGTCGCAGAACCCGGCCAGGCCGTCCTCACCCCACCGGTACGCACGGGACCTGGCGTGATCATGCGGCAGGTAATCCCACGCCTCGCCGTCCGCGCTGTAGTCCTCGCGCACCGTCCCCCACTGCCGCTCGCTGACATACGGCCCCCACAGGTACCACTCACCCGCCTGGCGCAGCCCATCCTCGAGCCTGCCAAACCCTGCCACCCGGTCACGTTCAGCGCCCATAGCAGTCCCCTCGCGTAGACCTCCGGCGAGCCGTCGTCCCTCCCAGTAGACGCGGCTGGGCAGCATTCGGCCAAACGCCCGTCACCAATGGACCGATAGCAGCGCGCATTGATCAGCTGCTGGCAGCCGCGCCGCGGTCATCGTCGCCAACTATGTCGCAGCCTGCACCGGCGTTGCGTTTCGGTGGCTAGCCAGGCCGCCGTGGATTTGATTGCGGGAGCTGATGGCGAGCTTGGTGAAGACCTTGTGCAGGTGGTATTCGACCGTGCGCGGGCTCATGAACAGCTGGGTAGCGATCTCGGAGTTGGACAGGCCGTCGTCGGCCAGCCCGGCGATCTGGGTCTCCCGGGCGGTGAGCCGGGCGGCTGTCGCATAACGAACGCACACTCATCGCATACCGAAAGCCTGCTGCTCGCGCACCGGACAGCACCGACGACGATGCCCCAACGGAGCCGAGGGACTCCCCGGCCGCTGACCTCATGTGCCGTACGCCAGAAGCTAGTATTACCTACCACAGGTACTACGTGCTAGGAGGAATGATGCGGCTCAACAGCAAAGGCCAGGTCACCATCCCCGCCAGCCTTCGCGAGCGGCACGGACTGCACGAAGGCGACGAGGTCGACGTCATCGAAGACGGCAACTCCCTGCGGATCGTCCGCACCGCAACCAGCACCACCCGCGGCCAGCGGCTCGTACACCACATGCGCGGACGCGCCACCACCACCATGACCACCGACGAACTGCTAGGCCTGCTGCGTGACGAGTGAGCCCCGGCTCCGGGCCGTACCACCGGCCCCGCCGCCAGGCACCGTGGTGGACTCCAGCGTCATCCTCGACATCCTCACCCAGGACCCCACCTGGGCCCTATGGTCAGAAGATGCCCTGGCCCAGGCTCGCAACACCGGCACCCTGATCATCAACCCGATCATCTACGCCGAGATTTCGACCAGCTTCGACCGCATCGAGGACCTCGACGACGCCATCCCTGCCACCGTGTTCGATCGCGAGCCACTCCCCTACCAGGCAG
>Ga0182024_10006800_pt1 | contig 24922 bp, 22 predicted proteins | sample P32metaG_FD_120480 | JGI IMG/M metagenome (GOLD analysis project Ga0182024, IMG submission 120480) | Permafrost microbial communities from Stordalen Mire, Sweden - P3-2 metaG (Illumina Assembly) | ecosystem: Environmental > Terrestrial > Soil > Wetlands > Permafrost | place: Sweden: Stordalen...
CTGCGCAGATGAGCCCAGGTGAGCCCAGGTGAGCCTTTTTTTGCCAATTTGCTAGCGAGTATTGTCTATTTTGGCGATTGTGAGACGGCTATCCGAAATCTTCCAGGCAGGGGTGGGGGCCGACGATGACGCTCGGAGATGCGGATCGACGGGAGATGATTTGGGAATGCGGTCGATGGGACCGCTAACGAGATGATACCGCGACGTGTGGCCTCGCTGGCGAGCTATTTTAGGATCCCGCGTCGATCAGTGCGGCGGTAGGTCGCGAACCACTTCTTGAATCGATAGTCATGCCTCCTCATTGCATTGAGTCCGGGCTACGGCGATGAATCCCTTGATTTCGATGCAGTTCACGATTCCACTGCAGGCCTGATCGACGGTGCTCGGCCCAAGCAAGGAAATTGCTGGAATGCTCGGGGTAGATTTGGCCAGCGTCAAGAAGTCGGGTCATTCCTTTGATCGGTCAGCCACCGGTGGTCAGCCACCCCAAAAACGGACACGCTCGCGAAATGCCGCCATGTTGGCGGCAGCGATGGCGGCGAAGTTCAAGGAGACTTTCTTCAACTCCGGCTTTCCGTCTGGGTGAGTCCCGTTGAGCCAGGAAAGGAGTTCCTCGTGGGAGAATCCATATTTCCTGGCGTGGTCCAGACGACCTTGCAGGCGGTCGTATCCAGGAAACACTTTCCATGTGAAGAAGGGAGGCACAGTCATCTCCTCGCAAAACTGCTGCCAACCATCTACTTTGCTCAACATCACATAACCGAGTGCTCGAGCTTGATCGACGTAGCGTTTCCAGCGCGGCGCACTAGAAGGATCTTTGCAGACGCCCGCGTCGCCGCGGCCCTCCGGTGCTGCCGTCTTGTCCTTTGCCTCGCCGCATTGTGCTGCGCGACGAGCAATCTCGTCGACGCTCGGGCCGAGGGCGGCGATGACGCGGCCGTAAGCGTCGTAGTACCGCGAGGCGTCTTCCACAGCTTCGATGAACGTAAACGAATCCAACTCTGCGAAAGCTCGCGCAAAGGGTGCGTGGTCCTGGACGGACATCGTGATGCGCTTGCCGGCACGCGTCAGCCGTTCGCCTTCCACTTCGTCGCCGCGTCCGCTCGCGGCCAGGATCAATCGGAATCGTTCCTCGGGAGTCAGGCAGTCGTAATTCTTGCTCAACGATTTCAAGGTCATTCTTTCTTCTCCTTTCGGCTCTGCAGCACGGCCTCCAACGCTTCCAGCCGCCCGACAAATTCGCTGTCCTTGCGGGCACGCAATAGAGCGTCGGAGAGCTTCGCCGTGAGATGAGCCTTCTCGGCGACCGTTAATTCAGACCGTTCCACTTGATCGAGACGGGCCTCCAGACGCTGGACCAATCCGGCGGTTCCTAGCGGCGGTGCGTCACCATCGTCAGTCAGGTCGAGGGGAGCATCGCTTTTGGGTAGGCCGCGATGGGCTCTGTCGAGCAGTCCGAAGGCAGCCCGTGTCCGGTCACTATCCCGGCGGCCATGGAGGGCCACGTTGATCACGGTTTCGACCAGCGGCCCGCTGACGGTTTGCATCCGGCCAATGGCCATGTCGACCATCTCACGGCGGGCCCTGTCGTACGCAGCCCGAAACTCTGGCATCCGCAGCCAACGAGTAATAGTCGCCTTGCTGACACCTGCCTTGGCCGCGGCCTTGGCGTGGGTCGGCTCCGTCAGCAAGGCCGCAATCAGAGCTTCGTGCTTGCGTGTGAATTTCTGCCCGTGACCTTTCAGCTGCTGGTGATCACAGGCGAATTCAGCCGCCGCCTGAGCAGCTTCGGCGAGGTCGGCGGCCGACGCTGACGCATCGGTCGGCTTCGCTGGCGAGCCGTGGCGAAGTTGGACAAGCCAAGCGACGTAACGAAGAAGGTCGACGTGCCGGGCATCACCGATGCGCAGACCGGCTCGGTCGCGGTGGCGCTTAAGTTTGCGCTCATCGATCACTTCGCCCAGCGGGGTCGAGTTCAACAACCGACAAAGCTCGGTGGGCCGCAGTTTCTTCACGTCACTCGCCACGATCCGACTCCTTGGCCAGCCAGGCGGCGTAGTGCACCAGATTGATCGTGCCGTCCCCATTGGCCGGCGCGCCGGCCGCCAAATCGGCCTCGATCATCGCGGCGGTCACGGCGTGACCGCCGACCCTCGCCAGCAGCCGGACGAAATCTGCAACGGGCAGGGACGTGGGACTCAAATTGGGCTTGGGTTCATTCTGGTCCATGCTCACCCCCCCTTTGAACCTTTGGTTGTGTCGTTGTCAGGTGTGATCAAACCGTGGTCTACACGACGCTCGATCCCTCGGCCTTCTTTGGTCGGTGTCGGTTTGGGCGCATGACGAAACTGCAGCAGCCAGGCGACGTAGCGGAGCAGGTCCACGTGCCGGCCATCGCCGATTCGCAGGCCCGCCCGCATGTGCTGGCGGCGGAGTTCCCCTCATTCACCACTTCTCCCAGCGGAGTGGAGTTCATGAGGCGGCAAAGCTTGCTCGGTCGCAGCTTGTGCGGATCAGACACGGTTGGCCATCTCCCGAGCTAGCCAAGCGGCGAAGTGTACCAGATTGATGGTGCCGTCCGCATTGGCCGGTGCACCCGCCGCCAGGTCAGCCTCGATCATTGCCACGCTCACGGTCTGGCCGCCGGCTTTGGTCAAAAGCAGAGCGGCATCGGCAATCGCCAACGACGTGGGATTCAACGTTGGCCTTTCTGTCATGCTCTATGAGACCTCTCCTTATTCCGGCGGATGGGCAACGTTTGTCTGCGCCACGGGGATCCGCTCGGCCTTCGTGCCCGTGAACTTCTCGAAACGCTCAACAATCACATCGCAATACAGGGCATCGATCTCCATCAGGAAGGCCCTGCGTCCAGTCTGCTCCGCGGCGATGAGCGTTGAGCCAGAGCCGCCGAAAAGGTCGAGCACATTTTCGCCGGCCCGCGACGAGTACTGCATTGCCCGGATCGCCAATTCGACTGGCTTTTCAGTCAAATGGATCATGCTTTGAGGATTGACTTTCTTGATGGACCAGACATCGACGGCGTTGTTCGGGCCCAGGAAGACGTGTGCTGCCCCCTCGCGCCACCCGTAAAAACTCCACTCGTGATTGCCCATGAAATCTTTGCGTGTGAGCACGGGATGCTCTTTGACCCAGATGATTGCCTGGGAGAAGTACAATCCCTTGGCCTTCAACACGGGAGGGTAATTTGCGCAGTTGGCATAGCCGCCCCATATGTAGAATCCCCTTCCTGGAAGGAGAACGCGGGCAACGTTGCCAAACCATGCCTGTAGGAGGCAGTCATATTCTTCCGGGCTGAGGAAATCGTTGGCCAGCGGCCGATCCTTGGCCCGCAGCTTCGCGTCCGTTGGCCTGGCTTTCTCCGGATATCGCACCACATCGAGCTTCTGATGGTGGGTCACTTTGAAAGATGATAGGCCGGCAGCGATAGCGTTATTCGACCGGGGCTCGACGCGGACCCCGTATGGTGGATCCATGTTCACTAGATGGATCCGCTGGCCGTCAAGCAGGCGATCTACATCCTCCCGCTTGGAGGAATCAGCGCAAAGCAGCCGATGATTGCCAAGACGCCACAGATCGCCGGGCTGGGTGATTGCAGCGTCGGGTGGGGCCGGTACCTCGTCCGGATCGCAAAGGCCGTCCTTGACGCCAGGATCGAGCAGCTTGGCGAGTTCGTCCTGATCGAAACCGAGCAGGCCCAGATCGTAGGTCGCATTTTGCAACTCGGCAAGTTCGATGGGGAGCAACTCGTAATCCCAATCGGACAAATCATGCGAACTGTTGTCGCGGATGCGATATGCTCGAACCTGGGCTGGCGAAAGACCCTTGGCAACGATCACGGGCACTTCTTCGAGGCCAAGTTTCCGGGCAGCCTTAAACCTGGTATGGCCAGCGATGATAACGCCTTCTTCATCGAGCACCAGCGGCTGCTGAAAGCCGAACTCCCGAATCGAAGCCGCGACGGCATCGACAGCACTGTCGTTGTGTCGCGGATTGGTTGGGTGGGGCTTGATCTCGGTCAATTTGCGGTATTCGACTTGCATGAATTCTCCTCCCAATAAAAAAAACATGGTCACAAATATCACTAGCCAGCAAGCCACCATGGCTGCAGCGCTAGTGTGTGCCACGGTTTTACACACCGCTTCTTCCTCGTTCGGATGTGGATTCGCGTAAGGCATTGGCTCAGACAATTTGCGCAATACGGTTCTCATCGCTGCGTTTTCAATGGTAGCGCGGCAAGCATAAGCGGCCAAAGAAATGATGTCCTTCGGGCGTGCTTCGATGCGACGAACAACTTCCAAAAGAATCAGGCAGTGAGAGGAGATCATTGGCTTCTCCATGTTGTGACAGCCATCAACTTCCGGCCGCTCACCTTGTATGGAGTTGCACGAGGGTTGCAAAACAGGGGGAAAAAGTGAAATAGTCCGGCGGAAGCCGACTTTCTTTGCCGCTACTCATGTACTGAGAGTAGGTTATGGAAAACGTGATTTTTTGAGATTTCGAAAGTGGTTATGCAACTTTTCGGTTGCACAGGAGTTGCATAATGCAACTTCACTCACAAGGTGTGAATGAAAACTCAGGATCGGCACCGACGAAAGGCGTGTCGATTTTCTCGGCGTGCCCGATTCTGATCCTTAGCTGCCAAGACCCCTGATCTTGCACCTTTGGCAAGACATTGAGTTTCTCATGGACCAGGCCGATCTTCTCTCCGATCACCCGTCTTAATCTGGTCAGACATGAGTTAAGTTTTTTCGGTCGACCTCCAGTACCGTCATAGAACCTATAAATCTCCTTTCGGTCAAGAATACCACGTCCCTTCAGAAGCGCGATAAGCATGTGGGCAACCAAACCCCTCGGCACCACGAGTTTCTTCCTGGCATATTTCCAGCCGTGCTGTCTTAATTGAAAAACGTGCCAACCTGTTCCAGGATCGTAGCCAATCCCCCATTCCGAAAAACTGATGGCAGACCGAGTCGATTCGCTGTTTCTGATTTCGCCGTTGTTTGCGTTTTCAGCGCCGGCGTCTCCGCCTTTCCCCGTCACCCCGTTCAAGGCCTCGTTGACCGCGGTCACGCTCCCCGCGACCATCACCGATACGTCGTCCGTGCCCTCGCGGGCCTTGGGCACTTTCATTCCCGCGGACCGATGCTTGATCAGGAAGATTCGCCCGGCCCCGGTCAAGCCGGACACCGTTCGCATCGTTCCGTTATCATTCAATAGTCGCGGCACGCCGCGGATGATGTCCCGCCAGCGCGTGTAAAACTCAAACAGGTCGTCCATGTCCTGCCAATGCCCACGCGGGTGAGCTTCGATCCATTCGAGCACTTGACAGATTTCGTCAACGACTTTGGGCGGCAGAGAATCGTCGGGCATGATAACACTTCCTTTCACTGGGTCGCTTGCCCGGAGGCCGTGAGGAAGTGTGAACACGGTCGCCGGGCAAGCCTCTGCTCTATGGACTAGGGTCGGCCGACCCAAAGAAGCGACGGGAAAATGCTTCGGCAGGCCCGGCCCGCTTGGCCGCGGATCAGCCGGTCTTCCCGATACGGCTATTTTACTCGCCCAACCAGCGGCGGCAGCGTTCCGGGGCGGGATAGTGTCTTTCACTACATCTTCTCTGCAACTTGCAGAGAAATTATGAGAGACGGTTGCGGCTCAGCCGCCTTGGGTAATGGGTCGATGGATGGCGATCACGACCTGACGTTGGGTTCGCGTGATGCTCGCTATCCGGAGGCGTCCAATCGGGTTCAACTGATAACGCTTCGTTCTTCGTGGAGAGGGAATTATCCGGGCCCTGAGCCGACGCCGCAGCATGGTCAGGCCGGGCGTATTGGATGTCTTGCCTCGCCGTAGCTTCCAAAATGTTTGCAGCCTCATCAAGCGAAAGTGAATTCGCCTCTTCCAATGAGCAAGGTTTTGACCGGCATATCTTAGCTCGAAGCCTGACCACGTTCGCGGCCGTCAAATCATTGCTATTTTCAAGTTCATTGCACAGAAAAGTGATCCACTCCCGGAGCAATGTCCAGAATGCCGGAGACTGTCATCAGGTCGCGGTTGTTTTCCCTCCTTGTTTGTGCTTCGGCACTGCCGTACATCGCAGCATGGATGAATGTGGCGTTTGTAGCTCTCAGCGCCTAATAAGTCTGAAGTGTTGAAATGAGCTAGCCCAGCGTGAACCGTTCCGGCCAATAGGCGGTGTTCTGGTAATAGGCTTGCGACATGGTTTGCCTCCCGTCCTCTTGGATCGAGGTTACGCGGCCCGTCTACTTGACGCGGATGCCAGGTGGGTGACTTCGTGGAAAAAGCAACGCCGCCTCTGGCGTGGACTCAAGCAACGAAAGAGCAGCTAATATGTGACCAGTCCGCTCTTGGTCCAAACCTCCATGACCGGTCGGATTTGTTCAAATTCGGCAAACCCATTGCAAATAACTGAGCGGCATATCCTGGCAAACCATTTCGACGGTGGTCAAATCAAAAACCCCATTTTTTCGGCTTCCTTCTTCTGGAACATCAGATATTGTTCTTGGTTAACCATCGTCGCCTTGTCGCGACGCGATTTGCCGGCCAGGTTAAATTTCTTCCCGCCGATTTCGGCAAACCCCGTCTCATTGTCGACGGTGCGGTAACAGGCATTGCAGATGAACGTCCAACGATAGGTCATATTCTCGACGTAGGAGCGATACCATGAGGAGCCACGCGGATCATCGTCAACCTCGTCCGGCGTGATGTGCCCTTGCGTGATACCATATGATGGGAACGCGCCCGGTGGAAACTTAAGGTCACAAAGTTCGCGCAACTTGACCTTTCTGGCGAGCGCTATTTCTTGTCCGCAGCAGTAGCACTGCATGTTAATTCTTCCGTGAGATGTGCCTTCGGACTGAATTCGCCGCGGAACTCGGCCGGAGGTTCGGTTTGAGGTCATACATGTTGATGTGGCTGGGACCGCCGGCGAGGCAGACCACGATGACGGCCCGCGGCTTCTTGACCGAATTGCCCTCGGCCCGCAGACGGAACAAGTCGGCCAACGTCAATCCGCCCAATCCCAGCGACCCGATGCGCAGGAAGTCTCGACGGCTGATGTTGTCACAAGAACGTTGCTGTTGCTGTTTGCCGCCCCATAACGTCAACATTGCGGGTCCCTTATAGATACGGCAGCCGGGTAACCTAGGTTAGTTCAACGGGTTCAATTTGCGATTTCGTTTTCGTCGCGGTTCGTTTCGGCAAAGTTGGCCTCATGAAAAACGGTTTGATAATCCTCGCGACAACTGGCGCGACATCACATTGCCCGTCCGCGAGAATCATACGCAGCGATTTAGAATAACGCAACCTTTAATCTTGACGAACGTCACAACGCAAAAATGGTTTATCACTCGTCGCGAAGGTGCCAGTGTGTCGCGCGAGAGCCCTTGGGTGACTTCTCGCCGCCTTGCCAACAACCGTGGAAGGCACAACGTGGGATGGTGATCGAACAGCAAACGCGCGCTGTTAATAATGCCGCAAAATTGCCTTACGACCATTTCAAGAATTTAGGATCTTCTTATTACATTCTCGCAATCTGCAGCATCACCGGTATCACTGGGGCTGCTCGTCGATTTGGGCCTTGACGGTCACATTGACGGCTGCGGCTCCCGGCGCGGTATCTCATGTCCGAGAGTTCCCACCAGTGGCAATCGGCGTTCAAACCATACGCGTCTTCACGGTGAACAGAGGCGACGCAGCGCGAAACGCCCAAGGAGCTGATCTTGCGCGATCCGATTCGCGATGACATCGTCATTCTCAAGAGCGATATCGAGGAGAAAAGAGTCGGCGGCTCGCTCATGCCCAACGGCCTAGACCTGTCCCTCACCGACGCCGAGCACCTGACGCGCTTCCTGTCGGAACTCGGCAAGCCCGGCCCCTTCGGCGTCGTTACCCACGTCCGCGTCGCCTTCCGCTGGCAGATGCTGGCCTCGGCTCGGGAATCCCTGGCCTTGCTCGACGACATCGCCCTGGGAAAGGCCCTGCATCAAGATGGCCGACTTACCTGGTTGCCGATCTACAGCAAGGTTTCCGGTCAACTTCTGCTCGGCGAGCTGGCTCGCAGCCTCGGCAAGGAACGAGGCGTGGCGCGTTGCCGCTCGATGTGGTCGCGCCCGGCAAGCTCATCCTGGCCCTGGGCAACACGGAAGGGCTGAAAATCTGGCTCGATGGCAAGGTTCTGACCGCCCGAGAGCAGGTCTTGCTCATCAGGATGGTCCGCCAATTCGAGTTCGGCCAGACGCAAGTTGCGTTCCATCTTCGCGCGATGCACGCCATCCCGTATGGTCAAATAACTGAGCCTACCTTCAAAGCAAAGCAGGCAAAGGACTTTCGGAATTGGCCTCGGCAAGATCTCGTCCGAACACCTGATTTGCCAGCAGTGAACAAAAGATGAGCGCCGAAATCGGCGCCGAACTTCGGCGCTGGTTCGGCGATAGCCTTTTGTTCACCTGGGAGCAACGGGTGGTCGGCCGAGATGCTCCCGTTACGACTTCCGAAAGTCCTTTCGCTGCCTTGCTTTGAAAGTAGGCCGAGTTATTTGACCATACGGGGTGGGTCCATTCTGCGCGCCGATTACCATGTGGCCATATTCCGGGCCGGCCGAAGGCCGCCCCGGATTGAGTTTCCTGCGAATGTTCAATGGTTGTCAATGACCGCGAAGAAGTGCTGGCCATAGGTAATAGCACCAGGTTGCATGCCGAATCAGTGGGCGAAGGCGCAGAGCGAACGCAGACTTGATGCGCTGATGGCTCGCACGTCACGCGGCGGCCAAGTGCTCGTAATGCTTCAGGACTCCGCCAAGTCACTCCGAGCAGACGACGATCTTGGATGAGAGGCGACGGGGTGAAGAGCAGGAAGTTCAATGGTATATTTCCAGATACGTGTCAAACCTTTTGTGGTCTCCCTTTCGTATGCGGCACAGAAGGGAAACAACAAGCTGACCGGCGCGTTGCGGCACTCACTGAGGTAATAAAGAGCAAACCCTAACACTTGGGCCTTTGTAGCCAACGGGCTGAGGTATAGGTTCGTGATTCGGTTTCGCTGCCGAAGGCCGTTAACGAGTTCTTGCAATACAGCGGCCGTCACGAATGGGTCGTTCGCGGGGGCAAAGAAGTTGCTCGAATCGTCGTGAATGGGTGTACCGACAGCGGACTCGGCTCGGTGAGCACGGAGGATGTTCTGTTGGTACATGTCGGCACGAAGCGAGGGTAACCCAAAGATCTGAATTTTGCGCGCCTGGTCCTTGTGCTCGGCGACCTCTGCGATCAATTTGTCATCGTACCCAGCCCCAATGATGAGTACGTCTTGGGATATGTCTGTGAGATGTTGGCCCTCATATCCAACAACCTGGCGAACTTCAGTAACCGCTTCGTCAGAAAAAGACGTCTTTTCAGCATTTGCATAACGGACGGGTTCGGTGTACAACGCATCAACACGGCGAATGCCTTGCTCAATGAACCAGCGAAGCAAGAACAGGAGGTACGGGCGAATGAATCCGGTGGTGTCTACACAGATTCTCTTCGCCGCAATGTCAGGCGACAACCTCCGCCAGAATGCTTGAACGTATTCCGCTTCGTTACGGGCCGGATGCAGAAAGGCCCCGGCAGGAACAGAGTCTGTTGACCGGTAGTTATACTCGGGGAACACGAGCCAATGCTTTTGGGCAGCGCAGGCCTTATCGAACACCAAGCGGACTCTCTCTGCATCGGTGTAGGCGGAGAGTAGCACATCCCATTCGTTGCCTAGTGGCCACGGTCCGCTTACTGGCAACTCGCATTTGTAGAAAATCGTGTAATCAATCATTTTCAAGAGCTACGAACAAATCGCGATGCGAGTCGTCGACCCCTTTCGTGCCGAACGACGGCGCGTTCATCCGACTCTCCCTCGCTTTTAGGGCGCGATCGAAATCACTTTGTTTGGCCTCGTCGAAGACCGCGTTGCACTCGTCGGGAGTCAAACTGAGAACTCCGCGTCGGTAGACGGCCAAATCCCACCGGGGAGCAAGCATCGGGTTGAGTTGGAATTGGTCATCTATCCGCTCGCTCCCGCGGTCTCGCCGGTCACTCACCGCAATGAGAAGGGACCACTTCTGAGCGACATCAACTATTCGGCGTGCCTCGTCAGTCACACGCGATAGGTCGCAACTAAAAGACGTGCAGGAACACTCGGATGGCTTATCCGCGAACCGGACAGTCCGGAACATGGTTCCGAGTCGTTTGATACTGTCCTCCACCAGTCGACCACTCGCCCCCAGCATTCTCGCGTCCCCAAAAAACCAGTCCGCCGCTTCGGCAACACCCGCCTGTTGCGCTTTGGCGGAAATCGGCGTGTGTGGGTCCGTGAACGGGGTCTCTCCTTTGTAGACTGCCCACGCAAAGATACTCTTAAGTAAGATGAGCAGATTCCGGGGCAATCCCACGGACATGTCGATGAAAGTGTCGATTCCAAGATAGCGCTGAGGCTTATCACATTCTCTCAGCAATTGGGCGACGAGATCGACTTTGAAATGCTCGAGGGCGCGGCTGTATCGAGTCTTGCGGGCCACTTTGCTATGCAAGAACTGCTGGCAATCACGTGCGATGGTTTCCGCGGCTTCGCGTAAGTTATTTCTGTCGCTCCATTCCTTGTAGAACAAGAAGATGTTCACTTTCTCCAACAACGGGTAGTCTGTACAAGCGAGAGAGACAAGGATAGCTTCAACGTCCTCCGGGGAGGAAACTCCAGGTGCCAATCCAAGCTCTCTCCCTTTCTCAATGTTGCGCCGAAGGGACTGAAAATACGGGCGCTCGCCCTCCGCGTATTTTTCGATCACGAATGAAGTCTCCCCTTTGGCGAAAGGCTCTTGGGGGATCGTCGCAAACCAGTCGCTGATTGACTTCACCATTACTTCTTGGGCCTTCACGTCACCGGTAACGTATCCATGTTCGCTCAGGCGCCGCACAATGAGTCGTTTCGCAAATAAATGATATCTCTTGGAAGCCCGCAAAAGAGCGTCGAGACGAATCGTCTCAAATTCCGAGCCTTCCTTGTTCTCCTCGTCGGCACTGTATGTCCGATGGGTCTTAATCCCATACATGCGGCCACCCACCTTGAAGGAGCACGGCATCTCCTTCTCCCGGATTAACGTGTTGACGTATTTTTGTTGTGACTCCGAAAGATTCTCGAATTCATCGATAAGGTACAGAAAGACGCATTCACGGATGGCAGGAAGATTCTCGGAGAGAATTTGTGGAATGCCGAAGACCAACCTTCCTCTTGTGGCGGAGATCTTTACTTTAAGTTCGCCGGAGATCGCGCAGTTGTTCACCGCTACATCGACGTGTTTTTGTAGAGAGCTCAATTCTTCAAGGAGTTTTTCCAATGATGTTGGTAGTTCTTCGTCCCAGGTATTGAACAAGTCGAGAATTGACTTGCAAACCTTCTCCTGGTTGAGCTCCAGTTCTGCGCATCCCCTATAAGCATCGATGACTGTACCGACGACCAGTTGCGAGAGCCAAAGGTCCATGTAGTACGCGAAGACACCTTCCCAAGCTTCTTCGGATTGGCTCTTTTCTTTGAACCTTCCCGAATTAAGCCCGCCGCAGCGGAGGTAGACGCCGACGTACCGATCATCCTTCAGTTTTTCAGGTACATCGTTGCCGTGGCGAATCTTCTGCAAAGGGTACGAGAAATACCGCATCAGATGTGTCTTTCCGCTACCTTTTCCGCCGAGAATGAACATGGGCATGGGAGACGTTGGCTTCATGAGTTGCAGAAACCCACCGCTCTCCGGGATGTCGATCCAGTAGTCCTGGATTTCCTGATCCGAGAAGTCAACCGCCTTTGTGATATTGAACGGATTGGTATGTGGGTTAAGCATGATCATTTTCCCCATCCAAAGTACTTCGAGTATCTCCTGAATATTGGGGTCCAGGGCGGACCGCCTGGTTCGTCAAACCAAATAATCGGCAGCGTGTTGTTCGGGGTGTTGTGATGGAATCCGATGAGGAGTTGGCAATCGCCAAACCCAAGCGGATTCGCATTGTCCAGTTGAGCACCATATTTCCGGCACATCTTCTCCGCTTCCGTTTTGTTGATTCCCTCGACTGGGGTTGTTTTGAAATACCGGGAGTTGCTGCCGAAACACTTGAAAGTGGAGTCTAATTCGTAGATGCACTCGACAGCGTCAAATAACGTGTCCGATCGCAGCGAATTCAATCCGTCAGATGTTGCGAAGAGGACGTGATACGACACAATGGAGGTGGGCGACAATTTTTTTAATTCAGCGAGGATATCCGTCGAATACCGCTTCCCCTGGCTTCCGCTGCCGCAAAAGTCATCTATGAATACATAGCGGGTTACCTGGGGAAACCGGAGGATTCGCTTGTCTGCTTCTGCGGAAAAGATCTCGTGGGCGTTAATGAAATACTTCTTCCTTAGCTGATTCTCCTGGCGGAAGTAATAGAGGAGGTGTACACCGCTTTCCGACGGGTTGCCTATTCCCAAAAATCGTGTGGCGTCGAGTGTTTGTTGGAATTGCGCTTGGATGAAAGGCACATCCAGTGTGTCCTCATTTGCCCTCCTGATCTGCTCTACTATTGGGTATTTGTACTTGTCCCGATAAAGCGCTTTCAACAGGACACGCATTTGCCGACTGCCGAAATACATGAATTGCGACAACAGGCACAATGCGTGCAGCCTTTCATCAGGCGCGTCTGGTGGGCAAGTGAAATTACCAAGCCACTGTTGGACAGCCGGGCCACTCGCATGCCCTTCCCACACCGTGTCATGGAGGACCTTGATCCGCGCCAAAAACTCCTGCTCCACATTCTGTGTCACGGATTCCTCCGCCGTTTGTGCACGCACATTTAAACCGGGATGTGTGTTGCGTTATGCGGAATCTAGGCCTCTTACTGCCCTGTGTGCCCGAATCCGCCGTCTCCCCTTGTCGTCTCCGGGAGTTCCTCCACTTGCACCCACCGAACGCGAGGAACTGGGACAACAAGCAGCTGAGCAATGCGCATCCCGCGGACAATCGAGAAAACTGTCTTCCCCAGATTGATAAGGGCCACTTTTACCTCTCCCCGGTAGTCAGGGTCAATCGTACCAGGTGAATTCACAACGGTGACGCCGCTTCTGGCCGCTAGTCCCGATCGTGGTCGAATTTGGCCCTCGAAGCCAACGGGGATTGCAATCGCAAATCCACACGGCACGACCATTATTTCCCCCGGCGAAAGATGGGTTCCGTCTACCACCGCAGCGCAAAGGTCCATCGCAACGGCTTCTGCAGTCTGATACGCAGGTAAAGAAATATCATCGCTTCCTGGGAGTCGGCGAATCAATACCGTAACTTCTTCTCTAGCCATTCCACCTCCCAAACAGTTGCTTCTCGGTCATTCTACAGGACGCCATGTCCTGGCGGCAATAGGTCCGGTTCAATCCTGGCGCTGGGCTCCTCATCTGCGCTGTGCCGTGGTTCCAGGCGGCGCGGGGCTTCCAGGCAGCGCGGGGCTAAGCCGTAACCCAACCCCGTCCGGCACCGTGGGGTGGGTGGCTCAAATCTGCACGAAACTCACGCACCTGGACTCCAGGAGCCCACGGATCGCGCGCAGATCAACAGCAAGAAGTTTTGACGGCAAGAACTTCATGTGGCTGGCAAATCCGCCAGGGAGATCGCCGAAATTCTGAACCGGGAAGGATTCCAAGGCGTCAAGCCTGAAGATCAGTTCGACCAGCGCATCGTGGCCCACATCCTGGCGAAGTACGCCTCCCCTGGATCGAAGAAGCGGAAAACGCCGCCGAAGCTAAAACGTCATGAATGGTTGGTGCGGGATCTCGCCGACAAGCTCAGCGTATCGGCGACGACCTTGCATCGCTGGCTGACGCTCGGCTGGATAAACTATCAGCGGGAGGGGAAGATGCCCAGAGAGAGACGTACGCCACGGACCTGGCGGACTCGACTCGATCCGCTGGCGGCGGTGTGGCCCCAGCTGCAAGCCGAGCTGGAACGGGCTCCGGGCTTGCAGGCCCTGATTCTGTTGGCCTGGTTGCAGGAACGCTATACTGCAAGACTTCATTCCAGCCCTTTTGCACCGATACGACGATCCTGGCGCCCAAAAGCGCCTTGTCGAGCTTGGCATTCCATTCACACAACGCCAGGGCATGCGTGGTCAGCCGGTTCTTGGCCAACGGAGTCTGGTCAATCAACGTGATCGCACTGCTGGGATTGAGCGCCAATTCGTAGCCGCCCCCCTTGACCAGCGAGCACGCATACAGCACGACCATTGCCTCGGTCAGACCGTAAGGAGCCGCACAAAACATCGTCTTGACCTCGGCCAAGGGAACATCCGTCCTGGCGCCGATGAGTTCGCGGAGCTTCTGTAACGCCTGAGATGCATCCGGCTTGAAGTCGGAAGGATGCGACTTCACCGTCAATTCCTGGCCGACTCCGAAGTTGGTCACCGCATCCTTCTCGGCCTTGGCCGGCTCCTTGCGAAACAAGCCTGCGAACACCTTTTTGGCGTCATTGTCCGTGAAATCCTTCTTCAAGTCCTTGGGGCTGAAGAGCGGGGTATCGTAGGCTTTCTCGATCAGCCGGCCTGCCAGATCGGCTTCGCGGTCGGTTGAATTCTTGAAGACCTCGGTCGCAGGAATTCCGTACCCCTTTTGCGTCAGTACCTTGCCGCGGCGGAACTCATCCAACTGGCACTTCAGGACCGCCTTGATCGCTTTGCGGCGCGTGTTGTCGGCGTAATCGCGAAGGCTGTTTTGATTCGGGGCCGTGGAATTCCGCTTGAGGTTCTCGGCTGCAATGAGATCGGCCAATGCCTCTCGGGTCTCTTCGGAAAGAGAATCTGGCCGGCAGACGGCGACTCGCACGTCGGAAAGCGCCGCAGTGATCTTGTCGTCGGTCACTTCAGGCTTCGCGGTCAGGTAGACGAGCCGAAAGTGCTGGTCGGCGTTCTTGATCGGCTCTCCGAACTCGGCCCGCCAATGATCGCAGACTACGACTTCACCGCTGTATTGCGTCTTGTGGACCTTCTTGGTCGATCCGGCGGCTCGATTCGGAAACTGAAACTGCGCCGCTTTGCCCGCCGCCTTGTCCTGGACGGAGCGCTGGTCCGCAGGGACGAAGCCGGCGAGAATGCCACCGTTGACTCCCAATTCTTCCTGGGCTTCCGTGTTGATGTCCGCCAGCTGCCAAAACAAGGACTCGGTCCATTTCGCGTTCTGGCCATGCAGGTCTTCTTTGGCTTTTTTCTTGAGAGGCGCGAAGTGCTTGCCCGGATTGTCCTGGACGGCGGACGTCTCGTAGGAATAGACGACGACCTCCTTGCCGTCCCGTGTTTTCTTGGCCGATCGAATGGGGTAGCCATTCTGGACGAGTTTGGTAAGCAGATGCTCCGCTTGAGCATTGGCTCCGAGAGCGTCATCCATCAGCCAGGCGGCTTCGGCAACTTCCTGCGCCGTCAGGCCATCACGCAGGGTGTCCGGCAGACTCATCGCCCAGAGGAACAGTGTTTCCAGGACACGCCGCGCTTGCTCGTGCTCTTCCGGAGACCCGTCGAACTCGGCCAGTTGTTCGATCGAGGTCTGCAGTCCCCGATAGTCGTCCCGATAGAACTCGTGGTTCAGACCCTTTCCGAGTTCGGTGGTGCGGATGATGTCCGACAGCGTGATCAGACGTTTGTCCTGAAGCCGGCCGTCGGCCTGCAGCGTTTCCCACGCAATTCGGATCGCGGACCGCGCCGTCGGCAGGTTATGCTTGTCGGCGTTCTGCGTAATGCGACGCATCACATCGAACGTGCGCGGCTGGAATGGAAAGATCGAAGTGAAATACTCCAGCGAGATATTTCCCTGCTTGATAAACCGATACTCCTTGCGGCAGTAGTCGTAATAGTCTTTGATGTCGGTGGTTGCACCGGGCTTCAAGTCTCGGCAGCGGAAGGTGACGATCTCGCCGAAGTCACCCTTGTTCTTGTCCGCCAGCAGATACAACGGCATGAACCGATCGCCCTGCCCACCTCCCGATAACTTCTGGGGCATGTCCCCTTGGCTGGCCACGATGGTGACGATGTTGAGGTGATGCGTCGGTAGAACGTATGCCAGCGTTTCAAGGATCTCTTCATCTTCCGCGTAGGCCGCGGAACCTTCCGTATGGCGATCTTGCCACGAACGGAATTCGTCAATGACGAATATTAGCCCGTCGTATTTCCCTAGCTTGGTGATCTGATCGTAGATGAAGGAGAAGCGGTCCTTGAACTTGCCCTGCAACCGTCCTTCAGGAATGGTCGAGCGAACGAGTTCCTGGCCGAACTTCTTGGCGCCGCTCTTGGCCCGGAATTCGTCGGGAGCACAATGATGTTCCTTTTGAAAGAACGCCGCGACGGCAGGTCGCAACACCGAAGAGGCGTCGCTCGCAAACCAAGCGTCCGCCAATTCGGCGGACGTCAGTTTCACCTGCTTCGACAGGTCGGGATCATGCTGATCGAGGCTTTCCCGAATCTGCTCCTCGAAGATTCGCATCAGGCTATCTTTGCCGTCAGAGTCTCCGAGACCGCGAAGCGAGAACGCCACCGGAAACATGCGCAGCTTGGAGAGCGGCCCGTCGTATTCCTTCTTTGATTCATTGTCACGAAGCCGTTGCCAAACGCCCTGGTCGCGCCACATGAGAAGATTGATGAGAACCGCCAGAAAGTGCGTCTTGCCGGCCCCGTATTCGGCCTGGACCCAGAATCCTTGCCCCTTGCGATGGACCACGCACTCGAACACCTTCTTGAGGTGCTCGCGCAACGCCTGCGTCATGTAATATTCCGAGACGCAGGCTTCCGCGTTATTCCGCTCGATTGAGGGGGATAACGACGGGGTCGTCTGCGGTTCCGGTTTCGGCTCGATTAGCCGGGATAGTTCGCGAAGTGACATCAAATCTCCTCACACCCCAAACTGCCGCTTGATTAGGCCTGATGTTTCACTGAAGTAGTCGATCAACTGGTTTGGACGACATTCGACCTCCTCGGGCCAATGCATGTCGGAACAGCGACCTTCGACGACCAGGAAAACCATCGAGAAGTCGTCGCAAAACCAATCGTAGAACTCGCGGACACCAACGCCGTACCGGGCCAGCAAGCCGGCCGACAGAACGATCAAGACCATGCGTTGGCCGCGCTCTCGCGAGATTGACTTGACGTGCTGACGAATCGCCCGAGCCAGGTGCAGACGAATTTCATCGTCATCGGCAGGGAAGTCGCTCACGATCAAGTCCAACAGATCGAGCGTCTCAAGTTTCGCCCCTTCCAGCAGCGTACGAAGCTCCCGCTCAGGTCCGACCCAAAGGTTGAGTTCCTTGTCCCAGGTTCTCTGGCCCACCAGCCGGCAGAGTTCATCGGTCCCAGGCATAGTCTAAAGTCTCGGCTTGTTGGAAAGAAACTCGTCAAGGCCCCATCGGGTCGTTATCTGCTCCAGTTGGTCGGCAACCACGTACTTGCCCAGTATTCCAGCTGCATCGGCCTCGCGAAAAACGGCCCGCACCGCGTCCTCCGACTTATACCCAAGATACTTCCAGTACGGGTCTGCCAATAACCGCCGCAGCTCCACGGTTCGAGGCCCGCCCGGAGCGAAGATCGAATGCGTGAGAATCAGAAGGGCCGTCTTTGTCGGAACCAACGTGACCAACAAATGATCGCGCCCGCGAGCTACGTCCAGGATGCCCAACTTGATGAAGTTCGTTTTCAGTCGCTGTGCCGTCTTCTTCGTGGGAGGTTCGCTGTAGTAGGAAGCCAGGAATCGATCAAACTCCGACGCCGGGATCCGCATCCCGAGCTCGATGGGAAACAGGCAGCCGGTCACGCAGCTGCCCATCACGGGTTCCTGGGACAGGTACAGGTAGCGGAGGACATCGAGGAGAATTCGATCATCCCCGTATGCCGACCAAGTCTTCCTTGCGATTCCATCGATCCCGTCGGGGAAGAACCACCGGATGATGAACCGGGCATTTCGAATTCGAGTTTCTTCGCTGTTCTGGCCCAGGATTTGAACCAGTCGCTCCTTCAATGCCTCGAAACTTTCGCACTTCGTGGCCTCTTTGATCGCCGACATCGCATCTGTAATGTACAAATCTGAAATCGTCTTGCCGGCGCCGTCCCGACTGCGGACTTCCCGGGATCCTGAAGCCGTGGAGACATCCTCGGGGGGATCCTCGGATTTTGGATCGTCATTGAATAGGCTGGGCATCCGTTTCCTGTCCATCACAACCTCACTGGTCTAGGCATTCCCCATTCCGCGCAGCCACACGCTTCTTCGCCCTCTCCCCAACCGCGGCAGCGTGCGACAAGTCCGCAAGAACAGGTCCCTCCACATGAGGGCGTTCGGGAACGTCTGCTCATCTGGGGCTGAAAAGCAGTAAAAATGCTGCGGAAAGCAACCAGCATCATCTTACGGTTCGCTCGGCTCAAAGCCACCGTCAGCCCGCGTGCATCCAGAAGAAACTGACTGGATGCCCACAGATAGGCCCGGTCGCTCTCCGGTTATGCCGTTCAGACACAAATGACGCGAGCGGCAGATGTGAATACCAATCGGATGGAAACACGCTCTGCCGGCAACTTGGACAGCCGAACGACCGCACGGCGGTAGGCCTCCATCTGCGGACGATAATATTCGGTTCGCGCAGCCAGCGCGTTTGTATCGCCGATCGCGATGGCATCCGTCTTGAAGTCGATCACGTCTGCGGCCACGATTTGATCCCCCCCGCCAAGCCATACCACACGGTCAAGGCTGCCGTTCAAGAACGTCGTCCCATCGCGAACGATAAAGCGACGCTCACGCTCGACCTATTGCGGTACGACCAGGTCGTTCCAGATTGGCTCAAGCATGGACGGGAATCCTTCCTGCTGAGAGTTCCTGTAGGCCGAGCGTCGCATAACGCCACCGATCACCGGATTCTTTAGCCATGTCTGGAAGTTAGCCGCAGCTGGTCCAACTCGCGCCAAATCTGGGGCGGCAGATCGGATCGAATCCTATCCGCAGTGGCGCACAGCAACGATTCCGTGGGCATGCCGTCATCCAGCCAACCAATCATGGAGAACCAAGCGTGGTAAAGCGTACCGACTGCCGTGCCTGTGGCTTCGGCGGGACTGAACAGCCGGTCCAAGGCTACTCGCGCCTGGCCCTCGCGTCGAGACGGCACCACGTGTTCCAATCCGCGCCGACGCTCCTTTTCCTCAGCGCGAAACGCAATGTGCGCTGGCCGCGACGGCGCTCCTGTGATCAAAGACGCTGCGGGAGCGGGGATGTACTTGAACCAATCCGCGTCGCCGTGTTCGTATAGCAGGGTGGATTCGTCCCATGGCTTACTGGGCGCCATCGTCTGTCGGAGGAGGTGATACCAGGCGTCTTTGTGGAACGGACGATGCCCAGGTTCTGTTCTTGCAGGCACCGATCGGGACTAATCGGCCAAATCCTCATAGCCTGGGATACTTCAGGTTGAGCAGGTTACCGAGCGTGCTCCTCGCGGCGTCCAGGCGGGCTTGGTCGGGTTCTTCTGGCACGGCGAGATAATAGTCAGGTGAAATTCCCAAGAGCTGCATTTGCTTGCGTGCCTCTTCGGGCGGTAAATCTAGGAACTCATCGCCCATGTCGAAGTCGGCGTCCCAGAATACGCGCTCCTCGAATGCCTCCAGTAGCCAGGCCCATTCATCCAGTTTGGGACTGGATTCATTCGGCAAGGGCTCTTCATTGTCATCATCGCATGCGCACATCGCCAAAATCATGCGGCGAATAGTGGTTCGTTCCGTTCCATCCAAGGCCAGTTCCAACTCAAGTTGAGATCGGATCATCGAGAATACGGCGGCGATAGTGCCCTCATTCGCCGCGGTGTGGTGAGGCGTGGGAACAGCTGAGTCCCGCAACGCCTTGGCGGTTTCCGCAAGAAGCGTGAGCTTCTGCTCGGCAGTCAGATGGTCAAATGCCGCTATCCCGGTTTGGAGCGTATCTGATCGGGAGTCAATATCGTCCTCGATGAAGTCCCGAAGTAAATCAAGGCCCGTCTCGTATAGCGCCCATTCGGCGTCGTCGAATACGCGGTCGCCGTCTTGCATTCTCCACATAGCGTCCTCGCTTTCGTTGTCGACTCTGGGCTAACCAGAACAAGTTGGATCGTAGCAATTCATGCCAATTTCTGGAATCCGACTTTTTGGAATGGAAGGAACCCAGTTCAGGCCAAAGGGGTCCATTCTGGATCAGTGCGCTTCCATTGCCCTTCGGTCGAAAGGTGCGTCGGTGTGTCGGACCGACGTGCCCATGATCGATCCGGCAACTGTAACAATACCTCCTCCTTAGCCCACGAGTTTTTCCAGGGGGCCTTGATCAGTAACCTGCCTACTTAGGGGTCGCGCGGCGATTTGCTTCTTGCGCCAGTACGCCGCGTATAGAATGTTCGCGACGATGGAAACGGCCATGAAGACGAAAACGAACGGCAGTGGCCTGGCCTCGGGGAAGTTTGTTAGCGCGATAACCGCCGCGAGTCCTAAATGGCGCGATGAGCTGGCCAGGGCAAGGCAGGTTCGATCGCCTGGTTCAGGACCGCCGAACAAATGACCGATGGCCAGGCCCGCAAAAGTGACGATCGCAATGGCGCCGAATGAAGGAAGGTCAATTGCAAGGACGGAGGAAAAACTCAGCACCAGAAGGCCCAGGAGCGTCGTCATCAAGACGAGCCCAGCCACCATCATCACGGGTCCGCGGATACGGTCGGCCGTGAGCGGTGCGAGGTATCGGAACAACATGCCGACAGCCAAAGGCACTAAGAACGTTCTGGCGACAACCACGGCCACCGACAGAGCCGATACCCGGACGTTCTCCGGCAAGACCGGACTGATGGCAACCAGCGAGGTGGGGATTGTGAGCACGGCCAGCAGTGAAGTGCTGACCAGCAGGCTGTACACGTAGGGCGGGTTGCAGCCAAGCTTGAGCATGGTCTTGGGGAGTAGCGGTGCGCCGGCCGAGATCGCTACGAGCACCAATCCCAGGCTTCCACCCGGTGACAATGGCATGAGCAGTACGAGCGCAACAGCGATCAGCGGCACTACGATATACATCGCGAGGAACGAGCGAAGCAGCAGTCCAGGCCGGTGCCAGAGGTAGAGAATGTCCGAGACGCTCGCGCTCATGCCGATGGCGAGCACGGAAACCATCATCGATCCCTGGAGCAGAATGGCAAGAACTTTTCCTACTTCCATCACCGCTCCTCTTATGTGTCGAGATCGTGCAGCCGCCTGACCGGGTTCGAGGATCAGAGTTCCAGGGTCAAATTGCCCTTTCCGCGCGAGACGCAGGCAAGCAATTTCTTCCCTTCCGCGCGCTCGGCCGCGGAAAGAATCGTATCGCGATGGATGATCGTCCCAGCCAGGACGCCGACTTCGCAGGTCCCGCAACTGCCGGCCCGGCATCCGAACGGTACCTCGATGCCGGCACGCTCTAGACACTCCAGCAGGTTTTCAGTTGCTCCGACTTTGACCGTTTTCTCCGAAATTTGGCAAACTGCATCGAATGCCGCATCGCCCTTTTTGGGCCCAGCACCAAAGCGCTCTACGTGAATCGACTCGGCCGGCCAACCGAGCGCTTCCGCCGCTTCGACCACCGCATCCATCAACCCGTTTGGACCGCAAGAGTAGACGTGCGTCCCCTCCGGTTGGCGACGGATGAGCGCGGGCACGTCGAGCTTGCGTCCCTGGCTGTCGTCGTAGAGATGGACGTTCGGGTCGTTCTGGAACCCCAGAAATGGAACGAAGGCCGCCGTCTCGGCGCTGCGGAAGGCGTAATGCAATTCGACGCGCTGTTCAAGCAGCTTCAAATGGGAACGGTGAGCGAGCAGGGGCGTGATGCCGATGCCGCCCGCGATCAGCAGATGCTTGACCGCGTGCTCGGCTGTCGGAAAGTAGTTCGCGGGGACGGAGATCGTGAGTTCGTTGCCGCGCTTGACTTGCTCATGCATGAATTTCGAGCCGCCCTTGGAATTCGGGGCGAGCTGAACTGCAATGAAATAAGCAAGACCCTCGCCGTAGCCGCCATTGATGAGTGAGTAGCCGTTCCGGTGAACTTTGCTGCCGTCCCGCATGTGGATGACAATGTGACTTCCAGGCGTGAAGCGCGGCAGCAAGCCGCCGCTTGGGTGGGTCAGCACGAATAGTTTGGTCGTGGTGCTCACGTCCCATATCCCGGCGACCCTCACCGTCATGATCTGACGTTTGTCGAGCCCAAGCTGCTGGTCGGACATGCCAGCGATCTTGTCGGCCGTGGCCATTTGCTTGGCGACGCTGTCTTGCGGTGCCTTCACGACCTTGGCCGGCCGGCGTTGAAAAACCACCGGCAACTTTTCGAACCCCCGGAGGCCCAGCTGATTGACCAGTTCCGGCTTGCCCTTGCGCTCGAATGACGAGACGCGGGCAAACCACTCCTCGAAAGCGACGCGCGCTTCAAGACGGGCGAGCGGTTGGCCGATGCACTGGTGATTGCCGCTGCTCATGCTGAGAATCCGCGGGATTTTGCGGCGGATGTCGAAAACCTCCGGCTTGTCGAAAATCGATTCATCGTGGTTGGCCGAGCTGACCACCGGCGAGACCACGCAGCCCTTGGGCACCTTCACCCCGCCGATCTCCACATCCCGAAGCGCCATACGCGACAGCGCGCCCACTGGGCCATTGAATCGCAAGCTCTCCTCGAACGCATTGGCGGCCAGCGACAGGTCGCTGGCGAGAAGGCGCATCTGATCCGGGTGATCGAGCAGGCAATTCATGGTCAGGGCCAGGGCCTGCGCCGTCAAATCATTGCCGGCAATAATGCAGAGCTTCATTAGAGTCATGGCTTCCCTGTCGGTCAACCGATCGCCTCCTTCCGCGGCCTGGATTAGGTACGTGATCAGATCGTGCTGGGGCGACTTGCGGCGCTCCTCGATTCGCTCCGCGAGAAACGCCTCCAGGTCCTTGGCATCGCGTGCTATTTCCTGGTAGCGTTTCTGTCGCGCCGCTTCGTCCTTGATGGCGTGGGCAGTGCTCGCGCCCATCATCGAATAGGCCCAGCGCGCGAACGTATGCATCATCGAAGCATCGACTCCTAGAAGGCCCGACATCACGGTGGAGGGGAGCGGGTGAGCGAACTGATGGAGGAAATCGCACTCGTTGCCGCCGGCCATGATGTCGTCGATCAGCTTACGGACAATGTCCTGCGTATGCCCCTCCATCGCGGCCACGCGCTGGGGCGTGAAGGACTGTTGCATGAGGGTTCGGACGCGCGTATGTTTGGGGGGGTCTTCCCTCAGGAGCGTGTCGATTTTCGTCTCTTCCTCCGCTCCGGGCACAGGCAGGGAGCGCGCGAAGGAAGCCGAAAAGGTCTTGAAGTCCCGGAGAATCGCATCACAGTCGGCCCAGCGCAGAAACCCGAGCGTACCGATTGGCTCCACGCGACAGATCGGTCCCTTGGCGCGCAATTCCGCCAGCAGCCGGTTGCCGTCAACGGTAAAGTTGGGGTCGCTAAAGTCAAGAACTGGCAGCGAATCAAAGCCAGCCGGGACGGGGTTCTTCGAACCAGTAGACATGTTTTTTCCTTCATTCCTCGCCCCCAATTCAGGGGAAGGATTGTTGTCAAGGGAGAAAAAAGTTCTTGAGGCCAGGGAAGCGAACTGTTATTAACTAATCCCCGGAAACCGCTTCGGAGACTTCGTAGATTGTAGCCGGTGACGCGTTGCCGGCAACTGCTTTGCGGGAACGCTTGAAGGAGTGAGAATATCTTCCATTGCCGACGGTCTCTCGAAATCTCATTCACATTGCCTTATCTCCCGGTTCCAGACATTTGCTGAAAGGCGCTCGATCTTCCACCTTGCAGCACTTGCTCGCTATTCATGGAGCCGAAGACGCTCATCAATGCCGCGATGATTCCGGTCCAGCCGGTCTGATGGCCAGCACCCAGACCGGCGCCGTTGTCGCCGTGGAAGTATTCGTAAAACAGGATGTTGTCGCGCCAGTGAGGGTCGTTCTGAAATTTCTGCGTGCCGCCATAAACGGGGCGCTGGCCCTTATCATTGCGGAGGAAAATGCTTGAAAGCCTGCGCGTTATTTCCTCGCCGACCTGAAACAAGTTCATGTGGCGGCCCGATCCCGTTGGACACTCCACCGTGAAATCATTGCCGAAGTAACCGTAGTAATTGATGAGCGCCCGCACGAGCAGGGCGTTGATAGGCATCCAGATGGGGCCGCGCCAGTTCGAGTTGCCGCCGAACATGCCATTGTTCGACTCGGCGGGGAGGTAATCGACCCGATGCTCCTCGCCGTGGGTATGCAGAATGTATGGCTTGCTTTCATGGCAACGAGACACGGAGCGGATGCCGAAAGGGCTCAGGAACTCGTTTTCGTCGAGCATGATTGCGAGGATGCGACGCAGTCGGGTTTCATCCACGATGGATAGCATGGTGCGTCCTGCGTTACCGTGTTTGCGCGGATCGTGGATGTTGGCGACTATTTCGGGTCTGGCCTCGACAAAACGGCTAAATCGTTTCCCGATCTCCTTTATCTGGGCAACTTCACCAACATCGAAAACAGTCACCGCGCACAGGGGAAGAAGGCCCACCAGCGAGCGCACTTTCAGCCGCGTCGCCGTGCCGTCGGGCAGCCTGAGCACATCGTAAAAAAAGCCGTCCTCGTTGTCCCACATGCCTTCGTCGCCAGAGCCGAGATGTACCATGGCCGAGGCGATCCACAGAAAGTGCTGCACGAACTTCAGGGCCATTTCCTGGTAACCCTGATCGTGGCGAGACAGTTCAATGGCGATCTGGAGCATGTTCTGGGAGAACAGGGCCATCCAGGCGGTGCCGTCGGCCTGTTCGAGATAGCCTCCGGTCGGCAAAGGAGCGCTGCGATCA
>Ga0182024_10006801_pt1 | contig 24919 bp, 21 predicted proteins | sample P32metaG_FD_120480 | JGI IMG/M metagenome (GOLD analysis project Ga0182024, IMG submission 120480) | Permafrost microbial communities from Stordalen Mire, Sweden - P3-2 metaG (Illumina Assembly) | ecosystem: Environmental > Terrestrial > Soil > Wetlands > Permafrost | place: Sweden: Stordalen...
CCGACCACTGCAGGGCCGACCAGGGCGGCGGCTGCGTCTGTCCAGCCGGTCATCACGTTGGCTGCGGTCAGCTCATCAGGCGTTCGAACGATGGCGGGAAGGAGGGCGGCTTGTGGCGGTCGTGTCACCGTGAAGCTGAGCGACGTGAGCGGTGCCAGGGCAAACACGACGAGCGCGGGTGCACCGAGACCGATGGCGACGGCCACAGCTCCCATCGACACCGCCTGCAGCCCATAGCCGACGAACAGTACGCGGCTCGGACGCCGACGATCGGCAAGAGCGCCCAGGAAGGGGCCAAGGGCGATGCACGGGATGAGCTGAACCAGCACCATCAGCGTGCTCGCGCTCGGTCCGCCATGACCGAAGGCAAAGACCAACAGGGTTATCCAGACACCGAACTCAGCGGCCCCAAACAATGCGTAGGCGAAACCGACTCTGCGAAGCACGGGGTTTTCGAATGCTGCCCGGAACACCGATAAGATGGTACGAAACCGCAGGAACATCGAGCACTCCTGGCTTTCAGAATCCAGCCGGCCAAGTGGGTCTCCTCGACGACACACGGTCCGTGCCGAACAGTACCCAAAATCTCACCCGTGAGTGCCGGCTGCGTGACCAAGCGAACTACTCGTGTGCCCATCCTCTATGTGTAGATATGCCGAGGAGTACGTTCAGGCCAAAGGACACCCGTCCGGGATCGCCGTCGCCGAGTGTTTGCGCCTGGTCCGGTCGGTCAGGGTTTTTCCGCACCCCTTACCACTCCCGCAGTTGCGCGTGCCCACCCCCGCACCTGGGCCTAACACTGAGTGTGAATATCGGGCGACTAGGTCCCGGCCCCCGCTGTCGTCCTTTCAGCCAAGACTGTGACCGTTCCGGCGGCCGGAGACCAAAGTCGGCGAACCGGCGCAATTCCTAAGCGGCCGAGAGCCTGACTTTCCGGTGCGACTGGCGGAGACGGTCAGCCAGAACGGCAAACGTGGCTGTGAGCACTGCGACGGCGATCAGGGCGATCTGCCATCCGGCCATGCCGCCGGTGACGACGTTGTGGACCACGGTGGGATTGGATTGGGGTGACAGGCCCGACCCTGATCCGCCCGGAGGGGGCATGACCCTGGCGAATGCCGACGGAGCAAAGAGAACCAAGCTGAACAGACTGCAGGCGGCGGCGATCACGACGCTCCCTGCACGGCGGACGAACTGGATGTGGCTCATGACGACCTCCTACACGTTGTTACAAATCCCTTCGAAAGTATGAACGAGGCCCCCTGCGATCGACTATCCGACGATTTACGGATACCCAGGTCATGCCCTTGGGCGTAAAGTGAGCCCCAGGGGAAGGGGGTGTCATGGTCACCCGAGTGATGCCGAGCGATCGGGACCTGCGAGCTTTGGCCGGGATCGTCACCCAGGAACGTCCCAACCTAGCTGAAGCCGGGCTGCCGTTTTCACTGCTCTCCGACCTGGCAGCCCAGATCGCTTGCGATTACGTGCTCTTCGAGGGCTACGACATCGAGCGACAAACATACTGGTTGGCCCAACAAGTACCCGATGATTACTACCAAGAACCCGACTCCGCGTCTGACAAGGGATCGCACCGGGCCCTCTGGGAGCACTTCTGGGACTGCAGGTTCTGCAGCTACCCCGATCGTACCGGCGACCTGCGGAGCGTCTTCCAGGTCACGGACTTCTACTCAGTGCGTGAGTGGCATTCCACGGGCATGTATTCCGACGTTGCTCGGCCACAAGGCTTCGAACATCTCATGGAGGTGGTTCTTCCCGAGCCGCCGGGACCCGAAGCGGGACCCGGACGTGTCGCTCGCCTCTTCCTTGTTCGAGGCCCCGGCACCGAGTTCTCAGAGCGCGATCGAGCACTGCTCACGCTGCTGCGCCCCCACCTCCACGAGGCGTACCTCGATGCCGAACGACGTCGCCATCCTGTGCCCGATCTCACCCCCCGGCAGTGGGACCTGATGCGTCTGATCGCAGCCGGGCGCACCAACATCCAGATTGCCCGTCAGCTCGGCCTGTCCGAGGGAACGGTGCGCACACACCTGGAGAACATCTACGGCAGACTGGATGTGTCGAACCGCACTGCCGCAGTGATGCGTGCCTTTCCTGAGAAGATTGCTTAAATCCTCCATCCAGAGGCGATAGTCCTCGGCATCGTGTTGAGCGCATCTAACACGCGAAGTCCCGGGATTATCGACCCCGCTCGACAGGTGCCGTTAGCGAGTGGAAAGCAGTGGCCACCTATTTACTAGCCGACCGCACGATATCGCCCCTTTACTAGCCGACCGCACGATGTCGCTCCGAGCTTCTCGGATCGAAGCAAATGTGGGGCACCTATGGAAGTCCCTTCGTGGCCGCTGGGAGATCCATATTGGCGATTCACACTCCCGGGATTTGAGGTCTATCTCAACGAGACTTGGGCTCACCGGAAAAACGGCGCCGACAACCCCGGATCGCCCTCTGGCACCAAAAGGGAATCTGATGTCAGGCAATCTCGACGATTGCCGGTGCGAAGCGTCCAGTCCCCTTCACCGGCGTGGACGCCATGGACGCAACCCATCATCCAACCCGCAATGTCAGCGATACGAGCGGGAAACAGCGGTACTGATGGAAAACGTCTCTGGACGTAATCGCAGGTGAACGCACCAGAACCGACTCGGTGGACTCACCGGCAACGGCCTCTTAATCGGCAGGTTTCGGGTTCGAATCCCGAGGGGCGCACTCAAGGTCAGGTGCATTTTGCCTGTTCATTCGGCATTTTTCTGTGAACAACGACATACCGGGAAGCACTCCGAAAAGCCTCGATCCAGTCCGTCATAGGTCGGGCCTGGACCGGAGGCAACGAACAATCCGGTGCCGGGAAATCCAATCGTTCGATCGGCGGTCGCTCCACCCCGCTCGAGCTGCGGCTCACGCATGTGTGCAAGTCTCCGCACCCGCGTCGACGGCTATGCGATCTCTACAACGGTACGGCCCAATGTACGCCGTGCCTCGTGTTCGTCGAGAGCGGCACCTGCTTCCTCCATGGCGACGCGCCGTCCGATCGACGGCCTGATGCTGCCCTCGGACACCATACGTAGGAGTTCGGTGTGGACCTCGTCGGCTACCTCACGCCCGAAGGGGTTGAAGCCGAACCGACGCATGCCGGGATCTATGCGCGCCACCCAGGCCAACATGACACAGACGATGTCGATGTTGCCGATGCAGGCCATGCGTAGCGGTCGGCCCGTCATGCCGTAACCGGTGTCGTCGGCGAACCCGACGGCCAGGTAGCGCCCGCCCCGTGCCGTGCAGCGCCAAGAGCGCTCGGTGAAATCCCCTCCAGTCAGGTCGTAGACGACGTCGGCCCCCACGTCGTCTGTCGCCACCAGGACCGATTCAACGAAATCCTCAGTGGTGTGGTCGATAACCAGATCGGCACCAAGAGAGGCGCAGAGCTCGCCCTTCGCCCGTCCACCCGCTACCGCGATGACCCGAGCTCCGACGGCCTTGCCCAATTGGATTCCCGCACTGCCCAGGCCACTGGCCGCCGCATGCACAACGAGCGTCTCACCGGCACGGAGTTGGCCTCGGCGGAACAACGCCAGGTGCGACGCGTGGAAGCTGAGCACGAAGGCGGCCCCCTCGGCGTCGTCAAATTGTTCGGGGGCCTCGAAGGTCGAGACGGCATCGGCGATGGCGTATTCGGCCAGCCCTCCGAGCGCGTTCTTGGTGATGGCGACGACGCGTTTACCCAACCAGACTTCGGCTCCTTCACCGGTGGCGTCGACCACGCCGCAGACGTCCATGCCCAGCGTGAAGGGTGGCGGGGTCGGCACGGTCACCGAGGTGCCTCGACATCGGTTTATGTCATTGAAATTCAATGACGCCGCGCCGACCTTCACCCTCACCTCTCCGGGCCCCGGGTCGGGTCGGTCGATCTTTTGCACCGACAAGACGTCTCCTGGCCGACCATGTTCGGTCACCTGCAAAGCCTTCATAGTGGCTCCCCGTCCGATCTGTGAGACAAGAGCGACCTAGTGTCTCACTTTCCCTGTACCTCCCGAGTCGCCGAAGAACCGGCTGGTTTGTCCAACGTCAAAGCGGCGGGAGAGCCGCATGCCCACGACGGGCACGGCGAGCACCAGGCACCCGCTTCGTGGCCCTCAATCGGAATCAATGGTCAGGGAGAAAGGCTGGAACACCACGGACTTCGTCCTGCCGGTTCCGAACCTGGCCTTGATCGTGAATTGGTACGTGCCCGCGGTCTGGGGAGTCCCAGAGATGGTGGCTGTGCCGTCGTCATTGTTGACGAAGCTCATGTGTTTCGGCAGCTTGCCCTTCTTCGTGATTGAGGGCACGGGGCTACCCATCGTGGTCACGGCGAATGAGAAGGGCGATCCGGTGCTCGCCGTGGCGCTGTTCGCGCTGGTGATGACCGGAGGCGGTGCTCCCACGCTGAACTTCTGTTTGAGCTGGGGGGCTGCGCTGTAGTTCGTATCGCCGGCCTGGTTGGCGTCAATCGTGCATCTGCCTGCACCGATGAGGCTGACGACATCGCCGGAGATCGAGCACACCGACGACGCCGACGGGTCGACCGAGAACACGACCGGATTCACCGATCCGCCGCCCGTCGCCGAGACGGTATAGGGGGGGTCGCCCACCATCGCATGCGATGGTGGAGTCGAGGTAAAGGTGATCGCCTGAGGCGTCAACAGCGGCCCGGCCGTGATCCGACCGATCGAATTGTTTCCAAAGTTGGTGAACCACAGCGCCCCGTCGGGCCCGGCCGTGATTCCATCTGGACCGGAGATGGTCGAGTTGGTGTAGTTGGTCACCACTCCTGCCGTGGTGATCCGACCGATCGAATTGTTTCCAAAGTTGGTGAACCACAGCGCCCCGTCGGGCCCGGCCGTGATTCCATCTGGACTGGAAATGGTGGGATTGGTGTAGTTGGTGACCACTCCTGCCGTTGTGATGCGACCGATCGAATTGTTGTCTGTGTTGGTGAACCACAGTGCCCCGTCGGGCCCGGCCGTGATGGCTTCGGGCTCGGAGATGGACGGGGCGGTGTAGTTCTTGACCACCCCGGACGTCGTGATCCGCCCGATCGATTCGTTGTTCAAGTTTGTGAACCACAGCGCCCCGTCGGGGCCGGCCGTGATCGCGTCCGGACCGGAGATGGTCGGATCGGAGTAGCTCGTGGCCACCTCGGCCGTCGTGATCCTCCCGATCGTGCTATTGCCGTTGTTGGCGAACCACAATGCCCCGTCGTGGCCGGCCGTGATCCCGAGTGGCCCGATGGCGTCGGTACCGTGGTAGTACGTCGTGACCCCGGACGTCGAGATCCGTCCGATCAGGTTGTTCCCTAGGTTCGTGAACCACATCGCCCCATCGGACCCCGCCGCGATGGCCCACGTTACGGAGTTGCTTGAATTGGGGTAGTTGGTGATCGCCCCGGACGTGGTGATCCGCTCGACCGAACTGAATGTCTGGTTGGTGAACCACAGCGCCCCATCCGGCCCCGCGGCGATCCCGCTCGGGCCGGCGATGGTCGGATCGCTGTAGTTGGTGACCACTCCCGCCCCCGAATTCCCCGAGGCGCGACCAGCGGTGGGCAATGCGGCCGCCGCCACGTAGGACCGGACCACGCTCAGCCCCGCCAGGCCGATCAACGTGGCCATCGCCGCCGGCGCCACCTTCCGGGTGGCTGTGTGAAAGGACATAGCACACCCCCTACCCGCATCCTACGCAGAGTGGTGGCATAGTCACCATTCCCACAAATGATGAGATCGGCCCATTCAGGAACACGCCTGCACCGGTGACTGTCGTGAGGCCCCTCGAAGGTTGGCCGGACAGCGGATTCCTCGGCCACGTTCCTGACCCGAACTCCTGTCACCTTTGGGCACCGACCCGGCGGCGCTCCGAACCTTCTCCTGCCGCCCATCTCCCGGGTTGTTGCCGACGGACCGGGGGCCGTGCCCACGACCGGCCGATGCGGCCGACCTCGTCGCATCCACCTTCCAGGCCGTCTTCGAAAGCACAGCACCTAGACCCCTCACCGGGGGTGATGCCGGCCGGTGGTCGCGTGACGGGCGCCGGACGGGACTCCGCGCACATGTCCCCGTCCCCGTCCCCGTCCGTTCGTGCCCGCCATTAGTGCCGGCCGTTCGCCTGAAAGGCGCCGATGGTTCGGCCGTTCATCCCCGGTCGATCGGGATCGAGACCCCAGCTGATGACTCGGGACCGATAGATGCGAATGATCTCTCCGCTGCGGTAGGAGAACGTCGACTCGTCCCTCGTCACGGCCTCTGCGATACCGCGTATCTCGACGCCCCGCACGGTCCAGGGATCTCCGGCAACGAGGTCGTCCACCACCAGAGCGGCCACGCCGGTGGCCATCACGTTGGCGAACTTTCGGGTGGCTCCCATAGCCATGCCGCCGATGTCGACGGTGCCGGTTCTCTCGTCGTAGGCGAAGCCGACCGGGCTGTTCTGCGGCGAACCGTCGACGCGCACGGTGGCCAGACGGCCAAGCGGCTGACTGGCGAGGTAGCCACGTTCGATATCGGTGAGTGTCATGGCCCCAGCGTAAGACCTCACCTTTCCCTGAGGACAAGCCCCATCTGGCATCGGCGGCCCGGTCACGACCTACGCCAGGGTGGCGGCCCAGTCCACCAACGTGTCGGTGAAGAGCTTGGGGTCCTGGCCGTGCATGGAATGACCCATGGTCGCAAAGGACCGGTAGTCACAGAGCTGGCCGGCAGCCGAGATGAGCTCCCGGGCCCGCGCCGCCTGGATGTCTGATGACGCACCCATGACCGATCCCGTCGCCTCGTCGACCATGCGGAAGTGATGGGTGAAGAGCACGGGCACCTTCACACTGGCCAGCATCCGAGCGTGGTCGCAGCTGGCGCCGACGGTGCCGGTCCAGAACGCGCGCCCCCACTCGGGGTCGTATTCCTTGAGATTCTGCGACGGCCCTTCGGCCGACGGCGTGAAGAAGGCAGCAAGCCAGGCGGGGAGCTCTTCGGCGCCGGCTGCGACCACGCCGTCCCAATCGCCGATGCTCCACTGGTCACCGAGGTACTTCGACCACAGGGCGAACATCGGCCCGATCCCCTGACGCAACGATGGGCCGCAGGTCGTGTCGACCTCGGAGAGGAAGAGCGGCGGATCCTCGTAGTGGGCACCGCGGACCGCTCCGGGGAGTCCATAAGCCGACAGCCAGGCCGAGAGGACCCCGCCCGAGGAAAGGCCGCTGACGATGGTGGGGCGGCCGATGACGCCGTCGATGAAGCGGGCAAGATCGTTACCCATGTTGTCGAGTGTGTAGCGACCAGGGGTCCGGCTGGAGCGGCCCTGACCGCGCAGATCGACGGCGAAGGCCTGGAAGTGTTCGGCCAGCAACGGGAGAACCGGCTCGTAGCCCCACCATGACTCGGACTGGCCCGGAATCAACAGCAGGGCCGGTTTGTCACCGTCGCCGGTGGTGGCGTAGTTGAGCTCGACCTCACCGGTGTCGAAGAGCCGCTCGGGAAAGCCGTGGGGCACGAATGTCGCCTCGGGGTGATCGGGTCCGAATGCGTGCGCGTAGCGGGCCATCAGACGACGTCACCGGGAAGAGGGGAATGGACAGCCAGTTTCATCCTCAGACTCCTTGCCAGTCATTCAGATCGGGCAGCTCACGAAACAGATACTCCGTCGCCCCGGTCGAGAGAAGCGTTACCCATGAGGGGTCGAACCCCTTGTCGACCAAGTAGTCACCGCCATTGATGGACAGCGTTGATTGTCGACGTCGCGCTTCACCTCGTCGAGACTCACGGCTCCTGTCGGCACCGGCCGCCTACTGAACGACGTTCACCACGGGGATGACGGCCGGAGCGGATCCACTGATACCTTCGTCCTTCAGGACGGGAAGCAGGTGGGCGGCAAAGGCGTCGTACTGCTCTTGGCTCTCCCCGATATCGAAGACCATGAGGTGGCCGTCCTCGTCGAAGCAGGAGTGGTGCTTCCTGCCCTTTTCCGGCGCCTCCGACGCTTCCAGCCGTTGGCTGATCCTGTTGTACTGCTCGACGGTCATCGATTCGGGACTTATGTAGACAGCGATCATCGGCGTCTCTCCTTCATCGTCCAAGGCCGGCCAGCCGAGCGTAGTTCCCGCCTGTCCCCCTGCACTGGGGGCTAACCTCGTCCGTGAGAGATCGTGGTCGGAAGACACAGGGAGGCGGCCATGAGCGAAGAGAGGCAAGCGGGCGGCAACGACTACGACCCGTTCGAAGCGTTCGACGACGTCATCGGCGGAGATCTGCGTGACCCCTATCAGGACTTTGCCGAGAAGAGGGCCCACAGCCCGGTGTGGAAGGGCAACCTCGTCGGCGACATGATGCCGGAGGGCATGGTCCCGTCAGAGAGTTGGACCGCCTTTCGCTTCGAGGATTGCTCCCGGATTCTGCGCAGCGCCAGGATCTTCAGCTCCACCGGCTATGACAGCTCTATCGGCCTGGTCATGGGACACATGATCCTCGGTATGGATGACCCCGAGCACCGTGTCAACCGCAATCTCGTGGCCAATGCCTTCAAGGAGAAGTCGTTGGCTCGGTGGGAGGCCGATCTCATTGGTCCCATTTGCAACGAGCTGATCGACCGGTTCGCCAAGCGCGGAAAGGCCGAGCTCGTACGGGAGCTCACCTTCGAGTTCCCTGTGCGGGTCATCGCCCGTCTGCTCGGACTGCCCGAGGAGGACTTCGCCCAATTCCAACGGTGGTCGATCGAATTGATCGGACTAGGTGCCGACATCGAACGTGGGCTGGCGGCATCGGAGAGCCTCAAGAACTACTTCTCCGGCGTCGTGGCCGACCGTCGCCGATCCCCGCGCGAGGACGTGATCAGCGATCTGGTGAGCGCCGACATCGACGGCGAGAAGCTCACGGACGAGGCCATCAACGCCTTTCTGCTGCTGCTGCTCCCTGCCGGCGCCGAGACGACCTACCGCTCATCGGGCAACCTCCTGTTCCTCCTTCTGACCCATCCTGATCAGCTCGCCGCCGTGCAGCGGGACCGGACTCTCATCGATCAGGCCATCGAGGAGGCCCTCCGGCTCGAACCACCCCTGCTCATGATCAACCGGACGGCCACCGAGGACGTCGAACTGAGTGGCGTGACCATTCCGGCCGGGGGCGACATCAGCACGTGCCTCGGATCGGCCAACCACGACGAGACGCGCTGGGAGAATCCCGACGCCTTCGACATCTTCCGGACGCCACAGCAACACCTCGCCTTCGCCTTCGGTCCCCATATGTGTCTCGGGATGCACTTGGCGCGGCTCGAAACCAGGGTGGTCGTCAATGCCGTGCTCGACCGTCTGCCCGGTGTCCGCCTCGATCGGAACGGGGATGACCCACACATCCGGGGGCTGATCTTCCGCTCCCCCACGTCGGTGCCAGTTCTTTTCGACATGTAGCCAGTCGTCTGGCTGGAACGGCTCGATCTTGGCGCCGCCTAGAGCGTCGGCTCTCAGAAATGCCCGAGCACAGGATGGGGCACGTAGGGCTCCTCCAGGCGCTTCATCTCCTCGTCGCTCAGATCGAGCTTCTCGGCCGCTAAGGCATCCTCCAGGTGACCGAGCTTGGTGGCGCCCACGATGGGAGCGGTGACGCCGGGGCGACGGAGCAACCAGGCCAGCGCCACCTGAGCGGAAGGGACGCCGTGCGTGACGGCGATCTCGGCCACGCGATCGACGACGTCGAAGTCGGTGGGCTGGCTGTAGAGATAGTCGGAGAACGGGTCCGTGCCCGAACGGGTCGTTCGCTTCTCACCCTCGCGTGTGCGGTTCCCGGCCAGGACGCCACGAGCCAATGGGCTCCAGGGAATGATACCGACGCCTTGGTCGACACACTGCGGAATCATTTCGCGCTCCTCCTCGCGGTACAGGAGGTTGTAATGGGGTTGCATGGAGACGAAGCGCGTCCAACCGTTGTCATCGGCGGCATGTTGGGCCTTGGCGAACTGCCAGGCGAACATGCTGCTGGCGCCGATGTAACGCGCCTTTCCGGCGCGGACCACGTCGTGCAGTGCTCCCATCGTCTCTTCTATCGGGGTGCGGCTATCCCACCGGTGGATCTGGTAGAGGTCGACGTAGTCCATACCGAGTCGCTTCAGCGACGCGTCGATACCAGCCAGGATGTGCTTGCGCGACAGCCCACCACCGTTCTCCCCCGGTGTCACCGGCATGAATACCTTGGTGGCGATGACAACCTCGTCCCGACTCAACAATTTCGCCACCAGACGCCCAGTGGCAACCTCGCTGGCGCCGTTGGAGTAGGTGTCAGCGGTATCGAAGAACGTGATGCCCCCGTCCACCGCGGCGCGCACGATCGGCTCGGCCGCGTCCTCGTCGAGCACCCAGGGCCTGTCGCTGGCATTGCCGAAACTCATCATGCCCAGGCAGACCCGCGACACCCGCAGACCGGTCCGGCCCAGATTCACGTACTCCATGAGGACCTCTGATCGTCGGGACACGGGACGTCCGTGCCCCCCGCAGACCAGCAGGCTAACCATCGGAGGCCTCTCTCCCCAGGGCGGGAGAGACCGCTTGCCTCACGAAGAGGGGCGCCGGAAGCGAAATCCCACTCCGGCCTGGTCAGATCCCTGGCCAGGGCTTTCTCAAGCGGGGGTGGTGACGAGCCGATATCTGTGCCATGGATGGCCTCGGGGAGCAGACGACGGTGGAGGTCGCGCCCGGCTTCCCGCGGCGCCTGGGCCGACGCCTCCTCGATCCGACCATTCTCGCCGTCCCCGTCGTCGTCGTCGTCTTCTCCCTGTTCCGGTCGAAGCACCTCATCGCCGACCTGCCCATCTGGGCCATCGCCTTGCTGGTCGGTGGCTGCTACCTCCTCACCGTGCTCGAGGCGGCCCTGTGGCCCCAGGCAGTGATCACAGGGTGGCGCCTGCAATTCCGCGTCGGCGCCGTGCTGGCCGCCATCACCCTCGTCATCTACTCCGTGGGTTGGGGACCCACACTGGCACTCGGCCTGTTGTTCGGCGTGGCCGACTGCATGCGGACCCTCGGCTCCCGTGCCGCCCGTCCGGCCATGGTCTTCAGCGTTGTGTTCATCGGCCTCGGCCAGCTGGCCATCGCCACAGGTGTCGTCCCCACCCTCGTCCCCCAGCCCTTCGTCCACGGTCTGGCCGCGCTGGCGGCGCTCGGCGTGGTGTTCACCATCCAGGTGCTCGAACGGGTCTTCGTCGCCCGGGAGCGGACCGAGCGCCGCTTCAAGGCCCTGGTGCAGCACGCGGCGGACATGATCGTGGTCACCGATGCCGACGGTCGGTTGACCTACGTGAGCCCTTCGTTCGAAGAGCAACTCGGCTACGTTCCCAGTGAGGCGATTGCCGTGCTGGGGGGAGACCTCATCCATCCCGACGACCTGAAGGGGGTGACCGACGCCCTCGAGGTCGCCCAGGGGGACGAAGGCGATCCGCTCTCGATCGAGTTGCGCGTGCGTGCTTCTGACCAGACGTGGCGATCGTTCGACGTCACCATCACCAATCTGCTCGACGATCCCGACGTGGCCGGCGTCGTGTCCAACCTTCACGACATCACCGACCGCAAGGCGTCAGAGCTGGCGCTGCGCGAAGCCGAGGAGAGGTTCCGCACGTCCTTCGACGAAGCACCCATCGGCATGATCCTCGTCAGCCGCAAGGGCTTTGTCCTCCAGGCCAACCGGGCATTCTGCGAGATCGTCGGGCGGAGACAGGACGAGGTGACCGGTATTTCGGTGCAGGAGCTCACCCACCCCGACGACAGGGACGCCAGCCATTCGTGGACGACCCGTCTCCTGGCCGGCGAGGTGAGCAACTACCAGATCGAGAAGCGCTACCTGCACGCCGACGGTCACGCAGTGTGGACCTCGCTGCACGCCAGTTTCGTCAGGGACCCCGACGGCAAGGCCCTCTATGCCATCGGCCAGATCGAGGACATCACCGAGCGGCGGGCCATGAGCGCCTTGATGGCGCACGCAGCGATCCACGACCCTTTGACCGACCTCCCCAACCGTGTCCTGTTCGCCGACCGTCTGGAGCTGGCCCTGGCGCGCTCGCTGCGCGGGCCCCGCCACGTGGCGGTGGTATTCCTCGACCTGGACCACTTCAAGCTCATCAACGACAGCATGGGCCACGACGGTGGCGACCAGCTGCTCCGGGCCGTGGCCGAGAGGATCCGGGGCTCGGTGCGCCCCGGGGACACCGTGGCCCGCTTCGGCGGCGACGAGTTCACCATCCTCTTCGAGGACGTCGTCGACGCCACCAGCGCCCGCGATGCGGCTGAACGGACCCTGGCCGCCCTGGCCCAGCCCTTTGATCTCGACGACGGCGAGGTGTTCGTATCGGCCAGCGTCGGCATCGCCCTGTCGGCCAGCGGTCACGACACTCCCGCCATGCTCCTGCGCAACGCCGATTCCGCCATGTATCGGGCCAAGGAGCGCGGGCGTGGCGGGATCGAGCTCTACGATATCGAGGGCGACCCGTGGACAGTCCGGAGGCTGCGGACCGGAAACGACCTTCATCGTGCTCTCGAACGCAATGAGTTCGAGCTCCATTATCAGCCGTTCGTCGATCTGCACACGACGACGCTGGTGGGGATAGAAGCCCTTGTCCGCTGGCGACACCCGACACGGGGACTCCTCCCGCCGGGAGAGTTCATCGACCTCGCCGAGGACAGCGGGCTGATCGTCCCCCTCGGGTACTGGGTCATCGGCGAAGCGTGCCGGCAGGCTGTGGAATGGCGCGAGCTGCGGGCCCGAGCCGGACAGGAGGCGTGGCGCTTGATGATGTCCATCAACGTCTCGCCGCGGCAGCTGGTGGAGAGGAACTTCGCCTCGCGCCTTATAGAGATCGTGAACGCCTCGGGTGTCGATCGCGACACGATCCTCCTCGAGGTGACGGAGACCACCGTGATGCGCGATCCCGATCACGCCATCGCTGTCCTCGAGACTCTCAAGGCTCAAGGGCTGCACATCTGCATCGACGACTTCGGCACCGGCTACTCATCGTTGAGCTACCTGAAACGCCTCCCTGTCGAGACGATCAAAATCGACCGCAGCTTCGTCGACGGACTCGGCGAGGACCAGGAGGACACGGCCATCGTGCGGGCCGTCATCGGCATGGCCGACTCACTTCGGCTTCTGTGTGTGGCCGAGGGCGTCGAAACCCAGGACCAGGTGCTGGCGCTACGGGCCCTCGGCTGCCATATCGCTCAAGGATTCCTCTTCGGCCATCCTCTCGAGGTCGACCGTCTCGCACCGTTCCCTCGCGACGACCTGAGCTCCTGGGCCGACACCCGGGCGATCAGCGCGTCCTGATCACTGGCCATCCTGAAAGCCGGCCATCCTGAAGGCTGGGCGGCCCTCATCGCCGGGGCCAAGCGGCGTCAGCGGGGGGCGATTCCCCAGGTGGCGCGCCAAGAAGCCCCTGGTTCCAGGCGGACGAGGTCGGTCCCCGAACGTAGGGCGTCGGGGGGACAGGTCATGGGCTCGATGGCGATCGCCTGCCGCCGCCTCCCGGCCGGCTCAACCGTGTCGGCCGTGTACGCCATGGCGTAGCCGAAGTGCTCGTCCATCCAGACGGTGACACCGCGTCCGGACTCGGTGTCATCGAGATCGACGCGAGCCACGCCACCGTCATCACGGGATAGAGAAGTGAAGCAGGTGTCGAGTTGTGTGGGACCGACCCGACGCCCGGAAGTGAAGTCGAGCTCGCTCCCGGCGACGATGGTGTCCCCCGTCGGCAGACCACGCTCATCGGTGACCAGGCAGCGTGAGCCGGGCAGCGTGAGCCGGACGGTGTCGATGGTGGGTGAACCGAGTGTGAGGTACGGATGAAATCCCAGACCGAACGGGGCCGGAACCTCGTCGGCGTTGGTGACCCCGGCGGTCACGACCAAGCCCTCACGGCCGAGGCGGTACTCGAGCACGAACTCGAGCCGCCACGGATAGGCGGGCTGGGCGAAGAGGGTGCACCCGAGCACGACGACGTTCTGCGCCCGCGACCGCAGGTGCCAGGGTAGCCATCTCACGAGACCGTGAATGGCGTTGCGCCGCTCGGGTTCGTCCCAGGCGACGCGCCCGGTGCGGCCGTCGATCGAATAGCGGCCGTCTCCCAGTCGGTTCGGCCACGGAGCCAGCACCTGGCCGCGACCGGAGCTGCACATGTCGGTGACGCCGAAGCCGTCGATGACGGGCGCACCGTCGACGGTATAGGAACGCAGTGTGGCGCCGACTTCGGTGACGACCACGTGTTGGCGTCCGTGCCCGATGTCGTGCTGCTCACCCGCTGGTGACACGTCCGGCATCGGTAAAGCGGGCATGAGGGCCTCGAGGCGATCGATGGTGATGGCGTGTGGGGGAGGGCCCCCACCACCCCTCTGTCAACGGTGACGGCGGTGCCGTTCGGGAACGGGCACCGGTATGGTAGTTGCCGGAGTCGACACCGGCGCCGGAGGAACCACTTGCGCATTCTGGTCACCAACGACGACGGTGTGCGCGCCCCGGGCATCGGCGCCCTGGCCCGGATAGCCGTCGCCAGCGAACACGACGTCGTGGTAGTGGCCCCGATGGTCGACTACAGCGGTGCCGGTGCTGCTGTCGGTCCGGTCCACTCGCGCGATGGCGTCGACTACGAGACCTACGAGATAGAAGGCCTCGTCGGCGTTCCCACCTATGGCATCGACGGGCCCCCGGCCCTCGCCGTCATCCTCGCCTGCGTGGGCGGCTTCGGGGCCCGACCCGATCTCGTGCTCTCGGGCATCAATCACGGGGTGAACGTCGGGCGCTCGGCCATGCACTCAGGCACCATCGGCGCCGCCCTGACGGCAGCCCATTTCGGTCTGCGCTGCGTGGCGGTGTCGATCCGCTGGGGGGACGATCCCGTGCCCTGGGACACACCGGCCACGCTGGCCGCCAGCCTGATCCCGGTCCTGGCCGAAGCGCCGGCAGGGACCACGCTCAATCTGAACGTCCCCAACGTGGCCATGGCCGACCTCCGCGGCCTGCGCCACGGGCGGCTGTCGCGTGGGGGCACCATCAGGTCCGCCGTCCACGACACCGGAGATGCCGGGGCCCACCCGCATGTGTCGCTCCCGCCCGAGCCCTCGGGGACGCTGCGCCTCGATCTGACCCCTCCGGGGCACGGGCCACTGGTCGAACCGGACACCGACGCCGGGCTGATCGGCCGTGGCTACGCCTCGCTCACCCCCCTGGTGGGAGTGAGCGAGGCAGGTCAAGAGGCCGGCCCGAGTGACACCCTGCGGGCCGCTCTCGACGCCCTTTACCTGGTTCCCGGCGTCGGACCAGGCCCGGTGCCGGACGACGACCTCGAAGGCGAGCGAGCCGCCGGGTAGACAAGAGGGCGACAAAACCCCAGGTCACAGTGGTGGACCTCCTGTCCGGCACCACCGACCACCCCGTCCAGGAGAGGACCGATCCGGGGGGGGTGCTTGCGAAGGCGTGCACAAGCGCTAAAGTCATTGCGACCCGAACCATCGGATGGTGGAGTCCATGCGGCAGCAGCGGAGGCTGCCGACCGGGCCCTGACCGGCCTGCGCCAGTGGACCACCGTGACCGTCTCGTCAGTGACCAGCGCGTCCGCGCGCCGGTGACGAGCTGCTCCCAGCCGACCCGGGACCCACCATGACCTCACCTCGCCCCCACCCGCGCTCAGCACGGCGGCAGAAGGAGACGCCCACGGCCTAGCCCCGGGTTGCTCCGTCCGCACCTCGTTCGGACTCATATGTCCAGGGCCGCCCGCCCTTCCCGGCGCCGGCTCCGCGAGACGAATGCTCAGACGACGGACGCCCGCATTCCACAGCCCACCTGGAGCCCTCCGGGGATCCCGTGACTCAAGGGAAGGCACAAGATGCGGAAGCACCGGCTCTTTGGCGTTGTCATCGCCGTTCTGATCGTCCTGGGTATGTTCACCCAGCGATCGGGCACTCCCCATCACACATCCGGCACCGAAGGTGCCGGCGTCCCACTGACAACGGCGGAACTCTCCGCCGACCGCGTCGGCGCGTCCGTGCACACCACGGTCGCCACCGACACGTCCTACCAAGCAACCCAAGCGCTTCTCGATCTGGTGGCGGGCCGCGCCGTCATGATCCTGTCGTCGCCGTTCGGAGCTCAGGCGCTCGTGGCCGACACCCACATCGCCCAAGTGAATGAACAGGCGGTGGAAAGCGCTTATCTCGCCGGCGTCGCTCAGAAGCAGGCGGCGGCGAAGGCGTACCTGAAATCAATGGCACCACCACCTCCGCCTGCTCGGATTCTGCCCGACCCCTGGGCCGCGCTCCGACAGTGCGAGTCGAACGGCAACTACAGCGACGACACCGGCAACGGCTACTACGGCGCCTATCAGTTCACCATCGGGTCGTGGAGGTCACTCGGACTCGGCGGTCTACCGTCGCAGGCTCCCCCGGGTCAGCAGGACCAGGCGGCGCAGGAGCTGCAGGCCCGACGGGGCTGGGGCCAATGGCCCTCGTGTGGGCGTCGTCTCGGGCTCATCTGACGGTGCTGCTCAGCTGACAGTGCTGTTCATCTGACGGTGCGCACAACCGGCACGCCGTGCGACACAGAGTCGTGCGGCGTGCCGGTGGCGCGTCAGGGAAGGGGGACGAGTTCGTCGAGCCAGTCGTAGACGACCTGCGAGGCAAAACGAAGGTTGTTGGCCTGACAGTGCGCGTCGGCGCCGTCGTCGGGGGAGAAACGGTAGGTCGTCACCGGACCGGACACGCCGGTTGTGAACTCGTCGGCCTGTCGGAGCACCTCGGGCCCTTCGCGCAGACCGACGAGAGCGAGAGAAGGACACGAGACGGCCGACAGGGCGGACTCGAGGCGATAGGAGCGGAGCTGCTCCTTCCACGCCTGGAGAGAGGCCACCCCGAAACGACGACAGACCGCGGCGATCCCCCACACCATCTGGGCCGGCAGGAGGTCTTCGGGGATGCCGGCGACATCCTCGGGCCGGATATCACGGTGCATCCGGAAGACCTCGGGGCCGAGGAAGGCTTCGAAGTAGCGGTAGAGGTCGACGAGTGGGCTGTCGGCCACGAGGGCCCTCACTCGCCCGTCGTGGGCCGCCGTGCGCGCCGCGAAATACCCACCGATGCTCATTCCGGCCAAGGCCACGAATCCGCCCTCCGGGCCGAGGCGCCTGTCGACATCGTCGAGGACGGCGCCCACCGGCGCCTCGTAGTCGGGCCGGTAGGTCATCGTCGGGTTCTTCCTCATGCAGCCGGTCTGGCCGGGTCCGTCGAAGAGGACGACCTGCCAGCCCCGGGCGGCCCCGGGAGCGCCCAGTTGGAAGTACATCTCCTCGGCGCCGGAGTCGAAGCCCCCGAAAGCGACGAGGGTGCCCCGGGGTCGGCCCCCGGGCGCCGTGCCGGTTCGGGGCCGGACGAGATAGCCCGGCAGGGACCCCGTCTCGAAAGGAATCGACAGAGGCTCCACCGGCGGATCGAAGAGACCGGCGGCCGCCTCGAAGCAGGCCCGGCTGCGGAGACCGGACTCGGCCAGGACCTCTGGATCGGCCTCGGCGTAGTACTCGGCCGTGCGGTGGTAGGTCGAGGCCCGCATGAAGTGATCGCGGGCGCTCACCATGTGACCGGCCTCGAGGCAGGTCCGGGCTCGCACCTCGACCCGGGCGGCCAGATCGCAGAAGGCCGACACCCAGCTGCCGGTGTCCCCGTCGGTGATCATGCCGGCGGCGGCCAGGCACTCCCCCACGGTCGATCCCCCGTAGTCGGCCACCCCCATGGCCCGCATGAGCTGATAATCGAACTCCGGATCGCGAAAGCCGGTGACCCGGGTGACGCTCCTCGTGATCTGACTGCCTTCGAACGCCACCGCTTTGTGCTCCCGACATCCCCGCCCGACCCGAGTGGGCCCCGATCCTAGGGTTCTATGGGTCCGGTGAGGGCGGGCGGGGCCGTTAGCGTGGGGATCGCATGCGTGTCGCCGCCATCCAGTGCACCGCGTCGGCCGACCGCCCGAGCAATCTCGCCGCCGCCGCCGAGTTGGTGGCCGGCGCCGCGGGCGAGGGGGCCGAGCTGGTCGTGCTCCCCGAGCTCTTCTCTCTCTACGGCGACGCGCCGACACTGCGGGCCGGGGCCGAGCCGCTCGACGGCCCCACACCGACGTGGGCGGCCGAGGTGGCGTCGCGACACGGGATCTGGCTCGTGGCCGGGAGTTTCATCGAGGGCGTCGGCCGGAGTCGCAACCACAACACCTCGCTACTGGTCGGTCCCGACGGCACGGTGATGGCCCGGTACCGCAAGCTCCACCTCTTCGACGTGGACGTCCCCGGGGCGGTGACCCGTGAATCCGACGCCGTGGCCGCGGGGGAGGAGGTGGTGAGTGCCACCATCTCGCTCGACGACGGCCTTCGGCTGCCGGTCGGTCTCACCATCTGTTACGACCTGCGCTTCCCCGAGCTCTACCGGGACCTGACGCTGGCCGGCGCCCTCGTCATCGTCGTCCCCTCCGCCTTCGCCGCCCCGACCGGTGGCGCCCACTGGGAGGTTCTCTTGCGGGCCCGGGCCATCGAGAACCAGGTCTTCGTGATCGCCGCCGATCAGGTGGGGGCGCTCTCGGCTTCGTTCACGGCCTACGGCCATTCGATGATCGTCGGGCCCTGGGGCACGATCCTGGCCGAGCTCCCCGAGGGTCCCGGGCATGTCGTGGCCGATCTCGACTTCGCCTCCCAGCAGGAGATCCGTTCGCTCCTGCCGAGCCTCGCCCACCGACGCCCGGAGGCCTACGGGCATCGCTCGGCCACAACTCGGTCCCAATAACAAAGGGCTTGCCGCTAGCCTGGACGGCATGGTTCCGAGCGCGCGGAGCGGCGAACCGGCCACTCCTGGTATCTCCGGTGCGGTCCCGATCATCTCGGGTCCGGACACCGCGGCCAGCGGCCGGGGCCCCGGCGACGCGCCGGGAACGACCACGGACACCATCACGGGCCTCGGTGCTGACACGGGCCGGGTGCTCGGCACGAAGAGACGGTGGCCCCGGACCGCCACCGCCGTCGACGTCTCTCTCCTGGCGCCGATCGCCACCATCACGGGCCTGTTCGACCGTCAGCCTGTCACCGAAGGGTCATTCGAGGTCGAGGGACTCCATATCCATTACGAGGACTATGGAAGCGGGGCCCACGTCCTCGTGTTCATGCACGGGATCCTCCTCGACAGCCAGATGAACCGCCGGCTGGCCGCCAACCTGGTGGCCGCAGGCAATCGGGTCATCCTCCTCGACCTCCCCGGACACGGGCGGTCGGACAAGCCCCGTCACGCCTCGGCCCATCGGATCGACTCGTACGCCCACTACGTGGTGGCCCTGCTCGACGAGCTCGGCATCGAGGAGGCCGTCATCGGTGGTGTCTCGCTGGGCGCCAACGTCTCGCTGCAGGTGGCCGCCCAGGCCCCCGAACGGGTCCGGGGTCTGCTGGTCGAGATGCCGGTGCTCGAGTGGGCCGTGCCGGGGGCCGCCCTCGTCTTCTTGCCCATGCTGCTCGGGGTCCACTACGCCGCCCCCCTGGCCCGGATCGTGGCCTGGCTGGCCCGGCGGGTGCCCCGGACGACGATCGGTCCCGTCGACAGTGTGGTGGGGACCCTGTCACTCGATCCCGAGGAGACCACGGCCGTGCTCCACGGGATGCTCGCCGGCCCCATCACCCCGACCTACGAGGAGCGCCACGCCATCGCCGCGCCGGCCCTCGTCATCGGGCACAAGATCGACTTCATCCACCCCTTCAACGACGCCGATCACCTGGCCCGGCAGCTTCCCCTGGCCCGCCTGGTCGAGGCCCGGTCGGTCATCGAGCTCCGCTTCGCCCCCGAGCGCCTCACCACCCACATCACCGAGTTCCTCGACGAGGTCTGGGATCACGGCCTCTTCCAGGTCGTCCCCGGCCCGGTGGCCCTGCCGACCGAAGCCTGAGGGCCGACCGAAGCCTGCGAACGGCCGCCGGGACCGGTCAGGCGGGCTCAGCGGGCCCGGGGCGGTGCCCAGGCGTCGGGATCCTCGGTCAGCTTGGCCACCGACCGGGGCAGGCGCCCCTGGACGACGTCCTCGAGGTTCACCCGTTCGAGCACGGAGCGGAGGCTGGCCCGCACGGCGATCCAGACGTCCTGGAGGTGTTCGGCCGGGCCGTCGTATTTGGCCGCCTCGGGCCGCAGTCCCCGCACTTCGGCCAGGGGGCCGTCGAGGGCGCGCATCACATCGGCCACCGAGATCTGGGCCGCCGGCCGGGCCAGGCGGTAGCCGCCTTCGGAACCGCGCTGACTGGCCACGATGCCGGCCCGGCGGAGGTCGTTCAGGATGGCACCGAGAAACTTGGACGGCAGGGCCTGAGCTTCGGCCAGGGCCTCGGCCGTCGTCGGCTCCCCCCGGGCGGTGAGGGCCAACAGGGCGCGCATGCCGTAATCGACCTTGGCGGGGATGTGCACACCCCGATTCTGCCCGGTGGGGCCCCTCGGTGCGCCATCGGACGAGGGGGGTGACCTTTGACGGATCCGGCCCTCGTCCCTAAAATCATCCATTCCAAGTGATCTGAGCGAAGAAGGAGCCCGGCGTGCCCGACGACGTCGATCCGCCCGCCACCACGCTCGAGGAGATCCCGCCGGCCCAGCGGACCCCGGTGGCCGGGGTCCAGGAGGCACTGCGCCGGCGATGGGCCCGTCCCGGGGGACGGCTCTATGCCGGGCTGCGGTGGGGCGGGGCCACCATCTTCGCCGCCATCGCCGTCGCCCTGGTGGTGAGCCTTCTGAGCTCGTCCGGTCAGGCCTTCGGGCACTCTGGGCTGAGCCTGTTGTGGACGGGCACGTGGGACCCGACCCAGCGGATCTTCGGGGCCGAGACCTTCATCGTGGGGACCCTCGTCACGACGGCGGTGGCCCTCGTGCTCGCCGTCCCCATCGGGGTGGGAACGGCGGCCTTCCTGTCGGAGCTGGCCCCGCGCTGGCTGGCCACGCCGCTGTCGGTCCTGATCGATCTCATCGCCGCCGTGCCGAGCATCGTGGTGGGGCTGTGGGGCCTTCTCGTGCTGACGCCGGTGTTCGCCCGCCACGTCGAACCCTTCTTCAAGAAGATCCCGGTGATCGAGTGGTTCTTCCACGGCCCGGCCCTCGGTCCGAGCATGCTCCTCGCCGGTGTCGTGCTGGCCGTGATGATCCTGCCGACGATGGTGGCGCTGTCGCGGACAGCTCTGAGCGGTGTGGCCCTGACCGACCGGGAGGCGGCCCGGGCGCTCGGGGGGACGCGCTGGCAGGTCGTGCGGCGGGCCGTGATCCCCGGTGCCCGGACCGGTATCGAAGCGGCCGTCATCCTGGCCATGGGCCGGGCCCTCGGCGAGTCGATCGCCGTGGCCATGGTCATCGGCAACGCCCCGGTCATCCCCCATTCGCTGCTCTCCCCGGGGGCCACGCTCGGCTCGGCCGTCATCAACTTCTTCGGCGGGGTCACCACCGGGCTCGAGCGCTCGGAGGTGATCGCCCTGGTGGTGATCCTGCTGGCCATCACGGCGCTGGTGAACGCCGTCGGCCAGCTCCTGCTGCGGTCGCGGGTGCGGCCGGAGGTGGGCTGACGATGACCGAGGTCAAGGTGCCGGCGACTCCCGGTCCTGCGGGCGCCGGCCTCGGTGAAGGGGCGGCGCGGCGGCGCCAGGTCATCCGGTCCACGTCGGCCAGGTCTCTGGTCCGGCGTCATCTGGCCGGCCGGGTGGCCGTCGCCCTGTGCGCCGTCGCTGTCGCCATATCCCTGGCGCCCCTCGTCGCGCTGGTGGCCTACACGACGTCGCGCGGTATCCACGCGCTGACGGTCGGCTTCTTCACGCAGAGCCCGATCCCGCCCGACGGGGGCGGCATATCCAACGCCATCGTGGGCAGCCTGATCATCGACGGACTGGCGGCGGCCATGGCCGTGCCGGTGGGCATCGTCACGGCCCTGTTCCTCCTCGAGCGCCGGGGTCGGCTGGCCGGAGCGGTGCGGTTCACGGCCGACGTCCTCACCGGCGTGCCCTCCATCGCCATCGGGATCTTCGCCTACGCCGTGCTCGTCGAGCCCTTCGCCCACTTCTCGGCCCTCGCCGGTTCGTTCGCCCTGGCCGTGTTGATGCTGCCCATCGTCATCCGGTCGAGCGAGTCGGCCATGAGGGCCGTTCCCCGAGACGAGTGGGAGGCCGGTCTGGCTCTGGGGGTGCGCCGGGGCCGCGTGGTGCGCTCGATCGTGCTCCGGGGCGCGCTGCCGGGCCTCGTCACGGGCAACCTCCTGGCCCTGGCCCGGGCCGTCGGGGAGACGGCCCCCCTGCTCTTCACGGCCATCGGGAGCCAGCTGTTCAACCTGAGCCCGACCCAGCCGACGGCGGCCATCCCGCTCGTGATCTACGGCGACGGGACGGCACCGTTCCCGGCCCAGCAGCAGATCGCCTGGGGGGCGGCCTTCGTCCTCCTCGTCTTCGTGCTCGTTCTGAGCCTCGTGGCCCGGCTTGTGGCCGGACGCCTGAACCGCCAGGCTCGGTGATGTCATGACGATCGGGACACCGCCGGCTGCACCGGACTCGACACCGGTCGCCACCGCCGTGCCGACGGCGGCGGCGCCCGAAGAGGCGGCCGTGGCCCTCGAGAAGGTGAGCGTCACCTTCGGGTCCCACCGGGTGGTGCGCGACGTGACGCTCAATCTGGCCCGGCACCGGGTGACGGCGCTGGTGGGGCCGTCGGGGTGCGGGAAGACGACCATCCTGCGGGCCATCAACCGCCTGCACGACGACACCGGGGGGAAGGTGGACGGCCGGGTCACGGTGGGCGACCTCGATGTCTACGCCCGCGACACCCAGCCCGAACTCGTCCGGAGCCGGGTGGGGATGGTGTTCCAGCGACCGAACCCGTTCCCGACGATGAGCATCTTCGACAACGTGGTGGCCGGGCTCCGGTTGAACGGGGTGCGGAGCAAGGCTCTGTTGCGGGAGGCGGCCGAGGCGGCGCTGCACCACGCCGCGCTGTGGGACCTGGTGAAGGACCGGTTGCATTCGCCGGCGGTCCGGCTGTCGGGCGGACAGCAGCAGCGGCTGTGCATCGCCCGGGCTCTGGCCATCGAGCCCGAGGTCCTGCTCATGGACGAGCCGTGCTCGTCGCTCGACCCGATCGCCACGGCCAAGATCGAGGAGCTCATCACCCGGCTGTCGACCGACGTGACGATCGGCCTCGTCACCCACAACATGTTCCAGGCCACCCGGGTGTCGGACTACACGGCCTTTTTCCTCCTGGGCGAGGACCGGGCCACGGGCGAGCTCATCGAGTACGGGCCGACGAAGGAAATCTTCGACACCCCGAACGACCCCCGGACCAAGGCCTACGTCTCGGGCAAGGTGGGCTGAACCAGCTCGGTGCGGTCCCCCTACGGACCGACAATTGACCGTTGGTACCCGTAATCTCACGTTGAGTGGTGGCATGGTCACCCTTGTAACTTGTGACCAGGACGTCGGACCCCGGGCCGGAGAGGAATTGGCCCCTTGTCAGAGAGGGTCCACGCGCTGATGCTGACAGGGAAGAACCTCGACGACGGGAGCACCGACGTGCGGGTGATCGAACGCCAAGGGAGCCGAGAGGACGAGCACTTCACCGAGGGCGAACCGGACCTCGAGCCGCCCGAGGAACTGGCCGTGCTCGAGGTGGACGAGGAAGCCCTGTTCGAAGAGGACCTCGACAATCAGGTCGACCTCGAGGACGAGGTGGACGAGGACGTCCTCGAGACGAGCCTCGACCACCTGGTCCACGACGGCGACGGCGGCGAGGAGGAGGACGGGGACGGCGACGACCTCGTGGACGGCGGCACCGCCCATTCGCCGGTGTCGATCGTCGCCATCGTCGTGGGTGACGCCAGCGATCTCGAGGATCTCGACGTCGAGGACCTGGAGATCGAGGACTTGGAAGACCGGGACGAGAGCCTCGACCGGATCCTCCGGGAGAAGCTGGCCGGGGACGAGGAGCCCGAGGACGACCTCGAAGAGCTCGACGGAGTCTTCACCGTCGCCATGAACGCGACGGCCGGGACCGAGGTGTCGTCGTGCGGCCCGGAGGAATTCGTCTGTGGTTCATGCTTCCTCGTCCGCCACCGGGCGCAGCAGGCGAACGGCGCCGGGAGGACCTGTCGGGACTGCAGCGTTTAGTACCGTCGTCCCCCGTCGGCTACAACTCCGGGCGTGACTCCACCCGATTCCCGACAGAAGCCAGACCCCGCCGCCCCGGCGCCGGGGGGACCGCCGCCGGCCCCCGAGAGACGGCGGCGGACCATCGCCATCAGCGGATCGGCCTCGGGCATCGGCCTGGCCGTGCGCGAGCGCTTCGAGAAGAGCGGCCTGCGGGTCTTGGGGGTCGATCTGCGCCACGCCGAGGTGACGGCCGACCTGTCGACGCCCGAGGGACGCCAAGAGGCGGTGACGGCCACGACGGAGTTGGCGGGCGGCTACCTCGACGGCCTGGTGGCCTGCGCCGGGCTGGGGCCCCACGTGAAGCCCTTCGAGGCCATCGCCAGGGTCAACTACTTCGGTGCCTTGGCTTTTCTCGACGGTCTGCTGCCGGCGCTGGCCCAGGGTGAGGCCCCGGCCGCGGTGGCCATCTCGTCCAACGGGGCCACCCTCACGCCGAAGAATCAGGCCTTCGTCGATCTCCTCCTGACCGGCGACGAGGAGCAGTCGAGCGCCATGGCCGCCACCCTCGACGGGGCCACCGTCTACGGGATGAGCAAGCTGGCCATGACCATCGGGCTGCGCCGGCGCACGCAGAAGTGGGCCGATGAGGGCGTGAGGCTCAATGCCGTAGCCCCCGGTCCGGTGGACACGCCCCTGCTGAGGGCGTCATTGGCCGACAAGACACTCGGTCCCCTCGTCG
>Ga0182024_10006802_pt1 | contig 24918 bp, 24 predicted proteins | sample P32metaG_FD_120480 | JGI IMG/M metagenome (GOLD analysis project Ga0182024, IMG submission 120480) | Permafrost microbial communities from Stordalen Mire, Sweden - P3-2 metaG (Illumina Assembly) | ecosystem: Environmental > Terrestrial > Soil > Wetlands > Permafrost | place: Sweden: Stordalen...
ATGACGGTGTTCCCATCAGTGACGATGTCGGCACGATCCGGACGTATGTGCCGTACGCGCAACCGGTGAGTTTCGATTTATGGCGGCAAATCAGGCGGCACGAGCCAGCCGAGTGAAAACATGGTAGCGCTAACGGGAATCGAACCCGAGGGCTGGCAGTTCAGTTCAGTCCAGTTGGGTCTAACTCGTTATGTTTTCAGTCTGGCTGGTATTCCGGGATGCCCAGAAACACCGCCGTGAACCGCCGACGTCACAGCGCAGTCACAGCGCAGCCGGGTGTTGATGGACGACGTTGCTCGATTCGGAGCCTGCCTACAACCTCTGCGCGACGCGCGATTCCCGTTCAAGATGAGGTCAACTTCCTACAACCCGACTTCGGGCTAACTTCCGGATACCCCGTCATCCAGGAGTTGGCTGCCAAGCAATCGCGGTACGGGCACTTCCACACGTAGCCGGATTTTCGGTCTAGTGAAACTTCCTCCAATGAGATTTCTGGGCGCTCAACTTCGGTAGAGACAGATCGCTCCCGTCCTCGGGCAAGTCGAGAATTCGGAGGCGCGGCACACAAACAACACAATTCCGCCATGTTGCCAGCACACTCCGCGTGTAAACTGGGCTGCACACACATGTTTTCGCGCAGTCTCCTCGCGGCCATCGCTGGGATCACGATTCTCCCGCTCGCGGCATTGCTGTGGGTTGGGTGGCGCTTGCTGGGACAGGAAAGCATCCTCGCTGCCCAGGAGGCTCAGCAGCGGGTCGAACGGGCCGCGGACTCGGTGACAGTCGCCCTGCAACGCGCCTTCGCCGCTTCGGAGCAGCAGCTCGCCTCGGACAGGTCACAATGGCCCGAGGGCGCGGTGGCGGTCGCCTTTCGCGCCGGGCGTGTGGATGCGCATCCGAATGACCGCCTGGTGTACGTCCCGGTCGCGGCTGCCTTGCCCGAGGCTCCTGATTCAATTTTTGCGGAGGGCGACCGGGCCGAGTTCCAGCTGAACGACCGGGCCTCGGCTCTTGCGTCGTTCCGCGAGCTTGCCGGCAGCTCAAACCGCGCCGTGCGTGCCGGGGCCCTCCTGCGCATGGCGCGCAACCTGAGGGCGGCCGGGCAGACGGACGATGCGCTAGCGGAATACGCGGAACTGACAACCTTCGACGACGTTTCGGTCGGGGACGTTCCCGCGTCTTTAGCGGCCGCGTATGCCCGCTGTAAGCTTCTGGACAGCAAGCAGCGCCGCGCTGAGCTCGTTCTGGCGGCTCGCTCGTTGCAGCGCGACCTGGGGCGCGCCCGCTGGAGCCTGACACCGGCGGTCTTCCAGCTCTACACCAACGACGCGGCCCGATGGAGCGGAGATGCGGGGAAGGCTTTAACGCAATCCGAGCTGTTCGCGCAAATTGCGTTGCAGTTGTGGGATCGATGGGCGTCTTTGGGAGAGTCCGGCAGCGAGTTGTTCCCGGTGGACGAACGGCAATTCGTGGTGCTTTGGCTTAAGTCCGCGGGAATATTTCGCGCACTCATCGCCACCCCGGAATTCGCGGAATCGCAGTGGGTGGCGGCGGCCGTGACCGAAGCAAAAAAGCAGGAGGTTGAGTTATTCCTGGGATCGTCCGCCCCCGCCGGCCGAATCAACGCGGCGCGGACTTCGCGCGAATCGAGCCTGCCCTGGGACATCATGGTTGCCCCCATCGGGCCACCCGCGCCCCTGACCGGATTCACGACACGCCGGCGGCTGCTGATCTTGGGCTTCGGGCTGCTGGTGGTTATGGCGTCGGCGGCTTGCTACTTCGTGTTCCGCGCTGTAAGGCGCGAGAAGGCCGTGGCGCGCTTGCAGGCCGATTTCGTGGCCGCAGTTTCGCATGAATTCCGGACGCCGCTCACCACGCTCGCTCAATTTACCGACAGGCTTCGGGAACATCCCCGGCTTGATGAAGAATCCCGCCGTGTTTGCTACGATGCACAAGGCCGCGCCACGGTCCGGCTCACCCGCCTGGTCGAATCCCTGCTCGACTTCGGCTGTCTCGAATCCGGAGAACGCCGCTACGATTTCGAGCAGAGCGATTGCAGCGAGCTGGTGCAGCGCGTGGTGGAGGAATTCCGCGGTGAGGCCGCCGCCGCGGGACACCACATCGAGTTCCATCGCAACGGTCCCGTTCCGGTGGACGCGGACCGCGAGGCTTTGTCGCGCGCGGTCTGGAATCTGATCGAGAATGCCGTGAAGTATTCACCGCAGCAGCCTGGTGTCGCGCAGGAGGTCGAGGTTGGGTTGGACCGCACCGAGGGCCAAGTCCGCATCGCCGTGCGCGATCGCGGAATCGGTATCGCCGTTCACGAGCGCAATGCCATTTTTAAGAGATTTCAACGCGGCGAACAAGCCCAGCGGCGGGGCATCCCCGGCACGGGCATCGGATTGGCCATGGTCGCCGAAATCGCGAAAGCGCACCACGGACGGGTCGAAGTCGAAAGCCGCCCGGGCGAGGGCAGCACGTTCACAATCGTGCTTCCGGTGAAAGGAGGAGCGTGGCGCGAATCCTGATTGTGGAAGATGAGCCGGACATCGCGCTGGGGCTCCAGCTCGACTTGAGCGAGGAAGGTCACGACGTGGAAGTGGTGAACGACGGAGCACAAGCCAGCAACCGAGGGCGCGAGCCCGGCTGGGATCTGATCCTGCTGGACGTGATGCTGCCCTCCAAGGACGGCTTCGAGGTGTGCCGAGAGTTGAGGCGCGCGAAGATCCGCACGCCGGTTTTGATGCTCACCGCCAAGGCACAGGAGGCGGAAAAGATCATGGGGCTGGACATGGGTGCGGACGACTACGTCAGCAAGCCGTTCAGCCCCCGGGAGCTGCGAGCCCGAGTACGTGCGCTGCTTCGGCGCGCCGCTCCCGATACCGATCCGGTCCGGCACGTGGGCGATTGCGAAGTCGATTTTCAGCGCGCCGAGTTGCGCCGCAACGGCTCTCGGGCTGATCTAACGGCAATCGAGCTCAAGATGATTGATCTATTTCTGCGGCAACGCGGGCGCGTGGTCACCCGGGCCCAGATGATCGACGAGGTGTGGGGGCGCGGCGTGTTCGTGACCGACCGCGTGGTGGATACGCATGTGGTCAAGCTGCGGCGCAAGATCGAAGCCGACCCCGCGTCTCCCCGCCATATTGTCAGCGTGCGCGGCATTGGGTACCGATTGGAAACATGAAAACGGCACAGAAACGGCACACTCCGCACATCACGGCATCACACGCGGCCTGTAGAGTTCGGTTATGGAGGTAGTCGACGTGAGAAAGCTCCTGGCTGGATCTTTAATCGCCCTCGCGCTGCTGGCCGGTGGCGTCATCGCGCAGCAGAAGCGGCAGCAGGACGTGGATCTGCAAGCCGCCATCCGGAAGGAATCGATTGACGGCGACCTGAACGGCGCCGTCAAGATGTACAAGAGGATTGCAGACAAGTACAAATCGGACCACGCCGTCGCCGCGCAGGCCTTGCTTCACATGGCCGGTTGCTACCAGAAGCTGGGCGATGTCCAGGAGCGCACGATTCTCGAGCAGTTGGTTCGCGAGTACCCCGATCAGAAGGACGCTGTTGCCACCGCTCGCGCAAGGCTCGGAGAAGCAGCGCAAACCGTGACTGTCCTCGACGGATCATGGGGGGCGCCGTCCTTCGACGGGCGTTACCTCGTGCGTTCCGGCTCTACAGGATTTTTGGTCCGCGACCTCTCAACCAACACCGATCGCAGCACGCCCGCGGACGGCGTGATCAGGAAAGCCCGGTTAACGCCGAACGGCAAGCAAATCCTCTACTATTGGCGCAAGGAAGTAAATCCCTTGAACGTGCCGGCGGAGCTCCGGATCATCAACGTGGACGGGACGGGTGTCCGCACTCTGATTCCGGCCCGCGATTACATCGAGCTTGAAGCGGCCTCCGTGACTTCGGATGGCAAAATCGCCGCCGTAAGTCTCGAACGCCGCGATGGGAAGGTTTGGGAACTGGCGCTGCTCACGATTGAGACCGGAAAGCTCCAGATTCTGAGAACTTTTCGCGATGTGTACACTGGAAACTTTTCTCCCGACGGGCGTTGGCTGGTTTATGCGTCCCTACCCGACGCGCTAGGCAGCAAGGACGCCGGAGTCTACACCATCGCGACCGACGGTTCCGGAGCTATCAATGCGCTGGCATTTTCCGCGAAACTAAGCGCACCGTTCTTTACGCCCGATGGTTCGCGCGTCGCATACCTGGTCACCGGTGAGGCGGAGGATCACGTGGATCTGTGGTCGGTGAAGACAGCGAATGGAAAACCGGTGGGCGATCCAGAGCTGACGAAGAATCGCGTGGTCGACGGCGCCGCTTTCATTCCAAAAGACATGCAGCCTGGCGCCTACGGGTTGGGCCTTGACAGCAAGGGATCGTACTATCTGTCTACCAGGACCGAAACTTCGGCATTGTACCTTTCCAGCCTCGCCCCTGGAACGGACCAAGGGGGCGGCCGTGCGCAGCGAATCTCAGACCCGATCAGGCGACCTTTCGTGACGCAACCCAGATGGTCGCCGGACGGGGCGTCGCTGGCCTATCTCTCCAACCTCGCGGAAGCGATCATCGTCATTCGCAACGTGGGTACTGGCGAGGAGCGCGAGATCCGGACCGGCGTGACTGTATTGGACCTCGTAGGGTGGCAGCCGGACGGAAAGTCTCTGGAGGTAGACGGTCCTCTGATCGGGCATCTACTCATCGATGCGCTAACCGGGCGGCGAGTCGCGGCTGCGGGAGGGACCGCGCGGGCTTCTTCCGGCGATGCCAGCCAGAAGGACGTCCGTCCCGGCGGAGGCCAAGTCGCGAACGTGCTCATAGACCCGCCCCGGTTTCAGACTTTCATCTTCAAGGGCTTGTTTGAGAGGTAGCGGAATGGCAAAACTCCTTCCGAAATTGGCGACTATCACACTGGCACGCCCCACTCCGTGAGTTCGCTGACCACCGCGCGGCTGTGATAGCTCTTGTCGGTGACCACCTCGCGCGGCCCTTCCGCACTGACTTGTTGGAGGACTTCCTCGTTGTCGCTGTCCGCCACGATGGAGGTGATGCGTTCGCCTGCTTCCGCCACCGTCTCCTGAATCGTCGCGGTGTCTCCTTCATCAGCGCCGTGCAGTGTGACCGCCACGATCGCTCCGGTCTCCATGTCCACCGTCGGCGTCCATAATTCCTCTTGCCGAACCCGCTTTTTTCGTCGTCCCATCGCCATGATATGAAGAGAATCAGAACTCTCCCGAGGTCACACTCAACTTGGTGTTTCACCACGCGCTGCTAGGCGACCTCAAGACGTCGTCGTCATCGATCACATCGAAAGGCCTTCGGAAAACTGATTAGGATTTGCTTTCTCTTGTTTCCTAGCCAAGGCAAACACAGTCAGTTCCGGATAGCAGCGACAATCTCTGACAACAGACTCGCTATCAGAGGTTTGACGGGATTAGGGCATGGATAGTCGGCCACTCGGAAGTTAGCCAGAAACGGCGTCTGGGACGCTGAACTCAATCAGGGCCGATGAGTCGACCGTGTCCCGATCCGCTTCACGGTGCACCTGACGCATCTTTTGAGAGTTGCCGCGCGAACTATTGTATTTTTCGGCTCGGCGGAACCATAAACGCGGGCCGATCATTGGCCTTTGCTGTCGCGGCGCTTACCATGCGGGCAACCTCGATCCACATTGGTCCGACCGGCATGTGAGCGTACTTTTTGCGAGCGTAATCCATCCCGATTCCCTGGCTGTAGGCGATAAACGCCGATGCGAGGTATCGGGCGAGTGTCAGATCCGTGTCTGACTTCGAGTCCGTTTTCTTGGCCATGTGAACTTGATTTTCAGTTTACGCCCTTGGCATTCTCGCCGCGTGATCGCTGCATGATGTCGTCCCAGCACTGTGCCGCCGCGCGGTCCTTGCCGCGGATCGCGTGGCTGTAGATATCAGCGGTTGTGCGAACGGAGGAGTGGCCTAGTCGCGCGGAGACGGTGGCGAGGTCGACTCCGTCGGCCAGCAGGAGACTCGCGTGGCTGTGTCGCAGGACATGGAGCGATGCTCCCTTGGGCAATCCCAGGCGACGGCACAGTCGCGCCACGGTCGACGAAATCGAATTGGGCATCAGCGGTGAACCGTCCGGGTTGGCGAAGATCAGATCCAGGTCGCTGCGATAGTCCGGCCCGAACTTCCGGCGGAACTCATCCTGGCGTAGTCGATGCGCCTCGAGCCGAGCCAATATGGATGGCGGCAACTCCACCTTGCGAGGATCCTCTGTCTTGGTGCTCTTGAACACCAGCCCCTTATTGGTCTGACAGAGTGACCGATCAATTACGATGATCATGCCTTGCAGGTCCGACCATCGCAGAGCCAATATCTCCCCGCGCCGCGCGCCGCTCGCTGCAGCTAAGTCGAGAAACACGGGGAGGCACCACGGTCCGGTTGCACACTGCGCCAGGCGGTCCTGCTCCGATGGAAGCAGCGCCATTCCGATCCGTTTCCTCACCTTTGGGCGGTCGCTGTGCGTGACAGGATTTGTGCTGGCCAGCCCCCACTTGATCGCGCGCACAAATGCAGAGGACACCAAACCGGCGATGTTCCTAACCGTCTTCGGTTTCATCGCGCGAGGCGCCTTGGTCTTGCGCGTGTGGCCACCGCATTTCAGCAATCGCGCCCACTCTCGACTGAGATGGAGCGGCGTGATGTTGGTCATGTTCATCGCCAGCAGTTCCGGCGCAATGTACGCTGACATCTCGCGATAGCGCTCAACCGTTTTCGGCGCCAGATTCTCCTCAGCGTGCTGCTTCATGAATTCTGCCAGGAGCATCGCCAGAGTTGTCGGGATGGGCGCGGCGACGCCACCGGCGGCGGCCTGGCGCACCAGCTCCTCGGTACGGCGCGCTGCTTCGGCGGCGGTCGCCTTCTGTTTTGTTTCGAATCCAGATTCGGAGACGAGATTCTGTTTTTGGCGCGTCGATCCTGGTAGGGCGAATTGGTAGTACCACGTCACCTTCCCCGACCGGTATTGGCGTTTGTAGACGGGCATCAGCTCAACACCGTTACCTCTGGTGGCGGGATAAGTCCAGTGCCAGATCGCATTCCGCAGGTGCGCTCCCAGTTTTCGAAGGCGTGCCGGGTGACGATCCACCGTCGTCCGAGGCGGACGGCCGGAATGATGCCTTGCTCCAGCATCGTGTACACCGCCGGGCGACCGATGTCCAGGCGGCGCGCGATCTCCTCAACCGTCATCCTCGCCCGGGGATTCATGGCCGGGACACTTTCTTTTCCGTCCGGCGGGCGCTCGCGGCACAGGACTCGCACTCGATTGAAATTGGATTGAAGGTTCGCGCGGTCTTGCATGGTCGTGTCCTTGTCGACACCCACAACGAGGTCCGCTTTGCGGTTGCTGCGCTGTCTGGTGAAACTGTCTGCTTACTATATATGCAATATCATGCCGGAGTGTCCGATCCAATCGAAGATAGGTTGGTCGGCACGCCAGGCCGCAAAGTTCTCGGATCGATGCTCGAACCAAATAACAATCGCTTGGTAGCGGTACGAACATCGCGGGCGAAGAGGGAGTATCGGGTGTATCTCCACCGAGGACGCTCTTGATTCCAGCTTTCCATCACGCTCCGGCTGATCTCGTCGTGCTGCGCAGCGAAACCCGCGAGCGTCATATGCTTCTCCGAGATCGCCCGCGAAGGACGCAAGTGCTTCGCCCGTGCCCGCTTATAGAGCCGCGCTACTTCCCGAGGGCTTGACCGCGGGTCAATAGTAAGGATAAAGCGAGACAAGCATTGGATCGATCGCAGGCCTCCAGGGCCGAATTCGAGAAATGGAGCTTGCTTTACCGCAACTTCGTTTGGACTGAGCAAGGGCGCGCGGTCTGTCAATACAAACATCGTGGCCTGAGCCTTTTGCCAACTATATGTGGACGCCAACGCGTCGGCGATATTTGCGAGGCTCCGAAGCACTCCGTCGCGACCGATCGGAACACGGTGAACCCACTCATTGTCGGGCACTGAAAAATCGAGAAGGATCTGAGGAACCGGGTTTTCTATTTCGAAGTCAGCTCTTGAAAGAGGGGGATTGCATTCCCAGCCGTTGATGCCGTGGTCGAGCGTGACTGTCTTCGGAAGATTTACGATCACTGCGTGTTCAAAGCGCGCAGTTTCTTGGTTCCGAAATACCCAGTCAACCACCCCCGCGGGCTCGATCAGGCCGGAAGCCATGAACGTGGAACGGAACCACTTTAGCTTTCTATCCTTTCGGGCCCGGCCTGCCACGAGCTCCGAAATCACCTGAAGTCGAAGTGGGCGCTCCTTCATCTGCCTCTGCCGCCGGTCCGGCAAGAGGGGCTTAGCGGCCTCCTGTGTTTCACTCAGATTGAGGAATTTCTGGGCGTTTCTTGCCAACCAGTCGACCGGGTCATCAATTTCGCCGCCAAGCGCTTCTGAAACGTAGCGTTCACTGACGAGGTGCTCCCATATGGCCGCGGGAATCTTTCGATTCAGCCTCTTCTCCACCTCGCGGAGTAGCCGGGCTTGGCTCATTTTGTGCACCCATAAAATCCTCCCACATCATATGGCTAGCTCGTGAGTGGATTATCCTCCGCACTCGAGGCGACTACGGTCTCAAGGAGACGACAGCGCAATGGAATTGAGAATGAGCTCCCACCTTTCGCCAGCGCGATTCAAGCTGCTGGAAATCTTACGATGTCTTGGTTTTGGTGTGATCGAAGATCTCGCGATTGTCAACGGCGAGCCGTGCTTCGATCCGTTTCCTAGAATTTTAGAGGACATAAAGATCGGCTCGGAATCGGAATCGCGGCCCTCAACGAAATCAGGGGCATTCGCGTTGACGAGCCGGATGATCGAACTACTCGATCATCTCGATCGGCTCGGATCGGGAAAAGTCCGAATCGAGGTCAAGCACTCCCAAGCGTTTCGCATCGTAGTTGAACACACCGGCGAACGATTGCTGGGCAAGTCGAAAGGTGAAGGCAGTGTCCGCGGCTAAGCGCCCGCCGGACTTTTCCCAGGCTCTCCCGTTGGCGAGACGTGCGGCCCGGGCGAGATCAGCGGCCGCGATCGCCCAAACGCACGTTGGTGCGACGGATCGCGAAGACATCGAACAGGAAATCATTGTGGCGGTGTGGCTTAATCTCCGACGGTTCGATCCACTTCGTGCATCCTTGCGGACGTTTGTTGAACGAGTAAGCGCATCGAAAGTGGCGTCGACGCTGCGCCGGGCCAGGGCCCAGAAGCGCACCGGAGCACACCCAGAGCGACATGACGTCGATTCGACGCGCATCCAGTTCGCCATCGAACTCCGCATAGATGTGAGGAGCGCGTTACGAACTCTGAGTCGCGATGACCAGAAGATTGCGCGACTACGGCTCCATTTCACTCCCATGGAGATCGCACGCGTGCTGGGCTGTTCGCGCACGGCGGTTTACCGAAGCCTGGTACGCATCCGGCAGGCGTTGGAGCGATTCGATCTCGATAAATATTAGAAGATAACCGGACAGTTTTCATCCAGCTCGCGTATATAGCCTACGAACACGTCGGTTCGGTGGACAGCGCCAACAGCGCATCCCGAACGGCACATTGTCCGCCGCAAGGCAGGCCGGATCTTAAGGTCCAGTGCGTCGTTTGATGGTTGACCCCAAAAGAAGACGGCAGCCGAATGGTTGCGCCACCGCCGAAGGGAATACCCGGAAACTCGTAGCGTTGGGGATTGCCTCGGTTCGTGAGGGCCAGCGGCCGGCAGCGGCAGCTAATCCAGGCGAGGCAGAATCCGCACAGGTTGGCGTCACCGAAGTGCGAAGACGCCCGTGAAAGCGACCGACCGACGGGGCATTTCATGCGCGCGAAACCCACGGCTTAAGGTATCGTGCGCTCGGCTCCCTCACTCCGAAGCATTGATTCGCTTCGGTGTTCGGTTGGGGAACGAGAGTGAAATCGAGGAAAGCGCCTGCACGAACAAAGTCTTGGGGAAAACAGGAGGAATGCGAGATGGATAACTATTTCAACTACTTCACCGAGATTGAAAAGCATTTCTGTGCAGCGCGTGGAACCGGCTCATTCCTCGTGTCACCGCTCGACTGGGCTCTCATCGAGCAATGGAAAAACGCGGGGATCCCGATCGAGGCGGTTCTGCGCGGAATCGATGCCGTGTTCGAAAAGTGGCGGAATCGTCCTTTGCGGGGGCGGCAGCCAGTGAACTCGCTCGGATTTTGCGCGCACGCGGTCGCGGCGGAGGCGCAGGCGATGGCCGAAACAGCGCCGATCGCGCGAAGGAATGCGAAGCCGCCGTTCGAAATCGACGCGGTCCGCAAGTTCGTGGCCGGCAACGCGGCAATGCTTAAGAAAGCGGAGTTTGCCGATATTGCGGAAATGATCGAGGCGCTCGATATCGACACGCTTTACGAGGATCTTGAACAGCTCGAACAGCGCCTAACTGGAATCGAAGAGAAAATGATCGCGACTCTGCGCGGAGCGGCATCCGACGATACGTTGCGCCAAGCGCGCAGCGAACTCGACCGGGATCTCAAGCCGTACCGAGAAAAAATGGGCGCCGAACAGATCGCCATGCTCGAAAAGCAGTTTCTGGAGCGGAGACTGCTGGAATTGGCCGGCCTTCCGCGGCTCAGCTTGTTCTACCTCTGATGCGTGCCCGGCGAAATCACAAACGAACCAGCAGGCCGGCGAGCACCAGCCGTGCGTTGCCCAGACATCCGGTTCATCAACCGCAAGATTCCGGTCCAGGAGGTAGGGCGCGCCCTCGGTTTGAGAACCGGCTCAAACGGCAACATCCACTGCTGGCGCCTCGAACTTCACCAGAATGGCGACAGGACCGCATCGATCGGCATCCGAAAGACGAACAACACGGTGAAGTGCTTCGGATGCGACCTCGGGCCGCTGGGTGTCGTTGATCTCGTGCTGGCCGTGCTCCATCTGGAGAATCCAGGTGAAGCTGCCCGTTGGGTCGCCGAGCGGTTCGACGTCCCGGAAGTGCCTCGCGGCGCACACATCGTCGAGCCCGGGCGCCGCACTTTCCAATTCGGCCGCGAAAGCGAAATCGGCCTGCTGATTCACTCCGGGCTGTGGGCAAAGCTGTCGCCCGTCGCGCGCGCTCTCGTTCCCGTGCTTCTTGAACTGGCGGCACGCGATTCTGGAAAGCACACCCTATCCGCGACGATTAGCTACCGGGCACTCATGCGATACGGCGGCATCAGCTCCCCAAACGGAGTGTCAGCTGCTCTCCGAGAACTCGAACAGATTCACTGGCTCGCTGTTCTCGCCGGCGGCCGCGAACCTGGCTCGGGGCCGGTTCGCGCCGCCTCCACCTATCTGCTCACGCCGCGCTCCGATGAACTTTTCGAACTCGCAAACGCTAACTGCAAGCAAATGCGGGACGAAATAGAGAGCCAGCGCGAACTCCGGGCCGAAGCCCGAACGCAACGCAAGAATCGCCCTTTACTAAGTAAAGACTCTGTATCGCTGGAATAGCGTGGATGCGTTTGACGCTATTGCTGGGATAGCGTCAAGTTGTGCTGACGGCCGAGTCGGCAGGCTTGCCCTCCGGTTCGAGAAGCCGCGGCCAACTATGAGAATCACTTCGAGGACCCTGACGGCGAGGCTTTGGCCGGACCCGTCTTTGGACTTGCTGGCTTCGGAGTTGCTGGCTTCGTCGTCTTGGCCGCGGTTCCTGGGGCGGCACGGGTATGTGCGCGAACGACGGTGCCATCCTTCCGCGTGTACTGGTGAACGTGAACCGGGCGCGCCGGACTGCGCTTTGTAGCGGCGTGCGTCGCCCTCGGAGTCGGACGGGTCGTCGTATTGCCAGCCAGGAGGGATGTGAGGGAGAGAAGAATCGTGACTACTAATCGCATTTGTTACCTGCCGATCGGACCGCTAGAATTTCGTTCGACGCTTCGGCGTTCGAAAGCTTCTCCAGGATCCGCTCGATGCGGTCGAGTCGAGCGGTCAGGTCTTTGAATTCCGTATTCGCGGTCTGGTGAACGAAATAGGTGGTGATCGATGCAGCCAGCGTGGACATCAGCCCAATGCCGACGACCATCAACAGCACCGCGATCAGCCTGCCAGGGAGGGTGGTTGGAGCGATGTCGCCGTAGCCGACGGTGCTCGCGGTTACGACGGCCCACCAGATCCCGTCACCGAGGCCGCCCTTTACTGTTTCCGGTTCGAGAATCGATAGGCAACCACCGCCGACCAGGATCAGCAAGCTCGTGATGGCTACCGTATAGAGCACGCCACGGCGTCCCAGGATTTCTTTGAGAGCCGCGAGCCCGCGAGCGGTGACCCCGGCCAGTCGGGCCAACCGGAGCATTCGCGCCAGTCGGGCCAGGCGCACCAGAGCCAGCAGATTGGGAAGCAGCGGAAACGAAAACAGAACGACAGCGAAGTCCGCGGCGGTTGAAGGTTTGAGGATCTGAACTCGAGGTCCGAGCGATACGATGAACAGGAACTCGATCGCAAAGACGCTCCACACGGCCCAGTCCATCGTGTTCAAGGCCGGGGACCTCGTGCCGTGCTCCTGAAGCACGGTCAGCGGAATTGTGGCGAGCGATCCAAGGACAATGGCGACGTCTAACACCGACCGAAATCGGGAATGCGAGGTTATTGGGGGAGCCGAGGTCATCGTGGGACGCTGCCACTCGCCGTCGCGATTCCGTACGCGGTCGAGGACGTTGCTTCCTGCAGAAGTCGGCCATCCACCAAGACCGCGACATGAACCTCTCCCGTGTCGCTTTGGTTTTGGGCAGAGAGGTAAACGAACGACCCGGTCGCTGCGTAGAAGGTCATCCCGGCCGGGAGTGCGACATCTTTCTGTTCCGTACCGCCCGTCGGGTTTCGGTACGTTACACCAACCGTCCTGGCGGAGCCATCTAGCTTGTACTCGATTCGGTGAACACCGGCTGGAAGGGTCGCTTGTCCCCCGATCGCGGGCGCCGCGGCCACCGGAGCCGGAGCTTCCGTATTGAGCACGCAATCGACCTCAACGTGCGTTACCCCACCATTGTGGCGAAGCCGAAGCGAACACGATGTTCTCGTGTCAACTGCCTGAAAAAGAATGCCCTGTTGGTCTCCACCCTCGTCGTACCTGACGCCCCGCCAGGCAGCTTTGTGCAGTTCCGTCTCATAGCCGGCGACTACTGACACCGAATCTGCGTTTGTGTCGTAAGCAGCGTGAACGTGGTTTGGCAGGGCGGTGTATTCGGTGATACCGACTTGCGGGAAGCCCAGCCACTCGGGAATTTGCATCGGCTGATTGCTGCTAGACTCTGGCTGCTTTGCGGCGCGCGCAGGCGCTTTGGGCGATGTCTTTGAACTCGGCCGTTCAGTACCCTGAGAGGATTGTTGCTGTGTAATCGGAACGGAAGTCGACGCAACAGGTGAGTAGGACACGTCGGATGCAGGCGGGTTTGACGCGGGCGCTCCTCCTGAAACTCCCTGCGCTGACGCGAGGAGGTCCTGCATCCACCATTGCCGGTGAAAGTCGTTGAAGTCCTCCGTCTGCTTTCCGACCACTCCGATCAGCCCGCCATTCCACGTCGGATAGGCGCGAGACCCGTCGGGCTTCGATAGGTTTTCGGGGAATGTCCGCATCGTGTAGACCGGATTTTGAGTGCCGAACTCTTCTCCCAGCTGCTTGAAATACTTGCCGTCGATCAGAAATCGCGGGTGCCCCCGGAAAGCCAGCTCCACGGACTTGAACTGCCGCGCCTTTTCAACTTGCGCGAATTGCAGGAACACTCTGAACACGTCCGCCATGCTGTTGGTGAGCGCCTTTGCAGCCAGCGTTTTGTCGCTCCATTTAAAAAGGCCCCCGGCGCTTGCCCTTGATCCTCGCTAAGACATTCTCGCCGACAATCCTTTGAAGATTTAACTTGCGTTCTCCCCGAAGCAGAGCGATGAATCGTCATGCGCGAAGCCCGCGCAGAAAAGGACGATTCAAAATGAAAACCGAAGAAACCAACGAAAAAGCCGCCACCGTTGCGGAACAGGGCGCGCACGTCGCGCCGGCCGAGGCCTCCTCGAAGAAAAGCGCCAGCCGGAAGAAGGGTGCGCCCAAACCCAAGAAAAGCGCCAAGCTCGCGAAGGCGGCCAAAGCCCCGCGTGCGAGGAAGGGCGCAACGGACGCGCGCAGCAACAAGAAAGCGGACGTGATCGCGATGATGAAGCGCGCCAAGGGCGTGACCCTGGCCGAGATCATAGCGGCCACGGGCTGGCAGAAGCATACCGTGCGCGGCTTCGTCAGCATCCTCGGCAGCAAGGGCGGCCAGAAGATCGAGTCGTCGAAGAACGCCGCTGGGGAGCGCAGCTACCGCGTCGCGAAGTAGCCAGTCGCGCCAGGTTCCTTCCAACGCCGCTACCGGTTCCGGCCGGGGCGGCGTTTGCTGCGTTGAGTTCTCCTATAGGCCAGCCGAGCGTATCTACACAGTATGAAAACGGGCGGGTTGCGGCGGCAGCAGCCGATACTGCATATCGATTTTTCGGCCGTCCTCCAAAATACAGGGTCTGCTCCAATCTCCCAAGCTACCGGATCGAGGCTCTTCGAAGGGGGTAGCTCCAAGGATGGCGCACATAATCCGCTCCATTCGCTCCGGTTGCGTCATAACGTGATCCCCAGGCACGGCGATCAAATCGAGGTCGTTTCCTTTGCCCAGCTCTGATACCGAACCATGGAGCGCGATGTAATAACCGTTCTCCTTAAACGGCTTGATCAGCAATGCCATGACGTGCATCGCCTGCTCTATTGTCCAACCCGGCGCATCGGATGAGCCCCATTTCATTCGGATTAAATTGTGGCCCAGGCACCTTGGACGCGTCAACCCCCTCGACGTCCAAGTCATCTTACAGTGACGTGACGGACCGGTGACGTCACTGGCCAGTGCCCAAAACATGCGAAGGCCGGAATGTTTCGGCGTGGAAGCCCCGAAAAGTGCCCACCGTTGGCGCACAAACGCGTTCAGGCGCGTCGGGGCAGCCAGGAAGGGACTATGGCGCGGCGCGCGGCTTGGGCGGCCCGCGCGAGCCGGGGAAACGAGATTGTCCGCGCCGGTTTTGCGCCGGGCGCTGGCGCGGATTCCAACGCCGCGCATTCGAAAAAACGCGAATAAAGTGGTCAAATGGTATCGATTTGGTACATGCCTGGCCCACAATCCACTGATTTCGCTATAGTTATGCGCCGGGCGATTTCGAGGGTCGTTGGACAAAACCCCGTCCGTTGGCGCACGGGCGCGCTCAGTGGCGACGGCGGAAAAGAGGTGGATAGGTAGTGACCCGGGGCTGCCCGCGCGCGTGAAAGCGGAACCGTTGGCGGCAGAAGCTGGCGGGCTGGCGATGCGACGGCTTGCTTGACGACCCTGGCCACCGATTCCAGCCGCCAGGGTGTTCCGCGCGGCGCGTCCGTAGCGCGCTGCCGCTCAGTGTGGCGGCGATCCCGCGCAGGGTAGCGCCCTGGCTGGGCAGCCGCCGGATTTCTGCCAGGGCCCGCTGCTCGGGCCGAGAGGCGAAAGCCCATTTAGGGGCGTCGCGGAGTCTCCCCGCAGAAAGGGTGGCGGAAAACGCCTGTCTTTGGCGGGTTGGAGACAGGGGAAAGCTTTCCCCTACCGCATTTCACCGTTTAGAACGAACCCTCTGGCGCGGGGGACGCTGCGCGTGGGTCGTAACGGCGGGATTGCGGTGAGCGGAATAGCGTGGGTTACAAGGAGGTGTCCTTGTGACCCGTTTACGCAAAATGATGCTGGAGGAACTCCAGCGTCGAAACTACTCCGACAGTACTGTGCGCGTCTACCTCGCGACCATTCGAGACTTCTCCCAGCACTTTGGTCAACCACCCGACCAGCTAGGGGCGGAACACATACGGCAGTTTCAGGTCTATTTGCTCAAAGAGAAAAAGCTCGCGGTCGCCTCGGTCAAGCAGCGCGCATCCGCCCTCCGGTTTTTCTTCGTGAAGACGCTGCGGCGGCCGTACATGCTGGAGCAGATCCCTTATCCGAAAGTCCCGCGCCGTCTGCCTAACATCTTGAGCGAAGCGGAAGTTGCGCGCCTGATCGATTCCGCCAGTAATCTGTTGCACCGCGCCATGTTGATGACGCTTTATTCGACCGGAATCCGCCGGGCCGAGCTGTGTAGGTTGAAGGTCAGCGACGTCGACAGCAAACGCATGATCCTTCATATCCGCGAGGGAAAAGGCGGGCGGGATCGAGACGTTCCCTTGAGCGCAACACTGCTGGAAACGCTGCGTGAGTACTGGCGGTGGATGAAACCGAAGACCTATTTGTTCCCAGGCACGGTCAAGAACTGGCGCGCCGACGTTCCCATCACAGATAAGATCCCGTGGCATGCGTGTCAGGAGGTCGCGCACCGCGCGGGGCTCGACAAGCACGTCACGCCTCACATGCTACGGCACAGCTACGCCACACATTTGCTCGAAGCCGGAGCGGACCTGCGCACGATTCAGATCCTGTTAGGGCACGCCAAACTCGAACACACAGTCGTCTACCTGCATCTTTCTCAGCGTCATCTGCGGACGGTGAAGAATCCGCTGGAAAGTTTGCAAGTCTCCACTCCCGACAGCGTAAAGCGCTCACGAAGACTGCGGAAGAGATGACCCGGCCACCTTTCGAGGTGGCAGATATCATTCGTGCACAAGGTCAGAGCTTCATCGATAAGAATCGATCCTGGTTGAACGGCGGACACTTGAAAGTGCTCGCCGCCATCGAGCGTTGCCGCACGTCGGCGCTCGGCGGACATCGCGACCGGTGCGCGAAGTGCGGTCATCAGGCCATCTCGTTCAACTCGTGCCGTAATCGGCATTGCCCGAAGTGCCAGACCAACGCGCGTGAGAAGTGGCTTGCCAAGCGCAGTGCGGATTTGCTGCCCACGCCCTACATGCACGTGGTTTTCACGCTGCCACACTTGCTCGCTCCGTTGGCGTATCACAACAAGAAACTGCTCTACGATCTGCTCTTCCACACCAGCGCAGTCACGTTACTGAAAGTCGCGGCGAATCCCAAACGCCTGGGCGCCGAACTCGGGTTCCTGAGCGTGTTGCACACCTGGGGACAAACGCTCCAGCATCATCCGCACGTGCATTGCGTGATTCCCGCAGGCGGCCTTTCACCGGATCATCGACGCTGGATCCAAGCACGTCCGAACTTCTTTCTGCCCAAACGGGTGCTGCGCAAAGTGTTTCGCGGCAAGTTTACCGATGGACTCGAACAGCTTTGGCTCGAAAAACGATTGTGCTTGCCCGGATCTCTCAAAGTACTGGAACAGGAGAAAACGTTCCGAACATTTCTGCGATCTTTGCATCGCAAGAAATGGGTGGTGTACGTAAAACCGCCCTTTGGCGGACCGCAGCACGTGCTGCAGTATCTCGCCCGCTACACCCATCGCGTCGCGATCTCCAATCACCGCATCACCAACTTCGCCGAAGGTAAGGTGTCGTTCCGCTGGAAAGATTACGCGCATGGTAGTCAACAGCGCGTCATGACGCTGGAGGCTGACGAGTTCCTCCGGCGCTTCTTACAACACATCTTGCTCTGCGATTCGTGCGCATCCGTAGTTTCGGTTTCCTCACCCACCGCCAACGCACGGTGTCGCTGGCGCTGTGCCGCGAACTGCTCGCCGCCGCCGAAGCCCGCGCGCCGGTTGTGGCGAAAGCCTGCGAAGCGGCTTGGCCATGTCCACGCTGTGGAGGCCCCATGGTGGTCATCGAAAGACTGACCGCCCAACAGCTTGCCCAAGAGGGTGTCCTTGATAGCTCCTGATCCAACAGGCGGGAAGTCGAATCGAAGGTGTGCTCCGGCACGCCTGCTCCACGTGTGCTCGCTCGGCAGAAAACACCGTTCTGCAAGCTTAGCTGTCCACTCGATGCAACCTTTCTGGCATCTGTTCAGGACCATTCCATCCACAACCGTCCGCCCTGCTAGCCCACAATCCCAACCGGCATTCCTGAGATCTGTACTATTCCCATAAGGGCGCCAGCGGGTTCCTTCAAACGGCGCTATCCGAACTGACCCGGCGGTCAATCTTCCGGATTACCCCAAACTGTGCGGCGCCGGGTCAGTCCCGATAGCGTTCTAACGCTTAGCGGGATTTGCTATCTTCAGTCCAAGGTGCCAGAAGAAGAGACACATTCGATAGGGTTAAAGAGTCGATTGCAAAAGCGCGCTCGGTTTCTTCAAATTGCGGCCCTCGCGGCTGCACTATCGGGATGCTCCGCTCCTCCGACGCCGGCAACAGTAGATAATCCAGCGAACGACGCGGCAGCAATGAATGCTCTCAATAAATGGTGGAAGGAAATCAATTACGCAGCTACACCGGTCAAGGCAGGAACCGTCATACCGGCTGAAACCATCACGTCGAAGACGGGTCGTGTAATAAAGGTTCCGAGGCATGTGCAAACCAAAGAAGATGCTGAGGAACAATCGGCGGATTTTCAGTTTGTCACGCGCAATCTTGCGACAGTGCGTGGCTTCTCGGTTCATGGCGAGACGGTAACGGTCGAGACAAACCTGTCTGATGGCGTGGATGGGGATTATAGGGCGCGAGAAATTTGCCGCAGCCTCGGAGGCTTCGTCTGGGCAAATGAAAATCGGCACTATGAACTGCAAGACATCAAGGTTGTGGGAACGAGAGGCGAAATTCTTTCATCACGGATTGGTCTAGGCGCGGTTCGATAAATTGCCATCACCGACTTGTCCTTGTCAGGCAAGGTCCTCCCGGCCTGCGGGCGGTCTTTAGGCCCGTAGGGCAGCGCGGGAGCCGGGCCCCAAGACGCGAGCAACCGACTCAAGCCGCCACGGCGTACCCCGGCGCGTTCGGAGCGCTTTATGGTTGAGGGCGGCGGCGATCCCGCGCAAGGTAGCGCCTTGGTTTCGTAACCGCCGGATCTCCGACAATGCGCCTTGCTCGGCCGGATCCGGTTCGACGTGCTGGCCGTCGCCAGCGAGCCGGAAGCCGAATGCGATGTTGCCCACCCGTTCCCCTTGGCTGCGCTTGTGGCGAAGGGCGTCCCGCGTCCGCTCACCGATCGCTTCGCGTTCCCACTGCGAAACCGCCGCCATGATGTTCAACACCAGGCGTCCTGCCGCGGACCCGGTGTCGAGCGACTCGGCGACCGACACCAAGGCGACGTCTTTCCGTTCGAACCGCTCCAGCAGTTCGCACAGATCCTTGACGCTGCGGGTGAGCCGGTCGAGCTTGGCCACGATGACGGCTTTCACTTTGCCGGCATCCACCAGCGCGAGAAGCTTTGCCATTCCGGGCCGGTTCAGGCTCTTGGCCGACTCGCCGCTTTCGACGATGATCTCGCTCAGCTCGGCGCTCTGCACCAGCGCCATCGCGCGAATCTTCTCGGCCTGCGCTTCGAGCGAACACCCGCGCTCGGCCTGCTTGTCTGTGGAAACCCGAACGTAGCCAATGGTCTTCATGCCATTGGCATGTTAGCGGCTGGGCGTTCGGACATCAACGAGAATCCGCCAGGCTGGGCGTTCGCAGAGCCAGGATTAAAGCCTTAGGCGGATGCAAGCATTGGAATTGGTCGCATCCCACCCTGAATCCTCAACCTAGGTTCTGCTAACCAAAATGACAGTAGGACGTCTACCCGGTGTGATCTGATTCTGGGTAGAATATCTACTATCGCTATGCGAAACGAATCCTCAAGCCGAATCCAATTGCTGCAAGGCACGCTGGACATGTTGATCCTGCGGACTTTGTTATTTGGCCGCGCGCACGGACATCAGATCGCGAAGCACATCCAGCGGACGACCGACGAACTGTTGCAGGTTGAGCACGGATCTTTATACCCGGCGCTTCACCGGCTGGAGCGCAAAGGATGGATAGCGGCCAAATGGGAGTCGGCAGGGAAGGATCTTAAGCGGGAGTTCAAATACTACCGCCTCACCGCCGCCGGCAAGAAACAGCTGGTGGCGGAAGAGTCGAAATGGAAGAAGCTGACCGGCGCGGTCGCCCGGATCATGTGGCCTGCCGAGGAAAACTGATGAAGTGGTGGCGTCCGAAAACTCGCGAAGAGGATCTCGACCGGGAGCTGCGCACAGACCTGGAATTGGAGGTCGAAGAGCAGGAGGCGAATGGCCTTTCGCCGCGGGAGGCTCGCGACGCCGCCCAGCGGGCTTTCGGAAACGTGACTTGGGTGAAAGAGGAGGTGCGTTTCATGTGGGGCTGGACACTTTGGGAGACCATCTTTCAGGAACTGCGCTATGCCATGCGGACTCTGCGGAAGAGTCCGGGCTTCGCCGCGACGGCGATTTTGACGCTGGCGCTGAGCATCGGCGCGAGTACTGCCGTCTTCGCCGTCGTGGATTCAGTGCTTCTGAAGCCGCTCGCTTTTCGCGACAGCGGCCGTCTGGTGGCTTGCTGGGAGCGCGTCCGGTTTTTGCGAGTTGATGCCACCGGTCCCAATCCCCCGCACGTGGAGGCGTGGCGCGAGCGCGCCACTGCTTTCAGCGGCCTGACCTACCTGCGTCACATGGCCATGGGATTGACGTTGGGCGCGGAACACCCGCGCCAGACTAGTGCGGTCGTCACCATTCCGAATTTCTTTGACATCCTTCAGGTGCATGCAATGCTTGGCCGCACGTTTGTCGCCGATGATGGTGTCCAGGGCCACGACAACGTTGCCGGTCTAACTTATCCTCTGTGGCAGGACCAGTTTCACGGCGATCCCGGCGTTATCGGCACCACCATCCGCCTCGGCGATGTTTCGCGCCAGGTGGTGGGCGTGCTGCCCGCCGACTTCCACTTCCCCAGCGGAACCGTCCTGAACTCGTTCCGGCGCGGCAGTGAGGCCGTGAGCGCCGGGCCCGACCCCGCCATCTTCTTCCCGGCGGCGCTGGATTTGAGGCAATTCGGATGGAACGGGAACTACGGCAACTGGATCGCCCTGGGGCGGCTCAATCCGGGTGTCACGTTGGCGCAGGTCGCGGCACAGCTCGACACCATCCAGGCGCAGATCCTCGCGGACCCGGCCTATCATGGCGATCGCCGCCCCGGCGCCCTCAGCGCATGGGTGCAGCCGATGCAGGAAGCTATCGTGGGTGATTCCCGAACCGCATTGTGGCTGCTGATGGCCGCCGTCATGGGCCTGATGCTGATCGCGTGCCTGAACCTGGCCAACGCTCAACTGGGACGCGCCCTGGCGCGCAACCGCGAATCCGCCGTGCGCACCGCGCTGGGCGCCGCCAAGTGGCGCCTGGTGTGGAATGCGCTGGCCGAAAATCTGCTGTTGGTGGTCATCGGCGGCGTGGCCGGCATTCTGTTCGCCTCGGCGAGTCTGAATCTGTTTCTGCGCAATACTCCGGTTGGCCTCCCTCGCCTCTCGGAGGTCCATCTCAATCTCGCAGTGCTGTCCTTCTCCGTGGTCCTGACCTTTGGTGCGAGCATTATTTCGGGCTTGTTGCCCGCGCTCAGGCTTCTCACCAACGATCCGCAAGCGTCGCTTCAGCAGTCGAACGGCCGCACCTTCGGAAGCCGGCAAGGCAACCGCATGCGTCGATGGCTGATCGGCTTGCAGGTTGCGGGCTGCACCGCGTTGCTGCTCGTCACCGGCCTATTCTCAAAGAGCCTGCTCCATCTGCTCGGCGAGGATAAAGGCTTCGATACTCGCCAGGTCGCGGCGGCCGAGGTCCGGCTGACTCCGCAGAGTTACGGCAAGGACCAAAGCCGGGTCAATTTCGATGACGCGGTCCTAGTCAACCTGCGTGCCATTCCCGGTGTTCAGTCGGCTGCCATGGTAAGCGCCATGCCGCTCGATGGCGAATCGTGGAACGAACCGGTTCAGCGCGTGGACAAACCCAATCTGGAAACGCCGCTCATCAACCTGCGCTGGGTGAGCCCCGGATATTTCGAGAGCACGCGTCAGCAGCTCTTGGCGGGCCGCTTCTTCGAGGAACGAGATCGCAATTTGAGCAACGTGGTTCTCTCCGAAGGTGAGGCCAAAGCTCTTTGGGAAGGCGGCGATCCAATTGGCGGCCAGGTCAAGATCGAAGGCCGTCTTTTCACCGTGATCGGGGTGGTTGCCGATTCCCGAAGCACGTCGCTCAAGACACCGGCGCGCATGGCCTATGTTCACTACCAGGATCGGCCGCCTTACCCCACGTACTTCTTGATTCGCGCCGCCAACGCTGGCGCGCTCGCGTCCGTCATGCGACAGGCGATTTGGAAGTACGATCCGGAAGTCACCATCGGGCGAGTCAAGACGCTGGATGCACAACTGACCGATTCCCTAGCCACCGAGCGCTTCGAAACCATGGTGCTGCTCTCATTCGGAGCCGCCGCCCTGCTATTGGCCATGCTCGGGATCTATGGCGTGCTGAGCTATTCGGGGTCACCCGCAAGCAGGAGATCGGCGTGCGAATGGCTCTCGGAGCTACGCGCGCGAACGTCTATGCACTCACCTTCGCCGAGGCGGGCACGCCAGTATTTGCGGGGGTTATCACGGGGCTGGCAGCCAGCTTGTTGGCCGGCCGCGCCATACAAAGACTGCTGTATGGGACTCAGGCCGTCGATCCGCTAGTCATCCTAATCGTGACCGCCCTGTTCCTGCTTTCGGCCGCGGCCGCCGCATTCCTGCCGGCGCGGCGCGCCGCTTCGGTCGATCCGATGCAAGCTCTGCGATCGGAATAATAGATATCACGCGCTGGCTGCGTCGGTCCCGCCCGAAAGCGATTCGCAACGAGTAGTCGCCAAGCGTTTGCCGATGAAGTCCCTCTGCTTCCGATAAGCCGATGTACGTCGACACCCCGACCTCAACCTTACTGAAAAATGGCGATCTGTTTCTGAGTCCGTCTGCTTTACGGGGGACCGACTCCGCGACACGTCGGCTATGGACATCAGATTCGCCACGGTGTATAAAAGAACACAGGTCCGTTCGACAGGCCAGCGCAAAGCGCACCCTCCGAAAAACCCGGAGGGCGGTTTATGGCGATCCTTTGGCCGCGAGCTTCCTCCCGAAAAAGCAGATCATCGAGAAGCGCTTAGTTGCTGCGGCGCCGCATAACAATCGGCTGGGAAGACACCAGACTCGGAGTCCCGGAGCGTGATGAACTCCGGTGAGCTTTCACCGCCCGCACAATGGGACGCGGGCCGGTAAGAGTGAGCCAAGGCCGCAACTTTTGAATCTAGGGCTCGGCAGTCTGAGCCTCACTGGTTCTTGGGGACCAGAAGGCCCCGTATTGTCTTTCCGAAATCCTTCTGTCGGGCGGAAAACATTTCCGATTTAATTCTGATTCGTGCGACAATTGCTCTCAGGTCCGTTCGACAGGCCAGCGTGAAGCGCACCCTCCGAAAGATCAACTTTCCAGGAGGTACTGCGTGCACATCGAACTCTGGCCGATTAATCGCCCGAAACCGTTTCCCAAGAACGCGCGCCATTGGAATGCGGCCGCTGTAGCCAAAGTCGCGGCCAGCATTCGCGAATACGGGTTCCGCCAGCCCATCGTCGTCGACGTCCACGACGTAATTTGCATTGGTCACCTCCGATTAGCCGCCGCAAAGTCCCTGGGGCTGAAGGAAGTCCCCGTGCATGTGGCCCGCGACCTGACGCCGGCCCAGATCCGCGGCTTGCGATTAGCGGACAATCGCACGAATGAAGAGAGTGAGTGGAACGATGACCTGCTTGGGCCTGAGCTGGCGGAACTGAGCGACCTCGGATTTGATGTGACCCTCACCGGCTTCGACGTTTACGAAATCGACAAGCTGCTTCGCGATCCGCTTGATGAAGAGAGAGCGGAACAAGCGCCACCGCTGCCCGATGTCGCAGCGACGCTACCGGGCGATTTGTGGCTCCTCGGAAACCATCGCCTCTTGTGTGGCGACGCTACGAGCCGGAAGCTGTCGCGAGGCTGCTCGGCGATCGCAAGCCACTGCTGCTCGTAACCGACCCACCTTACGGCATCAGCCTGGACTCCGAGTGGCGCGATCGAGCTCGGATCAACAAGCACGGCCCAGCCGAAGCGAGCTACATGAAGCATCGGGTCGAAGGCCACACCAATACGACCATCTCCTCAGACACTCGTGCCGATTGGTCGGAAGCCTTCGAGCTGGTGCCGAGCCTGCAATGTGGGTACGTGTGGCATGCCTCGAAGTTCACCCGCGAGGTTCTGGACGGACTGCTGCGAATCGGCTTCGTACATCATCAGCAAATAATTTGGGATAAAAAGCGCGCGGTGCTCACCAGGACGTTGTATTGGTTTGGGCATGAGCCGGCATGGTTCGTGCGAAAAAAGAACGCTTCGTGGTATGGACGGGCCGGCGAGAATTCCACAGTTTGGTCGGTAGAATCACCGAAATTTATAATGGGGCGCTCCGACGAAGAGAAATTTGATCATCCCACCCAGAAGCCTTTGGAGCTGATGCGGCGGCCGATTCTCAATCACACAAAACGCGATGAGCTTGTGTATGACCCTTTCCTGGGAAGCGGGACCACGCTGATGGCCGCGGAACTGACCGAGCGTATCTGCTACGGAATCGAGCTTGATCCAAAATACTGCGATGTGATCGTTCGGAGGTGGGAGGAGTTTACCGGCAAGCAAGCCACGCTGGAGGCGGACGGGCGGACATTCGAGCTACTAAGGGCCGAAAGGCTGGGAGTCGCAGCATGAATCGAGCGCTGCTACCGCGAGATCGCGGAAATCGAAGCGCTCATCATCGCCGGCCATCCCGATCTGCCGGGGCTGTGCCTGGCGTTATCCGATTGGTCGGCGGAATTGCAGATTCTTTTGGAGGAAAAGTGAACAATGGCGCGCCCTAGGTCTATGACCGCTTGAAAGAGTTCCTTTTGTAGCCGAACTTGCTGCGGGCCGCCTTGCGATCAAACTTCCAGTTGATTTTGATGCGGTCACGGTTCATGCGGCGGTTCCATGCTCGTG
>Ga0182024_10006803_pt1 | contig 24917 bp, 23 predicted proteins | sample P32metaG_FD_120480 | JGI IMG/M metagenome (GOLD analysis project Ga0182024, IMG submission 120480) | Permafrost microbial communities from Stordalen Mire, Sweden - P3-2 metaG (Illumina Assembly) | ecosystem: Environmental > Terrestrial > Soil > Wetlands > Permafrost | place: Sweden: Stordalen...
CCCCAGACCGAGGAGGCCCGGCGCGCCTATCGGGAATTGATCGTGACCACGCCTGGTCTCGGTGAGTGCATCAATGGCGCGATCCTCTATGACGAGACGATCCGCCAGAAGAAAAAAGATGGCACGCCCTTCATAATGGTCCTCGCCAGGGCAGGCATCATTCCCGGCATCAAAGTCGACATGGGCGCAAAGGTTCTTGCCGGTCATCCCGGCGAGAAAGTCACCGAAGGCCTAGACGGCTTGCGCGACCGCCTCAAGGAATATGCCCGTATGGGCGCCCGCTTCGCCAAATGGCGCGCGGTGATTTCCTTGGGCGATGGCATTCCCAGCCAGGGGTGCATCGAGGCCAATGCGCAGGCGTTGGCCCGCTATGCCGCCTTGTGCCAGGAAGCCGGACTGATCCCCATCGTCGAGCCGGAAGTGCTGATGGACGGCGACCATACGCTGGAGCAGTGCCGACAGGTGACCGAGGAAGTCCTCCGCACGGTCTTTGCACAGCTTTACACCCAACGGGTGATGCTGGAGGGAATGATCCTGAAGCCTAACATGGTGCTTCCGGGCTTGACCTGCGCCAAACAAGAAACGGTAGAGGAGGTGGCCGACGCCACTGTGGAGTGCCTCCTGCGCGTCGTCCCCGCGGCCGTCCCGGGAATCGCGTTCCTGTCAGGCGGACAGTCCGGCGAACTGGCTTGCGCCCATTTGAATGCGATGAATGTTCGATTCAAGTCGCGACTGCCTTGGGCATTGGCGTTTTCGTTTGCGCGCGCCATCCAGCAGCCGGCCTTGGAGATATGGCACGGCGACAACGCCCACGTTATGGCGGCGCAAACGGCGCTCTATCATCGAGCCCGCTGCAGTCAGGCTGCGCGCCGCGGCGAATATAGTGCCGTGATGGAAGCCGGATGAACGCAACAACGTATATCCCTGAACCGACGATCGCCACTCAGCGTACGCGCTTGCGGCTTTATCTGATTCGACACGGCGAAACCGAATGGTCGCTCTCGGGCCAGCATACCGGTCGCACGGACATACCATTGACCGCGCACGGTGAAGCCGAGGCGCGCGAACTCAGGCCATGGCTTGCGGAGATTCAGTTTGCCAGTGTGCTGACCAGCCCGCGGCGGCGCGCGCGCCGAACCTGCGAGCTGGCTGGATTTGGGACGTCAGCCGAGATCGAACCGAATTTGTCCGAGTGGGACTATGGCGACTACGAAGGGCAACGCTCCGCGGACATTCGCAAGCTGCGTCCAAACTGGATTGTGTTTCGGGACGGCTGTCCGCATGGTGAAATGCCCGCGGAAATTTCCGATCGCGCGGATCAACTCATCGCTCGTCTTAAGCCGCTCGACAACAATGTTGCGCTCTTTTCGCACGGCCAATTCGGTGCCGTCCTGGCCGCGAGGTGGATTGGACTGCCGGTGATCGACGGTCAACATTTCTCGCTCGGCCCGGCGTCGCTCAGCATTCTCGCCCAAGACCCCGGCCATCCAGAGGTACGGGCGATTGAACTGTGGAACGCCGCCCCGCGTTCCCATTAGGCGACCAAAGTACCGCTGGAGGATTGATCAAATGAGAAACCCGCAGGTCTTTTTTAGAGAAAACGGCTATTTCCATCTTACACCCGCGGGTTGGACTAGGAAGGATCACGAGCCCCCGCCATATGATCGCTTGGAGACCTGGAAGTACGAATTGGAGCGTCCCGCCGTCGACGCGAAGGATGAGATCAGGCTCACCAGAATTTGGCTTTCCGCGGCGGTGACTGAGGCGCAATCGATTTTTCTCCATACACGCCATGGCGAGGCTATCGCACCGACGCGTGGACGAAATATAAACCTCGATTGCCATGTATGACCGATTGCCGCTTTTCGGCGTTCCGATTTAAGAAACCGGTCGATTGAGCCGGCGATTGTTCAGACCTAAACAAGATTTAGGACCGGCGCGCAAACGCCTAACCAACTCCGACGTAACAACCTTCGATTACGTCACGCTGAACATTCCCCGCGCTCGGCTTTATCACCCAGCTACTGCCTTGCGCCCGGGATTATACCAACAGCCGTCTGGAGCGATGAGCGCATCTGCCTCTTTCGGTCCCCAACTGCGGCGCTTGTAACGATGCGCTCGGGAGTGCCTCTTGAGAACCGGGTCGACCACCGCCCATGCAGCTTCAACCGAATCCTCGCGGGTGAAAAGCGCGCCGTCGCCAGCCATAGCGTCGCCCAAAAGCCTCTCGTAGGGTGATTCCTCGCCAGGCTGTTCCTCGAACAGATAGAGTTCTCGCTGCTCGCCCAGGAACTCCTTCCCTGCTCGCTTGACGCGAGCGGCGAGGGCGATGGCCGAACTGGGCGAGATCCGGAAGCGCAAATAGTTGTGCCGGCCGGTCGCCGGCGCTGAGTCGGCGAAAAGCCTTTGCGGCGGCGGCTTCAGTTCCACTAGGACTTCGGTCGCAGTTTCGGCCAAGTATTTGCCAGAGCGCAGATACCACGGCACCCCCTCCCAACGCCACGAGTCGATGAAAAGCCGCAGCGCGCAGAAAGTCTCGACGTCGGAGTTCTTGGCCACATCCGGCTCCTTCCGGTAACCAGCATATTGCCCGCGCACTACGTCATTAGGTTTCAGCGGGCGCATGGCTTGGAAAACTTTGGCTTTCTCATTATGGACGGCTCCAAAGTTCCTGTCGGCGGGAGATTCCATGGCAAGTAGCGCGACGATCTGGAACAGGTGGTTCTGTATCACGTCGCGCAGACAACCGGCGGTTTCGTAAAACGCGCCGCGGTCTTCAACGCCGAAATCTTCGGAGAGGGTTATTTGAACGCTGGCCACATAGTTGCGATTCCAGATCGGCTCCAAAAAAGAATTGGCGAAGCGGAAATAGAGAATATTCATGATCGCCTCCTTCCCGAGGAAGTGGTCGATGCGAAAGATCGAGTCTTCTGGAAATACCGCTTGCGCCACGTGATTGAGCTTCCGGGCGGATGTTAGATCGCGTCCGAACGGCTTTTCGACGATGACGCGCGCATGCTCGGCCAGGTTCGCGGCGCCGAGCCCCTTGATCACCGTCTCGAAAAGCGACGGCGGGATGGCGAGGTAGTGTGCCGGACGCCCAGCCTTACCCAGCGCCTTCTTTATCGTCGCGAACGTGCCTCGGTCATTATAGTCCCCACTCACATAGCTGAGCATGGACAGAAGATGGTTGAGAGCATGCTGGTCGTCGACCCCACCCGATCGCCTTATGCTGTCGGTCACCCGTCTGCGCAAGCGCGCCACACTCCACTTCGGGAAGGCGACGCCGATGACGGGAACCTTGAGGGAGCCTCGCTTCGTCATGGCGTAGAGTGCCGGGAAGATCATCTTGTGGGCGAGATCCCCCGTCGCACCGAAGAGCACGAGCGCATCCGAATGGGACGCGATCATCATGCGTCGCCCCTCTTGGCTGCGGGCTTTTCCTCATGGCCGCCAAATTGGTAGCGAAGGGCGGACAACACCTTGTCCGCGAAATCATCCTCCCCGCGGGAACTGAAGCGCTCGTACAGCGCGGCGCTGAGAACGGGGGCGGGAACCGACTCGTCGATGGCCGCCGCGATCGTCCAGCGTCCCTCGCCCGAGTCCGAGACCCGGCCGGCGAAATTCGCAAGGTCGGGACTTTTGAGCAGGGCGATGGCGGCCAAGTCCAGCAGCCATGATGCGATGACGCTGCCTCGGCGCCAGACCTCCGCGATGTCGGCCAGGTTCAAATCGTACAAGTAGTTCTCGGGGTGGCGCAGCGGCGTGGTTTCGGCGTTGACAACGCGCCGCTGTTTTCCGGCGTTGGCATGGCGGAGGATGTTGAGCCCCTCCGCGTAGGCGGCCATGATGCCGTACTCGATGCCGTTGTGGACCATTTTGACGAAATGGCCCGCGCCGTTCGGACCGCAGTGAAGGTAGCCGTGTTCGGCGGTGCCGCCTGCTTCCTTTCGACCTGGCGTACGTGGCGCCGCCTCGATACTTGGAGCCAGGGCGACGAAGGCTTCGTCGAGGCGACGAATGGCGACTTCCTCACCGCCGATCATCAGACAATAGCCCCGCTCCGATCCCCAGACTCCGCCACTTGTCCCGACGTCTACATAGTGGATACCCTTCGGTTTCAGTTCGGCGGCGCGACGAATGTCGTCGTGGTAGTAGGAGTTGCCGCCATCGATGACCACGTCGTCACGTTCGAGCAGTGGGATAAGAGTCTTCAACGTCGGATCGACGACTGCCGCCGGCACCATCATCCAGGCGGCGCGCGGCTTTTTTAGTTTTTGAACAAAATCTTCGAGCGACGTCGTACCGACCGCTCCCTCTTTGACGAGGGCGTCCACGGCCTTGGGATCGAGGTCGTAGACGACGCATTTGTGACCGGCTCGTTGCAGGCGGCGCACCATGTTGGTTCCCATACGGCCAAGTCCGATCATGCCCAATTCCATTTGATTTTCCTTTCTCTTGAAAGAGGCAACTCCCGCTCCTCGCCGACGTCTCGCACATACATATCGGGGGTCATGTCTTCTGGGTTTCGAGCACCCGCAATTTTTCGAGGCGGCGTTGGTGGCGGACGGCGCCGCTGAACCGAGCCGCCAGAAAAGTGTGGATGAGTTCCAGGGCAAGCGCCGACCCGATCACTTTTCCACCGAGACAAAAGACATTCATGTCGTCGTCTTCGACACCCTGATGGGCGGAGAACACGTCATGGATCAGCCCGGCGCGCACGCCGGCGACTTTGTTCGCCGCGACGGACGCGCCAACGCCGCTGCCGCAAAGCGCCACGCCGCGCTCGACCTCGCCCGCGGCGACGGCCCGAGCCAAGGGGATGATGAAGTCGGGATAATCGTCGGCAGGGTCCAATCGATGCGCGCCGAAATCGACGACCTCGTATCCCGAGCTACGAAGGGAGTCGGTTACCTCCCGTTTCAGGGCAAACCCGCCATGGTCACCGGCGATTCCCACACGAATCATGGTTTCGAAAATGTCATCGTCGCGCGCCTCGCAGAGGTTACGTGATTGCCGGAACGGACCTGAAAATTGCCTCGAAATCCTTGGCCCTAAGGCTCGCGCCGCCGACAAGCGCGCCGCCAACTTCCGGGAGCGCCAGGATGTCGCGCGCGTTCGAAGGTTTGACCGACCCGCCGTAAAGGATGCGCACCTCGTTTCCTTGCCCGCCCAAGCGCGCCACGAGGCATTGGCGAATGTGCGCGTGCATTTCCGTGATTTCCTCGGAGGTCGGCATGTGACCGGTTCCGATCGCCCAGAGCGGCTCATAGCCGATCGCGGTGGCGGACGAGATCATGCCTTCAGGAACGCTGCCTGCGATCTGATCGCCGCACACGGATAACGCCTTGCCGTCCGATCGCTGCGATTGCGTCTCGCCGATGCAGATGATTGCCAAGAGCCCCGCGCGGCATACGGCCCTGGCTTTCGCCGCCACGACTGCATCGGTCTCGCCATGATATTGGCGGCGTTCCGAATGTCCTACGACGACCGCGGAGGCGCCTGCATCCTTCAGCATTTCCGCGCTGACATCTCCCGTAAACGCGCCAGCGATTTCGGTGTGGCAGTTCTGCCCACCGATCGCGATGCGGCCCGCGGCCGTTCGCACCGCGCGCTCGATCAGCGTCGTGGGCGGACAAATCAGAATCTCTGCTAATGGCGGCGAAGCCTTAACCGAGATTGCGATCACCTCGATTTCGCCGAGCTGTCGCGCGAGGCCGTTCATCTTCCAGTTTCCAGCGATCAAAGGCCGCATGTTTTCCTCGTTGCCGCCGGCCGATTAAAGGTAAATCCAGGGATAAAGTGCTTTCGCAGCGAGAGGATCACCTCAATTTAGCTCCCCGAAGAACGCCCGGAAACTTGGCTTGAGTTAGGGAGTCGCGACAGGCTCGGAAATTACTCAGAACGAACGCACAAAATCGGTTCTCAGCGACGATCGCGTTCGATTTCGGCGGCGTGCTGCCTCAAGTGCAAGATTGGGCGCCGTCCCAACGCCGTATGCTGATCCGGCAGAACCGCTGCACTCGCTTGGCTCTGCGGCGTCTGCTCACCCGCTTGCTCCTTTTTTCCAGGCTCAAGTCGGTCGTTCACGTTCGGCTGCATCTTGTCGTCCGTCATCGTCGCTCCTATTATCCAAGCCCACCGCCTCGTGAATGGCCGGAATTCAGCGGCGGCACTTGCGGCGCGACTGTGCTTGAGGCCGGCGCATCATGAGCTTTGTCCACCTGTCGCGATGTCGGAAAACTCCCCATGATCCATTGGATGCCCAGCACGAAGGCGATGAAGATCGCGTTGATAACGATCACGCGCATAGTGGCCTGGGGATTGGTCGTTGCGCCGGCACGGGGCAACCTCTCGCGCGACGAGATATGACGACCAGCCTGTCGTCGAGGCAAACGCGCGATCAGGCCGGCGGCAATCGCCCCAGGATCTAGATGCGCCGTTGGTCCATTAGGCAGCTCCGCGATCAAGGCGGCCAATCTTTGAGCGGCGATTGCGCCCGGCAGTACCGCCAATTTGGCGGCCTCCTGCCAAGGATCGAGATTCAAGCGCGCCAGAGCCGAAAGAACGCTGAGCAGCATTCCGTTTCCGTCCTCGCCGATTCCGTCTTCGCCGATTGGCGCGTGCAGAAAGTCGTCGAACTCGGAGGGAAGTTGGGAAAGTGATGCGGAACGGGTCATGTCAATCACCGAAAAAATCGATTAAACCGCATGGCGGCGTTTCCGCCGCATCGAGCGAAACCAAACCTAATTCATAGGCGGTGTGCCGCGTCAGACTCGGAAACTACCTACGTTCAATCATTCGCCTTCGGCGCCGACGCGATGGTGTGGATGTCTCTTGACCGGATTGGCTTGAGTCAGGGTAACCGTCGCAGAGCCCCAACCGAAGCAGCGACCCCGCGCGGCCGATGTATCGCTTTGCCAATGACGAATATGCGATGACCCATTCCTCATTCGCGCGAACTGGCTTGACTGTTCGGGTGCCAGCCCGACGTGCTAGCCGCTGCCTGCAACGGTGCCGACGAGCCACTGGCTTAAGGTTTGGAGCTCCCGCCACGCGTGCGTGGCGAACGATAGGCCGGGGAAACAAGGACAATCATTAAATCAATTTAGACTAGTGAGCTTCAACCGAGGACAGCACACCCCGCCAACCGCCTTCCTTGCATCGTGTCGGAGGGCCATGCTCAGCGCGAAGTGCGGCTAACGCGTGAACTCCTTTCTCACGCGCTTAACGGGATGTCTTTCACGTGCGGGACAGGGAGGGCGCCGTTGGCACGAGGCGCCTTACCGGTTTTATCGAGAAGCTCGAGGAATGGTTTGATGATGTCGATCGGCATCGGAAACACGATGGTGGAATTCTGTTCGGCCCCGATTTCGGTCAGCGTTTGCAGGTAGCGCAACTGCATGGCGGCCGGGATGCTTGAGAGGATCTGTGCGGCGTTCACGAGCGTTTGCGAGGCCTGAAACTCAGCTTCCGCATGGATGATCTTGGCCCGGCGGTCGCGTTCGGCCTCCGCCTGTTTGGCGATCGCGCGTACCATATTCTCCGTGAGCTCGACGGTTCTGATCTCGACATTGCTGACCTTGATTCCCCAAGTTTCCGTCTGCGCATCCAAAATGCTCTGGACGTCTGTGCTGAGTTTTTTCCGTTCCGAAAGCATCTCGTCGAGGTCGTGCTGTCCCAACACCGCGCGCATGGTCGTCTGCGCGAGCATGTTTGTGGCGGGAAGGTACTTCTGAACCTGAATGATCGCTCGTTCCGGATTGACGACGTTGAAGTAGAGTACCGCGTCAACCTTCATCGAGACATTATCCCGCGATATTACGTCCTGGCTCGGTATCTCGATGACCTGGATGCGCAAATCCACGCGCACCATTTCCTGGATGAAGGGTATCAGCAGCACGAGGCCGGGCCCTTTGACCCGCTGAAAACGCCCGAGCGTGAAGACCACGGCGCGCTCGTATTCGCGGAGGATTTTTACGGTCGCCCCAATCAGACTGAGGGCCACGATCAGTGCCACGGGGAAGATAAGCAGGGTTACGTAGGACATGCGTTTTGTTCCTTGCGGAGGCGGGGTAGCAGACTTTCATCCCAGCAGGCCTGGCATGAAGCCGCCGAACAATCCATTCGGACGCCCGTCGTTGGGGCGCGGCGTATCGGACAGCCTTCTAGCGAGCTGAGGTTGAGAATACTGGGCGGTCCGCCATCACGGTAGGTTCGGAAACTACCTATTCGCCTCGCGCTCGTGAGTGCAGGACTTACTTGAACGGTCGCCTCCGTCGGACGAGCGGCTAGTCGGCACCGTTCCAGCTAGCGGCGAGTGCCAGTCGCGCCAGCGCCGGAAGAGACGTCGAGCCCGTCTTCTTCATGATCGAGGCGCGGTGGTTCTCGACGGTGCGCTGACTGATGCCAAGGTCCGCCGCAATGTTCTTGCTGGGGTGACCGGCGAGAACCATTTCCATGATCTGGCGTTGTCGCGACGTCAAACCCGCGATTTGCTTTGTCGCGGCCTCCCGCCAGGCGGACAGCTTGGACGTATCTCGCGCCTGTTCGAGAGCGCGCTGGACGCTGGCGAGTAGTTCGCCGCGGCTGATGGGCTTCTCGATGAAGTCCGACGCGCCCGCTTTCATGGCCTGGACCGCCATCGGCACGTCACTGTTACCCGTGATCATGATGGCAGGCAGGCGTTGACCCGCGTCACGGAGCCGCTGGAGTAGTTCGAGCCCGTTCATTCCGGGTAGGTAGGCATCGACCAGGAGACATGCTTCGCGGCCGGAACGATAGGCGTCGAGGAAGCCCTCGCAGGTCGCATAGTCCTCCACGGTCCAGCCGTCTTCCTCAAGAACGTTTCGAAGCCCTTCGCGTACGTGGCTGTCGTCGTCGACCACGAAGATGATGGGCGGTGCCGGACCGCCGGTCGGTTCGGCGGGATGCGGAGCGCGCGGATGCGGCGCGGTTTCCGACATCGGGAGGAGACGCTGGATGGCTTGCATCATCTCCAGCACCTTCACAGGCTTATTGAGCTGCACACAGTCCTGGCGAGCGATATCGCGGAGGGTGCCGGTCGATATATCGCCGGTCAGAATGATAACCGGAACCTCGCGATGCAGTGTTTCCCTCAGCTTCGCCGCGAGCTGGAGGCCGTTCAGGCCATTGGGCAGATTGTAGTCGGCGAGGATAAGATGGGGCGGGACCGTCCCTCGCGCCACCAGTTCGAGCGCAGCGACGCTGTCCGGCGCTGTCGCCACGCTATAGCCTTCTTCATCGAGGAGGAGCTTGAGAAGTTCGAGCACTTCGAGATTGTCCTCGACGATTAAAATCAGGCCGGTATGACGCACGCCTTGGGCCATCCCCTCACGAGCATTGTGCCGCCGGCGTTCCCGCGGCGATCCCGTTTCGCTCGATAGGCCCACCTCGATGGCGAAGACGGAGCCCTTGCCCAGATTCGAGCGGACGCGTATCCGATGGCCCAGCAAAATCCCCAAGCGCTGAACGATCGAAAGGCCGAGGCCGAGGCCATGATTTCGCTCGCGCGCGGCATTGTCGAGCTGATGGTACTCGTCGAAGATCGCTTCGAATTCGTTTTCTGGGATTCCGATTCCCGTGTCCCAGACCTCGATGCTCAATATTCCTTCGTGCCGGCGGCAGCCGAGCAACACCTTGCCGCGCTTGGTATATTTCAAGGCGTTCGAAAGCAGGTTGCGGATCATCTGCTCCAGCAGACGCGGATCGGTGTATATCGAAAGCCCGCACGAGATCACGCGCAAGACAAGTCCTTGAGCTTCCGCGTGATAGGCGAACTCCTCCCTCAGCCGGTCAAACAGATCGTTGATGGGGAAACCTACCTTCTCGGCGCGGATAGTACCGGCCTCAAGCTGGTTTATGTCGAGCAGCGTGTTCAGCATGCCCGACATCGCGGCCACCGTATCGTCCAGCCGCGCGACCAACGCCAAGGCCTCTTCGTTCTTGTTGTCCTTGATCTTCCTTGTCAGGATTCCTCGCATCAAGCTAAGGGCTTGCAGCGGCTGGCGGAGGTCATGGCTCGCGGCGGCGAGAAAACGCGACTTCGCGACATTGGCCACTTCCGCTTGCCGTTTGGCCGCTTCCAACGCCCCCGCCGCGTGTTTCCGCTCGGTTATGTCGGCAAACGTGATGACGACGCCCTCGATCCCGTTGTCTTGGGTCCGGTAAGGCAATATGCGACGGATGTACCAAGCGCCGCTCCGAGCTTCGATCTCTCGCTCGAGCGGTGTCGGCGTCTTCAGCACCGTTCGGGCGTCCGCAAGAAGAGCGCCGTCCGTGGCCAGCGAGCTGAGGTCCGCGAGCGGCCGCCCGATGTCGCCGGGAATGACACTGAAGAGCGACTTGGTGGCGGGCGTGAAGAATCGGATATTGAGGTTGGTATCGAGGAAGAGCGTCGCGACATCGGTGCTGTACAGGACATTTTGCAGATCGTTGGATGTCGTACGCTGCCGCTCCAGTGTTTCCTGAAGTTGGCTATTGAGGGCCGTGAGCTCCTCGTTGAGCGACTGCAATTCCTCCTTCGAGGTCAGCAGCTCCTCGTTTGTCGATTGGAATTCTTCGTTGACGGACAAGGCCTCTTCATTGATCGCCTGCTGCTCTTCGCCCGAGATCTCAAGGTTGCGGATGGCGCCTTGCAGTTCGGTTCTCGTGGCTTCGAGTTCCTGCTCAAGCTCCGCGATCCGCGGCCCCTTTCCCGGCGTCGTCGAGCGGCCGCGTCGGGTCTCTTGCTTTGGCTCATCGGCGAAGCAAACCAACAGCAGCTCCTCGCCGTCATTCAGAACCGGCTGGACGGCAATGCTGAACGAACTCTGGTCGCCAGGGCGGTTCGTTCTGCTTCCGGGGACGACGATGCGCGCATTTTCTTGACTGGCTCGCTGGATTGCCGAGCGCAGCCCAATGCGCAGCTCCGGACGCGCCAAGGCGAGCAAATCGCTCGTCGGGTGGCCCTGGGGCACCCGCAGATAGCGGTCCGTCGGTCCCAACGAATAGAGGCACTCATGTTTCCGATCGATCAGCACCGCCGCGGGTGCATAAGTCTCCATAACCAGGCGCCGACAAAGCTCGGCGAGCGCGGCGTCGCGCGTGGGCGCGTGGACCTGCCGCTGGCTGGCCGGGCCTCGGACGCGGTCGCCAGCGCTTATCGAAAAACCGAATTCTCCCGGCCGGCTGTGACCGATATGCCGATAGAGCCGCTCCGGCTTGGAAATCATCTCGAAGCGGCCGTCGGAATTGCCAACCGTCTCCGATCCGCCAAGAAGGAGGATACCCCCATCGCGCAGCGCGAAGTGGAAAAGCGAGAGGACTTTGGCCTGGGCCTCGGGGCGCAGATAGATCAGAAGATTCCGACACGAGACCAGGTCGATGCGAGAGAAGGGGGGATCGGCCAATACATCCTGGACCGTGAAGACCACCGCCGCGCGCAGCTCGGGCAATACCCGGTAACCGTGATCGTCCTTCGTGAAGAAGCGGGCAAGTCGCGCCGCCGACACGTCCGCCTCGATCGCTTCCGGATAGAGGCCCTCTCGGGCGCTGGCTACCGCCTCAGGATCGACGTCGGAAGCGAAGACCTGGAGCTTGACGTTGCGCTTCGCCGCCGTGATCTGCTCGCGAAAGAGCATGGCGAGAGAATAGGTTTCCTCGCCGGTGCTGCAGCCGGCGATCCAGATGCGGATGGGGTGATCGGGCGAGTGGCCGCGGATCAGGTCGGGTACGATCTTCTCCGCCAGGAGATCGAACACTTTCGGATCGCGGAAAAAGCTGGTGACATTGATGAGCAAATCCTTGGCAAGAAGATCGAGCTCGCGCGTGTCGCTCCGGAGAATTTCGAGATAACGATCCATGTTATCGGTTTCGATCGCCGCCATTGCCATGCGCCGCTCGATCCGGCGCTGCAGCGTACCGGGCTTGTAAAGCGTAAAATCATGGGCCGTCTTCGTGCGAAGAAGATCGATAATCGCGGGCAACCGATCCGGCGCCGTGTCCCGCGGTGTTGGATCGCTATGCGAGCGGTTGAGTGTCATTCGCCGGTTGTATTTGACGAGCGCCTCCGGAATCTTGGCTACCGGAAGCACAAGGTCCACGGCGCCTGTCATGATCGCGCTCCGCGGCATGCCGTCATAGTCGGCTTCGCCGGGTTCCTGTGCGATGACAAGCCCCCCTTTTTCCTTCACGGTTTTCAGCCCGAGGCTGCCGTCGGCGCCGGTCCCCGATAGGATCACGCAGATCGTGCGGGCGCCGTACTCCTCCGCCAACGAGTGCAGCAAAAAATCGAAGGGCAGGCGCGCCCCGTGACGCGCTTGGGGTTTGGAGACGTGCAGGACTCCGTTGCCGACAGAAAGATAGGTTCCCGGCGGAATGACATAAAGGTGCTCGCGCTCAAGCGGCATGCCATCCGTTGCTTGCCGCACGGTCATCGATGTGTGACCCGCCAGCAGGTCAACCATCATGCTTTCGTGGGTCGGGTCGAGATGCTGGACCAGGACAAAGGCCATGCCGCTTCTGGCGGGCACCGCGTCCATGAGCTTCCTGCAAGCGTCAAGGCCACCCGCCGAGGCGCCTATGCCGACGACCGGGAAGTCTTCCCCGGAGCCGGAAGCGGGGCCGCGTTCCGGCAGTGGCCGCCGCCGCGATCGCGGCCGAGCTGCCTTCATCTGACGCGCACGGCTATCCACCATTCTACTAATACTTTAGGCCAGATCTTCTCTATATGAAAGTATAGGTTCTCGGACGGCGGTCACACTTGGTTGCCCAAATTCGACTTTAACGCTGCTTTGGTGACCCCCGTCCGTCCATCGCACCGGGTTTAGGTCTAAGTATATCCCGAACCTGCTCTGGCGGTCTCGTCTCGGCTATGATCACGATTGGGACTACCTTCGATCGGACTGTGGCCTCTCCCTTTGTCCCGGTACATCACGCGTGATGCGCTGAACGCTGCGGCGGAGGGATGCGAGATCGTATCGAAAGCCGGAGGTGAACTTGAGCGGCGCGGGAGGCAAAATGACCTGATGAAAGCGCTCCGCATCCTCTTGGTTGAAGATAACACCATGATCGCGTGGCTGCTTGAGGAAGTGCTCTCGGGAATGGGGCACGACGTTTGCGCGGTCGTGGCTACCGAGGCCGAAGCGGTGGCCGCCGCCATTCGATGCGGACCAAACATGATGATCGTCGACGTGCGGTTGGGCGAAGGAAGCGGTGTCTCCGCCGTCGACGAAATACTCCGTACCAGGTTCGTCCCGCATGTGTTCGTCAGCGGCGATATTTCGACGGTCCGGGAGTTGAGGCCCGCCGCGGTGGTCATCCAGAAGCCCTTTCGTGAATTGGACCTGGCTCGGGCCATGCAGCGCGCCGCCCACGCCGCGCCCGCGTCTTGAGATCGTTGGCCGGTTCTCGGCAAAATCCTCGATACGATTGATGGCGGCGGCGCTTTGCTTCGTCCCGCACTCCCACTGCGCCGGGCGGCAAGCATCGCGGAGGAGTTGCCGAGCGGTTAAAGGCAGCAGACTGTAAATCTACCCTCTTCGGAGTTCGCTGGGTCGAATCCAGCCCCCTCCACCATCCGGCGGCGCGACATTTTTGCGGATGCGCACGGCCGAAACGGATCATCGCAAGCGCGTAGTTCAATGGCAGAGCACCAGCCTTCCAAGCTGGCTACGTGGGTTCGATTCCCATCACCCGCTCCATCTTAATGCCTCACGCCTCGCACCCCGCCCTCTTGGAAAGCCTCGGCGCTGCCGGTCGCCTTGTCATAGGGGCACGGTTTCGGGTAAGAGAGGCCGGGGCCATTTTGGAGGGATAAATGAAATCGATATGGTTGCGCGCCGCATTTGGAGCGGCGTTGCTGCTGTCGACAACATCGTTCGCAAACGCCCAGAGCAACGGTCGGCTGCTGTTTCTCAATACCACCACCGGTGACTGTCTCCTTGGAGGGGTGGATGTGGGCGGATACCTGCATACGCCCGACAACATGATAGAGGACAATACCTGCCCGGTGTCGGGACTGGCTGGGATGACGGATTTGGTGCCGACGAGCGCCGGCATATTGGCGTATCAGCCGAGCGGTGGAAGCGGCACCGTATTGCTCCTCGATTCTTTGGACTTTCTCTACGGTCACACCAAGACCTTGTCGGCCGGCTGGACCAACATCGTGGCATTCGGCAATTATCTGCTTTTCTACAAAAGTCCAAATATTGGCGCCGTTCTCTACGTCACTTCCAATGGAGGAACTCAGCAAACTCAATCGATAAGCGATTTTTCCAGATGGTCGCAGATCACGGCGACGGACAATTATCTGTTCTTTTATGAGGAGAGTACCGGAGCGTTCGCGGTCGGCACGATCATCGCCGACGCCGGCACGTTTTACGAGACCGATAGCGGAAGCGGAATCGCCACGGGCTATACGGTCATTGCCTCGCTTGGCGACGATTTGCTGCTCTACAATCCCGCCACCGGCGCCTACGAAATCGGCTCGATCTATTTTACCGCGGGCCTGAAGGATTTTTTCGACAAGCGCTCGAGCGGGAAATTGGCCGAAGGCTATCACCAAGCGATTCGAAGCGGCGGATATCTGCTCCTTTATGACGGCGCCGTGGGCACGGCCGCCATTGGCTATATCAGCCAAGCTGGCACGTGGGTGCAGACCCAAAAAATGACGCTTCCGCGTTGGACCAGTATCGTCGCCGCCGGAACGCATATTCTGTTTTATAATTCGGTCTCCGGCAATGTGCAGATCAGCTACATCGCGCCCAACGGGACCCTCGCGAACACGTCCAGCCAAACCATCGGCACCAAATTCAACAGAGTGGTTGCGACGCGCCAATAACCCGCGCGACCCGGCGGCCCTTGGCTCTCAGGGGCCGCCGGCTTTCTAGGCTTACAAGGAAATTCTCGCATCCTCATCGCACTCCCTCCCTTTGCCTCCTTGCGCTGTTCCTGCAGCGAATCTGCAGGCAATTGTCAACTTCGTCCGCGCGTCCATTGCTTTGCGATCCCTGCGAAAATTGGGTTCGTTTGGTAATTTTTTGTTTTTCCGCCACCTCTTCCCGCCGTACTGCACTTTATCCCCGGGCCGATTTTTGGGTATTATAGAACATATCACGAACGTTGTCAACAAGAATCCCAATAACGCGTCGCATTTTCCGCAGCTTCGCCGGCCTACCGCTCATCTAGATTCCGGTGACCGGGAACACGGCAAAAACCACCACGATGACCGTCCGGATACCCCCGGAAGTGAACACAAAACTCGATGCGCTGGCGCGCCGGACCAAGCGCAGCAAATCCTACTTGGCCGGCGAAGCGATCGCCTCGTTTGTCGAACGCAACGCCTGGCAGGTCGAGGAAATCCAAGAGGGTCTGCGCGAGGGAAAGTCCGGTGCTCGCGGAGTCTCCCAGGGCGAGGTCGAAAAGCGGGTCAGATCCTGGGGAATGACGAAAGAGCTGAAGCGTCCGCGCTCAAAATCATAGCGCTCTATGGGATTCGTCTGGCGCCAGGCCGCGCCCGTTTAGTAAGCTCAACCTTGGCGTAAGAGAGCACTATGACCGAGAACGTCTATCAAAAGCTCGATCGCGCGGGAATTCTTGATACGGCGATGCGGTTCTATCTTGAGAAACGAAATTACTTTTGCGCTATTCATCTTGCCGGTGCAGCGGAGGAGTTGCTTGGGGCGCATCTGCCTCCGGATGAGCGCATTTTTACGCGAGCATGGAAGGCCGAAAGGGCCCTCGCATTCTTTGAAACCGGGCAACCGCTGGAAGGGGCAGCGGCGCGGGCAAGCATCAACGAATGGAAGAACGAGATAAAACACATGGATGATGGGACCGACGCAACGATAGCGATCGACCCGCCGACGGCCGCCGCATTTCACATCAATCAAGCTCTGGTGAATTTCTACAAATTAGGATTGGCAAAGTCCCAGACGCTTCGGCAGTTCGAGGACTTTCAAAATCAGGAAATCCGACAGGCGCGGGTCGATTAGTCCTAGCGCTTCTTGCCAAGTTGCCACAAGAGATTGCCTGCCAACGCGCCTAGGATCGTAAGCGTAATTGGATCGTGCGCCGAAATAAGCTGCGACAGATCATCGTCGAGGCGACCGCCAAAGCCAGTCAGAAAAAGCAATGGGGTAAAGACCGCCACCAGCAACGTGATGCGCGCTAGCACCATAAGGGGTGGACCGACGAAAAGGTCGAAAAGCGTTGTTCGTAACCTTCGCATCATTTCAGGCTCCGGAGACGACAACGCCGCGGCGCGGCCGGCCGCGGCTCTTCGGAATATTTTGAACCGGGGCCCGCGCGGGAAGCACGGGAAATGAGGTCTAACAGCAATTTCGGTAGCATGGCGGCGAACTCAGCCGCTAAGTTATTGCTATAGGAGTGTAGCTCAATTGGTAGAGCACCGGTCTCCAAAACCGGGGGTTGGGGGTTCGAGCCCCTCCACTCCTGCCAGCCCGTCGATTTTCGGCAGGAGGCCGATCAGGGTATCGCCTTTCGTTGGCAAGACAATCGTATGTTGGCGAGGCAATCGTACATGGTGCTGCGGGACTGAACCACGTCCTTCGACTCGGCGCTTGGGGCCGGCTCAGGATGAGGTCTCGACTCTGCCTTCGGGCGGTCGACGTATATGTCGACCGGGATGATGGCCTCAATTGCTAGCCCTCATGGCGGGTCACGTATACGTCACCCGAGCGTAGCGAGCAGTAGAACCATGCTCGGAATGAGGGCAATCAAGTAATGGCATTCAGGCGCCTTGACGGGAATTAGCGGGCTGTTCGGTTTGCCCGCGATAGCCGGTAATTCCCGCCCGAAACGCCGCGTTCACGGAAACGCTTGGCAAGCGGCGCCGGGATTCGCTATAAGGAGGTTTCCTCTCGGATCATCATGGCAAGCATTTCCCCCGTCGAGTTCCTGCGTCAAGTCCGACAGGAAGTCAGTAAGGTCACCTGGCCGTCGCGGCGGGAGACGTTGCAGACGACCGGCATGGTCTTTCTCATGGTGTTCCTCGCGTCCGTGTTCTTCTTCCTGGTCGACCTCGTCCTGGGATACGCGGTACGCCATGTCTTGATTCTTGGGATCTGAGCAGATGACCGCCCGTTGGTACGTGATCCACGCCTATTCCGGATTCGAGAAGAAGGTCGCCCAATCGATCAGGGAGCAGGCCGGGCAAAAGGGCTTGGCCGAGGCGTTCGAGGAAATCCTGGTGCCGACGGAGGAAGTGGTCGAGGTCAAGCGCGGCGCCAAAGTCAATTCGGAGCGCAAGATCTTCCCCGGCTATGTCCTGGTCAAAATGGATTTGACCGACGAAAGCTGGCATTTGGTGAAGAACACGCCCAAGGTCACCGGCTTTCTCGGCGGCAAGGGCCGGCCGGCGCCGATCACCGAGACCGAAGCCGCCCGCATCATGAAGCAGATCCAGGAGGGGATCGAGCGGCCCAAGCCGTCGATCACCTTCGAGATCGGCGAACAGGTCCGGGTCCGCGACGGGCCCTTCACCTCGTTCAACGGCTTCGTCGAGGAAGTCGACGAGGAAAAAGCCCGCCTCAAGGTCGCGGTGTCGATCTTCGGGCGCGCCACCCCGGTGGAGCTCGAATATTCGCAAGTCGAAAAAACATAGTCGGTAATGCGAGCGTAAACGGCCGCCCCACCAACCCCGTTTGCGCTCGCCGGAAGACAAGAGGCGAGCCGGGCGGCTTGCGGACGCGTAAAACAAGTTGCGGGAGGGATGCCGAAGCCGGACCGCGAACCCTGATTGGAAGGGCGGAGCATGGCGAAGAAGATCGTTGGTTTCATTAAGCTGCAAGTGCCGGCCGGCAAGGCGAACCCCTCGCCGCCGATCGGGCCCGCGCTGGGTCAGCGCGGCCTCAACATCATGGAATTCTGCAAGGCCTTCAATGCCCAGACCCAGAATCTCGAGCCCGGGATGCCGGTGCCGGTCGTCATCACGGCTTACGGCGACCGCAGCTTCACCTTCATCACCAAGACCCCGCCCAATTCCTATTTCCTGATGAAGGCCGCGGGATTGGAGAAGGCGTCGAAGACGCCCGGTAAGGGCGACGCGGTCGGCCGGGTGACAATGACGCAGATTCGCGAGATCGCGGAGAAGAAGATGGTCGATCTCAATGCCAAGGACATCGAGGGGGCCTGCCGGATGATCGCCGGCTCGGCGCGCTCGATGGGCCTCGAAGTGGTGGAGTAGGTCATGGCGCGCACGGGAAAACGGCTGGGCAAGGCGTATGAAGGCGTCGATCGCGAGGCGTTCTACGACGCCGCGGCCGCGGTCAAATTGCTCAAATCGCGGGCCTCGGCGAAATTCGACGAGACCATCGAGCTCGCGATGAATCTGAACATCGATCCGCGCAAGGCGGAACAGAACATCCGCGGCACGGTACTCTTGCCGCACGGCACCGGGAAATCGGTGCGGGTCGCCGTCTTCGCCAGGGGCGACCGCGCCGCCGAGGCGCAGAAGGCCGGCGCGGACATCGTCGGCGCCGAAGATTTGGCCGAGAAGGTCCAGGCTGGCCAGATTGATTTCGACCGCGCGATCGCGACGCCGGACATGATGGCGATCGTCGGACGGCTGGGCAAAGTGCTGGGGCCGCGCGGCCTGATGCCGAACCCGAAGCTCGGCACGGTCACGGCCAATGTCGCCGAGGCGGTCAAGGCCGCGAAGGGCGGCCAGGTCGAGTTTCGCGCGGAAAAGGCCGGTATCGTCCATGCCGGCGTCGGCAAGGCGAGCTTCTCGGAGGAAGCTTTGGTCGACAATTTGCGCGCCTTCGTCGGCGCGATCACGCGCGCCAAGCCCACCGGGATCAAGGGCACCTTCATCAAGAAGGCGAGCCTGAGTTCGACGATGGGTCCCGGCGTGAAACTGGAGATTTCGACCCTGGCCACCTAGCCGGGTCAAAGGATCCGCCGCGCTTCGAATTACGGGGCCGGCGGTGAAGGGATGGGCAACCATCCCGACCTGTCCGAGATTGCCGGTGCCGATTTCGGTCGGCTTAAGGTCCCGCGAGGGACGCCAGCATGAGACGGGGGTACGAGACGAAGAGTCTCGGCTTCTGGGACGGGCAAGCGGGTGCCGGAATGGTTCCAGCGCCATCGTGCAACCGATCCGTCCCCATCGGGGCGGATCATCATGGTCGGAGACGAGTAGTGGACCGGTCGCAAAAAGCAAACCTGGTCAGCGCGCTGCAGCAAGCGCTCGCCGGGACCGCATGCGTCGTCGTCACCCACCAACGCGGCCTCACGGTCGCCGAGGTGACGGATTTGCGGCGACAAATGCGGACGGTTGGCGCGGGCTTCCGCGTGACCAAGAACCGGCTCGCGCGGCTTGCCTTGGCCGGCACCAAATTCGAGCGCCTTTCGCCGCTGTTCACGGGCCCCACCGCCATCGCCTTTTCCCGCGATCCGGTGGCGGCGGCGAAGGTAGTCGTCGCGTTCGCCAACAAGAACGACAAGCTCACGATCGTCGGGGGCAGCCTCGACGAACGCGAGCTCGACATAGCGGGCGTCAAGGCCCTGGCTACCATGCCCTCGCTCGGCGAACTCCGCGCGAGGCTGCTTGGCATGCTGCAAACCCCGGCGAGTCGCATCGTCGGCGTGCTGCAGGCGCCGGGCAGCCAGATCGCGCGCGTGCTCGGTGCCTATGCCAAGGCCGGCGAAGCGGCCTGATGCGTCGAAACACTTGAAATCCTCCCGGGAGTACTAACATGGCTAATCTGGATCAACTCATTGAAGAACTGTCATCGCTTTCCGTCATCGAGGCGGCGGAGCTGTCGAAGCGCCTCGAAGAGAAATGGGGCGTCTCGGCGGCGGCTCCTGTTGCCGTCGCGGCGGCCGGCGCGGGGGCGGCACCCGCGGAGGCGGCGGTGGAACAGACCGAATTCAACGTCATCCTGGCGGCGATCGGCGAGAAAAAGATCAACGTGATCAAGGAAGTACGCGCGATCACGGGCCTCGGCCTCAAGGAGGCCAAGGATCTGGTCGAAGCCTCGCCGAAAGCGGTCAAGGAAGGCGTCAACAAGGACGAAGCGGCGAAGATTCGAAAGCAGCTTGAAGAGGCGGGTGCGACGGTCGAAGTCCGATAGGCCGTCAGGCCCCATCCAGCCGGGGTTTCGCTCCATGGGAGCGGACCCGGCCGGACTATCGCCCCGGGACGCGGGAAAGGCCTGCGTCTGCCGGCGCTGTTCCGTTGTCACGGACCGGGGTGCAGCGGTCCGCCCACTATCGGTCGGTTTAAGGAGCATTCATGGCTAAATCCTTCACGGGCAAGAAGCGTATCCGCAAGAGTTTCGGGCGGATTCCCGAGGTGGCGCCGATGCCTAATCTGATCGAAGTGCAAAAGAGTTCCTACGACCATTTCCTGCAAATGGGCGTGGCGCCGATCGACCGCACCGATGTCGGCCTCCAGGAAGTCTTCAAGTCCGTATTCCCGATCCGCGATTTCTCCGACCGCGCCCGCCTCGAATTCGTCCGCTATGAATTGGAACAGCCCAAATACGACGTCGAGGAATGCCAGCAGCGTGGCATTACCTTCGCGGCGCCGCTCAAGGTCACGCTGCGCCTCGTCGTCTGGGATGTCGACGAGGATACCGGCTCGCGCTCGATCCGCGACATCAAGGAGCAGGACGTCTACATGGGCGATATGCCGCTGATGACGAAGAACGGCACCTTCATCATCAACGGCACCGAACGGGTGATCGTGTCGCAGATGCACCGCTCGCCGGGCGTGTTCTTCGACCACGACAAGGGCAAGACGCATTCCTCCGGCAAATATCTGTTCGCGGCTCGCGTCATTCCCTATCGCGGCTCCTGGCTCGATTTCGAGTTCGACGCCAAGGACCACGTCTATGTTCGCATCGATCGCCGCCGCAAGCTGCCGGTGACGACGCTACTTCTGGCCCTCGACAGCGACGCGACCGCGCAACTTCGGGTCAAGCGCGCCGCCGAGAGCAAGCCGGTGGCGCCGACCGAAGTCCAAGGCATGACCAAGGAAGAAATTCTCGGCGCCTTCTACGCGACCGAACGCTATACCAACGGCAAGCAAGGCTGGCACGCGGCCTTCGACCCCGCGCGTTTCCGCAACGCCAAGCTCACGCACGACCTGGTCGACGCCAAGAGCGGCAAGGTCGTGGTCGAGGCCGGCGAGAAAATGTCGCCGCGCATCGCGCGCAAGCTTGCCGAGGACGGGCTGAAGGAGATCCTGGTTTCAAAGGACGAATTCATCGCCCGCTATCTCGCCGTCGATATCATCAACGAGGAAACCGGCGAGGTCTTGGCCGAGGCGGGCGACGAAATCACCGAGGCAATGGTCGCGACGATCGAGGAAGCCGGCGTCACCGAACTGCCCGTGCTCGCGATCGATCACGTTACGGTCGGGCCTTATATCCGCAACACCGTCGCGATCGACAAGAATGTCAGCCGCGAGGAAGCGCTGATCGACATTTACCGCGTCATGCGGCCCGGCGAGCCGCCGACCTTGGAAACCGCGGAAATTTTGTTCCGCGGCCTGTTCTTCGATTCCGAGCGCTACGATCTTTCGGCGGTCGGCCGCGTTAAAATGAATTCGCGCCTCGAACTCAAGACGGAAGACACCGTTCGCATCCTGCGCAAGGAAGACATCATCGCGATCTTGAAGGTCCTGGTCGATCTGAAGGATGGTCGCGGCGAGATCGACGACATCGACCATCTTGGGAACCGCCGCGTTCGATCGGTCGGCGAACTGATGGAAAACCAGTACCGTATCGGCTTGCTGCGGATGGAGCGCGCGATCCGCGAGCGCATGAGCTCGGTCGAGATCGACACGGTCATGCCGCACGATCTCATCAACGCCAAGCCGGCGGCCGCGGCGGTGCGCGAATTCTTCGGCTCCTCGCAGCTGTCGCAATTCATGGATCAAACCAACCCGCTCTCGGAAATCACGCATAAGCGTCGGCTATCGGCCTTGGGGCCGGGCGGGTTGACGCGAGAGCGCGCCGGCTTCGAGGTCCGCGACGTCCACCCGACGCATTATGGCCGAATCTGCCCGATCGAGACGCCCGAAGGGCCCAATATCGGGCTCATCAACAGTCTCGCGACCTACGCGAGGGTCAATCAATACGGCTTCATCGAAAGCCCGTACCGGCGCGTCAAGGACGGCAAGGTTACCGAAGAGGTGGTCTACCTCTCCGCGATGGACGAGAGCCGTTACGTCATCGCTCAAGCCAATGTCGAGATCGACGCCAAGAATCGGATTGCGCCCGAATTGACCAATTGCCGCAAAGGCGGCGATTTTGTCATGGCCCGGCCCCAGGACATCGATTTCATCGATGTGTCGCCCAAACAGCTCGTTTCGGTCGCGGCGGCGCTCATTCCTTTCCTCGAGAACGACGACGCCAACAGGGCGCTGATGGGATCCAACATGCAGCGGCAGGCGGTGCCGCTCATTCGCGCCGAGGCGCCGCTCGTCGGCACCGGCATGGAAGAGACCGTGGCGCGCGATTCCGGCGTCACCATCATCGCGCGACGCTCCGGTGTCGTCGATCAGGTGGACGGCACACGCATCGTGGTGCGGGCGACCGACGACACCGCGTCCGACGCGCCCGGCGTCGATATCTACAACCTGCTGAAGTTCCAGCGCTCGAACCAAAACACCTGCATAACGCAGCGCCCCCTGGTGAAAGTGGGCGACGACGTGACCGCCGGCGACATCATCGGCGACGGACCTTCGACGCAACTCGGCGAGTTGGCCCTGGGCCGCAACGTGCTCTGCGCCTTCATGCCGTGGAACGGGTATAATTTCGAGGATTCGATCCTGATTTCCGAACGCATCGTCTCGGAGGATGTCTTCACCTCGATCCATATCGAGGAATTCGAGGTGATGGCGCGCGACACCAAGCTCGGCCAGGAGGAAATCACCCGCGACATTCCCAATGTCGGCGAGGACGCGCTCAAGAATCTGGACGAGGCCGGCATCGTCTATATCGGCGCCGAAGTGAAACCCGGCGACATCCTCGTCGGCAAGGTGACGCCCAAGGGCGAATCGCCGATGACGCCGGAAGAAAAGCTGCTGCGCGCCATCTTCGGCGAAAAAGCGTCCGACGTGCGCGACACGAGCCTGCGCTTGCCGCCCGGCGTTTCGGGCACGATCGTCGAGGTGCGCGTGTTCTCGCGGCGCGGCGTCGACAAGGACGAACGCGCGCTCGCCATCGAGCGGGCCGAAATCGAGCGCCTCGCCAAGGATCGCGACGACGAACGCATCATCCTGGAACGCAGCTTCCACGCCCGCATGAAATCGCTGCTGATTAACCAAGAAGTGGCGAGCGGCCCCAAGGGACTGAAGGCTGGAACCAAGGTCACGGAAGCGGTCCTGGGAGAATACACACCGGGCCAATGGCGTCAGATCGCGATCCGCGGCGACAAGCGCATGGCGGATATCGAGGGGCTGAAAAAACTGATGGACGATTCCATCGATCGGCTGCAACAGCGTTTCGAAAGCAAGGTCGAGAAACTACAGCGCGGCGATGAACTGCCCCCGGGCGTTATGAAGATGGTGAAGGTCTTCGTGGCGGTGAAGCGGAAGCTGCAGCCGGGCGACAAGATGGCGGGCCGCCATGGCAACAAGGGCGTTATTTCGAGGATCATGCCCGTCGAGGACATGCCATATCTCGAAGATGGCACCCCGGTCGACGTGGTGCTCAATCCTCTTGGCGTCCCGAGCCGCATGAATGTCGGACAAATCCTGGAAACGCATCTGGGATGGGCCTCGGCCGGACTTGGACGCCAGATCGGAGACATCGTCACCAAGGCAAAGCGCGACGGCAACGATGCCCGCGAACTGCGCCGCATGCTTAACACGATCTATGACGGCAAGGCCGATCAGGCCGAGATCAAGGCTCTCGGCGACGATGAAGTCCTCGAGATGGGTGAAAACCTCCGCCACGGCGTGCCGCTGGCGAGCCCGGTGTTCGACGGCGCGAGCGAGGCAGACATCGTGGCGATGCTCAAGCAGGCCGGCCTCGACGTCTCGGGCCAGGTCAGACTGGTCGATGGTCGCACCGGCGAGACGTTCGATCGCAAGGTGACGGTCGGCTACATTTACATGCTGAAACTGCACCACCTTGTGGACGACAAGATCCACGCCCGCTCGATCGGACCCTATAGTCTCGTCACGCAGCAGCCGTTGGGCGGCAAGGCGCAATTCGGCGGCCAGCGCTTCGGCGAAATGGAGGTGTGGGCGCTCGAAGCCTATGGCGCCGCCTACACACTCCACGAAATGCTGACCGTCAAATCCGACGACGTATCGGGGCGCACCAAGGTTTATGAGGCCATTGTGCGCGGCGATGACAATTTCGAAGCCGGTATTCCCGAATCCTTCAACGTGCTGGTGAAGGAATTGCGGTCGCTTGGGCTCAATGTCGAGCTTGAGCAGCGCAGCCTTTAACGAGCGAGAGAGGACCCCTTCATGAACGAGTTGATGAATGTCTTCGGCCAGGGATCTGGTCCGCAGAACTTCGACCAAATCCGAATCTCGATCGCGAGCCCCGAACGCATTCGCTCCTGGTCCTATGGCGAAATCAAGAAGCCCGAGACGATCAACTACCGCACTTTCAAGCCCGAGCGCGAAGGCCTGTTCTGCGCGCGCATTTTCGGTCCGATCAAGGACTACGAATGCCTGTGCGGCAAATACAAGCGCATGAAGTATCGCGGAGTCATCTGCGAAAAGTGCGGCGTTGAAGTCACGCAATCAAAAGTGCGTCGCGAACGTCTCGGCCATATTGAGCTTGCAACTCCGGTTGCGCACATTTGGTTTCTTCGCTCATTGCCTTCACGTATCGGCAATCTTCTCAACTTGTCTTTAAAGGACGTTGAGAAAGTTCTGTATTGTGAAGCGTATGTCGTGATCGATCCTCTTGAGACCACTCTCG
>Ga0182024_10006804_pt1 | contig 24917 bp, 20 predicted proteins | sample P32metaG_FD_120480 | JGI IMG/M metagenome (GOLD analysis project Ga0182024, IMG submission 120480) | Permafrost microbial communities from Stordalen Mire, Sweden - P3-2 metaG (Illumina Assembly) | ecosystem: Environmental > Terrestrial > Soil > Wetlands > Permafrost | place: Sweden: Stordalen...
CACTTTTTGGAGCATGTACCGGACAAGCGAACCGGGACTCGGTGCTAACGAGATCAGTCGGCGCTTGCTGACTGGGGTGCAAGTCCTCCGTGCTCCGCTTTACCGCCCGTAGTTTAAGCAAAACCCCCGGCTTATACCCGGTCAGCACCAGATAAGTGCGCAATGCAGGTGCGAGTCCTGCCGGGCGGACGAATTTTGGCCGTGAATGCAAAGCAGATCGAGCGCCCGGTCTTTCAAGCCGGACCTAACGGGTGCGAGTCCCGTCGCGGCTGCCAACTTTAGAAATCACGAAGCTTCTTCGTGCGATTTTTTCGGCACAGCTTGCAGGACATCCTTTCCTTCTACTTCGCGTTCCCGCCCGAACAGATTTGGCAGACAGTGTCTGCCGAATCCGATGGCCGCATCTAAGTAGATTAATATTTTCCGCTCGCGTAGCCCAACTAGCAGAGGCACCTGGTCGAGAGCCAGGAGGTTGGGAGTGCAAATCTCCCCGCGAGCACCACTTTGGGGCCGGAGTATTAGCAGACAGTACAGCCGCCTTTTAAGCGGTATGGTCAGGGTGCGACTCCCTGCGGCCCCACCCTTTAGCAACTGCCGTGCGCAGCACTCCCGAGTCGTCTAGCAGTAGGATGCCTGACTTTGAATCAGGAGACCATGGGGCGGAACCATGCTCGGGAACCATTTTTAAGAATCTGCGTTTCCAAACAGCAGTGGAGCTTCATCGAAGCCTCCGTTCTGCGCATTCAAGGAAACGCATTAGGTAAAACCAACGGTTCGAATCCGTAAACGGTCCTGTCGTGACTCCCGTCCGTACCTCGTGCGGACAGCCCTGGTCCGGTCTTGCGATGCATCCTTCGGGTGTGTCCCGCCATCCTGGGGTGGAGTCGCGGCAGGGCTCAATTTTCAACCATCAATCAAACAAAGGAGATCATCATGACATTCATTCTTATCAGCGCCCTGGCGCTCGTTTTCGTTGGACTGCTCGTCGCGCCCCTGGTTCGACGAGTCATTGTGCAGGATGGGCGCGAAGCCCTGCTCTTCCGTACGGGGCGGTTCGCGCGGGTGCTTCCTGCCGGTGCCCATTGGGTCGCGGGGTGGGGCGTTCGCGTCCAGGAAGTCGATGTGCGCGAAGCGACGCTCATGGTCGTTGGGCAGGAAGTCCTGACCGCCGACCAGCTGACCATCAAAGTCAGCGTCGTGCTGCGCTATCGGCTCATCAAGGTGGAGCAGGCGCTGCGCTCGGTGCAGAACTACCTGGAACAACTGCACCTCGCCGTTCAGGAAGCGCTTCGCGCCGCCGTCGCCTCGAAGAAGCTCGATGAACTGCTGACTCAGCGTGAGCAGATTGTCGAAACCATGACGCCGCTGGTGACGGAGCAGGCTGAGCGTGTTGGCGCGAAAGTGCTGCGCCTCACCCTGCGTGACTTCATGCTCTCGGGTGAACTGAAGCAAGCCTACGCCGAAACGGTCAAGGCCCGTCTGGAAGGCCAGGCTTCTCTGGAACGCGCTCGCGGCGAGACGGCGGCAATCCGCCATCTCCTGAACGCGACCCAGTTGATGGAAGCGCATCCTGGACTGCTCCAACTGCGTTACCTGCAAACCATCGATCAGGCTGTAACCATCGGTAAGGGTCATACTCTGATGGTGGGCCTGCCCAAGGAACTGACACCGGTCATCCAGGCCCGCGAAGTCAAATAAAGCAAGCGGAGGGAGTTCGATCCTCCCTCCGCATTACTGCCATCCGCAGGATCTGCCGTCCGCAGGACCACAATAAAGAACGAACACCGTTATGAGTCCACAGATGAAGAAGAACTATGGACGACATACTCAACAGACCGATTGTACTGGTGCTCAACCGCAACTGGCAGGCGATCAATGTCCGCACGCCTCAACAGGCGTTCGTGCAGATGGCCACCGACGTGGCCACGGCGCTCGACATCGACGGAGAAAACATGGTGCCCGTTCGCTGGGCGCAATGGATAAAGCTGCCCGTACGTGAGAACGATTATGCCGTTCGCACGCCGAGCGGTTCCGTGCGCATCCCGCACGTTATTGTGCTGAGCCGTTTTGCCAAAGTGCCGAAGCGCCGCCCAAAGTTCAGCTCCCGGGCCATCTGGGCGCGGGACGGCGGCCGCTGCCAGTACACTGGCCAGTCGCTGCGGCCCAATGAAGGCAATATCGACCACGTCCTGCCTCGCTCGCGCGGGGGAAAAACGTCGTGGGAGAATTGCGTCCTGGCTAGCAAGCATGTGAACAGTCGCAAGGGCGACCGCATGCCCGAGGAAATCGGCCTGCGCCTGCTCAAGCTGCCGAGTGCGCCTCGCGAACTGCCCAGTACGTTCTTCATCCGCAACATCAATGGCATCCCGGCTTGGAGGCATTTCCTTATCGAGTAAGAAGGGAATTGTAAGGCTGGTGCCGGTTCAATCCTGGCATCAGCGTCCCCCCCAAGCCGCGCAATTCATCACATGAAACTCATTTGGCTCAGCGATATTCATCTCGAATTTCCCACCGACAAGGTGGTACGGACCTTTATTGCCAGGGTTGGCGGAGAAAAGCCCGATGCCATCCTCATTACCGGCGACATTTCCAGTGCCCTGCGGATTGAATACCACTTGGGTCTGCTGGCGACTCTTCCGTGCAAAATCTATTTTGTCCTTGGCAATCACGATTTTTACGAGGGCAGTTTCGCGACAGTCGAAGCGACTGTCAAAGAGGCGTGCCGCAAGCATCCCAACCTCATTCACATGGGGGCGGGAGAGATTGTGCGTCTGACCGATGAAACCAGCCTGATCGGTCACCGGGGCTGGGCGGATGGCCGCGCAGGCTTAGGATCAAGATCGACGGCACGCCTGAATGACCATCTCCTGATTCAAAATTTGGTTCGAACCGATCACACCGAACTTTTTGCGATCCTCAATGCGCTCGGCGAGCAGTCTGCCGAGTACATTAAGGTGACCGCTGCCGAAGCCTTGTCGGCGTGCCAGCGCTTGATCATCGCGACCCACGTTCCACCTTTCCTGGAGGCGGCGCTTTACCAGGGAAAACCTTCGGAGCCCGCCTTTGCCCCGCACTTCGTCAATCTGGCCATGGGAGAGGTTCTCCTGGAAATGGCCCATCCGAACGCTGGGAAAATGGTTACGGTCCTTTGTGGTCACACCCACCATGCGGCTCGCTATGCGCCCCTTGCCAACCTGACGGTCAAAGTGGCCGGCGCTAAATACAACGAGCCAAGGATTGCCGAAACGATCCTGCTCCCTGCAGCTTTATGAAAAAAACTAAGCGTAGTACCCTTATGTATGACAATAATCCTGTGACCCTCTTAAATCTTCGCCGATTGCCAGCGCGAGTTGATTGTCAGGGAGCGGCCGTCTTGCTCCATTTTGAACCCGTGGCCCTAAAAGCCCTCGTGGGGCTTGGTTATCTTAAGTTTCTTGGTAATCCCAAAGGATCCGAGCATAAATATTTTTGTACCAAGACGATTCTCGATTATGCCCAAGATGAAAAGTGGCTTCATGAAGCCTCCCGAGCCGTTTCCCGGTATTGGGCGAACAAGAATAGTCGTCGCAAGATCGCACAACCCTTGGAAGTGGTTTCCGACACCCTATAAACAGCGGATGCACCTCTACGTTTAGGCTGAGATTCTCGACAGTCTTTCCACCTACTCGTCCCACAGTACAAGCTTAGCCAAGGAACTCCGATACCGTCTTTGAATCGTCCAAGTAATTCCGGCCTGCTTGATCCAAGATATTTTTGACCGCTTGCACGCTGACAGGGCCGCGCGGAGAAGCTCGGAGGGGCCATTTCAGGGATTTGACCACTTTTTTGATGTAGCGGGTTCCGATCACTTCGTATCGGCTGCGGGGTCCGGCTTCATCCTCATCATCAGTCGAGCCGGAGCGGAGGAGATACCAAATGTCCGAAAACTTTGGGCGCTTGGTTCGTTGATTTTTAAGACAAAGGTCCCGCGCTAAATCGACGCGAATATCTGCGGGTGTGGGCGGCTTCTGGTCGATTTCAAAAAGATGGAGGTAAGCGAAGCCAATCAATTTTTTATTCTGGCTGGCCACTCGCGCCGCCTGACCGGTGCCCTCGTAGCGAATCCCATGGATCAAGGCGACACAGCGGGTGATTTGCTCAAGGGTTCTTACCTCCCCACGCAAAATGGCGTCATGAACGCGCTGGATCAGCTTTTCATCCTTTCGCATGGCAAAAACGAGCACCTCGCGCATGACTTCGGAAAGCGTGCCTTGGGCAAATTCTCCGTAGATTTGGCCGTACCAGTTTTGAAGCTGCTTCGGATTTTCGTCCGACATCCAGGGGCGAAGGACTTTTTTGATCTGCTGGCCTGGCGTCCGTTTGGATCGCCCTGCCCCGAAATTGATCAGTTCCCGGAAAAATTCGACGGGCAACTTCTGAAACTGCAAGGCGGCGTTGTCGGGCTTCGAGTGCTGGGCCTTCCAATACTCACCCACGGAAATCATGAGTTGCTCCCGCAGGGAGCGGCCTGATTGCTGCGCTTCTTTTTCGAGTCGGTTCAGCGCAAGGTCGAAGGCTTTTCGGCTCAGCGGTTTTTTTCCAGTAAATCGACTCATTGCGTCAAAGCGAGTTGAGGAACGCAACTGAGAGCGGGAGAGAAGGGGCAGACCCTGCTGGAGTTGTCCTGTACCGGGGGTGCCTGAGCGAAAATAGGGATCGAATGTTGAGGCATGATGATGTTTCCTTACTGACCTCTGCATAACAGACTGACGTACCGGCAGACTTTTGATGATAGAGCCGTAGTCGTTAATTTGTCGATCCTGCCCGAAATCGGGTAGTGGTACAGTTTGAGATATACTTGGGCCAGAGACCGCCTTCAAATGGAGACGCTACCAAAATCAACGATTTGCATCGCGGAGAGAATCCAAAACCTGTTTGGCAAGCTTTTCCAACCGAGCAAAGTACTCATGGGCCTCCGGCTGGGTGATCTCAGGAATAACATTCCCCAGCTCGCGGTAGCTGAGTTCCAGGACGGAAGTATTTTGTAGACTGAGTTGCCCCTTGTCTTCGAGAAACGTATCAACGCAACCCGCAGTAAACGTATCAAGGCTGACTAAATCGATTCCTTTGATTTCCCTGTAAGCGTCTTCGGGAAACTTTGAGTTCCGATGGAGCAGCCAAAGCTTTTCTATTTCATACATCGTAAGAAGACATTATAGGTTCAATCGATCTGAACCTCACTACGCTTCAATTTAACAGCGCAATCACTTCTTCCAAGCTCCAAACATGATCGGCGATCTCGGCTTCCATGCTATCGATCTTTCCAACTGCACTATTACCAAAGCTCTGCTTGCTGCCAGAAGGCGCAGATGAGGCGTGAGCGTTTGCGACGAATGCGACGTAGAGCATGGGCGGCCCAGCCGGAGAGCTGCCATAGATCGCGGGCGCACAGGTTGGGCAACTCGTGCTGTTTCCAATAACCCCATAGGTATTCCACTGGATTTAGTTCCGGGGCATAAGCCGGGAGACGTTCCACCCAGATTTTGCCATGCAAGCTTTTCAGGTACGCACGGACGAGTTGGCTGCGATGGGTGGCCACGCCGTCCCAGACGATAAGGAGTTTACCTTTGACGTGACGTTGGAGGTGTCTCAAGAAATCGATCACCTGCTCGGTCTTGATCGCACCGGGGTAGAGGCGAAAGTAAAAATTCCACCAAGACAGTCCGGCGATGGCCGAGAGCTTCTTCCAGTTGAAGTTGAACTCCAAGATTGGGGTCTGGCCTTTGGGACTCCATGTGCGCACACGGTGTGGCTTCTGGCTCAGGCCGCTTTCGTCGATGAAGATTAGGGTGCGACCTTCTTCTTTGGCTTTTTTTTAATGCGGGGCCACTCCACCCGTTTCCAACGAGAAATCTCCTCTTCCTTGCGTTCGCGTGCCCTGCCTGTGGGGCGTTGGCAACTCCAGCCCATCTGCCCCAGCAAACGCCCCACATGATCGCGATGATAGCGCACCCCAAACTGGCGATGGATCACCTTGGCGATGCGTTCGGTCGTCCACAAGGCCGTGGCATACCCGTGAGCCTGTGGGCCGTTCTGCAAGTGCTCGGCCAGTTGAGCCAACTGCACTGCATTGAGCCGGGGTTTACGTCCGGTTGGCACTCGAACTAAACCCTTCTCGCCCTGAGCCGCCATGACCTTGGCCCACTCATGCACCGACTGTCTTCTCACGTCCAACTGCCGTGCCACCTCTGCTTGGCTTACACCTTCTTTCAAAAGCTGCGCACCCAGCAACCGCCGTTCTTCCATCAACTCATAATCGCGTCTTTTGCTCATCCCACCATGAAGCAAGATGTGCACCAATATGTCAGTCTGTTATGCAGAGATCAGTAAGTACTGAACGGTTGTGATTGCGCTCTTAACTTTTGAGCCATTAAACTGTCATTCCGCAAATAGTCCGATAAGTTCACTGCTTATACTCGTGCTTGGTACAGTACTATACAAAACCGTCAACTTTATTTTAATTGATCATGACCGCCCGCCCACAAATTCCCTTCGTCTTGTTCAAGGAAGACCGGGATCGCCTACTCCTTCTCCAGGAAGACTTAAAAATCCGTACCGGCCTCGAAATAACTCTTGGGCAAATTCTACGACTCGTCATCCGTCTTTGTCCTCTCGACCAAGGATTAAATTTAAAGGCGCTGGAAATCCTGGAGGATGACCGGCGCAAGAAACGGGGGACCGGGCGCAAGAAACGCTTTACGCGCATGTCGTGCATGGTTACTCCGCAGGAAGAGGAGAAACTTGATCTGATCATGAAACTGATCAGCCCGATTTTGCGCCCCAAAATTAAAAAATCATCGCTCGCGCGTTTAGTCTTAAGAACGACTCCTAGTTCACTGATTGTGCTCCACATCACCCGTGAAGTTTTTTTTGATGATTTGCGCCGACGCGACACTGAACAACCCCGAAAGCCCCAGCGGTAGACTCAAGCCGCAGCTGCGTAGAGATACTTCTGGAAGCCAGCGAAGACTTTTCCGATTTCGTCCGGCTTGCCGAGGTCGGCGACGGCGTCGGCGATGGAATCGTGATATTTCAGCCTGAGCAACGGGGTTAGTTTGTCTTGATCAAGTTCCTCCACGCCAACGCTCACGTAGTGGGACAGCACGAAATCGAGAAAGGCCCGCTGCTTTGTGGTGAATTGAGAGTTGATATAGACTTTCGCATTTGTGGCACGGACCTCCCGAGTGAGCGGCGACTGGGCGTATGCCACATGCGCGAGCACGTCGAACAAATCGCTCTTTTCGGCGTCAATGATCTTCTGCATCTCGGCCAATTGATCGTGACCAAAACCTTTCTCGGCCATGCCTTGCAGGAGTTTGGTGCGGGTATCCGGCGCACTCCACAAGGCACGGAGTTCATCCTCGTTTTTGAAAAAGTCGGGCAGCTTGCCGAAAAGCATCTCCATGAACTGCTGCGCGGACATCGGCGTGCCGTCGGGATGCCAGAACGTCGTCATCATCATGTGCTGGATGGTGCGCTCCTTTCCGTCGGCGAGCTTCACTTTGATCTTTTTGCGACGCGGATAGGATTCGGGGGCTTCCTTTACCGGGACGGTCGGCAGGGGCGGACGCGGTTCAGGCTCCGGTTTCGGCTCTGGATCAATCGGCTCACCGTCCCATTCGGGATCGCTGAAGTGATGGTGCGCTTTCACGAAATCGTAGATCGTGAAATAGTCCTTCCCGTCGTAGAGGCGCGTGCCACGCCCAATGATCTGCTTAAACTCGATCATCGAGTTGATGGGACGCATGAGCACGATGTTCCGAATGTTGCGGGCGTCCACCCCAGTCGAGAGCTTCTGTGACGTCGTGAGAATCGTCGGGATGGTCTTTTCGTTGTCCTGAAAATCGCGCAGGTGCTGCTCGCCGAGTGCACCGTCGTTGGCCGTAACCCGCTGGCAATAGTTCGGGTCATTGCTTGTCTTCATCTGGTTGATGAGGTCGCGTACGGCCAGCGCGTGATCCTGTGTGGCGCAGAATACAAGTGTCTTCTCGTTCTGGTTGATCTGATCCATGAACAATTTTACGCGGTGCGCTTCGCGTTCCTTGATCTCGATGAGCTTGTTGAAGTCAGGTTCCGTGTAGCGTTTCCCGCTTTCGATCTCGCCCTCGATCAACTTGTCATCCGGCGTATAGACATACTCGTCGAGCGTCGTGGAAATCTGCTTCATCTTGAACGGAGTGAGGAAACCGTCGTTAATGCCCTCCTTCAGCGAATAGACGTACACTGGCTCACCGAAATACTTGTAAGTATCGACATTGTCGTTCCGCTTCGGCGTCGCGGTGAGGCCAAGCTGCACGGCAGGCGAGAAATAGTCCATGATGCCGCGCCAATTACTCTCGTCATTCGCACCCCCGCGATGGCATTCGTCGATGACGATGAAATCGAAGAAGTCCGGCGGATACTCGCCGAAATAGGGTGACGGCTGACCATCCTTGGGCGGGCCACTCATGAACGTCTGGAAAATGGTGAAGAACAAGCTGCCGTTTGTTGGCACACGTCCCTTCTGCCGAATGCTGTCCGGCTCAATGCGCACCATGGCGTCCTCGGCGAATGCGGAGAAGGCGTTGTATGCCTGATTGGCTAGAATATTCCGGTCTGCAAGGAAGAGGATGCGCGGACGGCGTGATGGTTCGCGGCTCAGATTCCAGCGACTGTGAAAAAGCTTCCACGCAATCTGAAACGCGATAAACGTCTTGCCTGTGCCGGTGGCGAGCGTGAGCAGGATACGCTTCCGATCTTCCGCGATGGCCTCCATCACCCGCTCCACGGCGATGTCCTGATAATAGCGACTAGGATGCGAACCACCCTTGTCCTCGAACGGCACGTCGGCGAAACGGTCGCGCCAGGCGTTTGCTTCGGCGAAGGTCGTCGCCCAGAGTTCGTCCGGCGTGGGGAAGTGCGGCAGTTCACCTTCCGTGCCGGTCTTCATGTCGATGCTGTAAATGCCTTTTCCATTGGTGGAATAGGTGTAACGAAGCTCCAACTTGCCGGCGTAGTTCTTGGCCTGCGCCACACCTTCGGTCAGTTCTTCGTCCCATGCCTTGGCCTCGACGACGGCGAGCTTGGTATTGCGATATTCCAGCACGTAATCCGCCGTGAGTGCTTTACCGCGCCGCCCGTGGCCTTCGATGCGTCCGGGAGAAATCGGGTACTCCCGCCGAATGCGGCTGCCCTCGACGACGCCCCAACCCGCCGCTTTCAGAGCGGGATCAATATGTTCGGCTCTCGTCTCGGCTTCATTCATGCCGCATGACCGACAGATTTCAAACGCTCCAGGGCAAGCTCCAGGAGACGATCACTGAAAAGACGTTCTTTCCGTTGCGCATGGGCTTCACCGGCCGGCCAGTGGCGAATGCCGTCGCGGACGCCGGTGAGCGTGGGTTCCACACCTTCGCGGGCGATCAGCCAGTCCACGGTGGCAAGGGCCTCCATTCCCAAAGGAGACTGAAAGCCGTCAATGATCTTGTCCGTCGCTTCGACAGCAGGCAGGTAGGGGCTGGCCTCTCCGGTCTTCAGGTAAAGCCCCAGCTTTTCACGTTTGGAATCCTCGAACCAGATCGTGTCAAAAGGGTCGGCATCCGCGAGCCGCTTGTCGCAATGAAGGTAGCTTCCATCGAGTCCATCAAGCAAATGCGTGAGCCGGGCCGCAAACGGCCCATAACGATTGGCTTCGAATCTTAAATCCAAGGGATCGGGCAATCCCATTTTCGTGATCGAGCGTTCCAGAAACCACGCCAGTTTCTGCGTCTCCAGCAGCGTGCATTCGATGCCCAACACCCAGTAGCGACGCACCATCTCGGCAATCAACGCGCGGGCAGGCGTCAACTTCTCGACGCCTTGTTTTTTGGCAACATTCTGATATTTCGCTGTCGGTTCATAGACGACGACTTCAACCTCCTCCAAATCTTGGAGAGCATCCTCGATTATCGGACGTACGACTTCCCAATCCAGCCCGCCATTCCCACAACCGAGAGGCGGAAGAGCGACGGATTTGATGTGCTTCTCTCGGATTACATCCTTCAACGCCGCTAGACCGGAACGCACCCATTCCAGTTTGGTCGGATGACGCCAGTCCTTTTTGGTCGGGAAATTGATGATCCAACGCGGACCGTCCAGCTCCACTCCAGGAGTAACAAACATTTTGCCAACCTCCACCTCGCCTGCTTTACAAGCCGCCTCATAAGCTTTGAAGTTTTCGGGGAAGCGTTCCTTGAACATCAGGGCGATGCCTTTGCCCATGATGCCGACGGTGTTCACCGTATTCACCACCGCATCGACGCGAGATTCAAGCAAGTTGCCTTTGGTGAACCGCATCATTGTTTTAAAAGTACCAGTTAGGGATTGCCTTGACACTCAAATTTTCACCTCGTTGTTGAATCATGGTCTCAAGGTCTTTTCTCACCGTGTCGTTGTAGCAAACCAGGCCAAGCAGGGCCTCCAGCGGAACTCTCTGATGCACCAGCGATTCTGCTTGATACCGCAATTGCTTTCCAGGATCGGTGTCATCCGTCTTAAAGTTGCGACTTTGCAGCAAGCGCCAGTCAATCTCCTTCAAGTTGGCAACATCCGAATAAAAATCGGTATCGGGAGGATAGGCATGTTGATTGGTGAAAAGACAGGGCAGACCCAATTCCCGCAGTCGGTGGATGGACGAGACGAAAATAACAATGTCCTTGTTCGCGCGCTTGGTGATACCACCGTGGCCGGTGTGAATGTTATACATCATGATCGAGAATGGCGTGAAATAGAACGGCACGTAATTGCTCAACGTGCCTCCGGGTGGAACGGGGACAACCCGGTGTGACCGTTTATCAATCAGGGAAGCATTTCCGATATTGATGTAGTCCGGGTCTTGCACAGCAGAGGCGCGACAATGCATGCCATGCTCCAGAATCCACGGAACATTCGCCACATGCACGATGCGAAACATCAAAGCTTTTTCTGGATTGAGATTGGACATGACTAAAGCTGGCCAGTGAAGGCTTGGTGCAGCAGCGACTTTTTTAACGCCTCCAGCGCGGCGAGCTTGCGCTCGTAGATGGATTCGAGGCGTTGGGTTTCGTCGCGGAGGTTTTTGAGCGTTGAAACGATGGTGCGCTGCTCAGAAATTGCGGTGGGAAAAGAAACGACAACCTCACCAATTTTTGTCGGCGATGTATGCCGCACCTTCACGCCTGATGCACTGTCGTGAATCTCTTTCCGCACGACCTGCGTGTTAAAGACTTGGAAGAAAAATTCATTTATCCACGGGACGCCTGGCTTCTTGCTTATGAGGCCAAGCCGTTGATTGTGGAGGAACTTATCCGACTCGGGAACAAGGATGGGACTACCAAGCAACCCCGCCGCCTGTTCAGTCATCGCCACCAACAAATCGCCTTCATTGAGCACATAATCGCGCGGGATTTCGCCGGTATAATATTTTTGCTTCTCACCTCGGTCACGATAACCCCCGGATTCATAGAAGTTACCGGGCGTCAGGAGGACGTAATCACCCTCAGTTGTGAAGAACTCGCTCTTGAAGGCGAAACCGTGCTTGATGTCGCACAATTCTGACAGCGGCTTTTCCGCCCACCCAGGACCGCGCTGGGTGAAAACGGATTGAAGGTGGCTTTCGAATATGGCTTGGGCGTTCTGGAGATTTCTTTCAGCGTTGGCCTTGGCGGTGGCGATGCCGTCAAACGCATCGTCGAGGATACCGACGATCCGTTGCTGTTCAGGGAGTGGGGGTAGCGGAACTTCAAACTGAGCCAGCGCTTCCCCGGTGAAATGTTGAATACCAGCCCCGTTAAAATGGTTCTTGAGTGTGCCATCAATATCCTTGGCGTGCAGGTAGTAGAGAAACCACTTGCTGCGCTCTGGTTCGTGGAATCGCACTCGATGCAGAGCTTTCTGAAAGTAAATAGGTTCTTCCTGTTCCCAGATAGCCGCACGTCCGGGATAGCCACCCTCGCAAATGAGAACGTCGCCCTTGATGGCGGTGTATTTGTCGAGTTCCTCGGGTAAAAATCGCATTTCCGAAACGTCGGACAGGTCAAAGCCAAACCATCGCACATTGAAATTTCGGAGGTAAGGCCTGGGTTCACCTTTGTTCTTTGCTTTATCGAGCATTTTGCCGAGCGAGTGCTCGGCGATTTTGCTCACCTTTTTCCACTCCCACCCCTTATTCATAGCAACATCCTGATATTCCCCAGCACTTCCGCACACTGCGAGCACAAAGCTGCGACGGGAGATATTGACCGATTGGCAAAGGTATTAGATACTTCGTCACAGGACTGGGAATTCTCGGTCGGAAAGCGGTTTCTGGATTTATCCGGAGCCGCTTTTTTGTTGTTCATGGGAAAGCTTTCCAACCGCTTAATCGCTCGTTCGGCAATCACCGTGGAAAGGACAAATAGTGGAATATGCTTATCCCGCTGATTCAGGCAATCACAAGATGAAAACGAAAGAAATTTCCTATTTATCGATTTTATGATCCAAACCGGGCGGTTCTTGTGGTGGAGGATGAGACAGATTCATTATTCCAAACAGAGCCACCAAAATCACCGAAAGCGCAAAAGCAAGAACCGCTACTTTCGTCGCTCGTGCGTAAATGGGTTTCGAGTCTGCGAAGGCATTATTGTGAATATGCAGAGCTGCCGCCATCTCACCCTGTTCCCGCCGAATCTTTTGCAGTGCATTTACTGCATCCAGAGGTATTGCTGATTCTCCGTAAAGCGCTAATAGAGCCGACAAAATTGATAATGCTAAAAGACCCCAACATAACTGTAATAGTAGCAAACCCCGAGGATGTTGCGGAATATAGTTGCCTTGTAGTGCAACCAATAAAGTCAACGCGCCGGAAGAAAGTCCAAGAATTTGACGAAGCCAGTCATAATATGGTTTGCGATGCGACGCGCTCAGGCGACGCACAACATCCTCAACCGTGACTTGTATTCTTTCTCCCATGATTTATATCCAGCCTACCTACCATGCCGCATCCAAAAATGAAAGCTCACGACGAACAATCGCTACCACACGTCGCGTTTACATGAGTCGGCGGGATGAGCATATAGCGAAAAATTACGCTCAATATTCTCCATGGAGTGGTCTCCACCTTCGTCGAAAAATGCGAGAAAGCGGGTAGGCATTTCCGCGTTTACAGCAGCGCCCTGATATTCCCCAGCACTTCCGCGCTCTCGACGTCCAGCGCGGCGATTTCGTCCATGATCGCCTTCGGGCTGCGGTGCGTGACTTCCTCACCACCGGTGGGGTTCTTCACGGAAAGGTCGAAGGTCGTCGGGTCGATGCTCTTGGCATCCACGCTCCAGCTTTTGGGCGAGTCGGCGAAGGTTTTTTGCAGCTTCACGAACTCGGCGAGGTCGGCATCGTTGAGCGGGTTGGTCTTGCCCAGGTTGCGGCCGGGGTCGAGTTGGTAGAACCAGACTTTGCGCGTCTTGCTGCCTTTCTCGAAGAAGAGCACCACGGTCTTCACGCCCGCGCCTTGGAACGTACCACCAGGGCAATCGAGCACAGTGTGGAGGTTGCAGCTTTCCAGCAGCAGCTTGCGCAGGCTCACTGAGGCGTTGTCGGTATTGGAGAGGAAGGTGTTCTTAATGACCACGCCGCCGCGCCCACCGGCCTTAAGGATTTTGATGAAGTGTTGGAGAAAAAGAAATGCCGTTTCCCCTGTCCTGATGGGGAAGTTCTGCTGCACCTCTTTGCGCTCCTTGCCGCCGAATGGCGGATTGGCCAGCACCACGTCATAACGGTCCTTCTCCTGAATGTCAGCGAGGTTTTCGGTGAGCGTGTTGGTGTGGATGATGTTGGGCGCTTCGATGCCGTGCAGGATCATGTTCATGATCGCAATGACGTAGGCGAGCGATTTCTTTTCCTTGCCGTAGAACGTGCGGGTCTGGAGCGTGGTAAGGTCTTTGGTGGTAAGATGGCCCTTGGATTTCAGGTAATCGAACGACTCGCACAAGAAGCCTGCCGAGCCAACCGCACCATCGTAGATACGCTCACCGATCTTTGGATTCACGACCTGCACCATGGCGCGGATGAGCGGGCGTGGGGTGTAATACTCGCCGCCATTGCGACCGGCATTGCCCATATTCTTGATCTTGGCCTCGTAGAGATGAGATAGCTCGTGCTTCTCCGTCTGCGAGCGGAAGCGCAGTTCGTCAATGTGGCTGATGATTTCGCGCAAATTGTAACCACTGAAGATTTTGTTCTTAATCTCGCCGAAAATTTCGCCAATCTTGTATTCGATGGTGTTCGGGCCGCTGGCTCTCTGGCGGAAACCGTGGAGGTAGGGAAAGAGCTTCTGGTTGACGAAATCGCGGAGGTCATCGCCAGTCATCGCCTTGTTGTGGTCGAGCTTGTCATCCTTGCCCTTGGGCGCGGCCCAGCTTTCCCAGCGGTAGGGCTTGTCGAGAATGTAGGTGTATTTCTTCCCGTCCAGCGCGGCTTCGTCGGCTTTGTCTTGCTCCAATCCGTCCAGGTATTTCAGGAACAGCAGCCAAGAGGTTTGTTCGGTGTAATCGAGTTCGGTGGTGCAACCGGCCTCTTTCCAAAGGACATCGTCGATGTTTTTGAAGGCTTGTTCGAACATAGAGGGATGGAATTAGGAGACGATTGCGGTTGCAAAGGCCGGTTCAAAAATAAGACACGCGGAGGTCCAATACTGAGACACCCAGCGGCGTAATAGAACGGCAAGGGAACTGGGAGGTCAAGGCAGGAACCCAGCGGGTAAGCGACGATGGCCGAGAGGACAGTCGTTTTCCCAGTGCTGCCCCTTGCCGCCCATGTAAACAGACATTTTCCATGCAGCAGGGATGCCCTTATCCTGTGGCAAAACAACAATCAAGCTTTCAGTGAACTTATCGCATAATAAATGGATTTTCAGATCATTTCGGATCATTTCGGATCAAGCTACTGCTTAAACAACATGTTTTCGGAGCATTTCGGATCAAGGAACGCGTCTAGCTCATATTTCGGAGCATTTCGGAGCTTCATTTTCGCCAGAAAACAGGTCCTAAGCTTGACTTAGGGGTGACGTGTTCGGCAAATTAGACTTGCTTTTAGCAAGTCAGTGAACTTATGGTTAGAACGCAATGTTTGCCATCCAAATAGCCCGCAGTAAGTCAGGTGCGCTTGCCTACCTGAGAGAGCACATGTCCAATGCGGATTACCTGACAGAGCAAGGGGAGCAAATGCTGGTCTGGCAAGGTACCGGGGCTACTCGGCTCGGACTATCGGGGCAGGTAACCGAAAAGGTCTATGCGAATCTGCTCAGCGGTTTGACGCCAGACAGTACCGTCCGCAATCAAGTCTCGTTGACCGCCCGGCAAAAGAAGGACCGGCGCTGTGCCTTCCAAGCCGTCCTGTCGGCTCCAAAATCGGTCAGTGTGGCCGCCCTGGTGTTTGAAGACGGACGGTTGCTTCAGGCCCATAATGAAGCTGTCCGGGCCACACTCAACGTACTGGAAAAGGAATGCGCCCTGACCCGGGTTCGCAAAAGCGGAAGCATGGAGGATCGTAAGACCGGCAATCTCATCATGGCCGTGGTGACGCATGATTCAACCAGGCCGGTCGTCATCGACGGAAAGGAGTTCATTGACCCGCAACTGCACAGTCACATTGCCACTCCGAACCTGACTTACGATGCGCGGGAAAAACAATGGAAAGCGGTCAATCCCCTCGAATTGTTCAAAAGACAGGCTCTTATCCGCGAAGTCTATTGGCATGAGTTGGCCCGGCGCTGCTCGGCCCTGGGCTACGAAATTAAAAACGAAAGTTACGGGTTCAACCTGGTCGGGTATGAGCAGTTCAATGCCCGGTTCTCCAAACGGTCGGATCAATTGGATCGCTATCGGGAGGAACATGGCTTGGCCAATACCGCAAAAGGCAATTCTTACGCGGCGGCGGAATCGCGAGACCGGAAGTCGAAACGCCAGCGGCCCGATCTGGTGAAAGAATGGCTCTCCCAAATCACCGGCGAGGAAATGAAAAAAGTGCCCGGTCCCGGTACGGGAACGGAGATCATCCAACGCAGAATCGAGGACTTGATAAAGCTCTCCATTGAGCATTTATCTGAACGGGTGAGCGTTTTCCGCGACTCAGGCTTGCTCGCCGATATGGTTAAGCGCGCACGTGGCAGCACGGTAAACTTCGATGATCTCCGTGCCTCTGTGGACCGGGAGGAGGAGTTGATCCGGTCGGGAGATCAACTGGCTACCGTTGAGTCGCTCCAACTGGAACGGGAAATCATCACATTTGCCAAAGAGGGCCGAAACCGTTGGCTACCCCTCGCTCGCAACCCTGATCTCTCCCCTTCGCTGTCGGAAGATCAGGCGAAAGCCCTTCGCGGGCTGCTCCGTTCCCGTGATGGCGTTATGGGACTAACCGGCGATGCCGGGGCCGGAAAAAGCACGGTCACACAGGAATTACTGCGCCACTTCGAGGTCGGTACGTTATTGCTCAGCCCCAACACGGGTGGGCGAGAGAGTTTGCGCGATTTGGCCGTCAACCATCAGGATCAGCGCATCGCCCAGGCTTTTGACCAGACACAAACCGTGGCTGCGGCCCTAACGAATAAGCGACTCTTTCAACGGGCCAAAGGTGGTCTCATCCTCGTTGACGAAGCGGGTTTGGTGGGCATCAAAGACCTGAGTGAGATTTTTCGCGAGGCGAAAGCCGTCAGCGCGCGGGTATTGCTGGTAGGCGATACCAAACAGCATCACGGCGTTCCGGCCGGCGACTCCCTCCGCATCCTGAAACGTCATGCGGGCATCAAAAGCCAGCGGCTTCATGAAATCCATCGCCAGAAAACGAATCCCGATTATCTGGAAATTGTTTCGCTCGTGGCCAAGGGAGAAGTTAGTAGGGCTTCCACCCTCTTGCGGCAACGGGGCTGGGTAACGGAACTCAAGGATGACGGGGAACGCGCCCGTGCGGTGGCGACCGAACTGCTGCGCCTGCGGAGTGAAGGAAAATCGGCCCGCGTGGTGGCTCCCACTTGGGCGGAAATCATCCGCGTAGGCGACGCGGTGCGCCAGTCGCGGCGTGAAAACGGCCTGCTGCAAGGTGAGGACATCAAGATGCCGGTCGTGGACGATTTGAAGTGGACACCGGGACAGCGTCGCGATTTTGCCGAATATAAGACCGGCCAAGTCATTACCCTCGTCCAAGGCATCAAAAACGTCGGAAAGCGGGGCGACCGTTTCACCATTGCAGGGGCCGATGCGGAGGGCGTCCATGCGCTCAATCCTTTGGGCGAGAAATGCGTTCTTCGATTCCACAAAGCGAAATGCTGGTCAGTGGGTGAGGAGCGAGAGATCGCCCTCGCCAAAGGCGACGAAATTTTGATCCGGACCAATCATCCCAAGGCCAGACTCCGCAACGGGGACGTGGACCTCATTTCCCATGTCACGCCAGATGTCATCGTTCTTAAGTCCGGTCGCATCTTTTCGCCGAAAGAATTCAAGCAGTTCGGCTATGGGTACGCCGTCACCTCGTATGCTGCCCAGGGGCAAACGGTCGATAGCGTGATCGTCTCGGCCCCGGTTCAACCCCGACAGGCGCTTTCGCGGGAGGGCTGGTATGTCATGCTCTCTCGCGGTCGGCAGAATCTGCGCGTTTATACGGATGACTGGGCGACTCTCAAGGAACGGGTGCAACGCGAAGACCATCGCATGGCCGCCGTGGAATTGCCGGGTTTCGGCCGTCCTGCGCCCAAACCAACGCACATGATGGTGGCGCGGAATATCCGCAACCCTCGGAATTGGAAACTCCGGCCCCGCCTTGGTCAGAAAACCAATGTCCGCGCTGGAATTCGGTACTAAATCGCATGGAGATTTCTCGATTCGGGGAAAGTTCTGCGCGGAATAGCGGCGACTGGGGATATTCAAAGCCAACTCCACAACCTTCAAAGCAATGTAATGTCCCAATGCGTGCTCAGGGGAGTGCTGACAATTGATCTAGAATAAGTTCATGAACGGAGCTAGCGTTACCTCATGCTAAGCTTAACGAAGCAGCAGAAAAACCACATTTTACAGCTTGTCGAGCCAAGGTAAATTCCAAGCAGTTTTCTTGGGGTGTTCAAACAAGCAAGTTTGTTACCGTTTTCCGAGATTCTGCATATCTCGCGGCACAAGGTTATGAGCCGGATCAAGCGCAAAGTCTAATCGTACAAAACACTGATTATTGTTTTACCTTTGAGCGGAACGAAGAGGGGGAATTTTACTCGTTTTGTAATCCTCACATCAATGTAGGCAACGGAATTCACGCTAAAACGTTCGATGGACTATTGAGCGCTTTCTCGGAGTGGCTGCAAGTTGTTAAATATGAATTAGAGGAACCTGATCTGTGGGAGATGATGGATTCCAAATCGCCTCTCAGCATCGCTCCAAAGTCATATGAAAATAAGGCTACATTTAGCGAACCAGAGTTAGAAATTATAGCAAAACAGTTAGAAAGAATCGAAACTTTCATTCTTAAGACGAACTCTCTATCCAGAGGGGAAATCGCAACGGTTCGGAATACGTTTATCTATCTACACGATAAAGCTCCGACAACGACCAAGTTGGACTGGAAGAATATTTTTGCAGGAGCTCTCGTAAGTTTACTTTTGAGCTTAGCTGTAGAGAATGGACGAGATATTCTGGCCTTCTGCAACGAGGCTTTAGCCCCTCTTTTCAACGGCCTTCTTCATTGATCGTTCGTGTGATAGAAATGGCGACCAAACCAGCGAATCGGAGAGTGATCCATATCTGATGGGATTGGCAACGGTGTCGGTGCGCGACGACGTAAGGAGACAGCGACCCGCCACGGTTGCCCAAATGAAAGGCCGTCAGTCCCCGGAGCGGTGCCAGCAGGCACGGCGAGAGGGGCGTTATAGGTCAGGATTTATTTACTCAAGTCGTTCCGGAGCTACGCCGATTGCCAGAGGCATTACGACGCCCTTCCATAAAGGTCAATATCATGTCAGCGACAATGCCCATTACTTGAATAGCATGTCGTGCTTCTGTTTCAGTTACCTGTGGCAACCAAGGGCGGCCATGTCCTGTGCCTTGTTTATTTCTCAGTGTGTTGATGGCGAGGGCAGCTTCAAAAAGCCCGCGTTGCATCCGATATTGCGGCGGCTCCCCATCTGTAGCTTTATCTGCTGAGGTTTTAAGACCGAGCGCGATGAAGGCCTGTCCAAGTAAAGTAGGAAAATTGTGCGGAGGCGCTGTTACGTTATTGACTTCAAGCAGAACAAGTGCGGCAACCGCTTCCAAAAGGTCTTTTCCTGTACCTGTTACGAGTGCGGCATCCTCGCTCCCCTTCTGTGCCCGACGGACATAATTTTGGAGCGCTTGGACAAGGTCCCGACCCGCTAGATTATCCAAAACCTTTGGGCGCAAGTCACCATCTTCGGCCAAATCATAACCTTCTTTCGCAAATTCAATGCGCAGATTGCGGATTGGCTCAACGCCAACAAAATTCGGTGAATCAGAACGAAAACCACCGCGGCTACGAATAAATCCTACCATCTGCCCAACGAAACGCTGCCCACCTGTTACCTCATATTCAAGCGCCCAACTTAATGTTGCTCGAACACGTTTTTCCTTGCCGACGGTCAAGCCTTGATTTTTAGGATCTCCCTTTGACAAGCCACATTGGTTAACCAGAAAATCGAGGTCGCTATGGCTCGGGTCGCGACGTGCTCCCGATTGTGAATCATCTACCATTACGGCCAACGCATAAAGGATGCCGTCATTCAAAGGCGGAAAGGTGGTCTTGATTTGATCGCTCATAATGAAGTAAGCAGCGATTTGAGTTTCCAAATGCGCGGCTCCATCTTGGGCCGGTTCTTCTTCCCAATCCAAGTCAACTCTAGTTTCTGTTTGCCGTTGGCCATTCGGACTGATTCTAGTCTTTTACTTTAGCCGTCGCCGGTGCTGCTGGTACTAGTGGATGAAGACAAGTCTGTTGCCATGTGACCGCAACGGCCTTTTCAATGATCTTCTTTAGGCTCGCCGGAACGACGGGTGGATTTCGGGAAGTAAGTTTGCGGGCAATATACCGGGCGATTAGCGGCTTACCTGTGTCATCATTCAAGCCAAGCTCTTTTCTCGCCTCCGCTGTCAAAGTATCAACGTCTGGGAGTTCGCCTCTCAAGTCCGTTTCCCACTTCTTCGGGAAACACGCTACCCTATTGCCAACAAGTAGCGATTGCGGCGCGTCTTGGGCTTCGCCTCCCAATGCCAGAAGTTCTTTAGACTTCTCAATAATGTTCTTGTCCGAGTTGCCGGCATCATAATCGAAAAGGATATAGCATGGTATGTGGAGTTCATTGAAAATGCGAAATAGGCGATCCATTGCCCCCTTGCCGCCACATTCCACGACGCTAATGCCTTGTGGGTCGAACGCACAGTTTCCAATCGCGTCGGCATAAATTGGAAGGCTGTATTCCTCCGTAAGCCCTTCGACGAGGATGATCTTTGTTGCAAAGAAACCCTCGTTGCGGCGTGGGTTGTATGCGTGCGAATAAAGATCGCGCATGGAATCCGACGTGACCTTGCCTTTAAGTTTTGGCAATCGGGCCTCCAAATCCGCAATCATCTTGGCCATTGGCAACTGCCACGCATGGCTTTGCGCGGTTCTTTTTCCACCAGTATTATCGAGGCGGCTTTCGAGTCGAATAATTTCGTCGAAATAGGCAACATCCACGAGCAGAGAGGAGTGCGTAGAGAATATAATTTGGTCGCCTCCTCCGGCAATCTTGCGGAATACACGACGAATAGTCCGCTGCGCCTGGGGGTGCATGTAAAGTTCGGGTTCCTCGACGGCAAGAATGAGAGTGCGCTTCCGTCCGTCGGGCGAGGATGTCATGTATTCCGCATACCTTCTCAGAATGGTAAAGATGACGGCCCGCTGCAATCCGTGGCCCTTATTCTCAACGGCGTTTCTGAACCCGTCATCAACGAAAAGTTTTGGCGCGCTAAGCAGGACTTCCAGGGTCGGCGTTTGAAATTCAATTTCCAAATCGCAGCCAACAAAAAAATCATTAAGCAGCGTATTCAGTTGCTTTTCCGTGTCGGCGATCAGAGGCACTCTCTCGGTTCCTCCCGAACGATTCATTTGTTTGGATACCTCCGCAAGTATGCCTTCTATCTTGGCCTTTTTGTCTAGCGCCACTGTGTCGAGAATCGCGTAGAGAAGCTTCCCGAATGGGCTGCTTTTAGTCCCTTTGGATTCATCTGTGACGTCCCGGACGGCAGGAATGAGAACAAAGAACGGCAACGTGGCTTTCAGCACATTGGCGTAACCTTTCGGATTGTCCGTCCAAGTATCTTCCATCGGGATGGTTTTTGCATGTTCTGTCACGAACTGCTTTGCTTTTTCTTTCCATTCTTCAACACCTGGCTTCTTCGCCACGCCTGCCCAAGAATCAGCAAATGAAATGCCGTTTACGACGAGCTGATCCTTTATCTTCCACCACTCACCGACATTCTTCCCATTTATGTTGGATTCTTGAAGCCATTCTACTTTGGGAGTCGGCTGCTTGTAGTGTTGCCCTATGATAATCTTATCTTCGTCATCCGAATCTAAATCAGAGTCGCCGGATTTTGCCCCTATTTTTGCGGAACGAGCCATATGAAAAGTTCCGTTGGGTTTCAAATACCCGCCTAACGTTTCTTTTTCCTTATCCGTGAGGTCTGAAAAAATGGCTTCAACCCGGATTTCCAAGCTCGTGTCTTTGTTCCAAAATGATTCTTCGTTCAGCGACTTGGTGCTCGGATTGAGAAGCAAATCCAAAGCTCGAAGCACCGATGACTTACCCGCGTTATTTGCTCCAACTAGTGCCTGCATATCCCCTACTTCCAGGGATACCTCGCGACAAGACCGAAAGTTTTGGATGCTTAGGTGTGTTAGTTTCATTCTGTGAATTCTTTATATTATTCTGGCAACGGGCGCGGAGCTTCCAGCGCTTTCATTTCTAATCCCTCGATTTCCTGAATGGTCTTACCTGCGATGCCCTGCATGTCGCCGTACATGCCGACTGTGGCCAGCATGACGCGCTCGATCTGTTCGTCACGCTTTGCCCATTGCTTCGTTATGACTTTTCTCTCCTTATCGAGGTCTTCCTTCATGTTGGAAAATGCCTCCACGATGGCCTGAACCCGTTGACGAAACCGCGCTCCGGTCAGATAAGAATAAAGCATCTCTGCCTTGGTTTGCTGGCCATCGGCTATCTGGCGGGCGGTGGCGATTTCAATGATGGTGTAGCGGAGCGCCATGGCAACCGGGAGCGCCGCCTGGGGCAGCGCAACCCATACACCCTCGACCAATCCAAAAGTTTCGATCCCCTTGGGCAACGCCTGGCTGATGATGACAGCAATTTCGGCTTTCGCTGTCCGCTGGTCATCACGCAATTTTGCCAGCCAGCCGTCACTCCAATTTTTGGTTCGCTTGGATTCCCAGAGAATCGTGCCGTAGGACTGACCGAGGGGGCTGTTAACGCGGTGCAGGGCATCACCGCCATGCTCGCCTTTCGGGACGGGTTCAATGGTATCGTGCGGAAATTTAGTGCGTAGGAGTGACTCAAGCTCCAATTCTTGAACCTCACCCTGAAGCTGCTGGGAGCCTTGCTCAGCCTTGAGCTTTAGCTCCTCGATCTTTTTTTGCATGGAAGCAATCGTCTGTTCCTTTTCAGAAACCTTGAGCTTCATTTCTTCCTCTGCTTCTTTTCGAGCCTGCTGGCGAGTGACGGTCAAACCTTCAGAAACCCTTTTTTCAATGGTCAGATCAAGCTCGCGCTTAGCGTCATCCAGTTCCCGCTGCTTTTTCAGCAAGTCGGCCTGGGCCTTCTGGGCCTCGGTTAGCTTCTCGTCCTTCTTCTTTAGAATTTCGTGCAACTCAGCAACCTCCTGAGTTTTCTGGTTGATCTCGTTGGACAGGGCAAGTTTGGCTTTTTTGCCTTCATCGGCGGCAATTTTTGCACGCTCCTTCTGCACCCGTTCGTTCACCTGGGCTTCGAGTGCGTCCTTGGCTTGGGAGAGCGCCGCTTCGCGTTCCTGAATGGATTTTTCCCGCCCGGCAACGTCGAGGTCTTTTTGGGCGAGCCGCTGCTCGTAATCGTGGCGGGTGGATTCAATGAGCGGTGCGGCCAACGATTCGGTCAGCTTGATCTCATTTTTGCACTTCGGACAAATAATGGTTGGTTCGGCCATAGGGAGGGATTGTAGAAGTGATTTTCACTATTCAACGCTCCTGCAAACCGTGAATAGTTCTGATTTTGTAATGGCTTGCTTCAGATGCGTCTCAATTTCCGAAAGCAGTTAATCTTTCCAGATGTCTACCGCGCCCCGCGCCTCGAACAATATATGACGTTTCTCAGCCTGTCGGGATTCTAGTCCTTTGATGTGCTTATGCAATGCGACTTTGCTTTCAAGCACCGGTCATCCGGCAGGAGGGGCAACGGTGGCGGTGCGCGGAGACGTAAGGAGACAGCGGCCCGCCACGGTTGCCTAAATGGAAGGCCGCCAGTCCCCGAAGCGGTGCCAGCAGGCACGGCGAGAGGGGCTTATGAGTCGGGGACTATCGAGCAGTGCAAAGACCCTAACGACACAATTTCATTCATAAAACGGCCATTGTTTCTGGTTCGGCCGGCCTAAGGATTCTTGCTCAAATGGAACTCGGCCGCGCTGCATGTGCAGGGGTTGGAAATTGCGTCCTGATTTTTCGCGCAGGACACGCAAAATATCGAAGCCAGCCTCATCGCTGTCACCAAAATGCCAAAATTCCATTCCGTCTGGCAGGCGCCGTAGCAGTTTCAACGTGCCTGAGCCGGGATAACTAGTCTGGATGAGAAGTTCGCCTGATTCGAGCTTGGCCAATTCATGAAAGGTGGCTTCATTTTCGACCGTCAGGCAGCGTCGGGCGGGAGTAGCAATGTGCTCCGCACGGTCAATATCTGACGCGGCAAGTCGAAAGGCTCCGGTTAAGAGCCCGAGATCCAACCATTGACCGCTCAAGAGGAGCTGAAGTGGGCCGTGGGCCAGCGCGAACCGCGGATTCGGCAGAATTCCCAAGTCGTCCAACGTGCGTATCTGGCCATCCGTAATTGCCGCGAGCAATCGCCCCAGCTTGCCGCGCAATTTGTCGCGGAATTCACCGTCTTTGTCCCTTGCCGACAGGGACTCGAGCGCCTTGGAATCTCCGCATAGGACGCAGCTTGCGAACCGCACGAGCGATTCGCCTTCCCAAGCCAGCAGTTTGGGCAACAGGGTCAATAACTCCGTATTTTCAGCGGTGGGATTGCGGTCGAAAGGTTCAACCGAGCCGCCGGTAATCGCTGCCTGGCGCAAGCTTTCGCACCAGTTCGTCCAATGCTCCTGCCATCGCTCTGGAACCAGATACGCCGCAGCGGCGGTGAACTGCCCTGCCAGCGCTTCGCGATTTGTTTTCGGAGTTTGCCAGCCCAGGGTCTCGTAGAGCTTTTCCTCATTGGCTGGAGAGAAGCGGATGCGATGCAGCGATGAGCGGTCCCGCTTGTGAAGAGGGACGATCTCGATCAGCCGCATCCGCTCTGCTTCCCGAAGTTGCTGTTCCGCCAACGCCCGTGACTCACCCTCCGCCGCGCCAGCATCGCGCAAGAGTTCCTCCGCGTCCACTGTCATGTCCCGCTCAGCTTCACCTGTCCGGCCTGCCTGGCTGCGTTCGTAGCGGCGGGCAAGGGCTTCCAGCACGGGCGAATGCGATTTCATTTCGATTCGTTCATCAACCGTCGCGCATCGTCGGATTCGCGGGCCATGCTGATAGGCAGGTTTCGAATCTCGGTGCGATTTCCCAGACGGCGGTCTTCTTTTGAGACGACGACGAGCCAATCGCAGTGCTCAAAGGCATAGGGG
>Ga0182024_10006805_pt1 | contig 24916 bp, 24 predicted proteins | sample P32metaG_FD_120480 | JGI IMG/M metagenome (GOLD analysis project Ga0182024, IMG submission 120480) | Permafrost microbial communities from Stordalen Mire, Sweden - P3-2 metaG (Illumina Assembly) | ecosystem: Environmental > Terrestrial > Soil > Wetlands > Permafrost | place: Sweden: Stordalen...
CGGCGGCGCGCGTTTCGGGGATGCCGTGATCGCCGCAGGCGGGGACCAGATGCGCGCCGATCAACCCGTTCGTGCTGGCGCCGCAGATGAAGAACGTCCCGGCCAGGATCCAGAACGCGCGCTTGCGCGTCGCTTCATTGAGCGTCGCGAACGCACGCCGGACGGGATTCACGCGCGGCGGAAGGGTCGTATCGACCTCGGTCGCACCGAAACGCGGCAGACCCATATCGCTCGGCCGCTCGCGGATGACGAACCACACGAGCGGGATCAGCGCGAGCGCGACGCATGACAGAATGTACGCGCACGGACGCCAACCGACGTGCGCGATGATCTGACCGAACAGCGGCAAGAAGATCAGCGCACCGGTCGCGTTTCCACCCGCGAAGATGCCGAGCACGACGCCGCGCCGCTTGTCGAACCAGCGCGTGGCAATGGTGGTGCCGAACATCAGCGCGATCGATCCGGCGCCGAGCCCGACGGCAATGCCCCAAAACGGCAGCTGCCAGGCGGCGCGAACGAAGGTCACGCCGACCTCGGCCGCGGCCAACAAGCACAGCGCGCTGATGACGGTGCGGCGCACGCCGAAGCGCTCCATCGCCGCGGCCGCGAACGGCCCGGTCAGCCCGAAGAGCGCGATCTGAATCCCGATCGAGATCGAGACCGGCTTTGCGTCCCAGCCGAACTCGTGCTCCATCGGCAGCATGAACATCGTCGGCGCGGTCAGGATTCCGGCGGTGGTGACCAGCGTCGCGAACGTCGCCGCTACCACGAACCACCCGTAGTAGACGCGGCGCTTCATCCCGGCTATGATACCGTTATGGCGAACGGATGGGAAGTACGCACAATTTTGTGGGGTAGTACCCTTTTGTATACCGTGAACCCGCAATGATCGACTGCGATACGCCGCGCTGCGCCGTCGGCCGCACGGTCGAGCTGATCGGCGGCAAGTGGAAGGCCGTCATTCTGTTCTACCTGCTCGACGGCACGCTCCGCTTCAACGAGCTGCGGCGCAAGATCCCCGGTATCACGCAACGCATGTTGACCTTGCAACTGCGCGAGCTGGAATCCGACGGTTTCGTCGACCGCACGGTCTACCCGGTCGTTCCGCCGCACGTCGAGTACACGCTCACCTCGTTCGGCCGCTCGCTCGAGCCGGTGTTGCGCACGATGCGCGAGTGGGGCACGCGCCACAAGCGCCGCACCGAACGCGCCATTGCCGACCGCGAAGCGATTCCAGCCTAACCGCCCGCGCCCGGCACGAGCTCTCGGGCCGCTGCAGTGTGGCGCGCGACGAGCGACGGGACGTCGACGTCGACCAGGCGGCCGTCGCGAACGAGGACGCGGCCGTTGACGATGTTCAGGTCGACATTGGGGATGCGGCAGAACACCAGCGCTGCAAGCGGATCGTGGACCGAACCACCCGAGGTCGCGAGGTCGTCGACGCGCACGCCGATCAGGTCGGCGGCCATGCCGGGCTCGAGCGCGCCGACATCGTCGCGGCCGAGTACGTCGGCGCCGCCGCGCGTGGCAAACCGCAGCGCTTCGCGCGCGGTCATCGCGCCGGCGCCGTGCGCAACACGTTGCAAGAGCATGGCGTGGCGCGCCTCGTCGAGCAGGTGCGAACCGTCGTTGGACGCGGACCCGTCGACGCCGAGCCCGATGCGCATCCCCGCGTCGCGTTGCGCGAGCACCGGAGCGATCCCCGATCCAAGCCGCATGTTCGAGGTCGGACAGTGTGCGACGCCGGTGCGCGCCGCGCCGAGCCGCACGAACTCCGGAGTTTCCATGAAGATCGCGTGGGCGAACCAGACGTCCGGTCCGGTCCAGCCGACCGATTCGGCGAAGTCGACCGGACGCCGGCCGTAGTGCTCGATGCAGTAGTGCTCTTCTTCCGCCGTTTCGCAGAGGTGCGTGTGCAAATGGACTTGGTGATGTTTGCGGGCGAGCTCGGCCGTCGCGCGCATGAGGTCCGGGGTGACGGAGAAGGGTGAGCACGGGGACAGCACGATCCGCGTCATCGCAAACGCCGACGAATCGTGATGCTCCGCGATCACGCGCTCGCTGTCGCGCAGGATCGCGCTTTCGTCCTCGACCGCTTCGTCCGGCGGTAAGCCGCCTTCCGAGCGGCCGCGCGACATCGAACCGCGCGAAGCGTGAAAACGCAGCCCCATCGTGCGTGCGACGGCGATTTGATCGTCGACGCGCGAGCCGTTCGGCCAGAGGTAGCCGTGATCGGCCGCCGTCGTGCAGCCCGACAGCAGCAGCTCCGCGATCGCGACCTCCGTCGCGACGCGAACGGCCTCGGGCGTGAGGCGCACCCAGATCGGATAGTGCGCGACCAGCCAATCGAACAACGGGGCGTCCTGGGCCGCGGGAACGTTGCGCGTCAGCGTCTGGAAAAAATGGTGGTGCGTACAGATCAGCCCCGGCAGCAGCACGAGGCCGCGAGCGTCGACGACCTCATCGGCTCGTGCAGTCAGTTCGCCCGTTGAACCGACGGCTTCGATGACGTTGTCGCGCAGCAGCACCGCGCCGTCGGCGATCTCCCGGCCGGCATCGTCAAAGGTCGCGACCAGCGCGGCGTGACGGAGAAGCAACGTTCCTATGGAATGCACCCTGCGATGACGAGCATCGCCGCGTTGAACGCAGCGGATCGCGCCACGTTCGTCGCCGCGATCGGATTCGCTTTCGAGGACTCGCCCTGGATCGCTGGCACCGCGTGGGAGCGGCGTCCGTTCGGCGGCGTCGACGCGCTGCACGCCGCGCTCGTCGAGGTGGTGCGCGATGCGCCGGTCGAGCGTCAGGTCGCGCTGATCGCCGCTCATCCCGATCTGGGCGGGCGTCTCGCGCGCACCGGCCGGCTAACCCCGGCGTCGCGCGACGAACAAGCCGCGGCCGGCCTCGATCGTCTCGCACCCGAAGAGATCGCGCGTTTCGACGAGGCGAACGCGGTCTATCGTGAACGCTTCGGATTCCCGTTCGTCATCGCCGTGCGCGGGCTCGACACGCCGGCGATCCTCGCGCAGCTCGAGATCCGCACGCGCAACGAGCGCGCTGCCGAGATCGCGCGCGCGCTCGCCGAGATCGCGACGATCGCGCGGCTTCGGCTGCTGGACGCGGTGACGGCGTGAGCGGAGCGTACGCGCTCGACTGGCTGAACCTGATCGCCCGCTGGGCCCACCTGATCGCGGGCGTCTCGTGGATCGGCGCGTCCTTCTATTTTGTCTGGCTCGATGATAGCCTCACGCCGCCCGCGAGCGCGGATGACGAGCGGCGCGGTGTTTTCGGCGAGCTCTTGGCCGTGCACGGCGGCGGCTTCTATCACAACCGCAAGTTCCTGACCGGGCCGCGCGGGGAGCCGCTCACCCAGAACCTGCACTGGTTCAAGTGGGAAGCCTACTCGACGTGGATCACCGGAATGGCCATGCTGGCGATCGTATATTGGGCCGGTGCCTCGACGTTCTTGATCGACAAGAGCGTGCTCGATCTTTCGCCGCCGGCGGCAATTGCCATCAGCATCGGCAGCCTGGTCGCCGGCTGGTTCGTGTACGACGCGCTGTGCCGCGGCTTCGCCCAACGCCCGGCGCTGCTATGGACCGCGATCTGTGCCGCGCTGTTGGTCGCCGATTGGGGACTGTTCCACATTTTCGGCGCGCGCGCGGCGTACATCCACGTCGGCTCGATCGTCGGCACGATCATGGTCGCGAACGTGTTCTTCGTCATCATTCCCGGCCAGCAGGCGATGCTCGCGCAGATTCGCGCCGGTCGTGAACCCGATCCGCTGCCCGGTCAGCTCGCCAAGATGCGATCGGTCCACAACACGTACTTCACGCTGCCGGTGCTGTTCATCATGATCAGCAACCACTATCCGATGACGTACGGTTCGCCGAACGGCTGGATCGTGCTGGCGCTCATCAGCGCCGCCGGGGTGCTGGTGCGCCGATTCTTCATCCTCTCGCACAAACGCCGCCTCGATCTCGGCTTGCTCATCGCGGCGGCTCTGCTTTTGGCCGTATCCGCCTTCATCATCGCTCCCCGTGCACCGGCTGGAACGACTTCCGTTTCCTATGCGCAGATCGCGCCGATCGTCGCGCAGCGCTGCGCCGTCTGCCACGCCGTTCAGCCGGTGCAGCCCGGCTTCGCGACCGCCCCAGGAGGCGTGTTGCTCGACACCGCCGCCCACATCAAGGACAATGCGCAACGGATCTACGACCAAGCCGTGGCGACGCACGCGATGCCGCTCGGAAACGTCACCCACATGACCGACGCGGAGCGCGCAACGCTCGGCGCTTGGATCACCGCAGGAGCACACCTCTGATGGGCGCGACCGTCTCAACCCACGTTCTCGACACCGCGCGCGGTACGCCGGCCGCCGGGATTTCCGTCGGCCTGTTCGCGCTCGACGGCGAACGCACGCTGCTCAACGTTGCCGTGACGAACCACGACGGCCGGACCGACGAACCGCTCGGAACCGATCTCGGGCCCGGAAGTTACGAGCTCGTCTTCGCGGTGATGGACTACTTCGTGCGCGGCGCTAACGAAGCGTTCTTCACCGAGATCCCGATTCGCTTTCGCATCGACGACGGTGGCGGACGCTATCACGTTCCGTTATTGCTCTCGCCTTGGGGTTATTCGACTTACCGTGGCAGTTGATTTCCTACGAATCCGCCGCGCGACGCCGGACGACCGCATATGACGAGTCTGGTCGCACGCGCGATTGCCGGAACTCTCCTCGTCCTCATCGTGATGGGAGCGCTGCTCTTTCTCACGGCGGGGACGCTACACTACTGGCAAGCTTGGACGTATATCGCCGTGTTTAGTGTGTCGGCCTCGGCAATCACGGCCTACCTCGTGAGAAAGGATCCGGCTCTGTTGGAACGGCGGGTCCGCGGCGGAGCGACGGCCGAGAAAGCGACGAGTCAACGGGTCGCCAGCGCGATCGCATCGATCGGGTTCATCGCGATCTTCGCCGTCTCCGGGCTCGATCAACGCTTCCATTGGTCGACGTTGCCGCTATCCGTGACGATTGCAGGGAATGTTCTTTTCTTGGTGGGTTGGGCGATCGTTTTTTTCGTCTTCAAGGAGAATTCGTTCGCGTCTGCCACCATTGAAGTGGCATCTGACCAACGCGTCGTTTCGACTGGCCTCTATGCAATTGTGCGGCACCCGATGTACAGCGGGTCCTTGCTCTACGTCCTCGGCACGCCGCTCGCGCTGGGGTCGTGGTGGGGATTCCTCGGCGTCCTCCTGATGATGCCGGCGGTCGTGTGGAGACTCCTCGATGAGGAACGGTTCCTCTCAAAGAGCCTGCCGGGCTACTCGGAATACAAGGACCGCGCGAAGTATCGGTTGATACCGCACGTCTGGTAGCTCGCGCGCTGTCGACTCGTTTCGGACCTGGGCTAAGGTCTCGGCGCTTTGAACGCAGCCCAGCCGCCGTGGTGCGAGATGTCCGCGTAACCGCGTTGCTCGATGAGCTCGCGCGGGTAGATCATCGCATTGACGCTGCTGCCGTCGTCGAGTTGGACCGGCGCTTCGTACAGATTCGGCGGCTCGGTCGAGATCAGATGGGCGTGCTGCGCGTCGGTGAGCTCGTAGATCTCACCGGCGATCGCCACGCCGCCTTCGGCGACCTCGTAGATGCCGGGATGTTGATCATCGACGGAGTGCAGCCGGTAGATCGGTTTCGTCCTCACCTCGCCAAGGAACGTCGCTTCGCCGAGGTTGCCGTGATCGGGCTGACCGCGCAGTGCAGACCCGCAAATGAAGAAGCGCATCCGGCCCTGTTGGTACGCAGCGTGCCGGCTTCCTACCACACGTGTGCGGCGGCAGCGCTCAGCACTGCTGCCAAGGCATCGACGCCGAGCTCGAGGTCGTCCGGCGCGGTGTGCTCGTCGCCGACGTGGCTGCGGCCCCCGACGCTCGGAACGAAGATCATTGCCGTGGGTGCGATCTGCGCGATGCACATCGCGTCGTGCCCGGCTCCGCTCGCAACGTCGATCGCACGCGGGTCGAGCGCGAGACATGCCCGGCGAACGAGATCACGCGTGCGCGTCTCCATCGGTACCGCGTCGCGCACTTCGAGCGTCTCGACGGCGATGCGCACGCCGCGCGCCGTGGCGACCTCGGCGGCGCGCTCGCGCAACGAGCGTTCGATCGCGACGACCCGCGCATCGTCGACAGACCGAATGTCGACTCGAAACAGCACCTCGCCCGGGACGATGTTGGTTTGATTCGGTGCCACCAGCATGCGGCCGACCGTCGCAACGGCGTCGCCGATTTCGAGGGCGGCCCGCTCGATCGCCAGTACGAGTTCGCTCGCGGCAACCAGCGCATCGGCACGACCACGCATCGGAATCGTCCCCGCATGCCCCGCGACGCCTTGCACGACGACGCTCAATCGCCGCTGTCCCGCGATTGCGCTGACGATGCCCAACCGTGCGCCCGTGCGTTCGAGGATCGGCCCCTGCTCGATGTGGAGCTCGACGTATGCCGCGGGCGGCGGAAAATCATCGCGCACCGGAACGTCCGCGAGCAGACCGTGCGGACCGCACAGCGCTGTATCGAACGATTCGCCATCGTCGCCGATCAGCGCCTCGACCTCGTGGTAGGCATTCAATCCGGCATAGACGGAGCTCCCCAGGCACCCCAGCGGGAAGCGGCTCCCCTCCTCGCCGGCCCACGCGACGACCTCGATCGAACGCCGCGGATGCGGTTCGCTCGCGGCGATGCGCGTTACGGCTTCGAGCCCACCGACGACCCCGTACGCTCCGTCGTACGCGCCGCCGTTCTTGACCGTGTCGAGATGCGAACCGCACTGGACCGGCGCGTCGTCGCGCAGTCCGACCAATCGGGCAAAGACGTTTCCGGCGCGGTCCTGCTCGACGCGCAGCCCCGCGTCCGACGCCCACTGCGCGAACAGCGCGCGCGCCGCGTGCTCGCCCGCGGTGAACAGGCCGCGATCGATTCCCTGGGACGTCGCGCCATGTGTCGCCAGCTCGGCGAGCCGCGCGTGGAGCGGCGTCACGTCGGCGCCGTTCGTTCGGGTTGCGTGGCGTCGAGCAGGGCGAGATAGCGTGCGCGCGTCGCCTCGTCGATGAATGACGCCTCGAAGCTGTTACGCGCGAGCGTTCGCAGCGCGCTCGGGTCGAGATCGAGCGCCTCGGCGACGACGGCGAAATTGTCGCCGGCGTAGCCGCCGAAGTACGCCGGGTCGTCGGAGTTGACGGTCGCGACGAGTCCCTCGTCGAGCATCGTTCCGAGCGAATGGTGCCGCAGATCGCCGAACACACGCAGCTTGACGTTCGAGAGCGGGCACACCGTCAGCGGGATGCGATCGCGGCGCAGTCGCGCGACGAGCTCCGGATCTTCCAGGCTGCGCACGCCGTGATCCACGCGCGAGACCTTCAGCACGTCGAGCGCCTCCCACACGTAGGCCGGCGGACCTTCCTCGCCGGCGTGCGCGACGGTCTTCCACCCCTCCGCCAGCGCGCGTTCGAACACGCGGGCGAACTTCGAGGGCGGATTGCCGAGCTCGGCGGAATCGAGCCCCACGCCCACGATGCGTTCGCCGAACGGCAGCGCCTGCACGAGGGCCGCCATCGCCGACTCCGCGCTCCGGTCGCGCAAAAAGCACATGATCAGCTTCGAGGTGACGCCGAAGCGCGACGCGCTCGCGCGCACCGCCGACCACAGGCCATCGATCACCGTCTCGAACGCAATACCGCGCGCCGTGTGGGCTTGCGGATCGAAGAAGATCTCGGCGTGCACGACGCCCTGGTCGCGCGAGCGCGCGAAGTACGCCTCGGCGAGCTCCGTGAAGTCTTGCTCGGTGCGCAGCACGTTCATTCCCGCATAGTAGAGGTTCAGGAACGATTGCAGATCGGTGAATTCATACGCGCGCCGCAACGCGTCGACCGACGAATAGGGTAGGCTCACCCGGTTGCGCTCGGCGAGCGCGAAGATCAGCTCCGGCTCGAGCGTTCCCTCGATGTGCAGATGTAGCTCGGCTTTCGGCAGCTGCCGGGGGTCGAACGTCATCCGTGCTCCGCGGGGTGATTGGCGATCCAGTGCCGTGCGATGTCGACGCGCCGGCAGATCCATACGCCGTCGTGCTGCACGAGGTAGTCCAAGAACCGTTCGAGCGCGGCGGCGCGACCCGGCCGGCCGACCAAACGCGTGTGCAGTCCGACCGACATCATCTTGGGCGCGGTTTTTCCCTCGCGGTAGAGAACGTCGAACGTGTCTTTCAAGTACGCGAAGAAGCCGTCGCCCGACGTGAAGCCCGGCGCGACGCTGAATTTCATGTCGTTCGCGTCGAGCGTGTAGGGAATCACCAGATGCGGCTTCCCGCCGACGCGCGTCCAGTACGGCAGATCGTCGTTGTACGCATCGGAGTCGTAGAGAAAACCGCCCTCCTCGACTACGAGCCGGCGTGGATTGACGCTCGGCGCATAGCGGCAGTACCAGCCGTACGGGCGCGTTCCGGTCGTGCGCTCGATCGACGCGACCGCGCGCCGCATCTGCTCGCGCTCCTCGTCTTCGCTCATGTTCTGAAAACCGATCCAGCGCCAGCCGTGCGAGCACACTTCGTAACCGGCGTCGCGAATCGCCGCCGCCGCGTCGGGATTCCGTTCGAGCGCCAGCGCCGCGCCGAACACGGTGATCGGAATATCGCGCGCGCCGAACATCCGCATCAGCCGCCAAAATCCCGCGCGGCTACCGTACTCGTACACCGACTCGACGATCAGATCGCGCTTCCCCGGCCCGAGCGTCGCACCCGGAACCTCGGTGAGGTACATCTCGGAGCTCTCGTCGCCCTCACCGATCGCGTACTCCGAGCCTTCCTCGTAGTTCATCACGATCTGCACGGCGAGCCGCGCACCGCCCGGCCACCGCGGATCGGGCGGATGCGCACCGTACCCGACAAAGTCGCGGGGAAGCTGCTCCATGCACCGCGCAATCCGCTCTGCGCGACCGCGACTCCTGGGCGAACCGCCAGTTCCCGAGAGTCACAGCTCGTTCAACGCCGTGATCGCCCACTGTGGCACGCTCTTTGAGAGCTTGAGCACGCCGTCTGCCAACTCCGCAACGGTTCGATAGGGGGACGACTGTGATCCGTTATCGAGTATGAGTGCGCGGTCAGCGTAATGCAACGCGGGCACGAGATTCGCTATGCTTCTTGGGAGGCGCCGCAATACATCGGAGTCTGGTACGGTATGACCACCGCGCCGAACCCGGACTGCGATCCGACGAATGCACTCACGGGCGTCGTCGATGCCGACGTAGATAAGGGTCGTATCGTAGCTCTGCCGCTTAGCTCGTTCCAATACGTCCAATGGGAATCGACCTGACAACGTCGTCTCGAGAACGAAGTCTTCACCCGAGCTCAGTGCCGCTCGAACGCGCCGTATGACGGCTCGGCCTGCACCAAAGACCGTCTCGGCTTCTCCGGAGATGATGCCATACCGATCGGGATCCAGTAGGAGAAAACCCGAATTAAACGCACTCCGCGAATACGTGCTCTTACCGGCCCCATTCGGCCCGGCCACAACGATCAGTTGAGAACGCGGCACCAAGCCCGAAAACTATCCCTCTCGCACCGACTGCCGCGCGACAAGTGCGTTCTCGGACGTAGCAGCACGCCACAACAGATTCGAAACGCCGGACTTTCCCGATCCAGCTTTCATGACGATTTCGACATCCTGTCCGCCCACCGCGGCTCCGGGAAGAACGAGGTCGACTTCGGGATCCGCGCTCGACGGCTGGGCGCCCAGTCGTCGGAGGGATGACCGCAAGCTCACCGCTTCGCGCGCGCCCTCCACCAAGATCCCGAGCCTGTTTCCAATTCCATGATCGCGATAGACGACGTAGTCGCAACCGATATCTTCCATGGACTTTGCGACCATCGCGATCGCCGAGGCAATGTCGGTACTCATCTCATGGCCTTTGAGCTGATCTGCACCAATCAGCATTCGCCGGAGACTCACCCACCTCCGCCGCTCCAACGCCGCGACCGATCGTCGGAAGAGTTCGTGAAAGACCAATCCAATCGGGCATTCTCGTGCCTGACCCGGACGACTCAGCCGTGCAGGTCGTTAAGTCGGGCTGGAAGTCAACTGGCGAGACGAACCGGGACCTCGCGCTTAATGCGCGCCTCATTAGCATCAGTCTCAATCGCGAGGTCGTACTGCGTCTGGAGGCCCATCCAGAACTGCGCGCTGGTACCGAAATAGCGGGACAACCGAAGCGCGGTGTCGGCCGTGATTCCGCGCTTGCGGATGATGTCCGACAGACGGTTCGCCGGCACGCGCAGCGCAAGTGCGAGCGCATTGCCCGACATGCCGATCGGCGCAAGGCAGTCTTCGGCGAGGACCTCACCGGGGTGGATCGGTGCGAGTTTCTTCACAATATGAGCGTTCGTACGCAGCGATTTCGCTCCCGCCCGACCTGTCGATCTGCCGCTGGCCCAAAGACCAATCTGAGCTTCATCCTGGGGGCAGGACACGGAGGCGAGTGAGAAGGACCGTTCCCTCATGCGCCTGGTCAAGATTTGGTTCACGTTCGCGTTGGTGGTCGGATGCTGCATCGGCGGTTCCGGACCGGCGTCGGCCGACGTTAAATGCGGTAACTATCAGTCGACCGATTACGGGATGGCCCAGATCTGTGACGCGGGGATTCCGTCACAGAACCTCGACGTCACCGCGCAGCTCGAGCCGAACGTGCAGCTGCAGTCGAACTGGTGCTGGGCAGCGGCGATCTCGGGCGTGTTCGCGTACTACGGGCACCCGGTGAGCCAGGCGCGCATCGTCCGCGAGGCGTACGGCGGAATCGCAAACATGAAGGGAACGCCGCGCGCGATCATGGGCTCGCTCAACCGCGATTGGGTCGACGACGCGAATCGTCCGTTCAGGGTCACGGCAGATGGGTACTCCGGCAACTGGATCACTGCTGCGCAAGACCTGGCGCAGAATCATCCGCTGATCGTCGGCTCGCTCGGGCACGCAATGATCCTAACGGCCGCTGAGTACCAACGCTTCGAGAACGGCGATGGCCGCATCCAAGGCGTCATCGTCCGCGATCCCTGGCCGAACAATCCGCGCCGCCGCGCACTGACGACCCAAGAAGCGTACGGCGTGCAGATGCTCATCCGCATTCGCGTCACCAGCTGACGCGCGTTACGTCGCGGTGGGTTTCTTCGCTAACGACTTCGCTGGTACGCCGGCGACTCGCTCGCCAGGGGCGACGTCGCGGATGACGACCGACCCGGCGCCGGTCATCGCGCCGTCGCCGATCGTGAGCGGGGCGACGAGGGAGTTGTTGGTGCCGATGAAGACGTCGGCGCCGATCTCCGTTCGGTTCTTCTTCTCGCCGTCGTAGTTGCAGGTGATCGCGCCGGCGGCATAGTTGGTGCGCGGTCCAACGCTGGAGTCGCCGATGTAGGCGAGGTGGTTGGCTTTGACGTCGTCGCCGATCTCGGATTTCTTGAACTCGACGAAGTTGCCGATGCGCACGCGGTCGCCGATGACGTTGCCGTCGCGCAGGTGCGCGAACGGGCCGACCCGGACGTCGTCGCCGAGCTGCGTCGCGAGCACGACGCTTTCGCGGATGTCGCAGCGCTCGCCGATCACCGCGTCGCCGATCCGGCAGTGCGGTCCGATCGAGGTGCCCTCGCCGATGCGCGTCTTGCCGAAGATCGAAGTCCCCGGATGGATCGTCACATCGCGCTCGATCTCGAGTCCCGGCACGAGGTACGTCGTCGCCGGATCGACGATCGTGACGCCGGCGCGCATGTGGTCTTCGCACAGCCGCCGGTTGAGAATCGCGCGCGCGTCGGCCAACTCGACGCGGTCGTTCACACCGAGCACGCTGTGGTAATCGGCGACGGCAACCGCCGCGACCCGCCGCCCCGCCGCGATCACGAGCTCGACCGCGTCGGTCAGATAGTACTCGCGCTGGGCGTTCTCGTTTCCGATCCGGGCGACCGCATCGCGCAACGCCGCTTCCTCGAAGGCGTAGATCCCGGCGTTCATCTCGTCGACCGCGAGTTGCTCGGGCGTGCAATCCTTGGCCTCGACGATTCGTTTCACGGACTGTTCGTGGCGCGCGGCGCGCCGGCGAAGGACGCGGCCGAACGCCGACGGCAACGGCATGCGCGCGGTGACCAGCGCGAGCGCCGTCGCCGGATCGGCAGCGAGAACGGCTTGCACCTCGCGGAAGATCGACGCGTCGACCAGCGGCATGTCGCCGTACGCGATCAGCACCTGGCCGTCGCCTTTCTCCATTGCGTCGAGCGCGATACGAACCGCATGGGCGGTGCCGAGCTGCTCGTCCTGCACGATCGTCCGCGCAGCGAGTTCGCGAACCAGCGGATCGAGCTCGGGATTCGTCACGACGACGACATCCTCGACGCCGGCCGCCGCGAGCGCGTCGAGCGTCCACCACAGCATCGGCCGGCCGCACAGCTCGTGGAGAACCTTCGGCCGCGCCGACTTCATGCGCGTACCCTTACCGGCAGCTAAGACAATGGCGCGAGTCACCGCTGCCATTCTTTCTGCTCTTTCGCGCTGACGCCACCGAAAGATTCGAGTGCGACCCGGCAACGCTCGCGGCAGATATCACGCCCGAGCAGTTCCATCGAATCGAACAGCGGGAGCGAGGTCGCACTGCCCGTCATCGCGACGTAATAGACGCGCGAGAGATCGCGAAATTTCACCTCCAGTGTTTCGCCGACGCCCTTGAGCACCCGTTCGATGACCTCTTTGTCGAAGGTGCGCTCGGTGTCGAGGCGCCACATCGCCAGCGCGAGCGCGCGGCGCACCACGTCATCGTCGAGCTTTGTGCCGGCGAATGACGCCTTGGTGACCGGCAAGCGCCCGGCGAAAAGAAACGCCGCCGCCGGCACGAGATCGCTCAGCCGCTCGACGCGCGACTTGGCCAGTTCGGCGATCGCCTCGATTCGCGCGCGGTCGAAGCCCCATGACGCCGTGCGCGCGATCAGCTCGTGGGTCGTCAGCGCGCGCAGGTACTGACCGTTGAGCCAGTCGAGCTTCGCGGTGTCGAAGACCGGACCGCCGAGCGAAATCTTCGCCAGATCCAGCCGTTCGATCAGGCTGTCCAAACCGAAGATCTCCTGACCTTCCGGCGCGGGCGCGAGCAGCAAACCCAGAAAGTTCAACAGCGCTTCGGGCAGATAGCCCATTCGTTCGTAGAACAGAATGCCGGTCGGATTCTTACGCTTGCTGAGCTTCGAACGATCGGGATTGCGCAGCAGGGGCAGGTGCATGAGCTGCGGCGGTTCCCAACCGAAATAGTCATACAGCAAGAGATGCTTGGGTGCCGACGACACCCACTCTTCAACGCGGATGACGTGCGTGATCTCCATGAGGTGATCGTCGACGACGTTCGCGAGGTGATAGGTGGGCAGACCGTCGGACTTCATCAACACTTGCATGTCGACGGTCGAGTACTCGAACGGAATGTTGCCGCGCGCGAGGTCCGGCACGATGCACACGCCCGACTCGGGCACCTTCATCCGAACGACGAACGGTTCGCCGGCGGCGCCGCGCCGCGCCGACTCCTCGGGCGGAACCGCCAAGCAGGTGCCGTCGTATTTCTGCGGCGTGCCTGCGGCGCGCTGGGCGGCGCGCATCGCTTCGAGTCGCTCGGGCGTGCAGAAACAGCGAAACGCATAGCCCTTTTCGAGCAGCTCCTCGGCGTAGCGCTGATAGATCGCCGAACGTTCGCTCTGGCGGTACGGTCCATGCGGTCCGCCGACGTCGGGGCCCTCGTCCCACGCGAGGCCGGCCCAGTGCAGCGCGTCCAGAATCGCGCGCTCGGACTCAGGCGTCGAGCGCGCCTGATCGGTGTCCTCGATGCGCAGCAGAAAATCGCCGCCGTGCTTGCGCGCGAAGCAGTAGTTGACCAGGGCGACGTAGGCCGTGCCGACGTGCGGATCGCCCGTCGGAGACGGCGCGACGCGCGTGCGTACGCGCCGCGCGCCGGTGGTGGAGGAGCTCATGAGACTATCCGGTCGTATCGCGTCGTTTGCCGCACTCGCGCTCGACGAAGGAGATGATGTCCGCGAGCGGCGCACCCGGCGTGAAGATCTCGCGCACGCCGAGGCGCTTGAGCTCGGCGGCGTCGTCCGCCGGAATGGTGCCGCCGCCGAAAAAAACGATGTCGTCCGCGCCCTGCTCGCGCAGTTGCTCGACGACCAGCGGGAAGAGCGTCATGTGCGCGCCCGACAGGATCGACAAACCGATCCCGTCGGCATCTTCCTGAATCGCGGTTTGCACGATCTGCTCGGGCGTCTGGAACAGTCCGGTGTAGATCACTTCCATCCCGGCGTCACGCAACGCGCGCGCGATCACCTTCGCGCCGCGGTCGTGACCGTCGAGGCCCGCCTTCGCGACGATGACGCGCAGCGGCCGGCTGGGTGCATCCGTGGTGCTCATACTAGAACTGCGTCGTCTCCGTATAGCGGCCGTAGACCGAGACCATTGCGTCGACGATCTCGCCTTCGGTGGCGACCGCCTTCACGCAGTCGATGAGGTACGGCACGACGTTGGCGCCGCCCGCGCACGCGCGCTTGAGGGCCGCCAGCGACGACTCGACCGCAGCGGCGTCGCGGCTCGCGCGCACGTCCTGCACCGAGCGCGCTTGACCGCGCTCGATCTCGACTCCGATCTTGAGCAGATCCTCCGATTGCTGCTCGTTGGGGCGCTCGAACGCGTTGACGCCGACGATGACCCGATCGCCCGACTCGATCGAACGCTGATAGCGATACGACGCGTCGGCGATCTCGCGCTGCGGGAACCCGGCTTCGACGGCGGCGACCATTCCGCCGAACTCTTCGATCCGCGCGAAATACTCCTCGACCTGACGCTCCATCTCGTCGGTGAGCGCCTCGACGAAGTAGGCGCCGCCGAGCGGATCGACGACGTTGGTCACGTTCGTCTCGTAGGCCAGCACCTGCTGCGTGCGCAGCGCGATCTCGACCGACTTCTCATTGGGCAGCGCGAGAACTTCGTCCATCGAGTTGGTGTGCAGCGACTGCGTTCCGCCCAGCGCCGCCGCCATCGCCTCGAACGCGACGCGCACGATGTTGTTCTCCGGCTGCTGCGCGGTCGCGCTGCACCCCGCCGTCTGGGTGTGGAAGCGCAGCTGCCACGAGCGCGGATCCTTCGCTCCGAAGCGGTCGCGCATGTGGCGCGCGTAGATCCGGCGCGCGGCGCGGAACTTGGCGATCTCTTCAAAGAAGTCGATGTGGCTATTGAAAAAGTACGACAGCCGCGGCGCAAAGGTATCGACGTCCATGCCGCGCGCCTGCGCTTCCTGAACGTACGCGAAGCCGTCGGCGAGCGTGAACGCGAGCTCCTGCGCCGCGGTCGAGCCGGCCTCGCGAATGTGATAGCCCGACACGGAGATCGTGTTCCACTTGGGCATCTCGCGCGTGCAGAACTCCATCATGTCGACGATGATGCGCACGTGCGGGCGCGGCGGAAAGATCCACTCTTTCTGCGCGATGTACTCTTTGAGGATGTCGGCTTGAAGCGTGCCGCCGAGCTTCGCGCGCGGAATGCCCTTGTTCTCGGCGGTGACGATGTACTGCGCGAGCGCAATGGCGGCCGGACCGTTGATCGTCATCGACGTCGTGATCTCGCCGAGATCGATGCCGTCGAAGAGCGTCTCCATGTCGCGCACTGAGTCGATCGCGACGCCGCATTTGCCGACTTCACCCAGCGACTTGGGACTGTCGGAGTCGTAGCCCATCAGGGTCGGCATGTCGAACGCGACCGAAAGCCCCATCTGTCCCTGCGAGAGCAGGAAGTGGTAGCGCTCGTTGGTCTGCTTCGCGTTGCCGAAACCGGCGAACTGGCGCATCGTCCACAGCCGCGAGCGGTACATCGTCGGGTGGATCCCGCGGGTGTACGGGAACTCGCCGGGGACGCCCAGATCGCGGGTCAGGTCGAGATGCGCGACGTCGTCGGGACCGTAGACCCGCTTGAGAGGGATGTCGGAAATCGTCCGGTCGATGGCGCCCGACCCCTTGCCGGCCCGGGGTTGCGTCCGGTCGGCTTTGGTCTGCCAGCGCTCGACCAGCTCTTCATACTCCGGCGTCGGGGCCGCGCCCAGTCCCGACGCGCGCTCGATCATCTTGGCCACGTACGATTTGTCCCTTCGAGGTCGACCCGTTCGATACGACCCCTTCCCACGACTTTCCCGAACGCTCGGCCGTTGCGCTAGGAGGAGGGAGCAGGTGCGCCTAGGCCCACGCGCACGAGCGCCTTGGCGTGCGCCGCGTAGATCGCGTCGCGGAAGTCGGCCGTGGGCGGCTGGCCGGCGACGACGGCGTCCCACCCCGCTCCGCCTCGCGTTTGGCCGCTGCTCAGCAGCACCCAGCCGACGCGGTGGCGTTCGTGAGCCGGAAACCGGTCGATCCCCGACCAGGCGGCCAGCGGACCCGATACGACGGCGACGTCGGTCTGGGCGAGCGCGGCACGCACGGCGCTCGAGCCCGCGGTCACGTCGACGCTGAACCCCAGGCCACGCAACTGCTCTGCGATCCCGCCGTCGCGGTCGGTATTGCCGACGAACAGTACGCGCAAGGGTCGCAGACGCAGATCGGTATGGCGCACGATACCCGAGTGTTCGGCGCCGCACGGTTGCTACGCCCCTCGGCCGAGATCACTTTTCCTCAGGTCAGGCCCGGGCCGCCGTTTCGGGCGTGCAGCTCGTCGAGATCCTCGAGCATGTTGAGCGTGACCGCGTCCTTGGTGGTGCTATTGCGGCAACCCGATGAGGCGCGCATGCTCGCCGCGAGATCGTCGGCATGGTTGTAGCCGGTGACGGCTTTGTTGTGCTCGTCGATCGCGGCCTGCGGAATCTTCCCGCCGTTCTGCTCGACGATCCACTCCTCGAACTGCAAGTACGTCGGGCGGCGCTCTTCGACGTAAGCGATCGTTTTCTCACGGTCGAGGTTGAGCGCGTTAAGCGTCATTTGATCGAACCCCGCCCCACAGAAATCATAACCGTCGGCGAGTTTCCCCGCCGTGCCGAGCGTGAGCTTCGCCCACAGACGCGGCAGATGGAGCACGCCCAGCGGCCCGGCGGTGCCCGAGCTGATGAGCGGAACGGTCGTCGTCGTCGTGCTGTTCATCTCGAATCTCCTCGTCATCAGACCTTCGAGGTTGGGCGTGCGCGCCGTGAAGCGAAGGTAAGCTCCGCGACGCCGGACTTGTCGAGCTCGCCGATGCCGAGCTCCACCATCGTATCGAATTGCCGCGCGGTCGCCTCGGCCAGCGGCAGCGTGAGATGCTTCTCGCGCGCGAGCGCGGTCGCGATGTGCGAGTCCTTGGCGGCGTGCGCGGCGGAAAAATAGACGTCGTGCTCGCGCGCTTGCATGTCGGCACCGTCGGTCTCGAGCACGCGCGACGCGGCACCGGTCTCGGCGAACACCTCGCGCAGTACCGTCAGATCGAGACCGAGCGCTTCGCCCAGGCCGAGCCCTTCGGCGAGCCCGGCGGTGTTAATGTTCATCACCATATTGACCAGCGCTTTGACGGTTGCCGCTTGACCCGCGTCGCCGAAATAGCGCAGCTTCTTGCTGAGCTTTTCGAGCAACGGCCGTGCGCGTTCGAATGCTTCGCGGCGCCCGCCGGCCATGAGGTACAGCGTGCCGTCGCGCGCTTGCGGGATCGAGCTGGCCATGCACGCTTCGAGGCTCGAGCCGCCGCGTGCTTCGACGCGCGATTGCACCTCGACGTGCATGTCGGGCGTGATCGTCGCGCAGTTGATGAACAACGTGCCGCTCGCGCCGTCGAGCAGCGAGTCACCGCTGGTCGCGAAGATGCGGTCCATCGCGGCGTCGTCGGTGACGACGGTGATCACGACATCGGATGCGCGGGCGACCTCGGCCAGGGTGCGCGCCGCCGTGGTCCTCAACTCGCGCGCCAGCTCGTCCGCCGCTTCGGCGCGGACGTCGTACACCGACGCGATCGTGTATCCGACGTCGCGCAAACGGCGTGCCATGTTGGCGCCCATGCGCCCGACGCCGACCACTCCGATGCGAATTTCTGAGCTATTCATGAAAATCTCCTCACCACTGCCGTTCGCATCCGGGATAGGACTGCGCGATTCCGAACCGAAGGCTGGCCGGTCGTGCACGCAGGACCGCATTAGACGTGCTCGGGCTCGTCTTCGCAGCAACACTGGTCGCCGCCCTCGCCCCGACCGTGATCGTGGTCGATGACGACGGCGCGCCCGTCGCGCAAGCGACGGTTCGTCTCAGCGCGACCGACGGTTCCGTCGACCTGGAGCGCGCCGATCGCGCCGGTGAGGTGTTCGCCCGCGCCGGATTCACTCCCCGCGACGCGTCGATCGAAGCACCGGGCTTTACGACCGTCCACGTGACGCTCGGCGGCGGCGTCGTCCGGGTCGTTCTTCATCGCGCCCCGACGGTGATCGGCGCCGTGCGCGTCGCGACCGGCTCGGCATCGAGCCTGCACCGGTTACCGGTCGCCGCGTCGGTGCTCGACGCGCAAGCGATTCGCGATACGCCCGCCATCACGACCGACGAGCTCTTGCGCGATCTCCCCGGTTTCGACCGCGATCGCAGCAACAGCGCCTTCACCAACTACGGCCAGTTGCGCGTTTCGTTCGACGGTGCCGGAAACGATCGCGGCGTCGTACTCGTCGACGGCATTCCGGCGCAAGACGCGTTCGGCGGCCAAGTCGACTGGCAGGCCTATCCCGTCGGCAACATCACTCGCGCCGAGCTGCTGCGCGGCGCAGGTTCCGCACTGTACGGCTCGGGCGGCGTCGGCGGCGTTCTCTCGCTGCAAACGCGCAGCCCGTTCGGCTCACCCGGACTGACGCCCGACGGCGTCGCGAGCGTCGCCGTCGGCGGTCTGAGCCTCGACGACGAGTCGCTCTTCTACCGCAGCGGAATCGGAAACGGTCTGGCCGCGTCGGTGTGGACGTCGACCACGACGTCATCGTATTACCTTACGCCCGAGGGGATGCGCACGCCCATCGACCTCAACGCGCGCAGCCAGAGCGACGCAACGCAGGTTCGCTTGCGCACGCTGGGCGGTCCCGGGACGTTCGAGGGGTCGTTCCTCTACTCGACCGACGCGCAGGGACAGGGGCGTCCGAACTACGACTTCGGGCGCACGTTCGAGCAAGAGTCGCTGCGCTATGAGATCGCGGGCGACCGCAGCGACACGAGCATCGCGTTCTACGACCGCGATACGTTCGTCACCAATCTCGCCGATCAGTTTCCGACCCGCCCCGGCATCGTGCGCTACGTGCAGCACGTGCCGACGTGGGAAGACGGAATCTACGCGGCCTGGACGTCCACCGGACCGAACCTCACCCTGGACGCACGCGCCGACCTTCGCTCGGTGCACGGGATCAGCGACCAGCGCAGCCCGAACGGCACGCTGCAGGCGATCGGCAGCGGCGATCAGACGCTCGAGGGTTTCGCCTTGCAGCTCACCGAGCGTGCCGGAAAGTTCGAAGCGCTGGCCGGCGCGCGCTACGACAGCGTCTCGGTCGCCGACGAACGGCTCGTCACCGTCGTCGCGGCGACCGGTGTGTCGACGGTCGTCAACGCGCCCTCGCGCGACGACGCCGCCGTATCGCCGCGGCTCGCGTTGCGCTACGATCTGTCACCGTCGGTCGCCCTGCGCGTTTCGAGCGGCGGCGGATTTCGCGCGCCGTTCCTCAACGAGCTCGTCCGCGGGTTCAACGTCGGCGCGGTGCAAATGGCGCCCAATCCCTTGCTCATCCCCGAGCGCGCGCGCACCGACAGCGCGGGCTTCGACGTGCTCGGCCGCAACTCGCGTTTGTCGTTCGACGTCACGCGAACGCTCGTCTCCGATGCGATCGCGTTCGTGACGATCACGCCGACGCTCGACCGGCGCGAGAACGTCGCGCAAACGCGCACCGACGGCGCGCTGGCGACGTTCACGCAGTCGATCGGCCGCTGCGCGCGTGTCCGGCTGAGCGGTCAGACGCAGTACGCGCGGGTGATGGAAGGGCCGAGTGCGTCGATCGGTAAGCGACTCGCCTTCGTCCCCGATCGCGCGGCGACGGCGGCAGTCGAAGGACAGACCGGTCCGTTCCGTTACGGCGTGGACGCATCGTTTCTCGGCCAAGCGTACGCCGACGATCTCAACACCGAACCGCTGGGCAGCGCGCTGGTGATCGGCGGTCGCGTCTCGGCGCCGCTCGGCGCCAACGGCACGATCACGCTGCTGGTGCAGAATCTCACCGACCGCCAGTACCTCACCAGCGTCGACCGGCTCGGCCAACCGTCGGCCGTCACCTTGCGCGCGACGTTCCCCATCGGCGCGCACCGCACGCCCGACACCTTCGCCGGCTGCAATTTGTCATCGTGAGCTTGTCGAACGACGAGCCGTGCCTTGCTCGGTCGAGACTGAGCTTGTCGAAGGATCGACCAAATCGTGCCCGTGCGTAACCTTCTTCAGTCGCGGTTCGTGTCGCCCTTCGACGAGCTCAGGGCGACGTCGTAAGGCGAGACCATCTCAGGTTGTCGTCCTTCGACAGGCTCAGGATGACAACGTTAGAGTCCCTTTACCGTCGCTCGCACGGTGCTGCGGGCGCGTGTGTTGCCGGCGGCGCGGGTTCCGCCGTGCACGCCGAACGTTTCGAGCACGGCGTCGGATGCGGCGTACGGATCGAGATCGGACGGGAGCTGCTCGATCGCGGTTTCGACGCGGCGCTCGAGCGTGCCGAGTGCGAGCTGGCGCACGCGGTGGGCGAACGCCGCGCGGCGTTTCTCGCGAATGGTGCCGCTCTCGCGCAGCCACGTATCGTGCCGCACGACGGCGTCCCACAGTTTGTCGACGCCGGTACCCGCGACGGCTTGCGTGGTCACGAGCGGCGGCACCCAGCCCGAGAAGTCGAGCATCTCGAGCATCGAACGAATCTCGCGCTGCAACTGCAATGCCATCGGGTGATCGCTCTTGTTCACCACGAACACGTCGGCGATCTCGAGGATCCCCGCTTTGAGCACTTGGACCGAGTCGCCGCTGCCGGGCTGCAGCGCGACGAGCGTGGTGTCGGCGACCTCCGCGATCTCGATCTCCGACTGCCCGACGCCGACCGTCTCGATCAGCACGACGTCCTTGCCGAAGGCATCCATCAGCGAAACCGCGTCGGCCGTCGCGCCGGCCAGACCGCCGAGGTGGCCGCGCGAGGCCATCGACCGGATGAAGACGTCGGGATCGACGAAGTGCTCCGACAGACGAATGCGGTCGCCGAGCAACGCGCCGTGCGAGAACGGCGAGCTGGGGTCGACCGAGATCACGCCGACGGTCTTGCCCTGCGCGCGCAGGTGCGTGACGAGCGCCGACGACAGCGTCGATTTGCCGACGCCGGGTGGTCCGGTCAGGCCGATGGTGATCGCCCGGCCGGTCAGCGGATACAGCGCGTGGATGAGCTCCGCCCCACGCCCGGACTCGGAGCGCGAGATCGCGCGCGCGAGCGCGCGCGGATCGCCGGCCCGAAACGCTCCGAGAAGGTCGTCGGTCATCGCGCGCTCGCGTTCACGAGCCCGCGCGACGACTCCCGCGTTACGCGCTCTTCTGTTCGGCGACCCGATCGACAGCGTCGGCCAGCTCGTCGACGGCGTGCTCGAGGTTGTTGAACTTCGCGGCGATCTTGCGCCGGTCGATCCGGCCGGTCAGCGGCTCGGTGACGTCTTGAATGAACGTTCGCCGTTCCACCCGGTGGTGTACGCTGTCGATGAGGTCTTTTACGCTGCGTTCGTCACTGTCCATCGCTCGGTTGATTCCCGCGTAGGCTCACTTGCCAAACCGCCCCGGCGGAGCGTCCGGGTGGCGGCAACCGGGACTCGGACGGCCCAGGCGCGTACCCGTCGCGGGTGAGCGACTCCGGTTACGTACGGACCCCGACGATTGCCGGCGACCGCATCGTCTTCGTCTGCGAAGACGATCTCTGGCTCGTCGGGGACGGCGGCGGCATCGCGCGCCGGCTGACCACGACGGAAGGCGAATGCACGTTGCCGCGGCTCTCGCCGGACGGTGCGTTCGTCGCATTCGTGGCGCGCGCCGAAGGCAATCCGGAACTGTACGTCATGGACGCCGGCGGCGGCGTGCCGCGCCGGCTGACGCAGCTCGGCGGCGAGGTGCTGAACTGCTGCGGCTGGTCGCCTGACGGAACGTCGCTGTACTTCACCTCGGATTCGGCGGCCCCGTTCATCAAGGAGACGGGCGCATTTCGCGTCGGCGTCGCGGGCGGCGAACCGCTCGCGCTCGAGCTCGGTCACGTCTTGACGTATGCGGTGCGCGGCGACGGCGCGGCGCTGCTCGGGCGCAACGCGGTCGATCCGGCGCGCTGGAAACGGTACCGCGGCGGCACGGCCGGACACCTGTGGATCGACGCGCGCGCCGACGGTGAGTTCGTGCGCCTCTGCCGCGAGCTGAACGGCAATCTGGTCTGGCCGATGTGGATCGGCGAGCGCGCCTTCTTCCTCTCCGATCACGAAGGGATCGGCAACATCTATTCCGTCGCACCGGACGGCAGCGACCTTCGCGCGCACACGCACGAGACCGAGCATTACGCGCGCTTCCCCGCCACCGACGGCAGCCGCGTCGTCTACGGCTGCGGCGGCGACTTGGTGTTGCTCGATCCTCGCGACGACAGCGCGCGCCGGCTCGCGGTCACGATGCCGTCCAACGCGCCGGAGACGGCCCGCCGCTTCGTTCCCGCCGGGTCGCTGCTCGAATCGTGGCGGCCCTCTCACGACGGCACCGCGCTCGCGCTGGTCTCACGTGGGCACGCCTACACGATGCCGCTGTGGGAAGAGGCGGTGGTCGAGCATCCGTCGACCGCCGCGTCCGGTCCGTCGGCGCCGAACGAGACGTCGCGCCGCCGGCTGTTGACCTGGCTGCACGACGATCGCCGGGTTGCCTACATCGACGACGCAAAGGGCTATGAGCGCGTCGCGATCGCCCCGGCCGATCAGTCCGCGCCGCCCGAGTACGTCACCCACGACGACGTCGGCGTGCTGCACGCGCTGGCGGCATCGCCTGCCGGCGATACGCTCGCCTTCGCGACCAACCGTCACGAGCTGTGGCTGATCGACGCCGGTTCGCCGCCGCGCTGCGTCGACCGCAGCATCGGCGAGAGGATCGACGAGCCCACCTTCTCACCCGACGGCCTTTGGCTCGCCTATACCTGGTCGCCCAAGACGCGCACGTCGATCGTGCGGATCGTCGAGTGCGCGACCGGCGCGATCATCGACGCGACGACCGCGCTGCGCGAAGACCGTTCGCCGGCTTGGGACCCCGAAGGAAAGTATCTCTACTTCCTTTCGACGCGCGACTTCTATCCGGTGTACGACGCGCTGCAGTTCGAGTTGAGCTTTCCGGAAGCGTGGCGGCCGTATCTGGTGACGCTGCGCGAAGAGACGGCCAATCCGTTCGTCGCCAAGCCCGCGCCGCTGCACAAACCGCGCGACGATGACGACGACGACAAGCACGACGTCGCGCCGAAGGTCTTGGTCGACGACGGCCTGCCGTTGCGCATGCTGGCGTTTCCGGTCGACGAAGGGGCGTACGACCGCATCGCCGCGGCCAAGGGACGAGTGATTTTCTCGCGCTTTCCGGTGCGCGGGATTCGACCGGGCGAACGTGATGACGACGAAAGCGAGGGCGAGCTGCTCGCCTATGACTTCGAGCAGCAGCGGATGGCGCCGCTCGCGTTCGAGATCGACGACTTCGAGCTCGGCCCCGACGCGCGCACGCTTGTCTACGCATCGCGCGGCAAACTGCGCGCCATTGACGCCGGCGCCGATCTGCCCGAGGAGGGCGCTGAAGACGACAAGCTCCCGCAAGAGATCGGGCGGCGCACCGGCTGGCTCGATCTCGCGCGCATCAGCGTGCTGGTCGAGCCGCGCGGCGAATGGCGGCAGATGCTGCGCGAAGCGTGGCGGTTGCAACGCGAGAACTTCTGGGACGAACAGATGTCGGGGATCGATTGGCCGGCCGTGCTGACACGCTATGAAGAGCTGCTGCCCAAGGTGCGCACGCGCAACGAGCTTTCCGACCTGATCTGGGAGATGCACGGTGAGCTCGGCACCTCGCACGCCTACGAGATCGGCGGAGACAAGCCGCCGACGCCGCAGTACAGTCGCGGTTTTCTGGGTGCCGACATCGCCTGGGACGACGGCTTGGGCGCGTACCGCATCGCGCGCATCCTGCGCGGTGATCCGTGGAATCGCGAAGCCGACTCGCCGTTGGCCGAGCCCGGCGTCGACGTGCGCGAAGGCGATCTGCTCGTCGCGATCGGCGGTCGTGCGCTCACCGCGCAGAACGGGCCCGGCGCGCTGCTGGTGAATCAAGCCGGGCGCGACGTCGTGTTGACGATCGTGCGTCCCCTTCGACAAGCTCAGGACAGGCTCGCATCGGAGCAAGCGGATGCGGGGCCGCGGCGCGTGCTCGTGCGCACGCTGCGCGACGAGCGGATGCTGCGCTACCGCGCATGGGTCGAGGCGAATCGGGCGCTCGTGCACCAACGAACCGGTGCGCGCGTCGGATACCTGCACATTCCTGACATGGGCCCGTGGGGCTTCGCCGAGTTTCACCGCGGCTTTCTGAGCGAGTTCGACCGCGACGCTCTGATCGTCGATGTACGCTACAACCGCGGCGGACACGTCTCCGCGCTCTTGCTCGAGAAGCTCGCGCGCAAGCGCGTCGGGTACGACGTCTCGCGCTGGGCGCCGCCGTTTCCCTATCCGGAGGAGTCGGTCGCCGGCCCGATCGTCGCGCTGACGAACCAGTTCGCGGGCAGCGACGGCGACATCTTCAGCCACTGCTTCAAGCTGTACGGTCTGGGACCGCTGGTCGGGATGCGAACCTGGGGC
>Ga0182024_10006806_pt1 | contig 24915 bp, 21 predicted proteins | sample P32metaG_FD_120480 | JGI IMG/M metagenome (GOLD analysis project Ga0182024, IMG submission 120480) | Permafrost microbial communities from Stordalen Mire, Sweden - P3-2 metaG (Illumina Assembly) | ecosystem: Environmental > Terrestrial > Soil > Wetlands > Permafrost | place: Sweden: Stordalen...
CACTCCCGAGATGTTTCAGCGCGTGAACCCAGCCCTCCGCGTCCCGGCCCGCGGCGAATTGCAGGGTAGACAGCTTTTCGGTGCTGACCCCCAGCTTTAGCGCCTCGCGGCCCACGTCCGCGACTTGATCGACTCCATCCTTGATCCAGTCGAACGCCCCCTTGCCCGCGCCGAAGATCGCGCCGCCGATGGCCACGCCAGAGCCGATCCCGGCGAACGTCTTGCTGATGTTGCCCGCGAAGGCCTTGCCCTCCTTGGTGGCCTGGTCGATGCCCTGCGTAAACAGGATGGCGTCGAGGCTGAGCTGGACGGCCAGATTGCCGATGTTGTCCGCCATTGCAACTCCCTATATACTCAAATAGCCGTCTGCCCGTCCGCCCGTCCGCCCGTTCAACCCCAGGCCGCGTCCGTCCGCCCGTCCTCGACCACGGCGGGCGGTGCGCCCCGCAGAGCCGTCCGCGCGGCGCGGTGTCGCACCACGTCGGCGGCGGCCTTGTCGGGGACGGCCGGAGGCGCGTGGCAAACTGTCGTCCCGTCGGGACGCTTGGCATAGAAAATCACGTCGGCCAGCCAGGTTTCGTCGCCGCTCAAGACGCCGACCTCGACCAGCTCACGGACGAAAAGCGAAACACCCGAATATGGGTCTCGCAAGTCGCCGAGCGCCTGAAAGGCATGATTGGGCAGACCGGAGGAAGTCTCCGCGACTTCCTCGGCCACGACCGCCAACAGCGATTCCACGTCGGCCGACGTGCGTGCAGCCGCGACCACGGCGTGGGCGTGGTCTGCCAGCCGCCGGCGGTATTCCGGTTGGGCGGCCGCCATGACGGCGCCGGCGGCGGCCCGGTCATGGCGGCGGACGATCTTCCCCCCCTCCTCTTGGGCGACGTGAAGGACTGCGATCCGCGCCCGGAGTTTTTCCAGACGTGCCGTCTTGGCGGCGATGGCGGCCGCGCCGCCATCGCCGCCGTCGCCTTCGCCAAGCAGACGCATGGCCTCCGCGCGGATCGGGTCGGCCACGGCGCGGGCGGCGGGGCGCGACAGCTCGACGTACAGGGCGTTCGCCTCCGCCTCCGCGTCCCGTAGCTCGGAGCGCACTTGATCCAGCCTTGCCGTGGCACGGGCATAGGGAAGGTGGCCGGCCATGGTCCCGGCGGCGCCGGCCTCGGGTTGGACCGAAGGCGGGGACGCGGCGGCCTTGGCCTTCTGCGTTGCGGTGAAAGCACTCATTCGATGAAAGCTCCATGTCAGGGGCGATAAGGGGTTAATTAACCGTCAGCCGCGGGCCTCTTGTTCGCGCAGGCGCAACCGGCGGCGAAGCACACTCGGGACGCCTCCCGACAGACGGCCGGCCCTCGGCGACGCGCCGCGCAGACGCTCCAGGTAGCGATCAAGCCACGCGCGAAGCCGCGCCTCCACGACGGCGAACGGCTGGCCGGCGAACACGGTATCGAGCAAGGCGTCGGCCTTCCACAGTGCGGCGAGCGGCAGGTTGTCCACGTCCACGCCGGCGCCGAGCAGGCCGTCCACCGCGTCCCCGGTGTCCACAATGTCGCACGCATGTAGCCGCGTCGGCAACCAGAGCGGCGGCAGCTCGTCGCCGTCATCGTCCACAAGGGGGCGGCCATTCGGGTCGAATCGATCCTCTTTGTCGGTTTGGAGCGCGAGGGAACTGGAGAGCGCGTCGGGATCTTCGGCCACCAGGTCGAGAATGTACTGCCCGAGATTGCCCTTCGGACTGCCGAAAGCGCTGGCGGATAACTGAAGGTCACAGCGGACGGCCCGAACGGGCGCCGGGCCGTCGTCGCCCTCGGCCAGCGTCCGGGACAAGCCGAAGTCGCTACAGCGGCCCAGAAAAGATCCGAGTCCGTCGCCGCTCATGTCTGGGTGGGTGAAGCGCGACTTGAGACCTCCCCGCGTCTTGTTGCCAAGGTCAACGATCCTTTGCAAACCACGGATGTCGAAACTGCCCCGTCCGGGAGTCTTGAAGTCGCCTTCTTGGGCGACAACCATCCCGCGAATCACCTTCGCCTCCCGGTCCGCGCCGACGGGGCGGCCGACCTCGGCGGTGGACATCCGGCCGGACGCGACGGCCCCGCACCCCACAGTCGCCCGCAACCACCGCGTCGTTTCAGGCATGATTCGCGGCATAAAACATCTCCGTTATGCGTAATCGACTAAGACATCCCGCCATCAGGCGCCCAAGGTCGAGTGCCATTGGCCGGCCAGTGTGCAGACGAACAACGCTACCTTGGTGGCGGCCATCGAAAACGCCGTCGAGGCGCCCAGTGCGTTGATGGCGTCGCCCCCAGCGGGGAACACGTCGAGGATCGCCACCCCGGCGTTGATGACCGTCAAACTCACGCCCGGTTTCGCCGCCGGCAAAACTCCGCTGTTATGGTCCGCCGCGACCGTGGTGAACCGGACGTAGGACGCCGTGATCGCCGTCGCGCCAGACTGACCCCCTCCGGCCAGGGCCGTTAGCCCCTCTTGCACCGATTGCAACTCGGAGCCGGCCGGGACGCCGCTGAAGTCGATCAAGCTCCCGGCGTCGGCCCCCAGCGTCGCCCCGCTCGCCAACGCGAGAACTCCCCCACTTCGCAGCTGAACAGAGACATCACATGATGGGTCCGCGTACATGAACATTGCCCTATGTTAAGGTCGTGAATCAGTCGCCCGCCCGCGTCTCACCATAAAGCGACAATGCTTGTCGCCGTTGTCCCGGTCGCTTTGACCCGGCTTACCGCTATCGGCAGCAGGCCGACCGTTCCGGTCTACCGAATCCGAGGGCGTTACCGCCGCCGCATGACGACATGGGCCATCCGGCGGCGTCTCGCAGGTCGCGTAATCGTCGATGGCGGTGAACATTATGCCCTCTTCTTAGGTGGTTTCTCGCCTTGCCGTTCCGTTTGCCCCGCCCGACTTCCCCGACCTTCCGCGAACTTCCATGCCAAACCTACTGCGAATTCGCTAAAAGTGCGCTATTTTACGTTTGGCTGCGGGGACGGTATGTAGGCGCGACCCTCCAAGGAATGACACCCCCTACCCCCAACCACCTGCCAAGTTGGCTGGCCTACCCTTGTCCCTTATGTCGTTTGTTCCGTCCGGCGCGCGTCGTCGCGGCCCAACGCCAGCGCCTTGAGCACGGCAGCCCGGTCGTAGCGATGCAGGCGACAGCCGACGCGCACGACGGGGATTCGGCCCTTGTTCACCAGCGCCCGAACGGTCTGGGGGTGGACCCCGATAGCCGCAGCGATTTCTTCGGTGCTGACCAGGGGCGTCATCAGTTCTTGGTTCGCGTGCGCCATCGTCGGTTATCTCCACAGTGCGGCCGCGTCTACCGTGTCGCGCCAATTAGCGACCGCTAATGCAGTATAGCAACATCGTATTCCAATAATCAATACATATAAACACTTTTGGTTATGTTGTTCATCCGGTGCGACGCTGGTATCCCGCGTGCGGCCAGCCGCGGCTATGTAAGACGCGAACCGTGGACGGCGCGTGTTCGAGGAACGCTTGCAGGTCGGCCAGCAACTGGCGGCCGCCTTCACGGTGGTCCGTGCCGCAAGTCCCGTTGCGGCAGAAATCGACCGTGCTCAGGAACATGAAATTCGTGTCGCGATCGGCGCTGGTGAACGCTATCCACTCGCCCCCGTAGACGGTGACGCATCGGGCAAAGCCGACGACTTGATGGGGGCGCAGCGACGCGCCGAACAGGCCGCGCGCCGGCGGTCGGTTGAACGGGCACACGGCGGGGGATGCGGCGCCCCTCTTGGCCTGGCGCTTGCGGCGCGATCGCATGGCGGCGTCGTAATCGAATCGGTTCATCGGTCCCTGTTCCTTTCGTTTTGCTGGCGGTTCGCGGTCGGCCGGTCGCAATTGCCCTATACACCATCCACAATTCCTATATAGGGCAATTGCGACCGATTCCGTTCCGCTCCCCTTGGGTTAACGCCTTTCGGCGACGATCCTCGATCCCTTTTTGGTCGAAACATGGCCATTTCGCCCCTCTTACGGTCCTTGTTCGCCCGTTTTCCCGTCGCGGAGGCTGAAAACGGCCCCGAAAACCTCCCGCAAGGCGCACAGCGGACGCGAATCGCATGGCGTTGCGGTTTCTATCCGGCTTTCAGCAGCGGTCGGCAGAGGCAAACTGCAAGTCCTCCTCAAAGGACGTTGGGCAGGGCGGCGCTTGGGGACGGTGCAACGCAAAGTCTTCTGTGATCGTCACAGCTCGCGGGTCGATGCCATAGAGCGCCAACTCATCTTCCAGCCGCCAGGGTGCCTGTTCGCCGCGGCGTGGGATCAAAGTCGGCCGCCCCGTCGTGTTACCGTTTTCGAAGCCGGCGTAGAGTCGGTAGACGGCCACCGTCGTCATAGTCTCGGGCAACTCGGCGGTGAAGCCGTCGATTAACGACGTGTAGACCTCGCGGCCGTCGCCGTCGTCGTCGCCCCCGCCGTGCTGACAAAACTCCCTCACTTCGGCCCCTGCGTCGCAGAGCTTTTCGATCTGCTCTTCTTTCGACAAGTCGGACACGAACTGTTGCCAGCGCTTTACCGTTTCGGGCCGCTTCCATCGCCCAGAGAAGGCGACTGGCCTCTTTACGTTCTTGGCGTCGCGGATGAGTCTGGCGGCGCGTTTCGCGGCCTCCGCCGGCGACACGGCGGTAAAGCCGGCCACGGCGAATTGCGTGAAGAAATGATCGCCGGCGCCGTCGTCACTGACGATCCGAACCGTGCCGGCGGTGACTTTGATCCGAACGGGGCCTTTGCCGTTGACCACTTTCTTTGTCATCTTCGCCTTGATCGCGGCGTCACGAATCCGCTTACGGACGGCCCAGCGACTTTTGGCATCGGCTTTATAGTAGTAAACGGGATCGATCCGCAAGGGCGGCGGTTCGCGTTTGCTGCCGTCGTCTTTCGGCAAACCGTCCTCGGGAACGTCGTGCAGCAGCACTACGGCGGCGTCCCGCTGTAGTCTGGACCGAACGCGAGTCCGGCAGTGCTCGCAGCGGCAAACCATGCCGCACGCGCGGCGGGCGCGAAACGATTCCCTGGGATTCCACTCGTCGAAATAGCTCTTGTCGCCCGCGACGCCGCACCTGGCCTCGCGCCGCGGGCGTAGGCGCCACGCCCTCTTGACGTGCTCTTCGATTTCTTGCACGGCGTCGGCGGCGGCCGGCTTGGCGTCGTCGGCGGCTTTCTGGCGGGCCTCGCGTTCGGCCAGCTGCTCTTGCGTCGGCGCCGGGATGAGGCGTTGAAGCCGTTCGGCGCGGGCGTCGTCGGCGTCGTCGGCCGCGGAAAGCAGGCGGTCCAGGGCCGACAGCCGCGGTGTGAAATCATCCACTTCCATGGCGTTCACGCGGGCGATGACGGCCTTCTCCAGCTCGTCGGCCCAACAGACGTAGTTGCCGTCGCCGTAGCCGCGGGTTTGCTCCCGGCACGCATTTCGGGCCGTCAGTTCCGGGTAGTCCGCGGACTTTTCGGGCGCCGGTCGAAACAAGCCGCTCTGGCGGAACAGGCTGGCGGTTCGGGCCGCGTCCCGGTTGGTCCAGAACGCCAGCCGGAAGCAGAGCCGGTAGTCCGCCTGGCTCGGGTTCAGGTCTTGCCGGTCCCCACGCCAGAACGCATCGAACACGCCGTTGAACCGGGCCTTGTCGAGCAGGTCCAGGTCCGACAGCCCCAGCCGGGCGGCGCCGACGTGAACGCTGGCCGAAAGATCGGCTGGACGGCCGGCAGCGGTCGGCGGCGTGGGCGTCGGCGTCGGTTCCTTGGCCTCGAACGACTCGAACACGGACAGCGGATACCGCCGGCCTTCCTCACACTCGACAAGGACGCACGGCCGCGGTTCGGCGCCGTTCCGGCCGTTCTTGCGGTTCATCGTGCCGGGCAGTCGCATCAGCCGTGCCAGGTCGATCGTGTGATCGCCGCCGATGGCCTTGGCCACGCCGGCCAGAATCCGCTTCAGCTTCTCGGCCTTGCCGCTCGGTTTCGGCCAGCCCGCTTGGCCTTTGTAGATCCGCGAATGGTCCTTCCCGACGATGTATTTGCGGGGGTGTTTTTTGCCGTCGTCGCCCTCGTTCCATTCGGTGAACGTGTGTTGCGGCGCCCCGGCGTCATCGACGCAAAACGGGACATCCAATATCCAGTAAAGGTGAACACCGTTGCCGCTGCCGACGATGATGGACGGGCGCGGCAAGCCCGCGCCCTCGCAGCGTTGCCGCGCCTCTTCGGCAGTGCAATGATCCAGGTCGGCCCATAGGACGCGGACGGTCCTGATTTGCCAGGCATCTTCGTAATTTCCGAGAGTGCCGAATCGAGGGCAGACGCCGAAAAAGACGTTGCCGTGCTCTCTGGCACTCAACCCCGTCAGGGGGCGCCAGGCGTCGCCGTTCTTGGCGTAATGGCCGGCGGGAAACCACCGGCTGCCGTGCGGCACTATCCGGCTCAGCTTCTTGCCATCAGGGCCGGCCCATGTTTCGACCAGCCGGACGTGAACGACGTCCGTCTGGGCGAAGATGGCGCCCAGCAAGCGGGCCGCGTCGGGCGGGACGCCTACGGGGACGCCGCCGCTAGTATTAGAAAAGCTGATGCCGGGCTTGACGGCTGGGGTCTCGAAACCTACCATTGGGTGTAGCTCCGTTTCTTGCCGCGGCCGGAACTGGTCATTCCGCCGCGGCTTTTTCGTTCCAGGGTTACGTCACATCTTCACGTTGTCGCACGTCCGGCCGCCTGCCGCGATGCGGCCAGCTGTCGCCGGCGTCGCTCGCCGTGGCGTTCGTGTTGCTCAAGCAGCCGAAGAATAAGCGCGTCGATGGACAAGCCGTCAGCCATATCGTTAACGCGATGACGGCCGGCCGCGTAGGCGGTCAACAGCCGGTGGCGCAAGGCGTCAAGCTGACGGTGCGTCTCACGCTGGAGTCTGACGTTCATCCAGGTTTTAGCAGCCACAGGTAGCTCTCCGCTGCGGCGCGATCGCGGCCTTGCCGCCCTCGGTGTGCCAGTCGCGCCAGAATCGCGTCGAGCGCGTCCACGGCCGGCGGGCCGGAGCGGCGGGCGTCGGTGGGGCTTTAGGCATGGACGACACCGGCCCCCCCTTGCCCGACGCCGGGCTTGCGCTGCCCTTGAACTTTCGCGCCAGCGCCACGGTTGACGCATCGCTGGCGCGCAATGGCGGATCGCAGCAGTACGCGCAGGGCGTCCGCACGGCAGTTGAGGTTGTCCAGTTCGGCCCGGACGGTGTCGGGGTCGAGGGTGTCCAAGCTGGCGGCGAGTTCCTGTATGCTCATACAGAAATTATCGTAGCGACTACAAGGGATTGCAATAGGGGGTAGGTGCGCCTTTGGTGCGCCTTTGGTGCGCCTTTGGTGCGCGAGCAAGCGCTAGGCTTTTACCACGTTCGCGCGGTAGCCGCCGGCGCCCCTTTTGCCAGGACAGCTAATAGCGGAGGAAAAATAGCCTTTGTGTTTACTGCGGAGAGAATTCAAAGCACGCGGCGCCGTCGAATACCCGCTGATCTTAATCAGGTCGCATTCGTTAATCGCCTGCGTTCCGATGAAAGATTGGAGCGCGGCATCTTCGGCCGGGGTAGCGCAAACGGCTGGGCCATCCCCGACGCAGTAGTTCATGGCGCCTAACGACGTGATGACGGGCAGGTCTGGCGGCGCGGCCGGTCCTGTTGCCGCGGCCTCAAGAATGTCCAGCCGCATCAGCTCCAGCCGCATTTCGACTAGCGGGGTGGATGCTTCGGGGAAGTTAAACTCGCGGTTGAACCGGCGGGCGATTTCCTTATCGAAGGCGGCGGGCGGCGGATCGACCTCGACTCGCCCGTCTGGCGTCTTGTTGGGCGCCTTCTTTCTCGACTTGGTGTGAACGTCCAGCGCGGCCTGGCACGCCTCTCGGTGGATGTCGCGTGCCAGTACCGCCAGCGCGTAAGTCGCACTGGAACTTTGGCGGCCACCCAACGAAGGGGTGGGGGGAAAGCCGCAAGACGCGCGAGCCGCCGCAAGCCCCGCTTCAAACTTGTGGACTTCTGCCAGGGCGGCGCTTGCCGCGTCAAGAAGTGAGAAGAACCGACGGCGGAAATTGTCGCCCATCTTCATCCGTGAAAGGTCATACGCGAACCCGGCGGCGTCATGGACGGAACGCAGGACGGCCAGTTGCAGGCGTGCGACGGGCGGCGACAAGGCTTCCACGGCCGGCGGGTTCTCCATCACCGCCAAGCGGAACTCTTCGGGCGTTACACTCTGTTCGTTCTTTTGCAGACAACGGCGGGAGGATTTGCCGTCGTGAGAAACGTAGATGAGAATGTCATCGAGCATCGGCGGTGGCCTCACAGAGGGGATTCGCCCGCCCCCCGGCCCGGCGGAGACCTACGCCAGAACCAGAAGGCGGGCCGACCGGGTAGCTACCCCCGGCGTCCCCGAACGAAGGTGATTATACCACACCGGAGGCGGGCGTTGCCAGGTCGGTAGACCCCCGCAAGGTGGTCATTCCCGGACATGAAGTGTCCACCGCCGCCCCCGCACCGTGGCTTCCGTGCCCTTCCGCGAGTGGCCCCCCTTTTCGGGCCTTCTCCGGGTGGTCAAGATGAACGATCATTTTCGGAACGGGCGTCGTGCCGCGTCGTTTCCTCTTCGCTCTCGTTGAAGCTGTCGAGCGCCTCACGCCCCGCGTTGGTGAGCGGATAGCCAGCGTCGCCCTTGTTTCCGCCGAGGAAACCCCTGCGCCTGAGCGTTGCCAGTGCCTTACGAATATCCGATTCGTTTTCGTAGCCAGCCCTCACCGCGATTTTGTCCCCGGCCGGGCGAGCGCCCATTTCGGCAATGGCTTGGAGTATGTTCGCCTCCCGTTCGGTGAGCACTGCGTCGGCTGAACACGGTCGCCGCCTGTATGTTGGCACGACGGAATACCCTGGTTGGCCTTTTTTTCCAGCCAGCAGCCCTCGCCGTCGCATGGCCGCTAAACACACTCGGAGATCGCCATCGAATGGATATCCAGCACGCTCCGCGATCTGCTGTCCAGTCAGCGTTTCGTCGCCGATCGCTTCGAGAATATTTTCCTCCATCTCGTTCAGCACTGGCGGCGCGGCGGCCGCCGGGGGCTGTCGCTCTTCGATGTGCTCTGGGATCGGGGAGTTGGCGGCGGGGGTCAGTACGACGACGTGGGGCGCCACCTTGGCGTCAAGGACGGTCGAACCGTCTTCCAGGCTGACGGTCACATGGCAGCAGGCGCGGCTATGCTGGAAGGGGGCTGCGTAGTCTAGCGCGGCCGCGAAGAGCGCGGGCGTCGGATCGGTCGGATCGGAGGGAGTAGCGGACATGGGAGGTACGTTTCAGGTCTGGCGACGATTCTTGGACCTCAGCCTGGGAACCGGGGGGGTGTGTCCATTCGTGCCGTCGTGGCGATTTTCCTGCGCGGCTTGCCAGCCGCGTTCTCTAAACTAGTCGCATAGAAGCGGCTCGTCAAGACGGGCTTGACGGGAGCGGTCGAATTGTGCTAGGAGTGGGCGCGTCGCAATGTCCCGAAGTGGAGGCGAAAAAGTGATTGCAACGATGTCGTTCAGCGGACGGTTGCGGGCCTTGCGTGAAGCCGCCGGGCTGACACAACAAGGTCTGGCGACCAAAGCGGGGATGAGCGTGTCGGCCGTGTCCAAGCTGGAACACGCCGGTATCGACCCTTCATGGAGTACAGTTGTCCGGCTTGGAAAGGCGCTGGGGGTGAGCGTGTCGGCTTTCGAGGAACCGCCCTAAGCTGCGGAAGAGAAGGCGGACGACGCCGGGGACAAGCCTCCGGTCGCGGAGAGCGAGCGGCCGTCGCGGAAGGGCGCCCGGAAGAAAAGGTAGTCAAGCACCCCCGTCGTCGTCCACCGAGGTGGTCGCGAACCCATCCCACGATTTCAACGCCAGCAAGCCAGCCTCCAGCGAGGCGGAGTCCTCCCGCTTTCTCAAGTCCAGGCCGCCCTTTGCCGCGAACTCGGGGGCGAGCGAGGCGACTTTCCAGCCCCCCGGGCGACAATTCCCCGCCGCCCGGTGGACGATCATGTAATCCCGGTGCGACCCGCCCGCGAACCACACCTGAACGACGGCCAGTCGTTCTTTTCCCCTCGGGACGACAAGCAGCCAAATCGATTCCACGACGCTTCGCAACGCGCCGCGCAAGCGGAGCTGGGCGTCAGTCGGATCGGGCGCGTTCTTTACCGCGCTCAGCAGCGAATGGGCTTCGCCCCACGCCTCGCTCAGGGGATGAGCGGCTTTCTGCCGCGCTTCGGCCAGCTTCGCCGCCATTCCCCTCTTTATCTCCTCTTTTTCTCTCAATCGTCTGTGTTGCACCGGGCTTTCCCCGTTCGCGTTCAGGTCGGCCTCGATCATGGCGATTGACGATTCCACGGCCGCCAGTTCGCCGGAGAGGACCATCACACGATCCGGCGCTTCTTCCGCGGCCGTCCCCATCACTTCCCTCGGGTCAATTTCACGGAGACGCGATAGCACGGCGTCGCGGAACGCTTCGTAGCGGAAGCTGTGGTATGACGAGCGGCCTTCCACCGCCGCGGTGTTGACCATTACGCGGTACGGCCGTCGCCCCTTCTCAGGGTCCGTTCTGTGCGACACGAAATAGCCGCCACCGTCATGAGCACAATGTATGAGGCCGGCGAAGACGTTCACGTTCTTGCCGATCCGGCCCCCACGTCTTCGCCGCTGAGAAGCGCCGGCCCTGGCCGCGACCCATTGTTCCTCTGTCGCCACGGCTGGGAAGTAGCCGGTAACCGGCGGCCCGTCCGGCTTCTTCCCCGCCCCGCGTGGTTGTAATTCGCCAAGCGCGCGACGGTCGCTCAAGATCCTTGAGAGATAGCATCGGTTCCATTTGGCGCCGTCGCCGAACGCCGGGACGCCCTCACGCGTCAGGAGGCCGACAAGGCTGGACAGGCCATAGCCGGAGGCGGTTAGTTTGAAGATTCGCTTGATGACGGCCGCGCGTTCTGGGATGAGGACCAACTTTCCGTCGGGACTCCTCTTCACCCAGCGGGGCATGTTGCGGGTAAAAAACGCCCCGGTTTCCCGGACGGCCTTTCGCTTCTGCGCCCACGCCGCGCCGACCCGTTCGGACTTGATGGCGCTCTCGTTGTGTCCTCTGCTCAGCTCCATCATCATCATCATCACCGGAAGCGTATCGCTTTTGTCGTCAAAAACCATTTCGGTCGGGCTGAGCTGGACAACTCGGATGCCGGCCTGCAACAGGTTCAGCACAAGCAGCAAGGCCGGCTGGATGTGCTCACGGGAGAGACGGTCGAGGTTTTCGATGATAAGATACGAGCCGCGGGGAACCTTGTCGTCCTCCACCAACTTAAGGAAGACGGCGAGCGCGTGCCTCTCGGGATTCTTGCGGTGATCGCCGAGGAAAGCGCTCTTGCCCTTGTCGTACAGCTTGGTGGACGTGTCGAGTTGGATGCCGTGTCGCTCACACCACGCGGCGGCCGCCGAAGTCTGACGGCGGTGCGAATCGCCTTCCGCCTGGCCGGGGGAAGAGAAGCGGACGTACGAATAGGCGACGAGAACGGCCAGGGCGTCGGCGATGGTCTTCATGACGTGGACCTCTGTAAATTGCCAGGGCCACGTCATCGTACATTACTGTCGGGAATTGTCAAGCAATTGTTGAATGAGGTGTTATGCCGCAGACGCCGCCCTTGAGTATGAACCATGTCCCCGACGCCACCGCGGACGTGCCGCTGCGCGACCTGGCGCGACAGATCCGCGGCCTGCGCGACCGCGTCGTCGCCGAGATCGGCGAGGTGGTTGTGGGCATGGACGCGGTGACGCACCAGTTCCTCATCGCCCTCCTGGCGGGCGGCCACGTCCTCCTCGAAGGCGTGCCCGGCGTCGCCAAGACGACCCTTTCCAAAACCTTCGCCCGCGTCCTCGGCACCCAGTACCAGCGCCTCCAATTCACGCCCGACCTGCTGCCGTCGGACGTGACCGGGACCTATATTTTCGACCGCAAACTGAATGAGTTCGTGCTGCGCCGCGGCCCGCTGTTCTGCCAGGTACTGTTGGCCGACGAGGTCAACCGCGCCCCCGCCAAGACGCAGTCGGCCTTGCTGGAGGCGATGCAGGAGAATCAGGTCACCATCGAGGGAACGACGCTGCCGTTGCCGCGGCCGTTCATGGTGCTGGCCACGCAGAACCCCGTCGAACAGGAAGGCGTCTACCGCCTGCCGGAGGCGCAGCTCGATCGCTTCCTGTTGCGCGTCGAGATGGGCTACCCCGGCCGCAAGGGCGAAGTCGCCATGTTGCGGCTGCACAGCCATCCCGTCCGCGAGGTCGGCCAGCTGTTCACCGCCGACCAGATCCTGGACATTCAGGACCGCGTTACTCAAGTCCACGGCGAAGACGGTTTGCTCGATTACATCGTGGAGCTGGCCGAGGCCAGCCGGACGCATCCCGACGTGGCCCTAGGCGCCAGTCCGCGGGCGTCGTTGTGTTTGCTCAAGTGCGCCCGCGCCCGCGCCCTGCTCGACGGCCGTCATTATTTCACGCATGAGGACGTGCAGGCGGTGGCCGGCGGCGTGCTCGGCCACCGGCTCATCATCCGGCCGGAGGCCGAGGTCGAGGGCAAACGGCCGCTGGACGTGGTGCGCGATTTGGTCGAATCGGTGCCGGTGCTGGCCAGCCGATGACGCCGTATTTGGCGAGCGGGGGGCGTAAGCCCCCTGATTCTTCACCCGTCCCGAGGCGCTACGCTAAATCAGGGGGCTGACGCCCCCCGCTCGCCGGGAACCCTTGCGATGCTAACCTCCCGCGCCTGGTGGTTCCTGTCGATCAACCTCCTGGTGCTGTTCTTCGGCCTGACCATCGCCTCGCTGGCGTTGACGCTGGTCCCGCTGACGCTGTTATTCTGGTTCGGCAGCGAATGGTTGCTGTTCGCCGTGCGCATTCCCCTCGCCGTCCGCCGACTGCGGCTGCTCCGCGAGGTCTACGACGAACGCGGCCCCGTCGCCACCCTCTGGGCCGGCCGGCCGTTTGAAGTCGGCCTGCGGTTGGAGGCGGGCGGACGGATGCCGCTGCCCTACGTCGCCCTCGACGACCGGCCGCCGTTCGACCTCGAATATCTCGGCGGCCCGTTCGCCGCCGACGGCCGCGTAGGCGGCGGCGACGGTCTGGAAATCCGCTACAACGTCCGCTGCCGCGGTCCCGGCCTCGCCCGCTTCGACGGCGTCCGCGTCCACGTCGCCGACTTGCAGGGCTTTTTCACTCACACCGCGTTCGTATCCGGCGTCGTCGTCTACCGCGTGCTGCCGGTGCTGGCCGAGGGCCGCGACCCGACGCCGACCCTCAAGCGCGACAATCAGCTGCCGCCGCCCGGCGTCCACCGGCTGCGCCGCCCCGGCTCCGCCAGCGAACTGCTCGACCTCCGCGACTACATGCCCGGCGACCCTCCCAAAACCATCGCCTGGAAGGTGTCGGCCCGCCGCGACCGCCTCGTCACCAAGGTGTTCGAGAGCGAGGCGCCCGTCCGCTGCACCCTGTTCGTGGACGCCTCCAACTCCGTGCGCGTGCCGACCGTCCACGGCAAGGCGCTGGGCCGGCTCGTCGAGATCGCCGCCGCCGTCCTCCAGGCCAACGCCGACGTGCGCGACCTGACCGGGCTTTGCCTCTTCGACGAACACGACTCCAAAACGATCCGGCCCGACCGCAGCCCGGTCCACGTCACGGCGGTGTTGCAGACCCTGGCCGACGCCGCCGCCCTCGCCCCGGCCACGGCCCGCATCGACCCCGACCACCTCATCCCCGTCGCCCACGCCTTCGCGCGGGAAGTCTATCCGCAGCTGATGCGGCCGGCCGTCAACGCCGTGCCGTTCTGGCAGGAGTGGTTCGACTCGTTCCCCGGCTATTCGCGGCGCAAATTCTCCCTCAGTAACTATCTTTTTCGTCGCAAACGCGCCCTTTGGTACGCGGGAATGTGGCTGACGCCGCTCGCCCTGCTGATTGGGGACGCCCTGCTGACGTGGTTCGCCCTGCGCGTCGTTGCGCTGAGCCTGTGGCAGTTGATCGCGGCCGTCGCCGTTTTCGATTTCGTCTCGACGGCGGCGATTTTCGGCGCGGCGGTCGTGTTCCTGATATTCACCGACCGCCACCGCCGCCTCGGCCGCTACCGCAAACAGGTGGCCGCGCTGCTGTCGGCCCGCTACGGCCTGGCGCCCGGCGGCCTGTCGGTCCTGCTGGAAGACGACGACGCCTTCGCCCTGCTGGCCCAGCGCTTCCTCGGCGAACACCACGTCCCCTACACCCTGCCGCTCTACGACCGCGACGGCCGTTACCTCTTCGCCGCGCCGGGCAAGGTCGCCGTCCTGGCGTCGGCCCTGCTACGGGCCGTCGGCAAGGGCCGCGACAACGAACTGTTCGTGCTGCTGGCCGACCTGCTGGAACTGGACGACGCCCTCGACCCGCTGCTCAAGGCGGTGCGCGTGGCCGTGAGCCGGCATCATCAGGTGGTCGTGGTCGTCCCCTGGCCGACCGGGATGCGGCCGCCGTCGGACGAGCCAGAGGAAGACGACGACCTGACCGGCACGGTCCACGCCCTGCTCGGCCGCGCGACGACGCGGCGCTTTCACCGGGCCTATCACCGCATCCGCCGGACGGTTACCCGCCTCGGCGTGCAGGTGGTCTGCGCCGTCGGCGAGGAGCCGGTCCCGCTGATCCTCGAACGCATCCAACGGCTCCGCGCCGCGGGGAGAAAACGATGACGCCGGATAGTATCCCTCCGACGCCGCTGCGCTCCCAGCCGGCCGTGCGCGGCTACATCATCCTGTGCCTGACGGCCCTGATGGCCATGATCCTGGCGCTGATGGAGAACGACCGCGAGTTGATTAACATTCTTCTGGTGGCGGGTATGGGCGCTTTGGCCGTCATCACCTACTGGCGAATCGGGACGCCGTTGCTGCTCTTGGGGCTGGTACTCCTGGAGGTGTTTCACCGGCTCAATCGGCCGTGGTACGCGGGTTTGCCCGGCGCGGACGATTCGCCGTTCATGGACGCCGTGCTGTGCGCGGCCGTGCTGGCCTACGCGGCGGGTCATTCCCGCCTCCTGTCGCTGGGGCATACGGCCTTCCCCATCGACAACCGTCGGCCGCCACCGACCGGCCCGCGCGACGGCCGACGGCCGCCGCCTGACGGCCGGCGCCGACGGTCGGCGCACCTGCCGGGGCCGTGGGAGATGCCGCTGCTGGCCCTGACCGCGGCGGGATGGGCCGTGGCCGTTTCGCTGTGGTGGCTGGTGCTGTCGTCGCTGAGTCCGCCGCCGGGCCTGTCGCCGGGGACGTGGCACGGGATGCTGCTGATCTTCGTGGTCGGCCTGACGATGGCCGTGCTGTGGGGCGCGTTCGCCTACCTGGACTGGTTCACGGCCACGCCGGAAGAACACCTGCTCTTCCTGCAAGACCAGGCGTGGCGTGAGACGCGCCTCGAACAGAATCGGATCAACCGCTTCGTCGTGTGGGCGCGGCTGCGCGGCCAGCGGCGCAAGGAGAAATCATGATATTTTGGACGCGCGAAATCGCCGGATGGCTGTTGGTCGCCCTGGGGCTGGTCGCGTTTTGGAAGGTCTACGAGATGTCGCTTCAGTATCACATTTTCGAGTTGATCCCGATGACGGTGATCGGCATATTCCTGTTTCGCGGCGGCATTCACCTGCTCAAGGTGGCGGTGGCGGCGCGGGCCTGTCGGGAGGCGCGGCGGCGGCTGTATCCCGACGCCGCGCTGGGGTCGGCCCCGCTGCCGACGGCGCGAACGTCGTCGCGGGCGAGCTGGCGGCCGTGACCGGGGGACGGCCGCATTGCCGAGGCGAGCGGGGGGCGTTAGCCCCCTGATTCTTCATGCGGTCGGTGATTGTATGCTAAATCAGGGGGCTTACGCCCCCCGCTCGCCCGGTTTCCGATAGGTTAAGTCGGTGAAGGAAAGGCATCCGGCATGAGACCCTCCCACGACAACAGCGCGTCCGCCGTCCCACTGAGCACGAACGCCCACCTCCTCAAGTGGGTCGAAAAGATGGCCCGGCTCACGCGGCCGGCCGCCGTCCACTGGGTGGACGGCTCGCGGGAAGAGTACGACGCCCTCTGCGCCCGCATGGTCGAGGGCGGCAGTTTCATCAAGCTCAACGAGGAACTGTGGCCGGGCTGCTATTACGCGCGATCGGACCCGAGCGACGTGGCGCGGGTGGAGGACCGCACCTTCATCTGCTCGTACTCGAAGGAGGCGGCCGGCCCCACCAACAACTGGGAAGATCCCTTCCAGATGCGGCGCAAAATGAAGGAGTTGTTCGACGGCGCCATGCAGGGGCGGACGATGTACGTGCTGCCGTTCAGCATGGGACCGGTCGGCTCTCCCATGTCGCAGATCGGCGTGCAACTGACCGACTCGCCCTACGTCGTCGTCAACATGCGCATCATGGCCCGCATCGGCCTGCCCGTCTTCGCGGAGATCGACAAGGACGAGAAGCGCGTCGTGCCCTGCATGCACACCGTCGGCGCCCCGCTCGCGCCCGGACAGCAGGACGTACCTTGGCCGTGCAATCAGGAGAAGTACATCGTCCACTTCCCGGAGACGCGGCAAATCTGGTCTTACGGCTCCGGCTACGGCGGCAACGCGCTGCTCGGCAAGAAGTGCTTCGCCCTCCGCATCGCCTCGAACATCGCGCGCGACGAGGGCTGGATGGCCGAACACATGCTCATCGTCGGCGTCGAGGACCCGCGCGGCGAAAAGACCTACGTCACCGCCGCGTTCCCCTCCGCCTGCGGCAAGACGAACTTCGCCATGCTGATCCCGCCGGCGGGCTTCGAGGGCTGGAAGGTATGGACCGTGGGCGACGACATCGCCTGGCTCAAGCCGGACGCCGAGGACCGCCTGCGGGCGATCAACCCCGAGGCCGGCTTCTTCGGCGTCGCGCCGGGCACGTCCTGGAAAACGAACCCCAACGCGATGGCCGCCCTGTCGCGCAACACCATCTTTACCAACGTCGCGCTCACGCCCGAGGGCGGCGTGTGGTGGGAGGGCATGACGGACGAACCGCCCGCGGAGTGTCTCGACTGGCGCGGGAAGCGCTGGACGCCGGAGATCGCCAAAGCGACGGGGGCGAAGGCCGCCCACCCCAACGCCCGTTTCACCGCCCCCGCCTCGCAATGCCCGACCATGGACCCGGCCTGGGAAGACCCGGAGGGCGTGCCGATCAGCGCGATCATCTTCGGGGGGCGCCGGGCCACGACGGCGCCGCTCGTTTACCAGGCGTTCAACTGGAGCGCCGGCGTCTACATGGGGGCCACCATCGGCTCGGAAAGGACGGCCGCCGCGGCGGGGGCCGTCGGCAAGGTGCGGCGCGACCCGATGGCGATGCTGCCGTTCTGCGGCTACCACATGGGCGATTACTTCCGGCACTGGATTCGGATGCAGCGGGCGCTGTCGGAGACGCCCCGCATCTTCCAGGTGAACTGGTTCCGGAAGAACGCGGCCGGCGAATTCGTCTGGCCGGGGTTCCGCGAGAACATGCGGGTGCTCAAGTGGATCGTGGACCGCACCCGCGGGCGCGTCTGGAGCAAGGAGACGCCGATCGGCTGGATGCCGCGCTACGAGGACATCGAGTGGCGCGGCCTCGACTTCCCGAAGGAGAAGTTCGAGGAGTTGCAGGCCGTGGACCGCGCCGCCTGGCGGTCGGAAGTGCTCGGCCACGAAGAACTCTTCATCGAATTGCACGACCGCCTGCCGCCGGAGATGGTGTACGAGCGCGAACTGCTGATCTGCCGGCTCTAAACGCGACCCGGTTTGGGGTCTTCCGTTCACGGCACCGGTTAGCCGCGACGCGCGGCGGAGCGCTTCTCCCAACGCGCTCCGCCGCGCGTCGCGGCTAACCGGCGCGGCCGCCCTCACCATGCGAACATCGACAGCAGCCCCAGGACCATGAGCACGACGCCGGCCCAGTTGGTGAGTGCGTCCACCGCCCCGAGGACGACGGCGGCGGCGGCGGGACCGTGGGCGGTGAAGGCGGGATCGCTCCGGCCCTTATGTCCGGCCGCGACGCCGAGCACCAGGGCGGCCGGACCCAGGACCAAACCGGCGAACGGAATGAGGCCGAAGAGGCTCAGCCGGTAGGCCCGCAGGGCGGCGCGGTTGCTCTCCTCGGCGCGGGCGGCAGCGTCCGCATCCGACTCCTCGGACGCGGCCCGTTTCCGCGCCGGCTTGCGGGGAAACGCCTTGCTACAGTTGGCGCAGCGTTCGGCGTCGCGGGCGTTAACGGCGTGGCAGGCCGGGCAGCGCATGAGTTATCCTGGAGTGGTCGGCGGCCAGTGGACTGACCCCTTTCTATTCCCGCGTCCCCGGACGAAAAGCCTTCGTTCCTCTGTTCGGCGTCCGCGCCCCCGGCTACATCAGAAAGGTGGATGATGGATGGTGGATGGTGGATGGTGGATGGTGGATGGATGAAGAGGAGCCTTTGCTAGTTTGTCTTCTCCATCCACCATCCACCATCCACCAGGAGTTTGAGGCTGGAATGCGCTACCGTCCGACGTTCGAGGAATTTGTCGAGCTGTCCCGCCAGGCCAGCGTGGTGCCGGTCTACCGCCAGCTCATCGGCGACACGCTCACGCCCGTCAGCGCCTTTTGCAAGATCCAGGAAGGCGACTGGGCGTTCCTTTTCGAGAGCGTCGTCGGCGGCGAACGCCTCGGCCGCTACAGCTTCCTCGGGTCCGGGCCGTTCCTGCGCTTCCAGGCGTTCGGCAATCGCGTCGTCCTCCAGCCCGCGACCGGGCCGGCCGTCGAGTTGGAACACCCCGACCCGCTGCGGCTGCTCCAAGAAAAGCTGGCCGCCTACCGCGCCCCGCACCTGCCCGGCCTGCCGCGCTTCTCTGGCGGCGCCGTCGGCTACGCCGGTTATGACGCCGTGCGCTACGTCGAACGCCTGCCGAACCCGCCGCCCGACGACCGCGGTCTGCCCGACCTCTGCTTCGCCTTCTACGACCGTATGGTCATTTTCGACCACATCAACAAGACCATCGCGGCGGTGGCCCACGCCCATGTCCCAGGCGTCGGCGCGGACGATCTCCGGCGGGCCTACCAGATGGCCTGCGACCGCGTGGACCGGCTGGTGGAACGGCTGCAACAGGGCGTCGCCGACCTGCAGCTGACCGACGTGGCCCCGGTCGGCGAGGTGAGCCGGCCCTACCGCTCCAACTTCGAGCCGGCGGCCTTCGAGGCGGCCGTGGGCAAGTGCATCGAATACATCAAGGCCGGCGACGCCTTTCAGATCGTCCTCAGCCAGCGCTTGCAGACGGAAACGAAGGCCAGGCCGTTCGACATTTACCGGACGCTGCGCGTCGTCAACCCGAGTCCGTTTCTCTTTTACCTTAAAGTGGGTCCTCTTTGTCTGGTGGGCAGTTCGCCGGAGATCATGGTGCGGGTGGAGGGCGACAAGGTGACGATCCGCCCGCTGGCGGGCACCCGCCCGCGCGGCCGTACCGAGGAGGACGACGAGCGACTGGGCGCGGAGCTGATCGCCGACCCGAAGGAGCGGGCGGAGCACATCATGCTGGTGGACCTGGGTCGCAACGACGTGGGCCGGGTGGCGCGGTACGGCAGCGTGCAGCTGAGCGACGTGATGACGGTGGAGCGCTACAGCCACGTCATGCACCTGTGCAGCACGGTGACGGGGCGCTTGCGGCCGGGCCAGACGGCGTTCGACGCCTTGCGGTCGTGCCTGCCGGCGGGGACGCTGAGCGGCGCCCCGAAGGTGCGGGCGATGGAGATCATCGACGAGCTGGAGCCGCAGCGGCGCGGTCCCTATGGCGGCGCCGTCGGCTACGTCGATTTCAGCGGCAACATGGACACTTGCATCGCCCTGCGGACGATGGTGCTCAAGGGCCAGACCGCTTACCTCCAGGCCGGGGCCGGCATCGTGGCGGACAGCATCCCGGCCAACGAGCGCGAGGAGACGCTGAACAAGGCGCGCGGCCTGTTGCGGGCGCTGGAGATGGCGGAGATGCAGCTATAATGGCGTGATGTACGAGCTGGATCGCAAGCTGTGCGCGAGATAGGAGGAACGATGTTCACGCAGCTGCGCGTCGAGAATTTCAAGGCTTGGCAAGGCAACGGCCCGGCGAGCATCTTGTCGAGCAGGCCGTGCTCCCCCAGTCCGCTCAGGATGGGGCAGGCCGCCTGTCCCCGTAGCAAGGCCACCAGTTCCTCGCGCGGGTTGAGTTGGGATGTCGGCGTCTCCACTGCTGTCGAACTCGAACCATGCATCCGGCCCCGGGGTGAGGCGTCCGTACGTAGCGAGAAGTCCATCGACGCGGACGACGACATAGGAACTTCGATCATCGAAGCGGTCCCACGAGTCACCCGATGGGTATTCCTCGGGGAAGCACTCATACCGAAGCCGGTTCATCTCCGCGTCGAACGTCCGGGTGTGTAGCAGTTCCAGAACGGGCATGGCAATCCTCCCGCTTCGCCCACCTGGGGTGGACCGACCTGGGGCGTCCCCATTCAGAAGACCGCGCAGAAGTGATTATCAGCGGGAGGAAAGGAGGGCGCAAGGATGAAATGACAAAAAAGTGCGCCAGTTTGCCTTCCCTTCCGCGGCCCCTTCCGCTCATCTCCGCGCCCGTTCCCGCCCTGAAACCGGACGGCGTTCCGCCCACGCTAACGGCTTCGGAGTTATACTACTTTCGGCGCCCAAAACCCGACCCGCCGACTCCTGAGCGACGCCATGCCGACCCCTTGGTCCCGACCGGCCGTTTCCGCGACGTTGGCCGCCCTGGCGCTGATCGTCCCGGCGGCGGTCGGCCTTGCTGTCACGGCGCGTCGCGGCGACGGGAGTCGGCCCACCCCGCCGTCCGGGGACGCGCCGCCCGCACACGCCGAGACGCCGGACGCTCCGACCCTCCCGCCGGACGCCGGGCGCTTTTTCGAGGCGAAGGTCCGCCCGGTGCTTGCGGACGCCTGTCTGAGATGCCACGGGGCGCGGAAGGCGCGGGGCGGCCTTCGCCTCGATTCCCGCGCCGCCCTGCTGCGGGGCGGCAGCCGCGGCCCCGCCGTCGTCCCCGGCGACCCGGACGGGAGTCTGCTGGTGCGGGCGGTTCGCTACACCCATGAACAGGTGAAGATGCCTCCGGGCGAGCGGCTGCCGGACGCGACGGCGAACCTTCTCGCCGCCTGGGTCCGCGACGGGGCCGTGTGGCCGGAAGAGGCTTCCGCGACGGCGGCGAAAGGCGCGGACCCCCATTGGGCGTTCAATCCCGTGCCCGCGGTCGAGCCGCCGGCCGACCCGAGCGGCTGGTCGCGCGGCCCGGTGGATCGTTTCATCCGGGCGGGTTTGCGCGAGCACGGCCTGGAGCCGGCCGCCCCGGCCGACAAGGGAACGCTGCTCCGCCGCGTCACCTTCGACCTGACCGGCCTGCCGCCCACGCCGGAAGAGGTGGACGCCTTCCTCAAGGACGAGGCGCCGGACGCCTACGAAAAGGTGGTGGTCCGCCTGCTCGACAGCCCCCGTTACGGCGAGCGTTGGGGCCGCCACTGGCTCGACGTGGCTCGCTACGCCGACACCGGCGGCTTCGAGTCCGACCACCTCTATCCCAACGCCTGGCGCTACCGCGATTACGTCATCCGCTCCCTCAACGCCGACAAGCCGTTCGACCGCTTCCTCCAGGAACAGGTGGCGGGCGACGAGCTGTGGCCGGACGACCCCGACGCGGCCGCCGCCACCGGCCTCTACTGTGTCGGGCCGGCGCTGGAAGAGTCGGCCATGGTCTCAGGCCAGCTCGAAAACGAATGGCTGACCGACGCCGCCGACACGACCGGGGCGGCCTTCCTCGGCCTCACCGTCGGCTGCGCCCGCTGTCACGACCACAAATACGATCCGATTACGCAGAAAGACTACTACGCCCTACAGGCCGTCTTCGCCGCCAGCGACCGGCCCTATCCCGAAAAGGTGCGGCTGCTGCGCATCAAGGCGCTCAACGGGCTGCTGTCCGACGCGCCGGTCCCCGAAGCGCTGAAGGCGGACCCCCGATGCGACGTGCGAACCGAGGACGGGCCGGGGTTCCGGCTCTTTCACCGCGCCCGACCGATGGACGTGCATCTCTTGCGTCGCGGCGAATTGAGCAAATCCGGCGACGTGATGCGGCCCGCCGTTCCGGCGGCGTTGCTGTCGGGGGGGCACGGGCCGGACTTCGCGGAGGGGCCGCCGACGCGACGCCGGGCGATGCTGGCCCGCTGGCTCACATCGCCGGACAACCCACTGACGGCGCGGGTGCTGGTCAACCGCGTCTGGGGCTGGCACTTCGGCCAGGGGATCGTGCGCACGCCCAGCGACTTCGGCGCCCAGGGCGAAGCCCCGACGCACCCGGAATTGTTGGACTGGCTGGCGCGCGACGTGATGGACCACGGCTGGGACCTCAAGCACCTGCATCGAATCCTTATGCTCTCCAATACATACCGGATGGGGAGCGTCGCCGCCGGGCCGGGTTTTCGCACCGACCCGGAGGACCGTCTCTTGTGGCACTTCTCCCGCCGTCGCCTGGAGGGCGAGGCGATCCGCGACGGCCTGCTTGCCTGCGCGGGGACGTTGAACCCCAAGATGTTCGGCCCCGCCGTGGTCCCGCCGCTCGGCCGTGAGGAGCTGACGGGACTGTTCGACGCCTCCACGAAATGGCCCGTCACGCCGGACGCCGCCGAGCACACCCGGCGGAGCGTCTACTTGCTGGTGCGGCGCACCTTCACCTACCCGATGTTCGCCGCCTTCGACCCGCCGGAGGTCATGACGAGCTGTCCGCGCCGGCTGGAAACGACCGTCCCCACGCAGGCGCTGACGCTGCTCAACAGCCCGCTGGCGCGCGAGCAGGCCGCCGCCTTCGCGCGCCGGCTGCTCAAGGAGTGCGGAAACGACCAGGAAAAGCAGACGGCCCGCGCCTGGCTGTTTGCCTTCGGCCGCCCCATCCGGCCGACCGAGACGGAGCGCGCCCTGCGTTTCTTGCGGGAGCGAACCGCCGCCCTGCCGTCGCGGGAGGCGGCGCTGGCGGAGTTGTGTCTGGCGTTGTTCAACGCCAACGAGTTCATTACCATCGATTGAGGATGGGTCATGTTGCTTTCCCGGCGCGAGATGCTGCGACAGGCGGGGTTCGGCTTCGGCGCCTGGGCGCTGCTGGACCTACTCGACCGCGACGGCGCCCGCGCCGCCCCTGCCGATAACCCGCTGGCCCCCAAGGCGCCGCCGCTGACGGCGCACGCCAAGCGCGTGATCTTCCTGTTCATGCAGGGCGGGCCGAGTCACATCGACACGTTCGATCCCAAACCGCTGCTTACCAGGCTGCACGGCCAACCGCTGCCGCCCGGCGCCGTCAAGGGATTGCAGCTTCAATTCACCAAGACGGACGCCTCGATCCTCGGGTCGCCGCAGACGTTCACGAAGTGCGGCCGATCGGGCCTCGAAATCGCGGACACGTATCCCCACCTTCAGACCTGCGCCGACGATCTGGCGGTCGTCCGCTCCTGCTATCACGACTCGTTCAACCACGCCCCGGCCCAGTACATGCTCAATACCGGTTCGTCGCGGATGGGCCGGCCGTGCCTCGGATCGTGGACGACGTACGGACTCGGCAGCGAGTCGGAGGACCTCCCGGCCTTCGTGGTCATGGCCACGACCGACTCCGTGAAGGGCGGGCCGCCGGTCTACGGCCACGGCTTCCTGCCCGGCGCCTACCAGCCCACGGTGCTGCGCAACGCCGATCCGCCCATCCTCTATCTGGATTCTCCCACGCCCGGCGACGGCCGACGCGACGTGCTCGACATGGTGCAGTGGCTCAACCGCGAACACGAGGCGGCCCGCGGCGCGGACGTGGACGACCTGTCCTCGCGCATCGCCTCCTACGAGCTGGCCTATCGGATGCAGGGCGCCGTGCCGGAGGCGGTGGACCTCGGCGGGGAGCCGGAGACAATCAAGACCCTCTACGGGCTGGACGACCCCGTTTCGGCGCGGTTCGGGACGGACTGCCTGCTGGCCCGGCGGCTGGTGGAGCGCGGCGTTCGCTTCGTGCAGGTGTTCACCGGCGGCTCCGGGGTGGACGACTGGGACGCCGCCCACGCGGACAACGACAAAACCCATCGGGAAATGGCGCGACGGATCGATAAGCCGACGGCGGGCCTGCTGAAGGACCTGAAGCAGCGGGGCCTATTGGACGAGACGCTGGTGATCTGGGGCGGCGAGTTCGGCCGGACGCCGGTGGCGGACGGCCGTTACCCCGACAAGAAGGCGGGCCGCGACCACAATCCTTACGGCTTCACGACCTGGCTGGCCGGCGGCGGCGTCAAGGGCGGCAAAGTCATCGGCGCCACGGACGAGTTCGGCTTGCGCGCCGTCACCGACCCGGTTCACGTCAACGACCTGCACGCCACGATCCTGAGGCTGCTCGGCCTGGACCACCGGAAGCTGACGTATCTGTTTCAGGGCCGCGACATGCGGCTAACCGACGTGGGCGGCGATGGGGGGTTCGCGGATCGCTTATTGAGATGAAAAAGACCCCTCCCGGATTCGAACCGGGGATGGCGGATTTGCAATCCGCCGACGCGACGACGCAACCTATTGTCAGCACAGACACTTCGGAAAACGCCTCCCGCGACTTGGCGTTTTGCTTGGCGCTTCTGACCCGAAAATCCCCCGACCTGGCGCTGCTGGTGGAGCGCTGGGACGCGCTCCCCGAGGCACTGCGCGCCGGCATCATGGCGATGGTGAAGGTGGCGCACGGGGCCGCGCCCCACCCCCCCCCCCTGGCATCGTCCCCCAACGACCCCCATCGACCCCCACCCCTCGACAACACCGCGAACCGGAGGCCGACGCGATGACGCCGATGGGGCGGACGCTGGCGCTCGTGCGGGCCGAGGGCTACGTCTG
>Ga0182024_10006807_pt1 | contig 24914 bp, 17 predicted proteins | sample P32metaG_FD_120480 | JGI IMG/M metagenome (GOLD analysis project Ga0182024, IMG submission 120480) | Permafrost microbial communities from Stordalen Mire, Sweden - P3-2 metaG (Illumina Assembly) | ecosystem: Environmental > Terrestrial > Soil > Wetlands > Permafrost | place: Sweden: Stordalen...
CATCATTAACATCCTCTTGCCCGACGAAGTGCAAGGGGACATTTATCGCCAATCGATTCGCCCCAACCTCGTGCCCGGCAACATTCTGATGTGTTCGCACGGTTTCAACGTTCACTTTGGCCAGGTCGAAGCACCGCCAGGGGTCGACATCGTGCTGGTCGCTCCGAAAGGCCCTGGGCATTTGGTGCGCAGCGAATTCGAAAAAGGTGGCGGCGTCCCCTGCCTCATCGCGCTGAGTCCCGGCGCTAGTGAAGAATCGCGCCGCATCGGCCTGGCGTATGCCAAGGGGATCGGTGGTGCCCGGGCGGGAATCATTGAAACCACTTTTGCCGAAGAAACCGAAACCGATTTGTTCGGCGAACAAGTCATTCTCTGCGGCGGCGTGAGCGCCCTGGTCAAGGCAGGATTCGAAACACTGGTCGAGGCAGGTTACCAGCCGGAAATGGCCTATTTCGAATGCCTGCACGAACTGAAGCTGATCGTCGACCTGTTCTATCAGGGGGGGCTCAACTACATGCGCTACAGCGTGTCGAATACCGCCGAATACGGCGATTACACGCGCGGCCCGCGCATCGTGACCGACGAAACCCGGGCGGAAATGAAACGCATTTTGGAGGAGATCCAGTCGGGCCAGTTCGCCCGCGAGTGGATCCTGGAAAACAAGGCCAACGCCCCCGCGTTCAAGGCCACGCGCCGCCGCGAACGGCAGCATCCACTGGAAGAGGTGGGCCGGCGGTTGCGGCGGCTGATGCCTTGGATCAAAGCCAAAGAAGTTTGAATCGGATGCCCACGGGTGCTTAAACTGGGAGTATGCACATGACCGTCTCGTCGACCGAAGCGGCTGCCCGTCAATTGTTCAGCGAGCTGAAACCAGGCGATCGGATCGAGTTGGTCCATGAAGTAAAGGTGGGACTGAAACGGTGGTCGACGCGCACCGCCGGCACGGTTGTCCGCACCGAACGCCGCCGGCACGGTTTGCATTTTCGCCGTAGCATCGACGACAAAGTGTTTAGCGATCTAATCTTGCTTGAGGTCGGCGATGGGTCGCTGACGACCGTCACGATCGACGAGTACACAGAGTTGAGACGCCTTTGAGCGAGAGAGTGCAGACGCGCCCCAGTGAGTTTGCCGAATTCATCCAGCCCGCATCCGCTCCACTCCCAGCACCAACGGGCCTTCGAGGCCAACCGATTCGTCTACCCGGTTCTTAGCCGCCGCAGCCGTGGAATTTCGGTCGGCGTGAATCTGAATCCCGATAAGATCTGCAATTTCGATTGCATCTATTGCCAGGTCGATCGCACGCGCCAAGCCGAAACGACATTCGTCGAATTCGAGCAACTTTTTGCCGAACTCGATGCCACCTTGGACCTGGTGACGTCGGGGGCCATTTTCGAAACCGAGAAATTCCGGCACACCCCCGCCCCTTTGCGCCGGCTGAACGATATCGCCTTCAGCGGCGATGGCGAGCCGACGACGTATCGGAATTTCGACGAAATCGTCGCCCGCGCCGCCGACGTGAAGCGCCGCCACGGTCTTTGCGACGTGAAGCTGGTGTTGATTACCAACGCCAGCATGTTCCATCGCGAGCACGTCGTGCGTGGGCTGGCCACGCTCGACGCCAATCAGGGCGAAATCTGGGCCAAACTGGAAACCGGCACCGAAGAGTATTACCGCCTCATCGAGCGCACTCCCATCCCCTTCCGGCAGATTCTCGACAACATCACGGCCGCCGCCCGCGTCCGTCCGCTGGTGATCCAGTCCCTGTTCATGCGTGTCGAGGGACAATCGCCGCCCCCCGCCGAACTGGTCGCCTTTTGCGATCGCCTCGGCGAAATCGTGGCCGCCGGCGGTCAAATCAAGCTGGTGCAGGTTTACACCACGGCCCGCCGCCCGGCGGAAAGTTATGTCACGCCTTTGCCGGACGATGAAGTTGAGGCGATTGCCCGGCTGGTGACTCTCCGTACGGGTTTGGCCACGGCGACCTTTTTCGGCGCCAGTCCATAATCGCCGGGTCACTCGCTGGGTAGGGTGACGACGTTGAACCAAAACTGATCGATCACCTGGACGGAATGGAAAAACTGATCGAGATCGACCGGCTTCGTAATGTAGGCATTGGCATTCAGACGATAAGCTGCGGCCACGTCTTCCGAGTCGTGCGACGTTGTCAGGACGAGCACGATCAGACTTTTGAGCATCGCGTCGGCGCGAATCTCCTCCAGCACTTCTCGACCGCTCTTGCGGGGCAGATTGAGATCGAGCAGCACCAGGTCGGGCCGCCGCACGTGACCAAAATTTCCTTGGCGGCGCAAAAACTGAATCGCCAACTCCCCGTCCTCGACCACGTGCAAATGATTGGGCACTCGGCTCGAGGCAAGCGCATGTCGGGTCAGCCCGGCATCGGTCGGACTATCCTCGACCAGCAGGATCTCGACCGGACGCCCCAGTTCGACCGCGTTAGCACTCATGGTCCGTTTCCTTCATCGGCAGCGTGAAATAGAACGTGCTTCCCTGTCCCGGGCTCGACCGCATCCAAATCCGTCCGCCATGGCGCTCGACGATTTTTTTGCAAATCGCCAGACCGATTCCCGTGCCCGGATATTCGCGGCGCGTGTGCAGCCGTTGGAAGATGGCAAAAATGCGGTCGGCAAACCGGGACTCGATGCCGATGCCATTATCCGCGACGGAGAATACCCAATGATCCCCCTCGACTTCGGCGGCCACGCGAATGCGCGGCGGACTGTTGTGCCGAAACTTAATGGCGTTGCTGAGGAGGTTCTGGAATAGTTGCTCGAGTTGCGAACGATCGGCCGGCAGAGTCGGTAAAGCGGAACGCGTGATCTCGGCTCCGCTCTCGGCGATCGCGGCTTTCAGATTGACGAGTGCCTGCTCGAAGACCGCGTTGCAGTCGGTCGGCTCGAACGGCTTGCCGCGCGTGCCGACGCGCGAATAGCAAAGCAGGTCTTCGATCAACCGCTGCATACGTGTCGCGCCATCGACGGCGAAAGCGATAAACTCGTCGGCGTCGCTATCGAGCCGGCCGGCATAGCGACGCTGCAAAAGTTGACAATAGCCGGCGATCGCCCGCAGCGGTTCTTGCAGATCGTGCGAGGCGACGTAGGCGAACTGCTCGAGCTCGGCGTTGGAGCGAGCCAGTTCGGTCGCCGTGCGGCGGACGGCGTCTTCGGCGGTGCGGCGCTGGGTGACGTCGCGCGTGATCATGGCGAAACCACGCAGTTCGCTCTGTTCGTTGTGTAATGCCGTAATCACGACGCTGGCCCAGTAGCGATCGCCGTTTTTCCGGACCCGAATTCCTTCCTCGGCCCAGCGTCCCTCGGCCACCGCGACCGCCAGGTCTTCGGCGGGCTTACCGGCCGCGGCATCCTCGGGAAGATAAAAACAGGCGAAATGTTGACCAATGATTTCCTCGGCCGAGTAGCCGTGAATTCGCTCGGCGCCCGGATTCCAACTGCGCACGAAGCCCTGAGCGTCGACCCGGAGAATAGCGTGGTCCTTCACCCCTTCCACCAGCAGGCGGAAGCGTTCCTCCCCTTCACGCAGCAGCCTTTCGGCCTCTTTGCGCTGGGTAATGTCGTGCAGGAATGCGCAAAAAAAGTAGTCGCCGCCGGCCCGTACGGCCGAAACGGTTACTTCGACCGGAAACTCGTGTCCGGCGCGATGCAGGCCGATCATCTCCAACCGTTGGTTCAGCACGGGCCCATAACCGGTATCCAGAAACTGCTGGACTCCCTTGCGTTGGCTGTCGCGAAAGCGTTCGGGCAGAATGAGTTCGGGCAGCGATCGGCCGACGGCTTCCTCGCGCGACCAGCCAAAGGTGAATTCCGCCTGATGGTTCCAGTCGGTAATGACGCTGTCTCGGTCGATGCCGACGAACGCCTCGTGGGCGGCTTCCAACGTCGCCCGAATGCGGCGCTGGCCCGCGTGCAATGCTTCTTCCGCTGCGCGGCGAATGACGATTTCTTGCGCCAGTTCGGCGTTGGTTCGAGCCAGCGCGCGTGTCCTCTCGATGACGCGAGTTTCCAGCGAATCGCGCGACTCGCCCAGCCGCTCGATCATGGTGTTGAAAGCCGTCGCCAGAACTCCTAACTCGTCGAGTCCGGCCGTCGGCACGCGCACCGACAGCTCGCCGCTGGCCGCTCGCGTCGCCTGCAGCGTCAGTTGCCGAATGGGCTTGGTCAGGTGGCGGGCCACCGCGTAAGAGCCGGCGATGCCGACGACGATCAATCCCGCCTGAATGGCGAAGAACATATTACGAAACTTATCGATCGGAGCGAACGCTTCCTCGGCGTCTATTTTGGCGACCAGACCCCAATCGTCGGGACCATCGTGATCAAGATCGATCGGCATGTAGAACATCAGCACCGATTTGCCTTGAAAGTTGCTTGCTTTGAACTCTTTTTTGCCGTTCAGCGCCTTCGCCATGACCTGCGCCTCGGCCAATGGGATGGTCCCCCGGCTTTCACCCCGCGGAGTTCGCAAATAGATTGCACGATCGCCCGCGCGGCTGGCGACCAACAGTTCGCCGGTCTTGCCCAAGCCGGAGTCGCCTTCGAGCATGGCGGCGAGCGGGCGGACGTCAAGCAGCACCAGTAGCACGCCCATCAGCTCTCCGCTGTCATCGACCATCTTGGTCGACAATTTCAGGTGGATCGTCTCATCCGCGGACGACGAGGCCAAATAACTTTTTTCGCGGCCGTGAACGAATTCGGGGGTGCCGGCCACGCTTTTGCCAACGCGTAGCGGGTCAGTGGAGGTGATGATCTGGCCCTCTGAGTCAGCGATTGATATCTCGAGGAACGTGGGAGGGCCCCCCTGCTCCGGGGCAGTAGCTTCTAGCGAGCTGGCGAGCAACCGTTGGCTGGTCGCCAAGAAATCGTTCTCCTCGCCGGCCAAATGTTTTTCGACGACACTCCGCAAGAATGTCCGCCTGGCAACCATCAACCCGAGTTGCCGCTGTCCCTCAAGATAGTCCAGCAGCAGATCTCGATGGCTAGTGGCCGCCTGTTTCAACCGGGCATGTACCCCGCTTTTCAGGGCCTCGCGGGCGTCGTTATAGACCGCCAAACTGAGTGCGGCCGACGTGATTACCACGATCAGAGCAGTGTAAATCGCGAGTTTGGCCGCCAGGGGCAGGCGGGTGCGCGGGACCACCGTTTCCGGCTCCACGGCCGGTAGGTCTGGGGCAGTGCGATCGGGGGCGGCCAAAGACATTCAAATGGGGCTCCGCGGTTTGTCCGAAAACGTGCCGCTCGGTATTATTTAGTATAGACGTTCAGGACGTCGCCCACGCATGCTTCGATGGAATTTGCACCTTTTTGCGCCCCGACGACTTTGAGCGAACAGCGAGGGTAAACGCCATGATGATGCAAGAAACGATCGGCCGCCCGATGGAAATCCTCTTGATCGAGGATAACCTTTCGGATGCTCGGTTGGCGATCGAATCGTTGCGTGACGGTCAGATCAAACACCGACTGACCCTGATTTGCGACGGCGAAGAGGCTGTCGAGTTTTTGAGCCGTGAAGGCCGTTTTGTCCGTGCCCCCCGTCCGGACCTGATTTTGCTCGATTTGGAACTGCCCAAAAAAGGGGGGCGCGAACTTCTCGACGAGATCAAGCACGACGAACTACTCCGCAGCATTCCCGTGGTCGTGCTGACGGCCTCGCGAATCCACGAGGAGATTCTTCGTGCCGAACATCTCCAAGTCGAAAGCTACATTACCAAACCGGTAGCGCTGGAGAAGTTTTTAAAAGTCGTTCGTGACCTGCGCCAATTCTGGCTTGCCGACATGATTGTGCCGTCGGCCTGAACAACTCGAATTTTTTCGCGCTCGATTGGTCGCGATTCCGCCGAGTTCTGGCATAGGCCAGGTATCGGCGAAACGATCGCGGTGGCTCGTTGTCTCGTCCAGATTCTTTGACGCCCCGCTCAAAATCTACGTCTGGCTTTCCGGCCGTTGGCTGGCGCTTGGCGAAGTAACGCAGCCGCCGTCGCTGGGAGTAGGGCAGGCGCAATCCCCTTCGGTCTCGATTTGGATGGTGACGTGATCGAGTCCGAACTTCTCATACAGGATTTCACGAATCGCCCGCAGGGCGGCGGGTGGCGATTGCTGGTCGGTGACGATCACGTGCGCTGAAAGGGAAACCATCCCGCTGGTGATCGTCCACGCATGCAGATCGTGAACTTCACGCACGCCCGGACCGCCAGCCAACGCGGCACGCACCGCTTCGATGTCCAAATGTGTGGGCGTGCTTTCCATCAAAATGGCAACCGCCTCTTTGATCAGTGCCCAGGACGAATAGATTACCAGCATTGAAATCAGAATCGAGGCGACCGGGTCGGCCCACTCCCAGCCGAAGGCCCAAATCAATCCGCCTGCCCCGGCCGCGGCCAATGTTCCGACGGCGTCGGTCATCATGTGCAGCCATGCGCCATGCACGTTGAGGTTTTCCGATTTTCCGCCGTGCAATAACGCCATTCCCAGCAGGCTGACGATCAGGCTTCCGAAGGCAATCACCATCATCCAGCCCCCTTCGACCGGGTGAGGGTCGGAAAATCGCATGATTGCCTGGACGAAGATCACAATCGAAATCGCGATCAGCGTCGTCCCGTTGGCCAATGCCGCCAGGATTTCCGCTCGGCGGTATCCGTAACTGTGCTCGGGCGTCGGCGGGCGTTCGGCAATCCAGGCGGCAAACAGACTCAGTCCCAAGGCGGCGGCGTCCGAGAACATATGCGCCGCGTCGGCCCACAGGGCCAACGAGTCGGCCAACCAGCTACCAACAATCTCGCCCACTGCGGAAACGAGCGCCAATGCAAGCACGATGGCGAGCCGGCTGCGGTGAGCTCCGTGGCCGTGGTGGTGGCTATGTGCGTCACCGGCATGATGATGGTGCCCCATCGTGTGCTCTCAACGGGTGGAACGGAAGTAAAACCGCCAAACGATGTTTTCTTACCGGCCGGGCGAAACGGCTGGAGTCGCTGGCGGCAAAAAGTCAGTCGTAAAGGCTCGTCGCGGATCGACCGCACCGGCCGTCAGTTGACCGCTCTCCACGAGTTGGCTTTCGAGCGTCTGCCAGCGCTCGAGTGTCATGCGGCCAATCCCCTCCTTGGCTGCGTCATCGGCGACGATCAGCGGTGCGATTTCACGGGCACCAAAGGCCAACGCTTCGAGATCGATACCGACATGGTTGCGCTCTTGGATCAGCCGGTTGGTCGGCTCGGGATCGACCAGGTAATCTTGCCAGCCGCTCACGCACGCCTCGACCATGCGGCGTACGACGTCCGGCTGTGCGGCCACGATCTTCTCGGTGGTAAATAGCAAACTCGTGTACGGATTGAAGCCGAGTTCCGAAACCAGCAGCACCCGGGGGTCGGCTCCGTGTTGGCGGGCGATAAAAGGTTCGCTGAAAGTGTAAGCCTGTTGTACGTACCGGGGGTCCAACAGAAACGCCTGCACGTTGCCGGAATAGTTGACGATCCGCACTCCGGGAAGCGGCAACTTCCAGCGCAAAAAAGTGGCGAAGGCCGCGCCAGGGGTCATGGCCAGCGTGACATCACGCAGTTGGTCGAAGCTCTCGATTCCCGACCCCTTGTGCACCAAAAGACAGCGCGGACTGTTTTGCAGCGGCGCCATCAGCGCCACGACCTCCGCGTTTTGCGCCCGGGCGAACAGAATATTGTCGGCGTTTGCGATGCCGAAGTCGGCCCGACCGGTGGCCACTTGCTCCAGCATATGCGCGCTGGTTCCGCCGGATTGGATCGTGACTTCGAACCCAGCCTCGGCGTACAAGCCTCGCACCTGGGCGGCGAAATACCCGCCATGCTCCGATTCGGGAAACCAGTTCAACGCTAGAGTCAATTGGGTGGCCGGCTGTGGCGTTTGAGCCGGGGACGTCCCCCGCGATTCAACCTCTCCGGCAGCGGGGAGCGTGTCGGAGGGCGAGTCTCGGCGCGCGGCGGATGGATCGCAGCCGGCAAACACCGCGCCGAGCAGCATCGCACCGCCGATCAGCATGCTCCAGGCCGTTGCGCCAGCGGTATACGCCCCGCGCTCTTTCCATCGCTCGTTTGGCATGACTACTCTCTCTCCACTGTTTCAGTTAGCCCCGAGGGCATCGCCGGCCGATCCGGGAGCGTGCCACCGCCGAAGAATCCAATCGCCGACAAGGCTGACGGCCGCGAAAATCACAACGCCCAGCAGCATGGAGGCCAGCGTGGCTGCGAACAGAAAATCGGTTTCCATTTGATTCGAAGCGAAAATAATCAGATATCCCAACCCGTAATAACCGTCACCGTAGCCGGCCGTAAACTCCCCCACAATGGCGCCGATCACCGACAGACCACAGGAAATCTTGGCACCGGCGATCAGGTAGGGAATGGAATTGGGGAGTTGCAATTTGAGCAGTACCTGCCTCCGCGAGGCGCTGGACATGGCGAACAGCTCGACCAGGTTGCGATCCAGGTCGAGCAGTCCCGCCGTGGCGTTGGTGATGATGGGAAACAGGCTGATAATGAAGGCCACCACCACGACGCTCCGGAATTCGTGCCCAAACCAAAGGATCACCAACGGTGCCAAGGCCACGCTGGGCACCGTCTGCAAAAAAATCGCGTACGGATAAACGCTACGTCGGACGATCGCCGACTGTGAGAACGCGACCGCTACCACCATTCCCACCGCCAGGCTCGTGGCCAATCCCGCGAGCGCGGCTGCCGCCGTTGTCCCGGTTGCCTGCAAAAGCTCCCACCGGTGCAGCCAGGCCGCTTGAGCGACCCGCACGGGCGCCGGAAGGATGAAACTTCGCACGTTGCCGACCGCAATCGCGATTTGCCAAATCGCCACCAGCAGCACGAACAGCGCCACCGGCGGAAACGCCATGATCACGACTCGCCCCAGACGATTTTTCATCGACTGGCCTCGCGCAGATGTGCGGCGATCTCGCCGGTCAGACGGGCGAAATCGGCCTGGGCGCGCAGTTCGCTCCCGCGCGGAAATGGAAATGGAATCGGCACGTCGGCCACGACACGTCCCGGCCGCCGGCTCAGCACCAGCACGCGCTGGCTCAAAAAAATCGCCTCGGCAATATTGTGGGTCACAAAGATGCCGGTCCAGTGCCGCGACTCCCAAAGCGAGAGCAATTCCTCGTTGAGCGTCTGTCGAGTAATGTCGTCAAGCGCCGCGAAAGGTTCATCCATCAGCAACAATGCCGGATCGGTCACCAGGGCGCGGGCCAGCGAGACGCGCATCCGCATGCCACCCGACAGTTCGGCCGGATAGCTGCCGGCGAAATCGGCCAGCCCCACCAGCTCGATCGCTTGACGGATGCGAGCTTCCCACCCACGGCGATCGTCGCCGACCAATTCCAATGGCAGCGCAATGTTGTGATAGACATCGCGCCAGGGAAGCAGCGTCGGGTCCTGAAAGACGAATGACATCCGCGTTGCCTCCCGGCGTGCTTGCACCGGTTCCAGCCCCGCGACGGTCAGCCTCCCTCGGCTGGGACGCAGAAGCCCGGCGATCGAGCGCAACAGGGTCGATTTACCGCAACCGGATGGTCCGACCAGGGCCACGAACTCGCCGGCCCGGAGGCTGAAGTTGACCCCTTCCACGGCTCGCAAACCGTCGCGGTAAGTCACGTCGACGGCAGCGATTTCGACCAGCGGGGTCGCGGTGGGAGTCGTGAAAAGCTCGGTAGACATGAATCGACGCCCGAAAGACCCCAATTGCGTTAGGTCGTGGCCGCAAACACGGAACCGAGACCACGCTGCCAACCCGTTCAATCCTCAAAAACAGCCCAATGAGTCGCGTCCGGGCTGCTCGGAAGTATACGGCGTCGAATCGTTTGGGGCGACCGTACCCCGGGAGGTCGGGGGGCTATCCGAGGGCGTTCGACGTTGCCCAATGCAGACAAAAAGGTAAAAATGAATAGGGAATGTCTGTGCGAAGCACGCCGGGTGGTCTTTGCCAGCCCTGCGAGCAACATTGATCGAGGTGGTTGGATATGACTGGCTGGATCGAAAGAGTCCTGGTGCCACCGCGCGATGATCACCGCCGCGGCTCGATTTTCTCGGATGCGGCACGCTCGGTGACGCGGGCCGTCGCGACGACGTGCATCGCATTGCTGGTGATCGGACTGCTCGCGGTGACCGGCTGTAGTCATCCCGTGGCCGCGACGCCCATGCAACAAGCCCTTGCCGATTTTGATGCCGAACGCTGGGACGCGGCAATCGCCGCCTGCGATAAAGCAATTGCTCTGGATCCGGAAAACGCGGCGGCCTATTTATTGCGCGGCCGCGCCCAGCACCTCGCGGGCCGGTTGGATCGGGCGGTTGCCGATTTGACCGACGCCATTCGTCTCAATCCGCAAGATCCTGAGGCCTACTACCAGCGCGCAAACGCCTATCGAGCCTTGGGCCAAACGGCGCTCAAGGACGCGGATAACATGAGCGCGCGGCAGATCGACCCCAACTACACCTACCAATTTCAGACGGACGGACCGTTGGCGATGGATCCAGCGGTCATCAAAGGCGAGCCGGAGAGCGCGTCGAAGAAGAAGGTTGCAGTTGAGGAATCCGACGACTTGGAGCTGGATTCGTCAACCGATGCGCCACCGAAACGCAGCATCGTCGAGGATATGTTTGGAATGCCGCCGGACCTCCTCGACCGAGATCGTTTGACGCCTCCTCCGACTCAGCCGCGCGAATCGACCACTCGCGGCTGGGCTTCGCCAACGGAACCGGAACCACGCGCGGGAGCGAACCGTGGGCTCGCCGGTCCAGGCCTGGGTGGTGGGAATGTGAATACTTCGAAACCGGCTCGCGGGCAAAGTGCAACCGATCGCATGGCGCCATTGCCGGCCGCGCGTGAAGGTTTGGCGGGTGGAAATGAACTTCCCCCGGGAGACGAGCGCCGTGGACAACCGGCCGCGACCCGGCAGCGCGGTTTTGTCGAGAATCGCAATTTGCATCCCTATGGTCCCAGTTCAATGCGTCCGACCGGCGTGAAGGATCCCTCGGCCTTCTTTGTCGATCCCAAAACTGGGCTTCCAACCGGCCAGGGGCGCGCTGCCACCGTCGGCACACCGTATGTCGCTCCCAACCCCTACGCGCCCGTGGGCCAGGTTCCAGGCGTTGGCGCCTCGCGCCCGGCAACTCCCCCCCGCCCTCTTTTCCAACCCCCGCCGGGCAACCGCTACGACGGCGGCCGTGGATACGGGAATTAATCGAACGCGCCGGTCGCGAGCGCCTGTCCGTCTAGCGCCTAGGAACTCATCTGGGCAAATGGTCGGCGGTTCCTTACCCTACCAGGATGGATCCTACCCCGATTTCAACGGACAATCTCTCCGCCCGCCACGTTGCTGCTGACCCCGTCTCGGCCGGTTCGCCCGCGATTTCGGCGTCGCGATTGAGCGGTCTGGGCTCGCGCGCCGGACCATGGTGCTCGCCATTTGCGATGAGTTTGCTCGGCGCCGGTTTGTTGTGGGCCGCACTTCCGCCACTCGATCTTTGGCCGCTGGCCTGGCTGGCTCCGGTGCCCTGGATTGCACTCGCCGAGCGGCGCCATCTGGCGGGCCGCCGTCCCTATCTGCAGATCTGGCTGGCAGGCTTTGGTTTTTGGCTGGCGGCTATTTACTGGTTGCTGCTGCCTCACTGGGCGACATCGTTGGGTTGGCTGGCGCTGTCGTTTTATTTGGCACTTTATCTCCCGGCCTTGATCGGCCTCGTCCGAGTTGCCGTTCATGACCTGCGCCTGCCGGTGCTTCTGGCCGCTCCGCTCGTCTACCTGGGCCTGGATATAGCCCGCGGTCATTTAATGACGGGTTTCGCGATGACCGGACTCGGTCACTCGCAATATCGTTGGACCGCGCTAGCCCAGATCGCCGACCTTGCAGGCGTTGGCGGGGTGAGCGCGGTGATCGTGTTGGTCGCGGCGGCCTTGGCGCGGACGCTCCCTGCCGAGGGACGCAAATTCGCCTGGTGGCCGCTCGTGCCCGGCGTTGCGGTGCTGGGACTGTGCCTGGGCTATGGCCATTGGCGGCTGGCTCAGCAGCCAACCCGCCCGGGCCCAAAAGTGGCTCTGATCCAGGGTTCCATCGACATCACGATGAAGATGGACGAACGCCTGCGAGATCAGATTCTCAAACAGTATGCCGATCTCACCCGCGACGCGATCGCCCTCGACCACGACTTGGATCTGATTGTCTGGCCGGAGACGATGTTTCGCGCTCCCTGGTTTATTTTCGAGGGGGATTGCCAGCCGCCGGCCGCCTGGGGTGTCACCGCTCGCGAGGCCGAAGATTTCAGCCGCGGCGCCGTGCGTTATTGGACCGGTTCGTTTGGCACGCCGATCCTATTGGGCATCGACACGATGCAAACCACCCCCTCCGAAACCTTTCACTACAACTCGGCATTCTATTTCGATCGGCAGTCACAGCCAAAAGAGCGTTACGATAAAGTCCATCGGGTAATGTTCGGCGAATATGTTCCGTTTGCCGATTGGTTCCCCTGGCTGTATGGACTGACGCCACTGCCCGGTGGACTCAACGCCGGTGTCGGGCCCGTCGCGATCCAAACGACGACGCCTGCCGGTCCGGTTTGCTTCGCCCCCAACATCTGTTTTGAAAGTACGCTGTCGCACCTCATTCGCGGGCAGGTGGAAACGCTCCGGCGAGAAGGAGCCGAACCCGACGTGCTCGTGAATTTGACGAACGACGGCTGGTTTTGGGGATCGAGCGAACTCGAAATGCATCTGGCCTGCGGCGTGTTCCGGGCGATCGAATGCCGTAAACCATTCCTGATCGCCGCCAACACCGGAATCTCGGCCTGGATCGACTCGCAAGGGCATGTGGTGGCCCAAAGCCCAAAGCGTGCCACCGACGTCATCATCGCCAACCCAGGGCTCGACGGCCGCCGCAGTCCCTACCTGGTGGTTGGCGACTGGCCCGCCGGGTTTTGCCTGCTCTTCTGCGTCGCCTTGGCCTGGATCGGTTGGCGCCGGCGCGAGCGGCCCTGAGAGTGCCCGGAACCAGTAAACGCCCGACTCTACGGCACCAGTTCGGCCGGACGAGGCGTCGTCGTCGGCTCGACCTTGGCGGCCGGTGCGTCAGCTTGCTGCGCCGCGCGAGCCGCCGGGGCAGGCGTGGTCGCGCCGGCTGCAGCCGGAACCGGTGACCCGGTCGCCGGCGCTTTGGCGTCAGCCGGTCGATACGAAGAGTCCTTCGCGGCGGCCGGTTTGCCGGCGGGGCCCGCGCCTCCGCGTCCCGACCATTGCTCCCACTTCCGCAGCGCCGCCTTACGTGTCAGCTTGTCGGCAAAGGCGATCGCTCCACCCTGAGGCAGCGTTTGGAAATTGAGTTGGACGTGATCCAAACCGTAATCCTTGAGTTCCTGGCCGGAAAGATGAATGAGCACCGCCAGGGCAACGTCGCGAATTTGCGGCTGCCGCTCATCGTTGCCTTGCTGCGGCGCACAAAAATCGTTGTCTTTCAGCAGCGGCTCGACCAGTCCGATGTGCGTGTGGTTGCCGAAGCGGCCAACCGTCAACAGCGCGTCGTGCCGAACGGCCGGCGGCTGCCCGCGTCCATCGTTGGCAAGCAGCTTCACCGCCAAGTCGAGCCCTTCCTTCAGATCGAAAGTGAACGCCAACGAAAGGTTGTCGCGGGCCAAGGCGGAACTGCTGTTGTGAACGATCCACGCGCCGAGCATCTTCTTCAGAATTCCCGATTCCAGGTTGGCGCTCAGATTGCGTTGAAACGTCGATTGCTTGATCAGGGCAGAGAGTTGCATCGCATCCTGGTCGCTCACCGTCACTCCCTCGGCGGCACTCACCATCAGCAAACTGCAAACAGTGCCCAACGAAATCGTCGGTGGCCCGGTTCCGTCGCGCGCGGGGAATTGGATTGATTGGCGGATTGACTGGATTCGCATCACAAATAGTTCGCCGGCCAACTTGGGATTGGTGTCGAGTGCTTCCAGCATCGCCGGCTCGGAGCGTTGCATTTCGACGAATAACATCCGGCTGATCTTTTCTTGGCCAAAGACTTGACTGAACCGTCCCCAGCAAGGGAGGGTGTGTTGCTGCCGGCCTTCCAGATCGTTGGTAAAAGCCTCGAGCCGAAGGTGAAAGTCGGCCTCGACGACCTGGGCTAGCACTTGCCCGGCGCGCGAGCGAACCTCCGCGTCATCGTCCTCCAGCGCTTGGGTCAGAAGCGGTTGGGTAATAATTCCCAACTCGATCAATCGTTTCGTAGCACGTTGTCGAACGGTGTAGGTCGGATCGCCCAATTGGCGGACGAGCGCGCTGATCTCGCGAGATTCGGCGGTTTCCTTCTGATCCGATGGGCCGGAAGGAGCGGCCGGTTCCCCTGCGACTGCGCTGCGAGCCTCATCGCCCCTGCCGGCCGGCCCTTCGGCCCCGTTTGCCCATTGGGCCAGCGGCAAGACGACCGCGATGATGACGCCCACGACCAAAAGAACAATTGGCAGCATTGCAACGATCAGCGAGTTCCGCAGAACGGGTCCCCGGTGCATACCATTTCCCCTACTAATCTAACGATCGATAGGCATCGTGCTGACTGATCCCGCCATTCTAGGCGGCTCGACCAGCCCAGGTCCACTGCGAGCCGCTCTAATCGGTCGAAAGGTCCTCGTTTACCCACGTATAAATGGGCGGTAAGGCGATTTGCAGGCTTTGCACAGATTGGTCCCGTGTCGCGTGCGCCGGTGATTTGCACCGTAGTGGGAAGGCCCCGTACAATGCCGACGGTCGCCTCCCGCGTTCGTTTTGTCGGTGGGTCGCTGTTTCCCGCGCCGCAGGCGCTTCACTCCCCCCCCAAGTAGCCGGTCATGGCCTCGGCAGCGCTCAGCGAACTGGAGAACTATCTCGCCCCCTTCGGTTTGACCGCATTTCGGCCGGGGCAGCGGGAGGTGATTGAAACGGTGCTGGCCGGCGACGACTGCCTGTGCGTCATGCCCACCGGCGGAGGCAAGAGCCTCTGCTACCAGTTGCCCGCCATTGTGCAGCCTGGCGTCACGTTGGTCGTTTCACCGCTAATTGCGCTGATGAAGGATCAGGTCGATCAACTCACGGCGCTGGGCCTGCCGGCTACGTTCATCAACAGCACGCTGTCGCCCGACGAGGTCTCCCAGCGGCTCGAACAGGTCGCGGCAGGGGATTACCGGCTGGTTTACGTCGTGCCCGAGCGGTTTCGCAGTCCTCGGTTTGTCGAGGCGGTGCGTCGCGTCGGCGTGAGGCTATTGGCGGTCGACGAAGCCCATTGCGTCAGCGAATGGGGACATGATTTTCGGCCCGACTACGCTCGACTGGGACAGTTCCGCAGTGCAATGGGGAATCCGCCGACGATCGCCCTGACAGCCACGGCCACGGCAGCCGTCCGGCGCGACATTGTGGAATTGCTTGGCTTGCGAGAGCCGAAATCGTTCGTCACCGGTTTCGCCCGGCCCAATCTCCGGTTTGCCGTTCGCTCACCCGGTGCAGCTCGGGAAAAGGACCAGATTCTCGGCGAATTCTTGGCCGCGCACCCTGGCTCGGGAATCATTTACGCCGCCACCCGCAAACGGACCGAGGAAGTGGCCACTTGGGTCGCCCAGCGTGCCGGCCGAACCACATGCGTCTACCACGCTGGTCTGTCGGCCGATGAGCGCCGCGATGCGCAAGACGCGTTCATGTCCGGACGCGTCGAAATTGTCGTGGCCACGCTGGCCTTCGGCATGGGCATCGACAAGGCCGATGTCCGTTTCGTTGTCCACTACAACATGCCCGGCAGCCTCGAAGCCTACTATCAAGAGGCCGGGCGTGCCGGCCGCGACGGGCATGGGTCGGAATGTCTGCTGCTCTACTCGCCCGGCGATCGCTATCTGCACGAGTTTTTTATCGAAAGCTCGAATCCTTCCCGCGAGGTCGTTGCGCAGGTTTACAATTTTCTTCGCGAGCATCCGGAAAACCCGATCGAACTTGCGCAGCAGGAGATCAAGGACCTGCTGCACTTGCCGATCGCGACCGACGGAGTCGGCGCTTGCGAAAAGCTGCTCGAACAAGCCGGCGTGCTGGAACGGCTCGAAGCGGCGGAAAACATGGCCGCCGTGCGGATCAAGGGAAACTTGACCACCCTGGTCGACCTGCTTCCCTCTCAGGCCAAAGTGAAACGCCGCGTCATGCGCCAGGTCGAGCGGTTCATCGGCAATCAGCGGGACGCGTGGGTCTATTTTCCACCGCGCGAACTCGCCGGACATACCGAAATGGAGTGGCCGGCGCTGGCCCGCACTTTGCGCGAACTGGCGGAGCTCTCGGCGTTCGATTACGTACCGGCCTTCCGCGGCCGTGCGATCCACATGCCCGACCGCTCGCGCCCCTTCGACAGTCTGGAGATCGACTTCGAAACCAGCTCTCGGCGTAAACAGGCCGAATACGAACGACTCGACACCGTGCTGCGCTACTGCCAGACGCGGGGCTGTCGGCAAGGGCAGATTCTGCGCTATTTCGGCGAAGCCTCGCCGGACGATTGCCGCCACTGCGACAATTGCGGCACAACAGCCAAGTCGGCCGCGCCGCGCGCCACGGCAGCCAATCAAGCCGGAGTGCTCGACGCGGTGCGGATCGTGCTCAGCGGCGTCGCCCGCACCCGCGGACGCTGTGGCAAGCAACTCTTGGCCCAAATGCTCTGTGGTTCCAATTCGGAAAAAGTGATCCGGATGAACTTCAATAAGCTGAGCACCTATGGGCTGCTCGCGCATCTCCGCCAGAGCGAAGCGGTCGATCTGATCGACGCGCTGGTGGCCGTACGATACATCGAGCAGGTCGACGTCGACCGATTCCGGCCAGTCCTGCAGTTGACTCCCGACGGGCAAGCGGTGATGACCGGTCGAGTCGATTCGCTCCCTGCGCTGTCGCTCGCCGTCGGGCTAGTGGAAAAACTGCGCCGCGCTGCCAGAGCCGCGCAGACTGCGGCGCCGGCGGTCATGCCTCCCAAAACAGCCGACGTAAGCCCGGTCGCTCGGCACGATTTACCGGCATCGGTCGCGTTGCCTTCCGCTGCGTTGCCGAACGTCACGGGTCCCATCGCGATGCAGCCCGATGACGAATCGCCGGCGTTTGCTGCAGACGGCGATGCTCCCGCGGCAAAAAACATTGAGCTCGAACCTCGCGCGTCACTCATGCCAGCAGGCGGCCAGCCGAGCCACTACTGGACCTGGCGGCTTTTGGCAGCAGGTTTTGCACCGGAAGAAAGTGCGGCGATTCGCGGATTCAGCGCCGACGTAGTGCTGGACCACGCCCTGCGCGCGGCCGACTGCGGTTGGCCGGTTCAAGCCCAGTGGTTTTTGTCGCCGGGCCTGATCGCACGACTCGAAAAGCTGATCGGTGACGAGCCTCCCGCGCGGATCCGCCCCTTGCTCGCTCGGTTGCCTGCTGGCACTCGATATGAGCATGTTCAGTTGTTTTTGAAATGCCGTGGGCAATCAGCCGATAGCGACGGCAGCCCAGCCGCCGCAGGCACAAGCCCGGCCGCCGCAGGCACAGGCCCAGCCGCCGCAGGCACAGGCCCAGCCGCCGCAGATCCTGCCCTGCGAGACGTCGCCGCGGAGGCCCATTTGTAATATCCCTGGCCACGCGCCCGCGGCGTAACCCGTTGCTTGACAAACCCTGTCGACTGGCCTATTACTGGGCGGTACCCGCGAGCTACTCATCGGGCGTGTTTCGTCGTCGAATATCGACTGGCAGAGTCTCATCCCAGTGCTCGCTTTGGCCGCTCCAGGGGCGACCATCGACAACGCCGGTCAGAATGTTGATTCAAGGAATAGTTCCATGCCTTTGGCTTTCGATATCGCGTCGATTACCACTTTGCCCGCCCGCCTCGCCGCGTTTTCGCAGCAGCCGCTGCCGCTGTCGACAAGCGAGCTTGTGCCGCCGGTTGGGGGATCCGTCGCGGCGCTGATCCTGGCACCGGTTGTGCGGGCGGTCGACGAAGAAGCCGACGAGGACGACGACGCCGGCGAACCCGAAGTCATCGTACCTCCGGCCGAACCATTGGAAACAACCAGTGATTTCGACGAGGACGATTTCGACGACGATTTCGACGACGATTTTGAAGAAGAATTCGAAGACGACGAGTTCGATTCGGAAGTCACGCCCGAAGACCTCGAGGCGAGCGACGACTCGTCGGATCCGTTCGAGGACGATTAAGCCGATGGGCGCACTGGCCGACAGAGTCGCCGAAGCCGTCGGCGCGATCCGCGAGCGCTGGGACCAGCAAGTTCGGGCCGGAATTATTCTGGGGACCGGCCTGGGGAGCGTTGCCCGCGAAATCGAGCAACAGGCCAGTCTCGCGTTCAGCGAGATTCCGCACTTCCCCGTTGCCACCGCGGTCGGCCATGTCGGGCACTTGATCTGCGGCCGTTTGGGCGGTCTGCCGGTCGTGGCGATGGAAGGCCGCTTCCATGCTTACGAAGGCTACTCACTCGAGCAAGTTACCTTTCCCGTCCGCGTGATGAAAGCGCTTGGCGTCGAATTGCTCGTGGTCTCCAATGCTTGCGGCGGCATGAATCCCAGCTATGCACGCGGCGACATCATGGTGCTGGACGACCACATCAACCTGATCCCGGGCAATCCCCTGGTCGGACTGAACGACGATCGCCTCGGTCCACGTTTTCCCGACATGTCGGCTCCCTACGATCCGCGGTTGGCCGCCTGTGCGATCGAAATCGCCAACCGCGAGAATTTTGTCGCGCATCGAGGGGTGTATGTGGCCGTGCTGGGGCCGAATTTGGAAACGCGGGCTGAATATCGCTTTCTGCGCGCAATCGGTGCCGACGTCGTCGGAATGTCGACCGTTCCGGAAGTAATCGTGGCGGTCCATGCCGGTCTGCGCGTGCTCGGACTTTCGGTCGTAACCGACATGTGCCTGCCCGAAACACTCCAGCCCGTCGCCATCGACGACATTCTGGCTGCCGCCGCGGCCGCCGAACCCAAGCTACGAAAGATCGTGCTTGGGGTTTTGAGAGCAGAAGCGGCATCGATCGCCCGCGGTTAAAGCCCCCGCCAAGCGGCCCGGCGGGAATGCTCAATTCCGTCTCGGCTCCTCGGACCCTGACGATTCCGGCGGCCGCTTTCACGGCGCCATCTTCGATCCAGCCCCCGCGATGCGGCGGTACGCACACTTCGCAAGTTACGTTTCGCCGTGGCGAATTATCGCGACGGTCGTGGTGCCGATCGTACCGCCCGTGACGGCGATACCAGACATGCCTGGCGTGCGGCCGGGCCCAGTGCGACGTGGGCCTGTTGTAAGGACTTTGGCAACGGCAGGAGTCTTGTCGGAGGCCGCTTGAGCCGGTTTTGTTGCTGGCGCCCGACCGCGCTGGACGATGCGGGTGACAAGCAACCGCGCGCGGTCAATTGGTTCGCGCCCACGGAGGGTCGCTCAGCGGGCGGTACAAACAGAATCGACGGTAGAAACGGAATCCGCGGCACGCGCCGCGCATCCGCCATTCGACCGGTGAGCTTTGGCCCCTTGGCCCTTTTGGCCACTGGCACTGCTGGATGCCGAATACGATGGATCGTAAAAAACTCGTCCGTTGGGACACGCTATTGCCGATCTGCCTTGCGCTGGCGTCGGGCTGCGAATCGCGCGGCACGTCGGGCCGGCCCGAGTCGATCGCGGCGCGACCGGTCCAGCGGGATGCCGACGCCGAGCCTCGCCGGCTCCTGGCGTCGGACCGGCCGACCGATTTTAACGAGCCGCCGCCCGCCAGCGACGATCGGCTTCTCCCGATGGATTGGGATTCACCGGCGGCCAGCCGAGCTGAGACCGGCACGGCCGAGTGGGGAACCGCGCAGGCCGCCGCGCCGGGCGAGCAGCCCTTTGGCCCAGCCTTGACCGCAGAAACAGCGGGCGACCCGATTCCGGCATGGCCCGGGACAGTCACGCGTCTGCCGGCCGACGTTCCGGCTGAAGTGCCCCCCCTCCCATCCGAGCCGATGGGTGACGACGCGTTGTCGCCCCGGCAACGAACAACCGGCTCGCGGTCGGCGGAGCGGAGAATCGAAACGCCGGGATCGATGGCCGGTGCGTCGCAAGAGCGGCTTCCCTGGGCCGATGCAAAGCCACGTTCCGCCGAGATGGAGTCGGTCGCCCAATCGGCCGACGTGCTCGTTCGGCAGGGTTTTCGCTTGGCGGAACGCGGAGCGGTTTATTCGGCTCGGCTGAAGTTTTTCGCGGCATTGTCGCTCATCGCCCGCTCGCTCGACGTGGAGCAGCAAACACAGGTTTATACGCGTTCGCTTGTCGCGGGTCGCACGGCTCTGGTCGAAGCTTGGGACTTTCGGTTAAATGGCTTGCCGATGGCCACTGACATGGCGCGCATCGTTGCTGCGCATCGGACCGCGGTCCTTGCGCAAGTGCCGCTCGAATCGTTGTCTCCCGTCTCGGCGCAGCAGCGCTATTTCAGCTACGCCCAAGAGCAACTTGCTCTGGCGGCCGGCAGAGAACCTGTCGGTTCGCTCGCCCTCTATGGGCTGGGAAAGTCAGCCGCCGCGGTACGCGGTCCGTCCGACGCGCCAAGCATGACGATCGCCGGCGAACAGATGGCCTACTACCAGGCAGCGCTGATGGTTGACGGCCGGAACTTTCGGGCCGCGCACGAACTGGGCGTCCTGCTAGCCATGCACGGCCGGCTGGAGGCCGCTCGCGATCTGTTTTTGGGCAGCCTGGCGATTTCGGAAAACGCGGCCACATGGCGCAATCTACAAGTGGTTTGGGCAAAACTGGGCGAAACGGAGCAATCGGTCCAAGCTGGCCGCCGAGCCGATCAGTTGATGAACACGCGGTTTGGCGCTCTCACCGGCACCAACTTGCGTTGGGTCGATGCAGAAACTTTCGCCAAGTCGACTCCGCCGGGCGATGGACTTGGCCCGCCAGCGACGTCACCGGCCGCCGCCCCATCGGCCGCCGCCGTTGAGCCAGCGGCAAAAAAGCGTGTCGCCCAGTGGCCTTGGAAAGTGGAGTCGAAACGGTAGGCGGACCGTAAGAAACAGATCGTGGTGGATCGATCGATTGGCGAGGCAATGTTTGCTGTGCCGGACAAAGGAGTGTCGAACGATGCGACGGCAGTTCTCTCGAGCGTGGTGGGGGTGGGCAGGCATTCTGACAATTGGTGCCTGTGGAGTTTGCTTCAGCCTGGCGCAACGAGTTTGCTCTGAACGGCCTCGCAATGCTTGCGCCCGGCCGAGCCAAGTCGACCCGGCGGGTGACGAAGAGGATCAAGTCTCACCCGACAGCCACGACGTCGCCCGGTTCAAGCGCCCCAAGATTTTGCTTTGCCAGGGACTTTCGCCCGCAGCCCCGAATCCGGTTCCGTATATCGATTGCGCGCGGGGGCAATGCAAGCTGAATTGGGACGGGCCTCCGGACGGAGAGTTTCAAAAGTATGACCAGGGCGAATATGTCGGCCGAGCGCGCATTCAGCACGTGCCCGAATATCGCTTGCGCCCCGACGATCTGATCGACTTCATCTATCGGCTAACGCGCGACGAAACGCGCGAGCCGTACCAGTTGAATGTCGGCGATGAAATCCGCATTGAATCGTTCACGGACAAGAATCTCGACCGGCCGTTGATCATCCAGCCTGACGGCACCATCACGCTCCCCCTGTTGGGCCAGGTGCGTGCCACGCGACATACCGTGGCGCAACTGCGAGAGGAACTCGAACAGCGATTTCAGAAATACTACAAGGTGCCGTCGATCGTCGTGACGCCGATACGCGTGAACACAAAGCTCGACGATCTGCGAGCCGCGATCGGCGGCCGCTCCGGCTTTGGCCCGCAGGTCCGGCCCGGCAAGATCATGCCCGACGGCGGAGTGGCGCTGCCGGCCGTCGGCACCGTGCCGGCCCAAGGGCTGACGCTCGCGGAATTCAAACAGGAATTGGACGCCCGCTACGAAGAAGTCATCGAGGGTGTCGAGGTAACGCCGCTCCTCATGACCCGGGCCGCACGCTACGTGTACGTCTTGGGCGAAGTAAGAACGCCAGGCCGCTACACGCTCGAAGCCCCTACGACGGTGATGCAGGCGATTGCACTGGCGGGCAGTTGGAACTTTGGCGCCAACGTCAACCAGGTGGTGATCTTTCGCCGGGCGGACGACTGGCGGCTGATTGCCACGGTTGTCAGCTTACGCCCCGCGCTCTTGGGACGTGAACCGTGCCCGGCCGGAGAAATCTGGGTCGGCGACTCCGATCTGATCATCCTGCCGAAAACGAACATCCAACTTACCGACAATTGGATCGAGATGATTTTCACCAAGGGCTTGTATGGAATCTTCCCTTTGAGCGGTTCGTTCTCGTACACCAACTTGAGTACGTTCGGCGGCGTCCCCTAATCGACTGCTCGATAGAAATCGTCGCGATGCGTCGGACTTGCCGGGCCAGGATTTCCCACTCGTGGCGACCGGCCGAAAACCAATCGCGTTTGGCGCGGCTAGCCGCCGCGTGGGCTGCGGGATATCGTAGAGGCTGCCTCCGCCGGTTTACCGTCTCCGCCCCTCCCGTCTCGGTTGGCCCAACACGTGATGATGTTTTCCGAGCTCGTCGTCCTGCTCCCCTGTCACAGTCTCGACGACTTTCCAAGCCACCTCGAAGGATCGGACGCCGACGGCTTGTTGGCCGCATGGTCGGTGCTCTGGCACCCCGCCCTGGTGGCCGGCGCTGGAAAATCTCCCACCTGGCATCGGGTCGATTCGCCACCATCGGAAATTTCCGGATGGCTGATCGTGGTCCCCGAAGTGGCCACCGGACAGCTTCCGGTTGGGTATGTCACTCGCGCTCGGGAAAGCGGGGCTACCGTGATTCTCCAGGCCGGGTCTCGCGAGGAACTCCTGGCCGCGATTCGTGCCAGCGGCCAGCCGGCCGGCGCCGCGGCCACGGAGACCGCGCCTACCGAGACAGCGTCCAATGAGACAGAACGCAACGAGATCCAAACAACCGCCGCGGTCGATCCCGAGTTGGTGGCCGATTTCTTGGCCCTGGGTTACTGCCGGCTGCAGGTCGAATTGCTCGCCCGCCAGCGGCACTATGCGAGCGGTCTGGACGAGCCGGCCCTGGACCGGGAGTTGGTTGCTGCGGCTCGGGCGGCTGTCGACGGCGACCGCGACACAGCGCGTGGCGGACTCAATCGCTGCTTTCAACTGCTGGCGGCCGGCCGGCAATATTTCTATCCGGTCGATTCCTACATCGTTGATCTCACTCTGGTGGCCGAGACGACGCTGGGAGCCGGCCTGGCCTACGAATTGAGCCAAGGGACAGCCGTCAACTTACTCATCGCCGCGCCACTGCTGGAGCAAATATCCGCGCATCATCCGAACACCTGGCAGGCCTTGCAGGCTGCGCTCGCCCAGGGATCGGCGTCGCTGGTCGGAGGCGAACAGCAAGAGGGTCTATTGCCCCTGATGCCGCTGGAATGCGTGTTGGCGAATCTAATCGAGGGTTTGCACACATTTGAACGGGCGGTCGACCGACGACCGCGGGTTTTCGGCCGCCGGCGTTATGGCCTCTCCCCCGCCCTGCCCCAAATCCTCGATCGGCTTGGTTATCAAGGCGCGCTTCACGTAACGCTCGACGACGGCCGTTTTCCACTGCGTGTGCAGAGCAAAGTACGCTGGCAAGGCGATGACACGTCCACCATCGATGCGATTGCCCGATTGCCGCGCGACGCCGCACAGCCACAAACGTTTCTCGAGCTGGCGCGAAGGTTGGGCGAAGCCATGGACACGGATCACGTGGCCACGATCGTGCTGGCGCATTGGCCCGGCATGGCCAGTCCCTGGTATGCCGACCTGCGCCGAATTGCCCGCTTCACCAATGCGCTGGGCCGTTTTATCACGCTCGACGATTATTTCAGCCAAACGTTTGCTCCCGGCGAACACGCACGATTCTTGGCCGACGAATATCGTGCGCCCTACCTTAAGCAATCGGTAGTCGCCGACCAGCTCGATCCACTCTCGGAAATAACCCGGATTCATCGTCGTCAGGCCGAGCGGGCCGCAGTCGGCGCAGTGACAGCGCTAGCGCAAATCACGGGCGGCCAATCCGCGCCGGCGGCCGATCCCATGTCGGACGCCAATTGCGTGCCGGATTCCGTCGCCCGATTTGCCAAGGCACTGCCTCGCTCGGCGGACACGCCCGTCGCTAGTACGTTGGTGGTCAATCCGCTTAGCTTCAGCCGTACCGTCGTGGTTCACCGGCCTGAAATTGCCGGCGCCGCGGGAAACCAGGAAGCACGCTCATCTTTGGTCGAACTGCCGGCGTTAGGATTTGCGTGGATCGATTGGACGGCTCCGGCCCCCCGTCGCGACCGACGCGAGCAGCCGGTCGCGGACGGCCTCACGCTGCGAAACGAGTTTTTCGAGCTCGCCATCGATCCAACCACCGGCGGCATGCAGCGATTATACGACTACCGGCACCGTTCGAATCGGCTTTCGCAACAGATCGCCTTGCGCACACCCGGCGATGCCGCCTTGGAAAGCCGGCTGGGAAAAAGTCGGGACGAACAAGCGATCTACTCGGTGATGCAAGCCGAGACGGTCGAAATCACCGCGTCCGACGTCCATTGGGGTGAAATCACCAGCCATGGGCAACTCGTCGATGCTGGAGGACGTCGACTGGCCGGCTTCGTCCAGCGCACGCGCGTGCAGCGCGGCAGCCGACTGATTCACCTGGCGATCGAATTGGATCCGATCGAGCAGCCGACGGCCGATCCTTGGCACTCTTACTTCGCCGCGCGGTTTGCTTGGGACTCGGCAGCGGCCGACCTGTGGCGCGGTGTCCACGGCAGCCGGCATCCGACGGTCGCCCAACAGATCGAGGCTCCCGAGTACATCGAGATCGACAGTCC
>Ga0182024_10006808_pt1 | contig 24907 bp, 22 predicted proteins | sample P32metaG_FD_120480 | JGI IMG/M metagenome (GOLD analysis project Ga0182024, IMG submission 120480) | Permafrost microbial communities from Stordalen Mire, Sweden - P3-2 metaG (Illumina Assembly) | ecosystem: Environmental > Terrestrial > Soil > Wetlands > Permafrost | place: Sweden: Stordalen...
GCTCGTCGGTAAACAGAGTGGTCACCAGTGAAGCTCCGGCCTTATATGCCTGCTCAGTAATCAGGCGGGCGAGCGGCAAGGCATCGAGCGTAGCCGTCATGACCAGTTCTTGTCCGCGCTCGAGCCCTAGGCCGACGTTCACGGCGACCTGGGCCAGGCGGTCGAGTTTTTGTTCAAAAGTCAGAGATATTTTCGGAAGCTCAGTGATGGTAGCCATAGATCCCTCGTATTTTTCTATTATCAACCAATCGGAAAACCGCAGATCTCTCCACTACGCTGCGCTCCGGTCGAGATGACAAATTTGTTATCCAAGGAACTTCAAGGCCAGGACGACAGTTCGCCAGCAACGAATTTGTCATCTCGACCGGAGCGTACCCGGATTTCCTGCTTCGCCGCATTGGACACGACCAAGTGTGCGGCTTTCATTAAGGAAAGCCGCATGAAGTTCACCAACGCCACCGACTTCAACAGGAAATCCGGGGTAGCGTAGTGGAGAGATCTGCGGTTTCTTTTCTTATAGCGCTTGCGCCAGAACCACCCGCGGGATTCCCTGCAGATCGCGCACAAAGCTAACCCCGCGCCAACCACTGAGCAGCGCTTCCAGTGCCGGTTGCTGTCCATAGCCGATCTCCATCATCAGCCACCCCTGTGGGATTAGTACGCTGCGGGCCTGGGGAATTAAGCGCTCGTATACTTCCAGGCCGGTTGGTCCGGCATACAGCGCGGATCGGGGCTCGTAGTTAGCTACTTGCGGCTCCAACACTTCTCCGTCGGCAATGTACGGAGGATTCGATACCACGACGTCGAACCCCGCGCTTCCGGCGGCCGCTAGTAAATCGGATTGCAGCAGAGTTACGCGATCGATCACCCCATGCCGCTCCGCATTTCGGCGCGCGACCTCGAGCGCAGCCGGGTAGAGATCCAAAGCCGTCACCAGGGATCGCGGCAGGGCGTGCGCAAGGGCAATCGCGATTGCGCCCGAACCTGTACCAACATCAACGATGCGAAGGTTCGCCTCGGGGTCGAATCGTTCCAGCACTGCTTCCACTAAATGTTCGGTTTCAGGACGGGGGATCAGAACATCCGGCGTGACTTCGAAAAGCAAGCCAAAAAACTCCTGCGTGCCGGTCAGGTACTGCACTGGCTCATTCGCCAGGCGGCGCTTGAGCAAGCTCTCAAACTGGTCTGCTTCCACCGGCGAGAGCAGGCGCTCGGGATGAGTGAGTAAAGCTGTTTGGTCACACCCCAACACATGCGCCAGAATCAGCTCGGCGTCACGTCGAGGGTATTGGGAAGCAGAGATCAGTCGAGCACGGGCCGCTTGCAGTACCTCACCGGCGCTGGCCGGCACTTTACGCCACAGTGGCTGTTTCAGCCTTGAGACGCTCGGCCTGGTAGTGGGCGATAAGGGCGTCGATGGTCGGCTGGAGCCGGCCTTCCATCACTTCCGCAAGCTGGTGGTTGGTCAACCCGATGCGATGGTCCGTGAGCCGGTTCTGAGGAAAATTGTAGGTGCGGATCTTCTCGCTGCGATCGCCGCTCCCTACCTGCTGCTTGCGCTCTTTGGCCAACGCCTCCTGCTGCTTGTCCATTTCGACTTCATAGAGCCGCGCACGCAGCACGCGCATCGCCTTCTCACGATTCTTGATCTGCGATTTCTCGTCCTGGCAACTCACCACAGTGCTGGTAGGGAGATGGGTGATGCGCACGGCAGAATAAGTGGTGTTGACCGACTGGCCGCCGGGCCCGGAGGAGCAAAACGTATCGATGCGAATGTCCTTCGCCTCGATCTTCACGTCGACCTCTTCGGCCTCCGGCAAAACTGCGACCGTGATAGCCGAGGTGTGCACGCGACCCTGGGTCTCGGTGGCGGGCACGCGCTGCACGCGATGCACTCCGCTCTCGTATTTCATCTGCGAGTAGACTCGCTTGCCCTCGATGATGGCGATTACTTCCTTGAGGCCGCCGACCCCCGATTCGGATTGGGAAAGAATCTCTACTTTCCAGCGATGCTGCTCGGCGAAGCGCGAGTACATGCGGAAAATCTCCGCCACAAAGAGCGAGGCCTCGTCCCCGCCGGTGCCGGCACGGATCTCCAGGATGACGTTCTTTTCGTCATTGGGATCCTTGGGCAGCAGCATGACCTTGATCTCTTCCTCCAGGCCGGCAGCCGTGCTCTCCAGGCGCGTCAGCTCTTCCTGCGCCATGGCTGCAAGTTCGGCATCGCTCTCGTTGAGCATGCCTTTGGCGTCAGCGATTCCCTGTTGGGCCTGTTTGAGCTCACGGTACTTTCCCACAATCGCTTCCAGGTCACGATGAGCCTTCGCGGTCTTGTGGTATTTTTGCTGGTCGGTAACCAGCTTTGGGTCGGCTAGCTGGCGTCCAAGGTCTTCATAACGGGTTTCAATCTGTTGCAAACGATCCAACATGGTGAGGTTCCTTTCCGCGGGCGAAACAAGAGACAAACATTCGGCGGCGGGAACCGCTAGGAAAGAGCGTGCCGGACGGGAACCGTGTTGGCGACGCGATGAACCATAGCGTTATTTTATCAGGTTTTAAATGAGGGTTAGTCATGCCTGCCTTGTTCTCGCAGTTCGCAGAGCTCTGCCAACGGCTGGCCGAAACCGGCAGCAAGCTCGAAAAGCGCGCCCTCATGGCCGAGTATCTTCGCGGACTCCCCGTCCCCGAGGCCGGGCTGGCGGCACTGTACCTGGCCGGGGTTCCCTTCCCGGAAACGGACGGGCGAGCGTTGAACGTGGGCGGCGCGCTTCTCAGCCGGATCCTGGCTCAGTTGTCTGAAGCCGGCCAACCAGAAATGCATGCCGCCTACCTACGCCATGGCGACCTGGGCGGCGCTGCGCAGGACCTCCTGCAATCTCGCAAAGTTGCCGCTACCCTCCAGTTGCCGGATGTGGCTGCGGCCTTTGACGCGATTGCCAATGGTGGAAAGCCTGCCGCTAAACAACACATCACGCTAGGCCTGCTCGAAAGGGCTACACCGCTTGAGGCCAAGTACCTGATCAAGATCATCCTGGGAGATATGCGCACCGGCATCAAGGTCAGCCTGGTGGAGGAAGCGATCGCCGCGGCCTACAGCGCTCCTATCGGGGACGTCCGGCGGGCCAGAATGCTGAACGGCAACCTCCCCGAAGTGCTCGAGTTGGCAGCGACCGGCTCCCTGGCGGAGGCGCGGATGAAGCTTTTTCATCCCCTCGGCTTCATGCTCGCGAGTCCGGTGGAGACGGTCGAAGAGGCACTGCAGCGCTTTTCGAGCGAAGTGGCCGAAGAAACCAAGTCCTCTTTCCCTGAGGAGCGGCCAGACGGACCGCTGATTAAAGAGGCGCAATTGGAAGACAAGTACGACGGCGTCCGGGCGCAGATTCACTGCGGCTCGCCTGAGCAGCCGGGGCGGGTGGCGCTCTTCTCGCGATCGCGGGAGGATATGACGGCCAGTTTTCCCGAGATCGTCGAGGCGTTTGCCGGGGTTCAGGAACCGCTGGTGCTGGACGGCGAGATTCTGGCCTGGAATCCTGTCTCGACACATGACTCGACCCGTGAGGTGGGCCGTGCGTTGCCCTTTTCCTCTCTGCAGGCCAGACTGGGACGCAAGCGGGTGACTGCGGAGATGCGTGATTCCGTTCCGGTGGTTTTCATGGCTTTTGACGTGCTCTACGCCGCCGGCGAAATGACGCTGGAGCGGCCACTCAAAGAGCGTCGCAACGTGCTCGAGCAATTAGTGGGACGGGAGCAGGCGCGAACCAGGGTGGGCAGCCGCCTCACCTCCGCTGGACAGCAAACGGAGCTGCTCTTCGAAACCGCCTTGGAGGACAATGCCTTCGCCAGGCTGGTGCTTGCGCCCGCGGTACAGCTCGAGAGCGTGGCTCAGCTCGAACAGGCCTACGTGGATGCCAGGGCGCGAGGAAATGAAGGCGTAATGTTGAAGGCCCGGCATAGCACTTACCAGCCTGGACGGCGCGGCCTCGCCTGGCTCAAGCTGAAGCGGGAGTTGGCTACCCTCGATGTGGTGGTGACGGCCGCGGAGTACGGCCATGGAAGACGCGCCGGCTGGCTCAGCGACTATACCTTCGCCGTCCGCGACGGCGACGTGTTGCGCAATGTGGGTAAGGCCTACTCCGGTGTGACCGACGCAGAGATCGCCCAACTAACCCAGTTCTTTCTGGAACATACGGTTGAGGATTACGGCGGTGTCCGCACCGTGGAACCTCTGGTGGTGTTCGAAGTCGCTTTTAACAACGTGATGCGGTCAGATCGGCATGACAGCGGGTTTGCCCTGCGTTTTCCGCGCATTCTGCGCATCCGCGATGACAAGCCGGTGAGCGAGATTGACACTCTTAAACGAGTGGCCGAGATCTACCAGTCGCAGCCGGACAAGCCGGTCCAGACCGGTGACGCGATTTAGTTACGATCACGCCTTGAATCCGGCGATGATATTCGAGAGGCGCACACATGGCGCAAGTCGCGAAAGCAAAGGTCTTTATGAGTGGCAGAAGCCAAGCCGTCAGGATTCCGGCCGAGTACCGCTTCACCACAGACGAGGTCTTCATCCGCCGAGATCCGCAAAGCGGAGACCTGATCCTATCCGAAGCACCAGGCTGGGATGAGATCTTTGCTGCTCTCGATGAGGCGGGCGTTGGGGACGACTTCATGGCTGATCGCGACCAAGCTAATCCCCAGGAACGAGACGAGCTGTGACCCGACCCTATGTCCGTTTGCCGGCAACTGTAATAGCTCTAGTGGGAATGAGCGTGCGAGTGGTCGTGGCCGGGATGGTTGTGTTCGTCGATCTCGATCGGCGGGGCGCAGCCGTGGGCGACTTCACATTCGACACACTCGAACTGGATGGTGGAGTGGTAGATGCGGAACTTCTGCCGTAGCGTCCCATTCACCTGCTCCAGGATACGGGCGCTCTCTGAGGGCGGGATATCGTCGATGGTAATGTGCGTCGCCAGGGCGTGAGTCTGGGACCCCAGGCTCCACACGTGCAGATCATGCACGTCCTGGACCCCCTCGATGGCTTGCAGCGAAACACGTATCTCCGCCAGTGAGCAACCGCGCGGGGTACCCTCCAGCAAGATGTTGAGCGTCTCTCGCACGATGGACAACGAACTCCATAAGATCAACGCGGCGATAAAGATGGAAAGCACCGGATCGATCCAGTTGTGCCCGGTAAACAGAATCGCGGCGCCTCCGACAATCACGGCCGCGGTCGAAAGCGTATCGCCCAGCATGTGGATGAAGGTGCTGCGGATGTTGACATCGCGGGAGGCGGTCCAAAGCAGGGCGGCAATGACTCCGTTCATCAGCACACCGGCAGCGGCGACGATCATCATGAGCTGCGGTTGCACTTGCACCGGCTCGCTGAGCCTATGGATAGCCGCCATGGCGATCCAGATGGCGATCAGTACCAGGGTAAGGGCGTTGAGAAAGGCGGCCAATACGCCGGCGCGTTGATACCCAAAGGTCTTTTGATCCGTGTGCGGCCGAGTCTGGAAGTAAACGGCCACAAAAGAGAGCAACAGCGCCAGAAAATCGGAGACGTTATGCCCCGCCTCGGAGATCAGGGCAAGAGAATGAGCACGCACGCCGGCAAAAAAGGTAAGTGCCACATAGGCCAGCGTCGCCAACAGCGAGATGCGTAAGATTCGCTTTGTCTTCTCCGACCCCCCACCGTGAACATGCATACCTTATTGTACCCGGGAGAGGTAAGAGCAGGTTATCGCAACGAAGGAGCCGCGGTGTTGGTGCGGCCATGGAGAGGGACGGAGTTGGCCGTATTGCGCAATCCGCTCCAGCTCTCGGCCACGATCAGGGAATTGCCAGGATTGTGCGGGTCGTAGCGCACAGATGCCGGGAAGCCCAGGCGGCAGTCGTAGATGTTGACCAGATGCCGCAACATGGTCACGTCCTGAGAGCACTCATAGACGACCCCTGCTGCCTCATATTTATAGAGGATCAGCTGCATCCCGTTGGGTCGTCCACTCTCTTCGGCATTGAGGTCGGAGATGTCGATAACGGTGGCATCAATGATGCGCCCTTGCTGGACCAGGAGATCTCTGCGCTTGCGCTCCTGTTCGTCCGGGCTGGGCCGGCGTCGAAGCATGGCATAGGCGGCCGCGCCCCCAAGGCAGAGTCCAGCGGCGCCAAAGAGAGGCAAACTGTTCATTGATGCTCCGGCCAGGAAAAGCTGTACACGATGCAGGATATCGCAGGCCGGAGCATCCTGGGGGTGCGGTGAGCGTGTTGGACCCCATTCGGCAACACCCGTCTGCGTTATACTCGCTTGAGATGTCAATTCGTTCGTCTGTTGTTCAAGGCTCGACGGCGTCCGCCGGTTCGAGGTCCGCTTCTCCCGCAAATTCCCGCTCCGCAGGCCGGCGTATTCGCTCGACTACGGTACTGTGTGTCCGCCGAAATTCGAGCGTAGTGATGGCTGCCGATGGCCAGGTGACCCTGGGCGAGAGTGTGATCAAGCATTCCGCGCGCAAAATTCGCCGGCTCTACCAGGACAAGATTCTGGCTGGATTTGCCGGCTCGACGGCGGATGCATTCTCGCTTTTTAGCCGCTTTGAAGCCAAGCTGGAGCAGTACGCTGGTAACCTGGGCCGCTCCGCCGTGGAGCTGGCCAAGGACTGGCGCACCGATAAGATGCTGCGCAATCTGGAGGCCCTGCTGGTGGTTGCCGATCTGAAGCAGACTTTTTTGATCAGCGGCTCTGGCGACGTAATCGAGCCCGATGAGGGGATCGCGGCCATCGGCAGCGGTGGAAGCTTTGCCTTAGCGGCGGCCCGTGCCCTGGTCGAGAATTCCGACTTGTCGGCGCGTGACATTGCGGAAAAGTCTCTGCGTATCGCCGGCCAGATCTGCATTTATACCAACGATCAGATCACGATCGAGGAACTGCACGGTTAGGATTACTTCTTAACGCTGCCGCCCCAACCCTAGGAGGCATATGGCGATCTTTTTACCAGGAACCGCGGAAGAGCTTGAGCTGTCCCTCGAAGACCTTACGCCACGGGAAATCGTGGCGGAGCTGGATAAGCATGTCGTAGGCCAACGCGCGGCCAAGCGGGCCGTGGCCATCGCGCTGAGAAACCGGATGCGCCGGCAGAAGCTGCCGCCGGATATTGCCGAAGAGATCATGCCCAAGAACATCATCATGATCGGGCCCACGGGCGTGGGGAAAACGGAAATTGCACGCCGCCTGGCCAAGCTCACCAACTCGCCCTTTATGAAGGTGGAAGCCTCCAAGTTCACCGAGGTGGGTTACGTCGGGCGGGACGTGGAATCGATGATCCGCGACCTGGTCGAGATCGCCGTGGACATGGTGCGCGAAGAAAAACTGGAAGAGGTGGAAGACCGGGCTGAGCTCAATGCCGAAGAACGCTTGCTCGACCTGCTGCTACCCCCCTCGCCTGCCCCTGCGGCAACGGGCAGCACGCCGGGGCCAGTGGTCGTCGATGGCAACAGTTTTCCCCCGGCAAGCCAGGAAAGCCACAACCGTACCCGGGAAAAACTGCGGCAACAGTTCCGCGAAAGCAAGCTGGACGACCGCACCGTGGAAATCGATGTACGGGAGCGCAGCACGCCGTCGTTTGAAATCATCTCCAACCAGGGCATCGAGGAGATGGATATCAACCTCAAGGATGTGCTGCCCAATCTGTTCGGCCAGCGCACCAAAAAGCGCAAGATGAAGGTCGGAGAGGCGTTCGAATACCTGGTGCAGGAGGAAGAAACCAGGCTGGTCGACATGGACCAGGTGACCCGGCTGGCGGTGGAGCGGGTAGAGAACTCGGGCATCATCTTCCTGGACGAGATCGACAAGATTGCCGGCCGGGAAGGCGGGCATGGTCCGGATGTATCGCGCGAGGGGGTACAGAGAGATATTCTCCCCATCGTCGAAGGGACCACCGTCAATACCAGGTACGGGATGGTACGAACCGACCACATTCTCTTTATCGCGGCGGGAGCGTTTCACGTTTCCAAGCCGAGCGATCTTATTCCCGAGCTTCAGGGCCGCTTCCCTATCCGGGTCGAGCTGCAGTCGCTGACGGTGGAGGACTTTGTCCGGATTCTTACGGAGCCGAAGTCCTCGCTGACCAAGCAGTACACGGCGCTGCTCGAAACCGAAGGGCTGAAGCTGCGATTTACCAAAGAATCTCTGGAAGAGATGGCGCGGTTCGCCTTCAAGGTCAATGAAACCACGGAAAACATCGGAGCCAGGCGGCTGCACACCATCATGGAACGGGTGCTGGATGAAATCAGCTTTATGGCGCCGGACATGATGAAGGGCCATTCGGCGGAAGGCGCATTGCTTGAGATTGCAGCATCGGCCGCGGAGAATGGCGCCACCGTTCCTCTGCCCATCACCGAAGTGGAGACGGCAGATGGCCGGGAGCGCGTAGTCCTGATCGATCCGGAATACGTGCGGGCTATGGTGGCGTCCATCGTCAAGGACCAGGATTTGTCGCGCTACATCCTGTAGGGGTTGCCCGGAACAGTAAGTGTTTCAACAGAGCGGTGACTCCGTAAAACTCGCGCATTCCGTGGATTTAGATCTATCCACCCACCAGGCCCAGGATCAGGTCCTGGGAAACTTTCAGCCGTCCCCTTCGGGGACTGTGGGATTTTTCATCCAGCCCGGTTGGGGTTCGAGCGGCTTCTGACGCCGACACAGTTCTGACGTCGGCGCACTTCTGCTCTTCTGCTTCGAGAAGAGAAAACCGGGGACTAGGGAACGTGTACCGGCCGGGTGTCGAAATGGACGTTGGGCAGTTCTTCTACGGCGCGGCGTAATGCCTGCTCCCATCGAGCGTGCATTCGATCGAGCTCGGGATCATCGGCCTCAAAACGCCGGTAGCGGTCGAAGTCCAGCCTGTCGTTCTGGTATAGCAGGACTTCCAGGGGAGGCCCGACGGTCACGTTGGAGCGCATGGCGGCGTCCAGCGATAGCAATGCATAGGTCCCGGCAACGTCGAGGCTGGTGGACTCGAACTCTATGCCCCGATCGAGGATCGGCCGGCCGTATTTGACTTCACCAATCTGCAGATACGGAGAATCCTCCGTCGCACTGAGGGGATTTCCCTGAGGATAAATAAGGAAGAGGTTCGGCTTCTCACCCTTTACCTGTCCGCCTAAAAGCAGGTGGATATTGAACTTGAAGTCGTCCTTCTCGAGGGCAGCGCGATCCAGGTCCGAGACACGGCGAACGGTATCGCCCACGACGCGGGCGGCTGCGTACATGGTTTCGACGTTCGCCAAGCCCTCCCCAACCGCAAAATCATCCCGCAACAGGGTGATCACGGACTGGGTCAGAGACAGGTTTCCACTGGTCAGGATGACGAAAGCGCGTTCTCCCGGCTGAAGGAAGGTGTGCATTTTGGGGCATACGTTTACCTGGTCGAAGCCGGCGTTCGCTCGAGAATCGGACGCCATAACCAATCCTTCGCGGGTCATGATGCCCAGACAATAGGTCATTATTCCTCTCCAAACTGATGCTAGAGCATTTTCCGTGTGAACCGAGCGGGATTGTCTGATAGTTTTTCAGCATCATAATTTTTGCGACAAGGACCTTGTCGTTCCTGTTGGACTTGCTTGGGGTAACGCCTTGGGCACTTTCGTTTCAGGGGTCGATTGAGGAGCGCAATGCTTATTCGCTTAGGTTATGACATCGGTTTCAACGTCCCCGCCCCCGTGACGATCGTCGCGATGCTCCATGTGCATCCCTCGCGGGAACCAGATCTGCTCGAACCAGACGAGCTGAAGCTTAACCCTGAAGTGCCGATCACCAGCTATATCGATACCTTCGGCAATCGATGCTCGAGGTTCGTAGCTCCCAGGGGCCACATCACGCTGACCGGCTCTACGCTGATCGAGGACTCGGGGCTGGAAGATCCCGCCCCGCTGGATGCGGCCGAGCACCCAGTTTCGGAGTTGCCCAACGAAACGCTGATCTATTTGCTCAACAGCCGGTATTGCGAGGTCGATCGGCTCTCCAATGTAGCCGTGGAGCAATTTGGCAATGTGGCGCCAGGCTGGGGCCGGGTCCAGGCTATCTGCAATTGGGTCTATTCCAAGGTGGCTTTTGGATATCAACATGCCCGATCCACCAAAACCGCTCTCGATGTGTTTACCGAACGGGTGGGCGTATGCCGCGACTTTCAGCACCTGGCGGTGACCTTTTGCCGGGCGGTCAACATACCGGCGCGTTATGTGACCGGGTACCTGGGAGACATCGGGATACCCCCGACCTACACTCCCATGGACTTCAGCGCCTGGTTTGAGGTCTATCTGGCAAATCGCTGGTGGACCGTGGATGCGCGGCACAATCATCCCCGCATTGGCAGGGTGTTGATGGCCGTCGGCCGGGATGCCTCCGATGTGGCGATCACCACCTCATTCGGGATCGCCAGTCTTACCCACTTCAACGTGGTCAGCGACGAGGTTGCGACGGAAACCGCGTCAGGATTCAGGCAGTAAATGGAAATAGCCCGACCCAGCACGTTCGGCAATCCGCTCCTCAAGGACTACGTCCTCGACAACACCTATGACGAGATGTTCACCGAGGACGGCATGGTCAGGCCGCATTACTCCGAGGTACTGGAGACGTTCCTGAACCTGCCACCGGAGGAAATTGCCCGCCGCAAGCGCTCGGTTGACCTGTCTTTCCTGACCCAGGGCATCACCTTCAATGTGTACGGGCATGGGGAAGGGACGGAAAAGATCTTTCCCTATGACCTGTTGCCGCGGGTAATCACCGGGGCGGAGTGGCAGCACATTGAAAAGGGGTTAACCCAGCGCATCACCGCGCTCAATCTGTTTCTGCACGATGTTTATAACGAAGGCAAGATTCTCAACGACGGTCATGTGCCGCGCGAGATCGTGTACAGCTGCCGCCAGTTCCGGAGGGAGATGCGCGGTCTGCAAGTGCCGCGGAATGTGTACATCACTGTCACGGGCACGGATCTTCTTCGCCTGAGCAACGGAGAATTCGTGGTGCTGGAAGACAATCTCAGGGTGCCTAGCGGCGTCTCCTACATGCTGACCAGCCGGCGGGTGATGAAGCGGACGTTTCCCCAGCTCTTCCGCGATTATGGTGTACAGCCGATCGAACATTACACCCAGTTGCTTTTGAGCACGCTGCGGTCGCTGGCCCCGGAGGGCCGGCACGACCCCTCCATCGTGTTGCTGACCCCTGGGGTCTACAACTCGGCCTACTTCGAGCACACCTACCTGGCTCGCCAGATGGGTATCGAGTTGGTCGAAGGCCGCGACCTGGTCATCCACGACAATGTGGTTTACATGCGCACCACCGCCGGCCTGAAGCGGGTGGACGTGATCTACCGCCGGGTGGACGACGACTTTATCGATCCGCTGGCCTTTCGTTCTGACTCGATTCTCGGCGTGGCCGGTCTGTTCAACGCCTACCGTGCCGGCAACGTAACCCTGGCCAATGCATTCGGAACCGGCATTGCCGACGATAAGGCGGTCTATGCCTACGTGCCTGCCATCATCCGCTACTACCTGGGCGAAGAACCGATTTTGAACAACGTGGAAACCTATCTCATGACCGACCCCAAGCAGCGAAAATATTGCTGCGAGAACCTCGACAAGCTGGTGGTGAAAGCGGTTGGAGAATCAGGTGGTTATGGGATGTTGATCGGCCCCCACAGCAGCGCCGAGCAGCGGGAGGAGTTCAAGCGCGCGATCGAAGCCAACCCGCGCAACTATATCGCTCAACCGACGCTCGATTTCTCCCGCGCCGGCTGTTTAACGGAGAACGGAATCGAGCCCCGGCACGTGGACCTGCGTCCTTATATTTTGTACGGCGATAAGGTGCGCATCGTTCCTGGGGGATTGACCCGGGTTGCGCTTCGGCGAGGGTCGTTGGTAGTGAATTCGTCGCAAGGCGGGGGCAGTAAAGATACCTGGGTTTTAAACGACTAACTAGAGGAGCTCATGCTTTCTCGCGTAGCAGACAGTCTTTACTGGATGAGCCGGTATCTGGAGCGCGCCGAGCATACGGTGCGCATGCTCGATGTGAACATGGGCCTTATGCTGGACAAGTCCAGTACCAGCGCCGAGGGACGCTGGAAGCGGGTACTGGCCGCGCTGGGGAATCCGCCGGGCGTGAGGTGGGAAAATGACTATTATCAGCTCGTCCACACGCTAACCTTCGACGCGGACGTTCCCGCATCGGTGACTTCCTGCCTGATCGAGGCCCGGGAAAACGCGCGCCAGGTGCGCGACGAGATCAGCTCCGAGCAGTGGCAGCAACTAAACCGCATGTATCACTGGGTGATTCAGCCCCAATCCGAGTTCGGCTTGAACACACGGCTGGGTGATTTTCTTCCCGCAGTGATCGATGGTGTCCACCTTTTCCAGGGGGTGACTGATACCACCATGAGCCACGGTGAAGAGTGGCAGTTTATTCAAATGGGACGCTACCTGGAGCGGGCGGCCGCGATTGCGAATCTGCTCGATCTCTATCAGCCGGAAATCCTTCATACACCGGAGGTAGCGGCGGAGGCACGGCAATACCAGGAATGGGTAGGCTTGCTGCGCTGCTGCACCGCTTTCGAAGCGTATTGCAAGGTCTATACCGCGGACATCACCGCAGACCAGATCCTCGAATTTCTGCTGCTGAACCCGCAATTTCCGCATTCGCTCCGGTATTCGGTCGATTGCCTGCGCCAAGCGCTGGTGGCGGTGCAGCAGTCGAGTGGAAGAGCAACGGTGGATGAGTTGACCAGGATCTCCGGCAGGCTGCAGGCTTCGCTGAGCTTTGTGGAAGTCTCGGACATTCTGGCCCAGGATGCCGGGGCCTACCTGCACAACATCCTGCAACAGTGCCGGCAGACGCATGACTTGATTTACCGTTTCTACATTCAGTACTCAGTAGAAGCCGCTCTCGCCATGTAGCGAGAGTGCGCGGGCTGAACAGGATGCGGAAAGATTCTCTGTACGAAGGGCACGGCTTCAGCCGTGCCGCACGCGGCTGGGGCTTGTGAGGGCTTTTAGCCCCTGAGGTATGTTTTTAGATCGTCCATATTCGACCATGCGAAAGGGAGTGATTCCGCTGTTACGTGAAAGCGAAAAGCGTACCTCAGCGGCTAAAGCCGGGGTTGGCTGAAAGATTTATGGCACGGCTGAAGCCGTGCCCTTCGTGCAGAAACTTTTGGCCCGAACCATCTGGGGTTGTGTTTTTTCGCGGTCTGTAAGGCCATGACGGAGTAGTCGCTGTGGATACATCAGAAGTGCCACTACTTTGGGAGCAGGGAGTCCGACAGGCGATGGATTTTTATCTGATACGGCATCTGACCAAGTTCCTGTACCGGGACCAGGTAAGCGAGAGCCTGATGGAGGCGCGCATGCACCCGCGCAGCGACAACAATCAGCGCTGCCTCTCGTTTTCGTTGTCCGTCAGCCCCCGTTGCCGGGTTTTCTCCTATCGTGATCATTTGGGCAACAACGTTCACCACTTCGATATCCCGGGAGAGCACTCGCAACTGGTGATGGTGGCCGAAGCCCTGGTGGAACAGCAGCCGTTGCCGGAGATTCCCCAATCGCTCCGGCCCGGGGCGTGGAACGAGCTGGACTCGCTCGTGGCCCTGGGGGATTTCTCCGAAATGATGCTACCGAGTGAGTTCGCCAAACCCTCGCCGGCGCTGCTCGATCTGGCGAAACTGTTGGATGTGCGCCGCCGCGACGATCCGCTGGTGCTCTTACGACAGCTGAATGCCTCGCTCTATCACTGGTTCGACTATGTACCGCGCAGCACCCGCGTTAACTCGGCCATCGACGAGGCGCTCGAATCCCGGAAGGGCGTATGCCAGGACTTTGCTCATACCATGATTGCGCTGGTGCGCCATGTTGGCATCCCGTGCCGTTACGTCAGCGGCTATCTGTACCATAGCGAGGAGAACGCTGATCGCTCCAGGGCCGATGCGACCCATGCCTGGGTTGAGGCTTTCCTGCCCCAGGTGGGGTGGGTCGGATTCGATCCAACCAACAACCTGCTGGCACAAAACAGGTACATCCGGACCGCGTTGGGGAGAGACTACGCGGACGTACCGCCAACCCGTGGGACCTATCGCGGCAGCAAGGAAAGCGAGCTTTACGTCGCGGTCAAGGTGTCGAAGTATGTCGACATGCCGCCGCTGGATCGCGATATGCCAGTCCCGGAAGACTGGTCTATCCTGGTGGAACGAGCGCAGGAACCTCCGCCACCCGCGGCGCAGCTGTTGCAGCTGCAGCGAATGCAACAGCAACAACAGCAGCAACAACAATAGAAACAACTGTTTTCTCGAGGCCACTGACCGAACGTAACCTCAGCGCTTTTTTCCCTCTTTCCAGCACGATCAGGATCGCGTAACTTATCAGAGGTGACTTATGGAACCGCACCAGGGTTACTTTTGCCGGGCATTTATTGGACAGGACGTTCAGGCCAATGTGATCGCCCGCACTCTAAGAGAAGCCGAGCAGGAAATCACCCGCATGATTCGTGGAGGGGCGATGACTGCGCACGCAGTGCAGCACGGATGGCCGGATCATGAGCCGGTGCTGGTCGCCAGCGCTTACGGCGGCACCGCGGACGGAGAGTTGTGGCGTTATTTGCGCCAGAATGCGGGACCAGAGTTTGACCACTGGCAAGCCGCCTACCGCTCCAAAACCAAGATTCTGGACGACCGCTGGGTAGTGATCGAGCTCTCCCCAACCGGGATCAAAGAGTACAGCGCTTTTGGCAAGGCGGTGCGGGCGATCTGGGGAAGCGCGACTACGACCTCAGAGCCCGATGACGCAAAGGCCAAAGACGCTCCCTCGAAGGGCCCCCACAAAATTCACCTGGAACAGACTCCTACATCGAAAGCTGGTTAAGAGCATCCGCTTGACGCAGTGTGCCTGATTCTCCTAAGGTCAGGAGCGATGCTGAATGCCGCCCAGCCGCCTCTGGACTCGCTAGACACGCTGAAGGAGCAGGTGCTCGAGGCGAATCTGGAACTGGTCCGCCAAGGGTTGGTGCTCTTCACCTTCGGCAACGCCAGCGGGATCGATCGCCACCGCGGCCTGGTGGTGATCAAGCCCAGCGGGGTGGACTACTCTGCGCTGGTTCCCTCCGACATGGTGGTTACTGACATGGATGGAAAGGTGGTCGATGGCCGCCTGAAACCGTCCTCTGACCTGGCGACTCATCTCCTGCTCTACAAAGAGTTTCCCGGCATCGGCGGCGTGGTGCACACGCATTCCGAATATGCCACGGCGTGGGCCCAGGCCGGGCGGGAGATTCCCGCCTACGGGACCACCCACGCGGATTACTTCTACGGTCCTGTTCCCGTCACCGAAGAGCTGACTGCCGAGGAAATCGGCGGCGACTATGTGCACAACACCGGCCTGGCAATAAGCCGCCGCTTCCGGGGGCTCGATCCGCATGCAATCCCAGCCGTTCTGGTAGCCGGCCACGCCCCCTTTTGCTGGGGGAAAACGCCGCACGAGGCGGCCCACAACGCGGCGGTTCTGGAAACGGTCGCCCGCATGGCCTATTACACGGCCACCTTGCGGGCGGATTGTGCCGGTGTCTCCCAGTCGCTGCTGGACCGGCATTACTTTCGCAAACATGGCGCCACCGCGACGTACGGACAGGAGAAATGATGCACCTGGTGATGCACCTGGCTAACGGCTTACTTCCCCGGCCCGTAACCGCGGCTTTAGCGGTCTCCACCCAACTTGCCCGCCTCAATTGGATCGACGTGCTGGTGATCGCGATCTATTTCGCGATCGTGGTGTTCATCGGGTTTTATCTGCGGGGTTCCTCGAACACCAGCGAAGAGTTCTTTATGGCGGGGCGGGAAATGACCGCCTGGATCGCCGGCCTGAGCTTCGTTTCCGCGAACCTGGGCTCGCTCGAGTTGATGGGCTGGGCCGGCTCTGCCTACCAGTATGGGATCCTGGCCATGCACTGGTACTGGATCGGTGCCATTCCGGCGATGCTCTTTCTGGGCATCGTCATGATGCCGTTCTACTACATCTCGAAGACCCACTCCGTGCCCGGATACCTGAAGCTGCGGTACGGTGACGGCGCACGTGCCCTTTCCGCGATCAGCTTCGCGTTCATGACCATTCTCATGAGCGGGATCAACATGTATTCGATGGCCATTGTGATGAAGGTGGTCCTGGGCTGGGACCTGAACTTCAGCATCTGGGTTTCCTCGGTCACGGTGGCCGTATACGTGGCGCTGGGCGGGCTGAAATCGGCGATCTATAACGAGATTCTGCAGTTCCTGCTGATCTGGGCGGGCGCCCTGCTGATCCCGATTCTGGGCCTGATTGAAGTAGGTGGCTGGACCAACCTGCGGCAGCAGATTGCGACCAACCTGGGCCGCTCCGACTATGTTCACCTGTGGTCGACGCTGGGCCACTTCAACACCAACCCCATGGGAGTGAACTGGTTCGGGATTGTCTTCGGGTTGGGCTTCGTGGTCAGTTTCGGCTACTGGACCACGGATTTTCTGGTGGTACAGCGGGTTCTATCGGCGGATAGCATCCGATCGGCAAGACTGGCTCCGGTGATCGGGGCAGCGTTCAAGATGGCGGTGCCTTTCATCGTGATTCTGCCTGGCTTGCTCGCGCTTTCTGTATTGCCGTTTCACTTGGTGGCGCAAGACGTGGCAGTCCAGACCGGCCAGCATAGTTTCAACGAGGTGCTGCCTTTGATGCTGGTGCGCTACTGCGGGCCGGGCCTGCTGGGGCTGGGCGTCACTGCGCTGATCGCCGGCTTCATGTCCGGAATGGCGGGCAATGTGAGCGCATTCTCCACGGTCTGGACCTACGACATCTATGGCGCCTTCCTGAACAAGAAGGCGACTGACAAGCACTATGTAGCGATGGGCCGCTGGAGCACCCTGGTCGGAGTGCTGGTGTCGGTGGGCACGGCGTACCTGGTGCAGCATGCGGCCAGCATCATGGACTACGTGCAGCAACTTTTCAGCTTCTTTATTGCGCCGCTGTTTGGAACCGTCATTCTGGGCATGCTGTGGAAGCGGGCGACCAAGGAGGCCGGATTCTGGGGACTGCTGGCGGGTACGGGCACCTCCATCGGCCTCTGGCTGTGGGTGAAGAATGACCCTTCCGCCTTGCGCTACGTGGCCCTCTCCCCGGACGCGAAGGATATGGCGGAGAACGTCTACCGCGCTTTGTGGGCGTGGCTGGCCTGCGTGCTGGTAACGGTGGTGGTCAGCTATATGACGAAGCCACGCCCGGTGGCGGAACTGGAGGGGCTGGTTTATGGTGCTTCCCGCCTGCCTGAGGAGCACGACGAACACTGGTACCAGCGACCGATTGTGTGGGCCGGCGTGGTGACGGTAATGTTCATCACTCTGAATGTAATTTTCTGGTAGTTCTGAAAGAGAGCTAAACCGATGCGAGAGTCTTTTTCTATCTGGTGGTTCGCAGGCATCCTATTGTTAGCCTATGGAGTGGTGATTTTCACTACCGGTATTTGGGAATTGAGTCACCCCCTGCCCCATCCTCCGGTCCTAAATAATCTTCATGCGCCGATTTGGTGGGGCGGGCTACTCACCGTTGCCGGCCTGGTTTACACCATCGGCTTTCGCCCGCGGCAGGCGGTTAACAAGCGAAGGAAATAGCAAATGGCGAAACAGATGACGTTTGGTGTGATTGTAGGCAATCGGGGCTTTTTTCCCGATCACCTGGCCAAGACGGGCCGCGAAGAAATACTCAGAGTGCTGGCGGCGGCTGGCATCCGCACCATCTCCCTGACCCCGGAAGAGTCCAAGTTCGGCGCAGTGGAAACTCCGACGGAAGCCCGGCTTTGCGGCGATCTCTTCCGCAAGCACCGTGACGAGATCGACGGCGTCATTGTTACACTTCCCAATTTCGGCGAAGAACGCGGGATCGTCGACGCCCTGCGCCTCTCTACTCTGAAGGTGCCGGTGCTGGTCCAGGCGACTCCGGACCGCGCCGCCGACATGAAGATTTCTCATCGCCGCGATAGTTTTTGCGGCAAGATGTCGGCCTGCAACAACATGATGCAGTACGGCATTCCCTACTCGCTCACGGCGCAACATACGGTGCAGCCAGACTCCGATGAGTTCCGCAAAGACCTGGCTTGGTTCTCGTCTGTTTGCCGCGTGGTGCGTGGCTTTACCAACCTGCGCGTGGGCGCGATCGGCGCGCGCCCGGCGGCCTTCAACACGGTTCGTTATAGCGAGAAGCTGCTGGAGCGGAGCGGTATTTCGGTGGATACTCTCGACCTTTCCGAAGTGCTGGGGCGGATTGAACGGCTCAAGGACAACGATGATGCAGTGCAGACCAAGCTGGCTGCCATCCAAAAGTATGTTTCCACGAACAATATTCCCATCGCAGCCCTGATCAAGATGTCCAAGCTGGGGGTAGTGATCGAGCAATGGATGCAGCAGACCTATTGCACGGTCAGCGCCATTCAATGCTGGACATCACTGGAAGAATACTTCGGCGTGGTGCCGTGCACGGTGATGAGCATGATGAGCGAGAACCTGTTCCCCAGTGCCTGCGAGGTGGACATTTGCGGCACCATCAGCATGCATGCCCTGGCCCTGGCTTCGGAGACCCCGAGCGCGTTGCTGGATTGGAACAACAACTACGGTTCGGATCCTGACAAGTGCGTTTGCTTCCATTGCTCCAACCTGCCCAAGCACTTTTTCAACGACGTGATCATGGATTTTCAGGCGATCATCGCCGGTACCGTGGGCAAGGAGAATACGTTTGGCACGTGTGTTGGCCGAGTGAAGGCGGGCGCCATGACTTATGTGCGATTCTCGACCGACGATTTTCACGGCAAGATTCGTGGCTACGTGGGGCAGGGGGAGTTCACCAACGATCCGCTGGAAACCTTTGGGGGCGCCGGCGTCGCCAGAATTCCACGGCTGCAAAAGCTGCTTCGACTCATCTGCGAGCAGGGCTTTGAGCACCATGTCGCGGCCAATTTTTCGCAGGTGGCCAGTCCGGTGTACGAAGCGGCGGTCCGCTATTTGGGCTGGAACATGTACAACCACGATCTCGAATAAAGGAGAACATTTTGAAAACCGCTTACAAAATCGATCCAGCTCACTCCAGCGCACAGTTTGTCGTTCGTCACATGATGATCACCAACGTCCGCGGTGGATTCAGCGGGGTGCAAGGCACGGTTGTTTACGATCCGGATGATCTCAGCGCATCGAGCATCGATGTGACCATCGACGTACACAGTCTCAGTACCGCGGATGCGACCCGGGATACGCATGTGAAGAGCGCAGATTTTCTCGATGCTGAGAAGTATCCCACGATTACCTTCAAGAGCAAGACGATCACCAAGGATGGCGGCGGCCTGAAGGTGAAGGGCGACCTGACCATTCATGGGGTCACGAAAGAAGCGGTTTTGCAGGTGGAAGGCCCGACAGGAGAACAAAAGGATCCGTGGGGAAATACGAGAGTGGGCGCATCCTCTACCACCAAGATCAAGCGGAGCGACTTTGGCCTGACATGGAACGCGGCGCTCGAGACTGGCGGAATTATGGTCGGCGACGATCTCAAGCTCGAATTGGATGTTTCTTTGATCAAGGCATGAGGGCAATGCGTGGCGATTGTCGCAGGGGTTGATTTTGGAACGCTGAGCGTGCGGGTCACGCTTTTCGATAGCGGACGCGCCGGCCAGGAGAAGGGCGGATTGGCCACCGCGTCGGCGTCTTATCCGCTGAAGCGTAAGCGGGAAGACCCGGATTTCGCTACCCAGTCGCATCAGGATCAGATGGATGCGCTGGTCATCGCTATGCGCGAGGTGCTGGCCAAAGCGGGGATTTCTGGCGAGCAGGTTGAAGCCATCGCGCTTGATACTACCGGGTCGAGCGTGGTCCCGGTCGATGCCGGCATGAAGCCGCTGGATGACTACTATCTCTGGTGCGACCATCGCGCCAAGGGCGAGGCGCAGGAGATAACGGAGCTCGCCCACCGCGAACATCTGGAAGCGATTGAATGGTGCGGTGGGGTTTATTCCCACGAGTGGGGATTTGCCAAGCTGCTGCACTGGCTGCGCCACAACCCGGAAAAGCGTGGCCAGCTGGCGAGTGCTTTCGAGCACTGCGACATGGTTGCGGCCACTCTGTGCGGGATTTCCGATCCCAAATTGGTGAAGCGCAGCATCTGCGCCATGGGCCACAAGTGGATGTGGAACCCGAAGTGGGATGGGTTGCCATCCCAGGCTTTTCTCTCCGATGTGGACCCGCTGTTGGATGGCATCCGCGAAAAGCTGGCGGGTGAGTACCACACCTCCGATGCGCTGGCGGGGCATCTTGCGCCGGCATGGGCGGAGAAGATGGGTTTGCGAGCGGGGATTCCGATTCCTGTCGGGGCGTTCGATGCCCACTGGGATGCGATTGGTGCGGGGTGCAAGCAGGGCGATGTGGTCAATGTGGTTGGTACTTCGACCTGCATTATGGCCATGCAGCAGAAGACTACGTTGATTCCTGGGGTTTGTGGGGTGGTTCCCGGCAGCGTGCATCCCGGGTATACGGGTATCGAAGCGGGGCTCTCGGCTACTGGAGATATTTTCGAAGCGATCGCTCGGCGGGCGAATGTGAAGGTCGCGGAGCTGAGCCGTGGGTTGGAGAATTACCGGCCGGGCCAGACCGGGCTGCTGCGGTTGAGTTGGGATAATGGCGACCGCACGATTTTGGTGAACCCGGAGTTGGGGGGTATCACCCTGGGGTGGAACCTGGTGCACACGGCGCAGGACGAGCTGTTCGCTGCGATCGAAGGGACGGCGTTTCATACCCGGATTATTCTCGAACGACTGGCCGAGTATGGTGTTCCGGTGGAACGGGTGATCAATGCCGGGGGTGTTCCGCAGAATAATGCTGTGCTGAATCAGGTTTATGCCAATGTGCTGGGGAAACCGGTTCTGGTTCCGGATGGGATTCCTACTAGTTTGGGGTCGGGAATTTTTGCGTTTTTGGCGGCTGGGACGTTTGCTTCGGTGGAAGAGGCGCAAGAGAAGATGTGCCTGCCACATAAAACGTATCAGCCTGAGTTGCAGGCTGTGCGGGTGTATGAGGAGCTTTACCAGTTGTACCGGAAGGTGTATCTCGCGTTTGGCCAGCCACACGGCAAGGCTGTGGAGTTGGGGGATGTTTTGCCTAAGTTGATTGAGATACGGTCTGCGGTACTTAAGGGTTGATGAGTGATTGACCCCTCGCTTGTTTCCGACACAGCAGTTCACCACATAGGTTTGTTCGGACCTGGAGTTATAACAGGGGACTTGATGGGCCTCTACTAGGAGGATCCCAGGTCTCAAAGGCGAGACCTGGGGCACCCTTCGATTGTTTCCGACGCTTAAGGACCGTACTCGGCGGCGACGGTTTCGGGTACGCGCAACCAGCCGTAGAGGGGAAAGCTCTCGACCAGTTCCAGCACTTGTCCTCTTATCCGGCGCAGGGCCTGCGGGTCGTTGCGCTGATCGAGCGCCTGGGTGATCCACTTGGCAATGGTGTGCATCTCGGGCTCGCGCATGCCGCGCGTGGTCAGGGCTGGGCTGCCAATGCGTATGCCGCTGGGCTTGAGCGGCGGATTGGCGTCGTACGGAATCGCGTTCTTGTTCACCGTGATGCCCGCTTCGTGCAGGGCGTTTTCGGCTTCGCTGCCCAGGATTCCGCGGGAAAAGACATCTACCAGCATCAGATGAGTATCGGTCCCGCCCGAAATAACGCGGTAGCCTTCGGCCATCAGGGTTTCAGCCAGGGCTTGCGCATTCACTACCACCTGCTGCGCGTATTGCTTGAATCCTGGTTCGAGTGCCTCGCGAAAGGCGACGGCTTTGCCGGCAATGGCGTGGACCAGGGGGCCGCCCTGCTGGCCAGGGAAGACGCTTCTGTCGACGGCGGCGGCAAATTGCTGTTGGCACAGGATCATGCCGGCACGAGGACCACGCAACGTCTTGTGGGTGGTGGTGGTGACCAAGTGGGCGTGAGGCACGGGTGAAGGGTGGACGCCGCCAGCCACCAGGCCGGCGAAATGGGCCATATCGATCAAGAGCAAGGCTCCGACCTTGTCGGCGATCTGGCGCATGCGGGCAAAGTCGATGATGCGGGGGTAGGCGCTGCCTCCTCCAATAATGAGCTTTGGCTTTTCGCGCTCGGCGATGGCTTCGAGGACGTCGTAGTCGATCCGCTCGGTCTCCTTATCGACGCCATAAAAGACTACGCGGTAGAGCTTGCCGGAAAAGCTGAGCTTGTGCCCGTGGGTCAGGTGGCCCCCATGTGCCAGGTCAAGCCCCAGGATGGTGTCGCCGGGGTTGATGACCGCCATGTAGGCGGCGGCATTTGCCTGCGAGCCGGAGTGGGGCTGGACATTGACGTGGTCGGCGCCGAAGAGCTGCTTGGCCCGGTCCCGGGCCAGGTTCTCGACGACATCGGCATATTCACAGCCACCGTAGTAGCGCTTGCCCGGATAGCCCTCGGCGTATTTGTTGGTGAAGACTGAGCCGGCAGCCTCGAGCACGGCGTGGCTGACGAAATTCTCCGAGGCGATCATTTCCAGGCCTTCGTGCTGGCGGCGGATTTCGTGGTCGACAGCCGCGGCGATCTCTGGATCGGCCTCGGCGAGCGGGCGGCGCATGCGGTCAGACATGTTGCGATTTTAGACTATTTGCCCCGGACACCCGCCTGGTTGCGGGAGCAAAAGCGTTGGGTTGTTTCGCCATAAAAAAGACCGCTAAAAGAGCGATAAGAGTGCTTAGTTACCTTGGTCACCGAGTGCAGCTAGCGAGCGAGCAGTTCCTTTTCCGGAGCGGGGACGGCCGGTAGCGCCGCCAAGTGTTTGAAAGCGGAATAGATAAAGGAGCCTATGTACCAGCCGTCCATGTACTTGTACGGGGTTTCGCCAGTGGTGTAGTGGCCGCAGGGCAATACCTTGGAGACGAAATCAATGCCGCGGCGGCGGAAGTTCTCGATCACCTGGAGCGAGTACTCGCGGAGGAAAGTCAGGTCGTAGGTGGCGTGGACCAAGAGGACTTTTTTGGGGCTGGCGGCAAACTGATCCATGTAATAGGACGGGCTGACGGCGGCCCAGACGTCACGCAAGCGCTGCTGGGTCATGGATATGCCCTCGAAGGCGGCGCGGATGTGGCGGGTGCTCTGCCCGGTCCAGACCACGTCGCCGAAGGACATAGAGGCGTGGTTGAAGGCGCCGACTCGGACGCGGCTATCGAGCGCAGCGGCAAGAAAGGCGTAACAGGAGCCGAGGCTGGTGCCCAGGATGCCGAACTGCTCGTAGCCCTGTTGCTGCAGCCAGTCGATGCAGCAACGAATGTCGATGACGGCCTGGCGGCAGGAAGAGATGGTGCGGCCGACATTGGCGCTGACGGCATAGTCGGCTCGTTCCAGCTCCGCCGGGCGGCGGATGTCGTGGTAGGGCTTGCTCAGGCGGAGGGCGGATACTCCGAAACGGTTGAAGATGGAGCAGAGTGCGTTGTGGCTGAAGGCATCGGCATTCCATTGGGGCATGACGATGATTGCCTGTTTGGGCTTGCCCGCCATTTTCTCGGAAGGAGCGGGAAACCAGCGGGCGTTGACACGATCGTTCTCCGGATAGGGTGTGCGCACGGGCGAAGTAAAGCGCAGAAATTGCGCCTTGGGCAGGCGTCCAGCGGCTGCCAGCCGGCGAAAGCGAGCATCCTGCTTCAAGGTCCGGGGACGAACGTTGGTGGGAAACAACTGGGGGTGACGCTCCTCCAGTACGAAATCCTGCGGAGTCTGGTAGGCGAAAAACTCGGTGCGATGGCGCAGGATGAAGTCATTCAACTGCAGCATGGCGCGCTCCGCCGCGGCGTCGTCTTGCGACGAATGCTGGGGAAAGCTGAAGCCGTGGGATTGGGCGAATTCCTGAAGCCAATCGAATCCCCACTCCACTGGGCGCACGATGCGATTGGTGTCACGGGTGGTCAGGTCGGTTTCCCAACGGTACATCCAGCGCGCGTAGAGATTGCCCAGCATTCTCCTCATTTGGCGGTTTGGGCCTGGATGCGGAACTGCTCCACCACGGCGGACATATCCTCTTCCCCTTGCCCGGCGGCGATGGCGTGCTCGAATACGCGTAAGGCCGCTCGGCCCATATCAAGATCGAGGGCCTGGTGGTCGGCCTCACTGACGGCGTAGCGGAGGTCTTTGGCCATGAGCCGGAGGAGGAAATTGGGCTCGTACTGGCGGGCGACCATGCGCCCACTCAGCAGCTTGACGAGGGGGCTGCCGGGGGCTCCCTCGGTGAGAACACCTAGCGCCTTCTCCCGGTCGAGCCCGCTGCGCTCGATGAGGGAAAGGGCTTCCGCCAAGGCCGCTGCCTGAGACCCGGAAAGGAAGTTGTTGATCAGCTTGAGGCGAGCACCGCTGCCGACCGGGCCCACGTGGACGACGTCGCGGCCCATGGCCTTGAGGATGGGGGTGACTTTGCTCAGGGCCTCAGAGGAGCCTCCGGCGAGGAAGAGCAGCTGGCCGGCCTCAGCCTGGGGTTTGCTGCCGGTAACCGGCGCGTCCACCAAGTCACAGCCGTGCTCCTTGGCCGCCCGGTCAAGTTCATCAATCCACTCCACGGTGACGGTGCTGGACTCGACCAGGATGGTGCCGGGGGCGATGTCTACCAGGGCCTCGCCGCGACCCAACCACACGTCCCGGCAGACCGGGACATCGGCCAGCATGCTGATAACCACGGCCGCACCGGCCACCGCCTCGCGCGGGGATTTGGCCACCCTGGCTCCCCGGTCCGCGAACGCTTGCGCCTTGCCTGCGGTCCGATTCCAGATGGTGAGTGGATAGCCTGCGTCCAGCAGGCGCCCGGCCATGCCTGAACCCATTAGTCCAAGCCCTAGTAA
>Ga0182024_10006809_pt1 | contig 24905 bp, 24 predicted proteins | sample P32metaG_FD_120480 | JGI IMG/M metagenome (GOLD analysis project Ga0182024, IMG submission 120480) | Permafrost microbial communities from Stordalen Mire, Sweden - P3-2 metaG (Illumina Assembly) | ecosystem: Environmental > Terrestrial > Soil > Wetlands > Permafrost | place: Sweden: Stordalen...
AGCAGGGCGGCGTAAGCACCCTCCTGAAACTTGGCTTCCGCGAACCAGGGTAGGCCGCGCTTTTGCACCTGAATCAACCAACGTTCGCGGGCCGCTTCCAGCCAGCCGGGCCAGGGATTGGGGCTCTGCACAAAGTCGTTGACGAGAATCTGCGCCCAGGCGTCGGCGAAGGCGCTCTCCGACGCCCCATCGGCGATGGCAAAGCGGTGCCGCTGCGGATCGCCGGCAAAGGCGTCCTCGTATTCCTTCGACGTGTTGCCTGCTTTGGGCGTGTGGTACGTCCGGGCGGCCAATCGCAATGAATCGGTCATATTTGGCGAACCGTTTGGGCGGCGCGAGTGCCGATGTCAAGAAAACGAATCACGGAAACCAGGTCGGCGTTGAAGACGAAACCACGCGTGCTGTTGTCCACGAAGATGAATCCCTCGGCCAGGGCGGCGTCGCGCAGCTTCGGCGGCAGCACGCTCGACATCCGGAACAGCGTGACCGCGGTCGGGTCCGGCAGTTCGCTTTCCTGCGAGGGAAACTCGATCGGCCTGACCGACTTGGACGACAAATGCGCGTTGAAAACCAGCACGTTGCCGTCGCTGGTTGCCAGGTTGCGCACCTTGGCTGCGGGCAACTCCGGATTGCCGTCGGTCGCTCGGCCGTCGGTGATGTTGATGACCATCGGCGGGAAAGCCCCGGGAAATCGGCCAATGAACTGCTCGAGCGCCGCGGTGGCTTCCGTGAGCGCCTGACACATGGGTGTCTTGCCGACGGCGACCGGCTCGAACCAGATGGGAAACTTGAACTTTTGCTCGACCAGACCGCCGGCGCCGTCATCGACCTTGCGCGTCCGCTGCTCGACCTTGAGCGGATTGCTGGCGATGGCGCTGATCGGCACCAGCTTCTGCCCGGCCAGGCTGCCGGCCAGCGCCCAGCCCACCCGGCCGCCGTAACCGATGACGCCGACGTGAAAGTAATCGCGAATGCCGTCGCCCTTGGCACACTTGAGCACGAGGTTTTGCAACAGCCGATTGATGCTGTCGGCCACGCCCTCGGCCTTCGGTTTTCCCGGCTGAGCGCCGAAGGATTCCGCCATGGAACTCGATTGATCGATGAGAAAGATCAACGCGGTCGGATTGGTCCGGCTCAGTTCGGCGCTGTACGGCATCGTTTGTCTCCGAAATGGTGCTAGGGCAATGGCAAGGTTATTGTGGTCATGGTTGCGGGCAAAAACAAGAGTGTGGTTTGGCGCCGCGGCAAATACGGCATTCGTTTAGCCGCTCGCCTCCGGCGAGCGCGCAAGGATGTGGGCAGACCCCGTCTGCGGATCCGATGGTCGGCAAGGAAAATCCCCGCCTGCCTATTGCAGGATCGCCAGCCATGGACTAAACTCGAACTTTCCAGTGTACAGGAAATCGTTCGTTGGACTAACAACGATCCGGCAAGAGAGGCCAGACCGGCCGAAAGTCATTCGAGAGAAACTAATGGAGACATACAAGGCCAAGCCGGGGGACAGCCTCGCGAAGATCGGCCGCCGATTCGGCATCGAGGTCGCCGAGATGATGAAGGCCAATCCCAGGTTGACAAACCCAGCGCTGATCTTCCCTGGCCAGATGATCAATGTGCCTGCGGTCGCCCGCCATCCCAGCGAGGCGGCGACAGGGCCCACGGTGGGTGAGATCTCCGCCGGCGCGCTCAGCACTACCGGAGAGCCGGCCCGCGACCCAAAGTACATCCAGAACGCGGTCGTGGCCGTTGGGTTGCCCATCTGGGGCGGCCCATTTTACCTCTACCGGAACGTGGTCAACGGCCGAGGTATGGATCCTGTGGTGCTCGATCGCAAGGATGCGGCGCTGGCAAGCGATCCCCTCGCTTCTGGCTACTTTGAGCTCCGTATGGTATTCGCCTCGCGCCAAGAGGCGGACGGCGCGGCGGCAAAGGCGTCGTCGGCTTATCATGTGGGGGGAGCGTACGCTTACTACAAGACAGGCGACGGGTTGATCTACCCGACGGTGCTGTCCAGTTCGACCGCTCCGGCACTTTGCAAGGCGTTGCGCCAGGCGGTTGAGGACGAAAAGGTCGCCGCGAAGGCCGCAGAGAATTTTGCCAAGGACTTGTTGCTCTGGTATGTCGGGGCGAGGGCACCTGTTAAGGCTGGTGAAGCGCCTACCGTGCCGCCGTCTCAGGGCGCGGCTGCGGCAGCCGATGCGGCGTTGGCTGGCTTCAGCGCTGTGGAGAAGGGCGTCATCGTTGAAGTGCGCGCGATGCTCAAGGCGCCAGAGATCGCTCAGATTCGGCAGGCGCATGCCGCGGCCAAGGACGTTGCCGTGCGCATAGGAGGCCGGTTGATCCAGTACGAGCCCGGTTTGAACGCGTCCGGCATGACGATGTTCGGCGAGAATGGGTTCCTGATTGGCCGTCAAGCATTCAAATCGGAAGCCGAGTTCGTCAAGACGCTGTTGCACGAATCCTATCGATTGGCGACGAGCTTGATCGGCCGTGGTGCAGGTGCCAATGCGGCCAACGTCGCTGCGGAAACCGAAGCAGCGTTCAGCTTTGCCGATCGCGCCTACCAGGCGGTCATCGCAGGGTTGTAACGTTCGGCCATGAATATCCGGAGGCACACCGATGGGCGAAGAGGGTACGTCCTACTTGTTGCAGCAACTCATGTACCAGGCGCCGACGTTTCTTGTGTATCTGATCGCGTTGATCTTGGCCGTGGCGTACATGGGCCGGGCCACGACGCCGTCGATCCTGACCCTGGCGGGCGTGGGGGTTTTGATGGTCACATCCATCGGCGTGGCCCTCGCTCAGGCAGCGATTGTCGATTCACGCCATGATGACGGCCGCCATCCCGAAGAGTTCGCTCGGCTCATGCGGCTTACGGGGATCGCTGGAAGCTGCACCAGGGCCGTCGGACTTGGATTGCTGGTCGCGGCCATTTTCGTCGGTCGCCGCCGGGTATTTGGCGATCGCGATGTCAGAGAATAGGCAGGCGGAGGCCCTGTAATAAAGCTCCAAACGCCCAAGTCAATAGCGGAGGGCATATGCAAATACAAGTTCTCGTCGAACGTGTGAAGGGGAACGGCTATCGAGCGCGCGGCACGGAGCCGTTCGCTGTCAGCGCCAAGGGAGCCACGCGCGAAGAAGCGTTGGCGAAGCTGCGCGCAAAGATCCAGACACGCCTGAACAGTGACACCGAATTGGTAAACCTCGAAGTTGGCCAGCAAGTGCATCCGCTGGCGAAGTTTGCCGGCATGTTCAAGGACGATCCGGATTTCCAGGACGTGCTGAAGATCATCGCGGAAAATCGCAAGCGCATGAACGAGGATCGTGACGTTCCATGAGCCTGTATGTACCGGTCGAGATAAATCGAGAATGGCTAGTGCATTCCTGTTTCTTTCATGATACACTTAACCGCAGTCTTGCCGACCGCCGTTTTGGCTTGGTTCTTATCGAAGGGGGGGCCTTTCATGTTAGGAATAGCCGACAATAGCTTTGCGCGAACGTGCCGAGGACTCCATCGGCGCGAGTTTTTGCGCATTGGCAGCCTGGCCCTCGGCGGCCTGACGCTGTCCCAGCTGCTCAAGGTGAAGGCCGAGGATGGCCGGCGCCTCGTGAAAGACAAGGCCGTCGTCCTGCTCTTCCTGCAAGGCGGACCCTCCCAGATCGAGACCTTCGATCCGAAAATGACGGCCCCCGTGGAGATCCGCAGCATCACCGGACAGGTGCAGACCCGGTTGCCGGGCGTCACCTTCGGCGGCACCTTCCCCAAGCTCGGCGCCATGGCCGACAAGCTGGCGATCGTGCGCTCGTTCGCTTCGGGCAATGCGGATCATAATAATTACGTGATGGTCGCGGGCGGCGACAATCCGAGCCGGACGCCGATGGGCACCCTCTATTCGCGCATCGCCGGGCCGAATGAGCCGCGCACAGGCATGCCGAACAACGTCATCATTCCCGCGGAGGCGGTCAGTCCCGGCCTCAGGCTCGGACGCAACTTCGAGACCGATTCGCTCCAGAAGCTGATCGGCTCGAGCCAGAATCTCGGGGCCAACTACGCGTTCTTCGATCCGTCCGGCGGCGGCGAACTGCGGCAAAACCTCGAGCTGCGCATCCCGCGCGAACGCCTCGCCGATCGCCGGGCCCTTCTGAATCAGCTCGACACCTTCCGCCGCAACGCCGACCGCACGGGCGTCTTCGAAAACGCCAGCGCTCACGAACAGCAGGCTTATGACCTTCTCTTACGCGGCGTGTCGCAGGCGTTCGATCTGTCGCGGGAAGATGCCCGCGTGGTGGATGCCTACGATACCTCGCGTATGTTCGACATCGCGGAGGCCAATCAATGGGGCGACATGAAGCGTTCGTCGAACTTGCTGGGCCGGCAGATGCTGTTGGCCCGTCGTCTGGTTGAGAATGGCTGCGGCTTCGTGACGGTCATGGACGCGGGCTGGGACATGCACTCCAACAACAACAGCCCGCGCAACCTCGCCGGTATGCGCTGGCTCGGCGCCCAGGTGGACCACGCGGTGGCGGCCTTCTTGCAGGACGTCGAGGCCCGCGGGCTGAGCGACAAGATTTTGCTCATCGTCACCGGCGAAATGGGCCGTACGCCGCGCATCGGCGGCACCGGCGGCCGCGATCACTGGGCCAACTTGACGCCCCTGTTGATCGCTGGCGGCGGCTTGCGCATGGGCCAGGTCATCGGCCAATCCGATCGTCAGGCCGGTTCGCCCGCCACGGAACGCTACACGCCGCGGCACCTGCTCGGCACCGTCATGGAAACGCTCTTCAACGTCGGCGACGTGCGTCTCGCCTCCGATTTGCCCCGCGATGTCGTCACCGCGGCGACCGCGGGCACGGCGATCCGCGAGTTGTTTTGATCGGACCCCGGAGGGGTCCCAGAAATTAGCCGGTGGTTGAGCGCAGCGATACCAACCGGTAAAGATCGCCCGACCATCCCGACCCCGGTAGGAGGGGTCGCAGAAACCTAAATCTCGCCAAAGGACGATGGGTCCTCGAAACCACCGAAAGAAGACTCGCAATACCTGGCATTACGATTCCTGCGACCCCTCCGGGGTCGGAGGATCATCCCCGCGATTATTTCCGGTGGTATCGCTGCGCTCAACCACCGGCTAATTTCTGGGACCCCTCCGGGTCCGAAATCGGGAACTACCATGCGAACACTTCAAATCACCCTCGTGCTGGTCATCTGCTGCTGGACGCCTGTCATTGTCAACGCCCAGGCCTTACAAAAGATCCGCATTGATTCAGGCCGTTCCGTGGACGGCTCCTTTCGGCTCGATGGCCGCGATGCCTGGCAACAATTGCAAGTCACCGGCCAGTATCCCACCGGCCCCGAGCGCGATCTGACTCGCCAGGTCCGCTTCGAAACCAACCCCGACGGCATCGTCGCCATCGACGCCGCCGGCCTGGTCACACCGCTCAAGGACGGGGATACGACCATCACCGCCAGGCTGGATGGCGTCTCCGCCAGCGTACGGGTGAGCGTGGCCCACATGACGAGCGATGTGCCGCTCAACTTCGCCAACCAGGTTGTGCCGCTCTTCACCAAGTTCGGCTGCAACGCGGGCGGCTGCCACGGCAAGGCGTCGGGCCAGAACGGCTTCAAGCTATCGCTGCTCGGTTTCGAGCCGGACGAGGACTACGAATTTATCGTCAAGGAAAATCGGGGCCGTCGCATCATGCCATCCTCGCCGGCCAATAGCATGCTGCTGCTCAAGGCCACGGGCGGTATGGCCCACGGCGGCGGCAAGAGAATCGACGCCGATTCACCCTACTATCGCATCCTGCTGCGCTGGATCGAACAAGGCACGCCAGTTGGCCGGGCAAGCGACCCGACGGTGACGCGCATTGAAGTACTGCCCCGCGAACGACTGTTGCAGCGCAACAGCGCCCAGCAGTTGACGGCGATCGCCCACCTGAGCGACGGCTCCACCGTGGACGTCACGCGCATGGCCCAGTTTGAGGCCAACGATCGCGACCTCGCTTCCGTGGACCCGGCCGGCCATGTCACGACGCGCCATGTGCCGGGCACTTTCGCCGTCATGGCCCGCTATCAAACGCATGTGGCCGTGTTCCGTGGGCTGATTCCACTCGGCGTACCTGTGACGCAATTGCCTCCCGCCAGGAACTTCGTGGATGAGCAGGTCTATCGTCAGCTCAAGGAGCTGGGGTTGCCGCCATCGCCGCTTTGTGACGATGGCACCTTCCTGCGCCGCGTCACCATCGACATTGCCGGCCGATTGCCGACGCTCGAAGAGACGAAGACGTTCCTGGCGGACAAGGACGCGGACCGGCATGACAAGCTGGTCGATCGCCTGCTCGGCAGCCCGGATTACGCCGACCAGTTCGCGAGCAAGTGGAGCGCCGTGCTGCGGAACCGCCGGACCAGCTCCAAGGACGATGCCAGGCCGTCCATCGCCTTTCATGCCTGGATTCGCGAATCGCTCGACAAGAATGTGCCCTTCGATCAGTTCGTGCGCGAGGTGCTGACGGCCCAGGGTGAGGCGATCACGACGCCGGCGGTGGCCTGGTATCGCGAGGTGAAGGATGTGTCGGCCCAGGTCGAGGACGTGGCTCAGCTCTTCCTCGGCCAGCGCATCGGCTGTGCCAAGTGCCACCATCATCCGCTGGAGAAGTGGACCACGAGCGACTACTGGGCCCTGGCGGCGTTCTTCACGCGTCTCGACGTCAAGGCCCCCAAGGCCGAGAAGAAGGACAAGAAAACGGGCAAGTCGGAGCCCGGCCAGTCCTGGCTCGTCAGTCTCAAACCGGGCAAGAACGAGGCGACGCACCCCAAGACGAAGAAGCAAATCCAGGCCGCGGGGCTCGACGGTCCGGTGCTGTCGCTGTCGGCGGACGAGGACCCGCGCGGCAAGCTGGTGGACTGGATGGCCGAGCCGGCGAACCCATTTTTCGCCAAAGCTCTGGTGAATCGCTACTGGAAACATTTCCTGGGCCGCGGCCTGGTGGAGCCGGAGGACGATCTGCGCGCCACCAACCCCGCGACCAATCCGGCATTGCTCGACGCATTGGCGAAACAGTTCGCTGCCGACAAATACGATCTGAAGAAGCTGGTGCGTACGATCTGCACCTCGAACACCTATCGGCTCAGCGCCTTACCGAACGACCACAACGCGGACGATCGGCAGAACTACTCGCGCTTCCTGACCCGGCGGCTGCATGCCGAGGTGCTGTTCGACGCCATCGACGCCGTGACGCTGACGAAGCCCGCGTTTAAGGGCGTCACCGCGGGCACGCGGGCAGTGCAGTTGCCGGACAATCAGTTCGAGTCGTACTTCCTGAGTGTGTTCGGCCGGCCCGATTTCGCCAGCGCCTGCGAATGCGAACGCAGCTCCGATAGCAGCCTGGCCCAGAGCCTGCATCTGTATAACTCCGTCGAGCTGGCCAAGAAGGTGGCCGGCGAACGCGTCAAAAAGCTGGTCGCCGATAAGCGTCCCGCGGAAGAGCAGTTGCGCGAACTGTACTTGCTGGCACTTTCACGGGAGCCGAGCGCCGAGGAAATGGCGGGCATGACCGCGTATCTGCAAGGCCGGGCGGATAGCCTGCCGGCGGCGTACGAGGATTTGCTCTGGGCGGTGCTGAACACCAAGGAATTCTTGTACAACCACTAATTCCATCGCCGCTTGCGGCGTAGCGCTCGCTAAGCCGCAAGCGGCGTGCGCGTCACGGCGCGTAGACACTGCGTCCGCCATCGACCGGCAAACAGACGCCCGTCACAAAATCATTATCGATGAAAAACAGTACCGCCTGAGCGATGTTCTCCGGCCGGCCTTCGCGTTTGACCAGCGTGGCGTCGATCGCTTGCCGGCGATCCTCCGCGGGCAGATCGGCCGGCAGCATCACCGGGCCCGGCATGACGCAGTTGACGCGCACGCGCGGATTGCGCGTGCCGAGTTCGACCGCCAGGGTTCGCGTCAGCGTCGGCACCGCCCCCTTCGACGGGAAATAGGCCGCGTAGTTGAGATAGGGCCGGACCGTCGCCCAATCGCCGAGCAGGACGATCGAGCCGCCTTCGGGCTGACGAACCATGGCGAACCCCGCGTGCTGCGAGCAGAGAAAGGTGCCGAGCGTGTTGATGGCGAAGTTGTGCTGCACGTCGGCCGCGGTCACTTCTTCGAGCGGTTTGCTTTGCCACATGGCCGCACAGTTGACGAGCACGTCCAGCCGGCCGAAATGATCGAGCGTCTTTTGCAGCAGGTCCTTGACGGATTGCTCATCGGTAAGATCGGCCTGCAACGTCAGCACATTGGTGCCGCGCTTGCGCCACAGGGCCGCGGTTTCCTCAGCTTCGGCGGTGGAGGTGCGATAGTGAATCGCCAGGGAATAGCCGCGCTCGGCAAGGGCGTCGGCGACGTGCCAGCCGATGCGTCGTGTGCCGCTGCCGGTGACGAGGGCGACCTTGGGTGAAGGCATGGGGGCCTCATATCGGGGCTGCCTTCCTTACCCCGAAGGGGTTACATCCCAAAGCCCAGGGTTGCGTACTCGCAACCCTGGGTTGACAGCCGAACGTGGAATGGATACCCCGGAGGGGTTTCATCGTGGTCGGCCCATCGCGGTGGGCCACGATGATGAAACCCCTTCGGGGTATCCAATTTCTCGCTATGTAGCTACCCAGGGTGCGCTAGCGCGACCCTGGGCTTTGGGATGTAACCCCTTCGGGGCAAAGGAAAGGCACGGAACAGGGTGGTTAGTAGCGAACGATCTTGCACTTCGGCAGCGCCTTACTCAGTTCGGCAACGCCCGCATCGGTCACATTCGTTTCGGTCAGCTCAAGAACCTTTAGATTTGTGAGGCTCTGCAATTGCTTCAACCCAACATCCGTCACGTTAGTACGGAATAGGTTAAGCTCGGAGAGAACTTTGAGCCCGGCCAATTCCGTCAGACCCGTATCCGTAATCTTGGTCTCATCTAGTCTAAGCATGGAGAGATTGTTGAGTCGGGCCAATTCCTTCAACCCTGCATCGTTAACTTCAGTCTTTTCCAGCCCAAGTCTCGAGAGTTTTTTCAAGCCGGCCAAAGCCTTGAACCCGGCACCCGTCACCTTGGTGTTCCTCAGTTCAAGCACGGAGAGATTGCTGAGCCCGGACAAGTCCTTCAGCCCGGCGTCCGTCACCTTGGTGCTAATCAGCTCAAGCACGGAGAGATTGCTGAGGTCGGACAATTGTTTCAGTCCTTCGTCGGTGAGCGTCGTGTAAGAAAGGCCGAGCTCGGAAAGCTTCTTGATCATGCTCAATTGCTTCATTCCGGCATTTGTCACCTTCGTAAAAGGTAGGTGGAGCGTGGAGAGATTCTCAAGCCCGGCCAGTCCCTCCAGTCCCTCATCTGTTATCGCCGTACTACCAAGGCTTAGCGAAGTGAGGTTCTTGAGCCCGGCCAAGTCCTTGAGCCCGGCACACGTTAGCTTCGGTGTATCACTGAGGTCGAGCGAGGAAAGATTGCTGAGGCCGGCCAATTCCTTCAGCCCTTCATCCGTCACGCCCGAATCAGTCAGCGTTAGTGAAGAGAGATTCTTGAACCCAGCCAGTTCCCTTAGGCCAGCATCCGTCACGTTCGCGTGAAGCAAGGTAAGCGAGGAGAGATTCTTGAGGCCGGCCAATTCCTTCAGCCCTGCATCGTTCAGGTTGTTCTTACCGGATATATGAAGTAACGAGAGATTCTTGACGCGGGCCAATTCCTTCGCCATCTGCGTAGTCACCGGCCGTGTGAGAGCCAGGTAAAGCCGGGAGAGATTCTTGTGGTCGGCCAATTCCCTTAAGGTCGCGTCGTTGACGGTGAAAAACTGCAGACCAAAGGGGACGCTGACATCCGGGAGTTTGCCCTTCGGGTTCTCGCCGAAGAGGAAACCGGGTAATCCCATTTCCGCCCCATACTTCAAATCTGGGATATATGTTGCGTCAAGCTTTTCGTAAGCAGCCACCGTCGCCGGATCGATGCCTTTCCCGGCCGGCGGATCGCCAACTTTCGCGTCTTTCTTTTCCGAATCGTCCTTGTCCTTCTTGAGGTCAGTCTTGTCTTTCTTCGGTTCGTCGTCGTCCTTCTTCGGCTCCTCCCTATCCTTATCCTTCTTAGCTTCATCCTTGTCCTTCTTCGGCTCCTCATCATCCTTCTTGGGCTCCTCCTTCCCGTCCGTCCTGGGCAGCCTGAGCACGATGCGGAAGCCGATGGTCTCGTCGCCGCGTTTGGCGTCCTCGTTGAAGCGGAACGCGGAGCGGCAGGCGGCAGGGGTGGAGGCCCAGGAGCCGCCGCGGACGGAGCGGAAGTCGCCGAAGTCGGGGCCTTTCGGGTCCTTGGCGGGGCTCGACTTGTAGTAGTCCGAGGCGTAGCGGTCGGCGCACCACTCGGCGACGTTGCCGTGCATGTCGTGCAGGCCCCAGGCGTTGGCGGGGAAGGAGCCAACGTCCGCGGTCTTGTCGCCGCCAAAGTTGGCCTTTTCCTGCTCGAGCGTGTCGCCGAAGCTGAACGGGCCCTTGGTCCCGGCCCGGCAGGCATATTCCCATTCCGCCTCGGTCGGCAATTCGTACTTTCGACCTTCCTCCTGCCTGGAAAGCTTTTCGCAGAATTCTTCGACATCCTTCCAGGTGACGCCCTCCACCGGCAGCTTGTCGCCCTTGAACTTGCTCGGGTTGGAGGCCATGATCTTCTGGTACTCGGCCTGGGTCACCTCGAATTTGCCGAGGTAGAACGGCTGCGTGATCTCGACGTTGTGGCCATCTTCGCCGGGTTCGCGTTCCTTTTCGTTGGGCGGCGAACCCATGCGGAACTTGCCCGCCTTGATGCGTACCAGCTTCATGCCGATGGTGTTCTCGATTTCCTCTTCCTTGGGATTGGGGTCCGTGCTGACTTTCTCCTTGGGGTCGTCCTTCTTGGGGTCGTCCTTCTTGACGTCGCCTTTCTTGCTGTCATCTTTCTTGGCGTCGTCCTTCTTGGAATCATCCTTGGTCGCGTCATCTTTCTTGGCGTCGTCTTTCTTGCTATCGTCCTTCTTGATCTCGTCTTTCTTGTTGGTATCTTTATCCTTTCCGGGCATCGGCATGGGCATGGGGTTCGGCATCGGCTGCGGGCGGATGGGATTGGTTTTTTGCTGTCCCATGCCGATCCACTCGGGGAAGACAAAAAAGACCGTGGCGCCGGCGCCGCCGAGCACCACCAGCACGGCCGCGATGATGATCAGCAGCTTCTTGCTCGACTTCTTGGGCGCGGCGGGTTTCTTCTTCTTGGAGCGCGCCGGAGCTTCGTCCTCATCGCCTTCGCCGCTCTCACCCATGTCGTCCTCGTCGAGAGCAGGTTTCTTCGACTTCTTCGCGGGTGCGGCGGCCTCGTCCTCGGCGAGGGAGGACAGAAAATCGTCGTCATCGTCGGCCGGGGCGGCTTTGCTTTTCTTCTTGCCTGGTTTGGGAGCATCCTCTTCGTCGTCCAGCAGCGAGGAGAGATCGGGCTCCTCGTCCTCAGCGGGAGCGGACTTGCCGGGTTTCTTCCTGGGTTTGGATGCGTCTTCGTCTTCGTCATCCAGGAGCGAAGAGAGATCGGGTTCCTCGTCCTCGTCCATGGGGGCGGGCTTGCCGGGCTTCTTCTTGGCCGGCTTCGGGGCGTCCTCATCGCTCTCGTCATCGCCCAGCAGCGAAGAGAGGTCAGGCTCCAGATTTTCGTCGAGCGCCGGCTTACCGGGTTTCTTCTTGGCCGGCTTCGGGGCGTCTTCGTCGTTTTCGTCATCGCCGAGCAGCGAGGAGAGGTCCGAGTCCTCCTCGGCGGCGGGCTTGACAGGTTTCTTCTTGACCGCGGGTTTGAGGCCGGAATCCTCGTCGCCGAGCGGATCGGACATGTCGGCATCATCGTCGGCGGGGCGTTTGACGGCGACCTTGGCCTTGGCGGCGACCGGCTTGGCCACGGGTTTGGCGGGCGCCGCGGCTTCCGCCGTCACCAGCGTCACCTTCTGGCAATCGGGACATTTCACCTTCTTGCCGAGCAGAGTGTCCGCGACCTTCAGACGCTTGCCACATTCACAGCTGAACGAAATGGACATGAGAAACCTCACGGAGAAACGAAAGCTTGCCCTTGAACGATTATCGTATCGCGAAAAACCAGCCATTGCTACTTTAGGGGGAGTGGAAAAGCAAAACAAGTTGTGCCGGCGGTGCGGGTTGTAGGGGATTGTCCGACCGTTTAGCCGCGACGCGACGTACTCGGAGCGGAGCGCGGGGCCGCGGCGGGGGTCGCGCTCCGCTCCGAGTACGTCGCGTCGCGGCTAAACGGTCACTCCGCCAACGCCGCACTGGCCGCCGCGATCGTTTGCGTGATGTGTTCGTCGGTGTGGGCGGCGGACACGAACGCCGCCTCGAACTGGCTGCACGGCAGATAAACGCCGCGCTCCAGCATCGCCCAGAAGAAGCGAGCAAAGCGGGCCGTGTCGCACTTCTTGGCGCTGTCGTAGTCGGTTACGGGGTCCGGCGTGAAGAAGAGCGTCCACATGCTGCCGACGCGATTGATCTGGTGGGGAACATTGGCCCGGCGAGCGGCGTCGGCCAAACCAGCGGTCAGCGTTTTGCTCAGCTCTTCGAGCCGGGCGTAGGGCGGATGGCGGCGCAGCTCGCGCAACGTCGTCAAGCCGGCGGCCATGGCGAGCGGATTGCCCGAAAGCGTGCCGGCCTGGAACACGGGGCCGGCGGGGAGGACTTTCATCATGATGTCGCGCCGGCCGCCATAAGCGCCCACCGGCAAGCCGCCGCCGACGATCTTGCCCAGCACGGTCAGATCGGGCTTCTGCTGATACAGCTCCTGGGCGCCGCCCAGGGCCAGCCGAAAGCCGGTCATCACTTCATCATAGATGAGCAGCGCTCCGTGCTGCTGCGTCAACCGCCGCAGCTCGCTCAGGAACTCGCGCGTCGGTACGATCATGCCCATGTTGCCGACCACTGGTTCGAGGATGACGCCGGCAATTTTGTCGCCACGTTCCTGGAAGGCACGTTTCAAGCCATCGACGTCGTTGTAACGCAGCACATGAGTATCGGCGGTGCAGCCCGCGGGCACGCCAGGACTGTTCGGCACGCCCAGGGTGGTGGCGCTCGACCCGGCCGAGACGAGCAGGCTATCGACATGGCCGTGATAGCAGCCGGCAAACTTGATGATACCGTCGCGGCCGGTGAAGCCGCGGGCCAGGCGGATGGCGCTCATGGCCGCCTCGGTGCCGGAGCTGACCATGCGCACCATTTCGATGGACGGCACCAGCTCGCAGATCAGCTCGGCCAGGTGCGTCTCCAGCTCGGTCGGCGCCCCGAACGTGGCCCCTTTTTCCAGGGCCTCGACGATGGCCTTGACCACGCGCGGATGGGCATGGCCCAGGATGAGCGGGCCCCAGGAGCCGACAAAGTCGAGATAGCGGTTGCCGTCGATATCGAGGAGATAGGGGCCTTCGCCGTGATCGATGAAGACCGGCTCACCGCCGACGCCGCCAAAGGCGCGGGCGGGACTGTTGACGCCGCCGGGTATCACCTTGCAAGCCTGGGCGAAGGCGTGGTGGGAACGGGATCGTTTCGCAATTGTCATGGTTGACCTCGTGAATTTTGGTTGATATTGACTAGTGTAGTCCTCACGCTCGTGAGGACTACACTAACCCGGAGGAACCATGAAACTCACTTCGCGTCTGCTCCTTGGCATGATCGTGGCCGGCGGCGTCACAGGTCTTTGGCTGGGAACTCGCACCGCCCTGGCCCAGCAGTCGTTCGATAAGCTCTCGGCCGAGGATCGCAAGATCTTTCAGGAGCGCTTCGAAAAGGAACTCTGGCCGCTCATGATGCGCAACGAAAAGGACGGCTGCATCGGCTGTCACACGGGCAAAAAAACGGTGACCGATCTGCGTCTGACGGGCGCGATCGAAAAAGACTTTCCGAAGATGCTGAAAATGGGCTTCTTCATCCCCGACGACGCCGGCAGCCTGCTGGGCCGGGTGACCGACAAGGACAAGAAGCGCCACATGCCGCCGCCGCCGCGCAAGTCGTGGACGCCGGAGGAAATTCAGCTACTGCGCACGTTCGTGATGGACATGGACAAGAAGCAGAAGAAGTAATCGAGAAGATCCCGAAACGAAAAGGAGAAGGAAATGGCTACCATGCGTGTCGCACAGGTCGCGCGTCCGAACGCGCCCTTCGAACTGGTTGAACGGCCGATCCCTGAGCCGACCCCTGGTACCGTGCGAATCAAGGTGCTGGCGTGCGGCATCTGCCACAGCGACTCGGTCTGCAAAGAGGGACTCTTTCCGGGTATCAGCTACCCGCGCGTGCCCGGTCATGAGGTGGCCGGCGTGATCGATGCGGTGGGCGCCGGCGTCGCGCAGTGGAAACCGGGTCAGCGCGTCGGCGTCGGCTGGAACGGCGGCTATTGCGGCCATTGCGACCCCTGCCGCCGCGGCGATTTCTTCGCCTGCGTGACCGGTCAGGTCACCGGCCTCACCTACGACGGCGGCTATGGCGAATTTATGATCGCCCCCGCGAGCGCCGTCGCGCTCATGCCGGCCGAGCTGCCGCCCGTGGACGCGGCCCCGCTGATGTGTGCCGGCGTGACCACGTTCAACGCCCTGCGCAACAGCGGCGCCCGGCCCGGGGACATCGTCGCCGTGCTCGGCCTGGGCGGGCTCGGCCATCTCGGCGTGCAATATGCCGCGAAAATGGGCTTTCACACCGTCGGCATCGCCCGCGGCAAGGACAAGGAAGCGCTCGCCCACCAGCTGGGCGCGTCGATCTACATCGACAGCCAGACCCAGGACCCCGCGGCCGAGCTGCTCAAACTGGGCGGTGCCAAGGTCATCCTGGCGACGGCCACCAGCGGCGACGCGATGAGCGCCGTGCAAGGCGGCCTGGCCATTCATGGCACGCTGCTCATCGTCGGGGCGGCGGCCTCGATGCAGGTGTCGCCGCTCTTCTTGCTCAGCGGCTGCCGCTCGGTCAAGGGCTGGTACTCCGGCACGGCGATCGACTCCCAGGACACGCTCGCGTTCAGTGCCCGGGCGGGAGTGCGCTCGATGAATGAACCGTATCCGCTGGAACGCGTTGCCGAGGCGTATGACCACATGATGAGCGGCAAGGCGCGGTTTCGGGTGGTTTTGACAACGGGTCGTTAGCAGGGCCATTTTCAGCCATAACCACGTCCGGTTCCTGCGGGCCCTCTGGGACCGTCGCGCACAAAAAAGAAAACGCTGTGCGCGACGGTCTACGTGTCGTAAGCGACTGACGGACCATCTCTTATGCCTCCGGAATGGACCGTCGCGCACGCGGACGTATGTGATACCCTCTCGTGCGCGACGGTCGTTGGCCGCCATTTTGGCATGACGTTGGATGACACGGCAAAAGGGCATTCTTTCTCCGCCTCATCCTCGATGCCATCGCGATTCGCGGAATCCGTCGCCCGTCCTGCTGCCTCGTATTCCAGGACCTCACCCATGGTGGCCTGAGTTGATCCGCCTTCCCACAATGATTGGTCCGAAAATAATGGACGTGCAAAGGCACGACGATTTTGTCTTGAAAAAGGCGTGGCGCGATCGAATCGTTAAATTCGGTTGCAGTTCGCCGTTGCAGCCAATTTCGCATTATTATCTTGACACATCTCTCAGAGGTTCGGTTTCTTTGGCCGAATTTCATCGAAGGCACGATGGAAAGTCCCCCAAACATCCGCATGACATTGAAAGTAAAGAAATGCACAAGAAAGCCTGTCTCCTTGGATTGGGAAGCCTCCTGTTGCAGTGCAGCTTGTCCTTGGCACAGGACGCGATTTCTGCTGCCCAAGCAGCGCCGAGGGAGGGCTGCGTCGCGGTTCTGGAAGCCCCGACGCCGCTCGGGGAATGGACGCCGTGCTGCTCGCGCTGCGAGACGATCTGGGCGAATGCGGAGTTTCTGCTGTGGTGGACCAAGAGTATTCCAGCTCCGACGCCCATGCTCACGCAAGCCACCAACCTGGCCGATCCCACTTCCGGCCAGCTGGGTTCGGCGAACACGGCCATCCTGCTGGGAGGTCAGTCGTACGATCCGGGCACGCGCTTCGGCGGGCGGTTCACTTTCGGCGGTTGGCTCGATGCGAATCGTGGCATCGGCCTGGAAGGCACTTACCTGTTCATCGCTCCCAGTTCCACAACGGCCCGGAGCAGTACCGACGGCAGCGCCGCCAGTCCACTCATCGGCTCACCCATTTTTAACGCGTTCACCGGCAAGGAAGATTTCCTCGGCCTTGCGGGCCCGGGTTTTGCGGGCGGCGCGTCGCTGACGGTAAGCAACGAGCTGCAGAGCGGCGAGTTGAACTTGGTGAAACGGCTCTATGAAGATCAGCAATTGCGCATCACGGGCCTGATCGGCTTCCGCTACGTCTCCTTCGATGAAAACCTGGTCTTCAGCTCCAGCAACCATGGTACGCCAGGCAACGACCCGGGATCTTTTTACTCGGAGAGCGATCACTTTGGGGCGAACAACAACTTCTACGGGGCCAACTTCGGGCTGCGCGGCGAGTACCAGATGGGCCGTGTGTTCGTCAATGCCAGTGCCAAGTGTGCCCTGGGCGCCATGAATCAAACCGTCAACATTTCCGGGTCCGCCACCGACGTCGGCCCGGGCGGCCCCCCTTTCAACTTTGTGCTGCCGACCGGTATCTTCGCCGTGCCGACCAACATCGGCAGCCACAATCAAACCGTCTTTGCCGTGGTGCCGGAGGCGAACTTCAATCTGGGATATGCGATTACCAACAACATCCGTGCCACCGTGGGCTACTCCTTTCTTTATCTGAGCAATGTGGCCCGGCCTGGCACGGCGGTCGATCACGCCATCAACCCGACGCAGTCGTATTCGATCAGCAGCAGTGGTTCGCAGTTGATCGGTACGCCGGCGCCCACCTTCTCTTTTAGCCGGTCCGACTTCTGGGCCCAGGGCATCAATTTCGGGCTGGAATTCAAGTTTTGAGAATGCAAGTCGCGTTTTTCGGTCCCGTGACTTGATTTCATCTACCGACAATCATGGTCGCTTCACTGCGCTTGCGGCCGAGGAGCAGGTCGTGGGGTTGCTGGCGAGCGATCTATCGAGATAGAATATCCTCGGTTGCGGAAGTCATGACAATACGGGATTAGACAACATGCGACGGAGAACCCAATGGCAACCATGCACCAGCTAAACCGCGACCTCGCCGACAAGCTCGTCGCGGAAGCAAAGCAGAATCCTCAATCGCCCTATGCAGGCAAAAAGGTCGGCATCGCCAACGGTCAGGTTGTCGTCGTCTCCGACGATTGGGACGAGATCGGTCGTCGGCTTCGGCTCGCAGAACCTGATGCCGCCAAACGTTATTGCATTGAGATTGGCGCCGACTATAGCGGGGTTCATGAAATCTGGGAGGCTTGCTGATGCCGCGCGCCCTTTGGCCGCTTACCGTCGGTCGGCCGGTCATCGAGATTGTCCTGACGCTGGCGCAAGGCGGCCACAAATCGACACGCACTCTGTTGGCCGATACGGGAGCCGGCGCGATGCACGCGCCTTTCGAAATGCTGCTGGATGAAAGCGACTGCCTGCTGTGCAATGGAACGGTGACGCAAACGGTTACGCTCGGAGGGGCTTATACCAGCACCTATCCGATCTATCTCATCCGCGTCGAGGTGCCGAGCCTGCAATTCGATCACGACCTTCTAGCTGTCGGCGTTCCCAACCCTCCAGCCGGTCTAGACGGCATCGCGTGCTTTCGCTTCCTGAACCGGTTCACCTATGGCAACTTCGGCGATCGGCTCGCATTCGGTCTGGAAGGCTAACATCTTGCATCACCGGATACGGATTCGGCAATAAAACGAACTGCGTCCACTGCGTCCCTTTTCCTCTCTCCGAGATGGAATACATGACACCCGAGCGCGAGGGAACCTAAAAGGGCCTAAGAAGGCCCATGAGGGCTGCACCAACAATCATTCCGACAATGGTTCCAATCACCGAAACGACAATTCCAATAATGCCGAGGGACTTGTCCCTAGAAAGGACGACGCCAATTATGCCAAGGATCAATCCAGCAAGTCCGAAAAGAGGTGGGCATAACAAGAAGGCAACACAGCCACAAACGATCGAAAGAACTGAGCACGTTTTTGCGGCATCGCTTTCCCTAGACCGCCGTGCGTAGGTATCGTATCGGCTGTCTTCATCTGGTCCGTCAAAATCAAAATCAGATTGGTCTTTTTCGCGGGACGGTATTCTGCGTGACCTTTCGGCCGGTCTACTTCTCACCATCGACGTAATTTTGCCACAGTGTGGGCATGGCAGTTCGAGATTTTCAAGGGTTTCGGGGATGGTTGATCGCTGGCGACATGCTTCGCATATGACTTCAATGACCGAAATGTCTTCGTTTGGTGGGATTGGTGGCGGAAGTCGCCGTGGCGGATCGGATTTCACTGATTGAGACGCTATCGATGGCTGCGAAGGTAATTCTCCAAGAATTGTCTTGTTCACTGCGGGATTGGGAATCTGTAGACGCTGACCACAATTTGGGCAAGACGACTTCGTGCCGATCTGGTCAGTGGGTGCAGAGAGGTTTTCCTTGCAGACTGGGCAGGTGAATTTGACCATTGCGTTCCCCTGGAATCGCGTGTGCTCGTCGGGTCCGTTGCGTCAAAATGCGTGGGTGCATTGTATACCAGACAAATTGAGCATGCCAGGGGCTGGGCCGCGGGAATGACGGCGCCACATTTTGGGCAAGTTATCTTCATGGATGGGCTCAAATATGCCCCTGGCTTCAAGAGCCAGCCTTAGATCCTTCAGCGGCCAGCAGGACGCGCAGACCGCACGCGATCAACGCATCCCGGCTGAGGCGTTTCTTCTTGGCGAGCGCGGTGCAGTCCTTGAGGAGGACCTTGTCGAGGCTAACCGCGATGGTTTGCTCGGCCGTGCCGTTCGTGGCTGGTTCGCCTTTGTTCTTGGCGCGTTCCCAGCGGGCCTTCATTGCAGGCGTCAAGGGTTTGGCTCGCTCAAATACGAAGTCCTCGTCGAATTCCTTGGTGGCTTCGCGCAACTCGTCTGTGGTCATTTCCCAGTAGGGCTTGGCGTTCTTCTTGCGGCTCATTTTCGAGTTCTCCTGCGAAAACGCTTCTTTTCGCGGTCGTTCAGAGGTCGAGCATGAATCACGAACATCGTGTCGTCGGGATCGAGAATGTAGATCACCTGCAAAAAGCGCCCGCCCATTCCTCGACCCACGACAAAGAGCTTGTCATTGCCGATCTGATCGGGAAACGGCGGCTTCGCGTTCCGCACGACCATCTCGGCTTCCTCCGGTTCGACGCCGTGCTCGGCGATGTGGTTGCGATTCCAGTCGATCCAGCGGAATTGCATGGGCAATCTCGGTTAGCCCAGTGTTTCGAGAAACCGTTGGCTCCGGGGGTCCATGATCAATTCCACGACGCTACCGTTTGGACGAACAACCGCCGGCGCACTTGCCACGCTTGCCGGAGCCCTGTTCGAAGCTGAGCTCGCTCGAATAGTTAGCATCTTCGCTGATGTCCCTATCCGGCGGCGGTCCCTTGGGCCCGCGGTCGCCTTTGCCAGGACCCTTGCCGTCTTTGCCCGGAGGCCCGTCGCGGCCCGGAGGAGCGTCTTTGCCCGGAGGAGGACCATCCCGCCCGCCCTTGTCGCCCTTCGGTCCGCCCGGAAAGCGAAGGTTCTCGAGCTGCTTGCGCTGATCTTCGGTGAGGATCTTGAGGACCTTGGCCTTGATGTCTTTCTGCAAGTCGGCGAGCTGTTTCTGCTGCGATTCCGTCAAATCGAGCTGATCGGCCACGAACGGCGGCAGAATTCGACCCAACTCCCAACGCGGCGGGCCCTTGCCGTCCGGTGGACCCTTGGCATCGGGACCGTCGCCCTTCTTGCCGAACTTCTTGTCGCCCTTGTCGCCGCCATCGCTGCCCGGCGGTTGCGAGGCTGCCGTCAGCACAATGGCCGCCATCAGCCCGAGGGCGGTGAAACCTAGAAATTTTGCTTTCACGAACATGCTCCTTTCGCGGAATATAAGTGCGCCAGCCACTGTACAACTTCCCCTTCTGACGCGGTTGATTGGTTGCAGCTTAACCGATGGAACCTTAAGGCAACGTGAAGTTAGCGAAAGAGATAAGTTTGTTGCATCCCAGGACGATCCAAGATACAATTTACCCCATAGATAGTCTCTTGCCTAGACTCACGCCGCGCGGGTGAGGTACTCCGAACCCCGCGGGTAATTCAAGCACAGGACCCCACCCATGACCCACCCACGCTTACCGCTTCCCACCCGCCGTCGCTTCCTGCAAGACATGGGTATGGGCTGCGGCTCCCTCGCCCTGGCCACGATGCTGCACGAATCCGGCTCCCTCGCCGCCCAGGCCCCCGGCAATCAAGTGGGCGCCCGCCAGCAGCCACACTTCGCACCCAAAGTGCGCTCCGTCATCTGGCTGTTCATGACCGGCGGCCCCTCGCAGGTGGACACCTTCGACTACAAGCCGCAGCTCCAGCGCCGCGATGGCCAGGTCCTCGCCGGCGCCGATCCTGCCACGGGCTTCTTCTCGACCAGCGGCCGTTGTCTGAAGTCGCCGTTCACCTGGCGCCAGCATGGCCAATCCGGCAGCTGGGTCTCGGAGATTTTCCCGCACATGGCCCAGCACGTGGACGACATGGCCTTTCTGCACTCCTGTTACACCTCGCAAAACAACCACGCCCCCGCCTCGATCGAAATCTCCGCGGGCATGAATCGGCCCGGCTATCCGAGCATGGGCTCCTGGATCAACTACGGCCTCGGCACCCTCAACGAAAACCTGCCCGCCTTCGTGGTGATGCACGAGACCAAGCCGCGCGGCGACGACAACATCTGGTCGCCCGGCTTTCTGCCCAAGAGCAATCAGCCGCTCCTGCTCGACGCCCGCCGCCGCGAGGCCGTCGATAACCTGACCCGCAGCCAGGGCGTCGGCGATGCCCAGCAACGGGCCCAGCTCGACGTACTCCGCCACTTCAACCAGGACCACCAACGCCAGCATCCGCTCGAAGCCGACCTGGCCGCACGCATTCAATCCTTTGAACTGGCCTACCGCATGCAAGCGGCGGCGCCGGAAGCGCTCGATCTGTCGCGCGAGCCGGAAGTGGTCAAGAACATGTTCGGCCTGAACCGTCCGGAGTGCGCCACCGTCGGCAGGCAATGCTTGCTGGCCCGCCGATTGGTCGAACGCGGCGTGCGTTTCGTGCAGATCTTTTCCTCCTCGACGCGCATCTCGGGCGGAGCGGTCAACGACGTTCCCTGGGACGGCCATGACAACATCGACTCCAACCACCGCGATTGCGCCGCCACCAACGATCAGCCGATCGGCGCTCTGCTCACCGACCTGAAGGCCCGCGGCCTGCTCGACTCGACGCTGGTGATCTGGGGCGGCGAGTTTGGCCGCACGTCCGACTCACAGGGTTCAAGAGGCCGTGACCACAATCCGCACGCCCACACCATCTGGATGGCCGGCGGCGGCGTCCGCGGCGGCGTTCACTACGGGGCGACCGACGACTTCGGTTACAAGGCGGTCGAAAATCGGGTGAGCGTGCATGATCTGCAGGCGACGGTGCTGCACCTTTTCGGGCTTGATCACACGCGGCTCACGTATCGGTTCAATGGCCGGGATTTTCGGCTGACGGATGTAAGTGGCAATGTGATTCGCGAAGTGCTGTCGTGAAATTAGAGAATGACAAATTCCTGGACCACATCGACGAGTGGAAGCAAAAGCTCCACGAAAAGCTGGAGGGGATGAGCCCTGCGCAGCGCAAGGCTTATTGGCAACAGATTCGCGACGAGGCACGGGCCCGCGGCCTCAATGTCGTCGAATCGGAGAAGCCGGCGAAACGACCCATCAAACGAGTCCGACGAACGGGTTAAGTCCAAATGAAACTGGCGCAAGGAATGTAGAGGGAATTGCAATGATGGTCAAATTAGGTCATGACCTGGAGACGGCGTTGAAAGAACAGGCCAGTCGGCGGGGAATTCACCCCGAAGATTTGGCCCTGAAGGTTTTGCGCGACGGTTTGCTGCCTGACGCACCGCTCGAACCGCGCGATGAGTGGGAACGCGGCTTGCTTGGAGCGGCGCGTGACTGGAAAGTATCGTTGCCCGATTCCGCCTTGAGCAGCGAGGGACTGTACGAGTGACGGCGTTCCTCATCGATACGAGCATCCTGGTGCGGCTGGCGAACGCCTCTGACCCCCAGCATTCGGTTGCCACGCGAGCCGTACTGGAGTTGCACCGCCGGGGTGATGTGTTGCACGTTACGCCCCAGGTTCTGATCGAGTTCCGAAGTGCGGCAACGCGCCCCATATCTGCCAACGGTGCGGGGCTGCCGGTTGTGGACGCGGAAGCACATGCGGCTGTCTTCGAGTCCAAATTCCCATTGTTGACCGACACTCCGGATATCTTCCTGGCGTGGAAAGCTCTGGTCAGCGCACTTGGGACCATCGGCAAGCAAGTTCATGACGCCCGCCTTGTGGCGCTATGCCATGTGCATGGCATAGCGCACATGCTGACATTCAATGTTGCCCATTTTGGCCGTATGGCGACTTTCGGGCCGGGCGTGACAGTGGTCGATCCGGCAAGCGTCTAGGCTAGTTTAGAGGCGACTCGTGTCCTCACGTGGTTTGACCGGGACCAACTGAAACCAACTTGAGGCACGCTCGATGAGCTCGCCCAAACTCGAAGGAGACTTCGTTGTTCGCATTTGCCCTGTCCGCTTCCGAGAGTCTATCCATCGCCGCGGTTCCGGCATTCGCCATCGTCTCGCACAGCCTCAGCGAACAGTATCCTGCCGTTATTCGTCGTTCATTGCTGGCCTTTGTCGGCCTTGGCTTATTAAGCTGGCTGCTCCTGGTTGTCTCCGCGATTCTGGACCCGTTGGTGGATCCTTGGCATACGGTGCACGCGGCGGCAGGATGGGTTATTTTGCCATTGGTTGCCTGCGCGACGGCGACTTGGTTTGGTAGCTCGTTGCCGAAGGTGAAGCGAAAACCCATTAAGACGCTTTGCAGCTGCGTGCTCTTGGTGCTGCTCTGTCTGTTCTGCTATTCCAACGCGCGCACTGGATTCCTTGGGCCTTCGCGCATCGATCCCGAGTTGGACCGCAAGACCAATATCCGTTTCGACGTACTGCACCGAATGGCACTCCCGTCATATATTGGGCTTGTGTTGTTTGTTTGGTTTTGGCGACTTGCATTCATCAGGGTTGCGACCATTCGAAACTGCGAGTCGCAGGTGGACACTGTCGGCACTTCCACACCGATCACGGCACTTCAGAGCATCGCACCCGGCCGAGACCGAGACGAGCAAGGTCCGAAATAAGGACAATCACCATGAAAAGAGTGCGACCCGACCCCAACCGGACGACCAACCTCAAACGAGCGAATCGCTCATTGGCGTCACGCGTTGGGTTGCTTGAAACCAAGGTCAACGAACTCACGAAACCGGGGGCATTCGTTGTGCCCATCGCTACGCTTGCACCGGAACCCTACGAACTCCTGAAAGAGATGAAAATCGTGGTGCAAGCTACGGGCGACGAGTTTGTCGCGAGTTTCTTCGACGCCAACATCAATGCTTCCGGCTGCAATGAGACAGATGCCGTGGATAGCTTTAAGGACGTACTTCTTCGGCGCTTTGAGTTTCTGGAAAGTCTCCCCTCCGAGAAATTGGGGCCTGGCCCCGCCAAGCAACTTGCCGTGCTGCGTTGCTTTATCCGGAGACATTCTTAATCCATGGCGCGAATCCTGGCGCTCGGCAGCTAGCGCGACCCTGGACTTTGGGATGCAACCCCTTCGGCCCTTCGGCGTAATCCAAGGTGCGTACCTCAATTCGTGAGCGCAACCCGGTGGCAATTCCTTGCCCTTTCCGTTATCGTAACTAGGTCGCAACATGATCGGCCCCCTTTTCCAGGAGCACCAACCGATGTCCGTTTCGTCGTTAGCGCAAGTGGCGGTCCAGCTGCGGCCGGAAGACAACATTGCCGTGGCCTCACGCCATTTGCAGGCCGGGCACGAAATCGCCAGCAATGGCTCGAAGCTCACGCTCACGGGCCGGGTCGGGCTCGGGCACAAGTTCGCCCTGAAGCCGATCCCCAAAGGCAAGGCGATCTACAAGTTCGGCCAGATCATCGGTTTCGCCAAGGAAGACATCGCTCCCGGCCAGCATGTGCACGTGCACAACGTCGCCGCCGATGCTTTCGAACGCGACTACGCTTTTTGCCGGGATTGTCCACCGCCGCTGCCGCCCGCCGCGGAGAGCCGAACGTTTCTGGGCTATGACCGCGGGCCCGACCGGCCGGAGCCGATGCGCTTTGGCACCCGCAACTACATCGCCATCATCAGCACCGTCAATTGCTCGGCCAGCACCAGCAAGTACATCTCCGAACGCTTCCATCGCACGGAGCTGCTCAAGCAGTTTCCGAACGTGGACGGCGTCCTGGCCATCACCCACAAGATGGGCTGTGCCATGCAGTACGACGGCCCCGATCACAACCAGCTCGACCGCACTTTGGCTGGGTTCGCGAAACACGCCAACATCGCGGCGTTTATCCTGGTTGGCCTGGGCTGCGAAACGGGCCAGGCGCTGCATCTCGTCGATGGCCAAGGGTTGCTGCAACTGCCGATTCGCGGCGAACCGGCGAAGAAAGACAAACCGGTGGTGCTGACGATTCAGGAATGCGGCGGCATCGGCAAGACGGTCGAGGCCGGCGTGCGGGCGGTGGCCGAGATGTTGCCGCGCGTCAACGACGTGCGGCGAACCCGCTTGCCGGCGAAGCACCTGATGCTCGGCACGAATTGCGGCGGGTCGGACGGCAACAGCGGCGTCACCGCCAACCCGGCTCTGGGGGTCGCCTCCGATTTGCTGATTCAGCAGGG